>JACXTT010014917.1_pt1 | contig 10119 bp, 10 predicted proteins | sample 9270951 | NCBI WGS metagenome assembly JACXTT01 (sample SAMN15532306, study PRJNA645909) | rock metagenome | isolation source: weathered quartz diorite | place: Puerto Rico | collected 2017-06-21
CACGCACGAGTTCAATATGAATCAGCGCTTCGTGCCGCTGGCGTTCTCGCCGACCACCGACGGCACCGGCCTCACGGTGACCGTGCCGTCCAATCCCAACCTCGCTCCCCCGGGATACTACCTGCTGTTCATCCTCAACGGCGCCGGCGTGCCATCGGTCGCGAAGGTGGTCAGGATCGGTTCGTGACGTTGCTCCGTCTGTGACGGATACCGGGAGGACCAGCCGTGGTTCTCCCGCGCAACGAGGCGGAGTATCAGTCGCAACGCTTCAGGAAGATCTCGTATATCTGCGCCGGACGCTGGCCTTCGTTGCGGGTGTCATGCGGGGTCAACCCCGGCAGCCAGTACGCTGTGCCGGGATGCAGCATCGTACGGCCGAGCGGACTCTCCACGGTCACATCCCCTTCAACCACGATGCCCACTTCGGCCTCGATCCCCTGGTGCCTGCCAGTTCCGATACCGGGCGGCAGCGTGGTAACAGTGATGCGCACCGACGGATTTTCCAGAATCACCTGTGGCGTTGGCACTTGGGCCCTAGTCGCGCCAGCCACCAAGACGACGGCAAGCATCGCGCGCGGTGCGAGACCAGTCTTCATTCAAACTCCTCCTTTCCCCGAAATGCTATCCCCCGGCTCCGGTTTCGACGATAGGTTGAGCGATGATCCACAGTCCAGCGATCGTGTAGCCGACCATGAGTATCAGCATCGGGACTTGGCTCCGGACGGCGGCGCGCCGGTCCGGGTAGCGACCGACAGCGATAGCATGGGCCACGTACACCGCGATGATGTGTCCCAGAACGATCGCGATCACCGAGGCGTACCACGCGAAGCGCGCGCCCACGATGCCGATATCGGGCCGGAAGCGCGCCGTGCCCAGCAGGTTCCAGCCGAACCCGAAGGGATCGGAGACCAGCCGGACCACGAGTTGGCCCTGGATCAATATGTAGGTGAGGTAGTGGGCGAGGTGATAGGCGATCGCGATCGGCACCAGCGAGAGCACGAACAGCCGGGCGACGGCCCCCGCCGACAGCCCGCCGCCGGCGACACGTGCCATCCAATATGTGAACAGCCCGTACACGGCGCCGAAGAGCGCCGCGAACGCGAGCAGCCCGAGGGTGCCGATCGCGGTGAGGCGCATATCGCCGAGCGGCGCCAGCGCAGCGTAGAGTGCGGTTTCCAGGCGCGCCCATGGCGGCGTCGCGGTGAAGCCGTCGAAGGCCACAGTGGACAGCAGGAGCAGCACGAACACAACCATTGAGGCCGTGACGTCATCGGTTCGTTGCAGTCCGGCGCCGTACGGGCGCAGATTCCACTCGCGGGCGGCCGGGGCCGCGCGATCGAAGCACTCGCCGCAGTGGAGACAGCCGTCACAGTCGGGCCGGCACCCGGCTTCGCACCGGCAGCAGGTGGCCAGATCGGTCACCCGGACCTCGGTCGGCGAGAAACGGGCGAAAAGTCCGAAGGCCGCGGCGAACGGGTCTGCATGGCGCAGCCACATTCCGCGGCCGAAGAAGATCATCCCGGTCCAGGTTATCAGCGAGTAGATGGCGATCGCCAGAGCGAGTTGCGCGGGAATGGTGCGGCCGCTGTAGACCAGCTCGATCCACGCGAAGGCGGCGAAAAGGACGATGGCCGGCCACATGCCGAGCCATCGAGGGTATGGCAGACCGAGCGCGAGCCCGCCGCCGCTGACGTTTCGGACGAGCGCCTCGACCCAGCCGAAAACCGCAGCCCACGGGTTCACCGCAGCCCACAGGTTGCCCGCTAGCGCCGACAGGTAGGCGAAACCGACCCACCAGATCACCCAGACCCAAACCGGCGCGAAGTTTCTCGTCGGATTCTGATCGCCGATCAGTCCCGCGGTCACGACCAGCAGCACAATGCCCACCGACACTCCCTGCGCCGCAAGCCGCACCGGGCGACTGGCGAGCAGACGGCCGAGGCGCCATCGGAGCAGGTTTACGCGCGCGTCGCTGCGGACACCGGTGTTACCTCGAACGAAGAGACTGACGATCATAAAGGAGAGGACCACCGCTGCGGCCGCGCCGGTGACCCAGAGCCACAGCGGCACCGGAAGGTCGTACCTCTGGCCGAAACCATGGGCTGCAGCCGAGGGAATGGCTACCGCCGTCAGCAGCAGGGCGCCGGTCATGCCCCGCACGAAGGTTCCGGGCCAGCAGCCTGCAGCGGACCGATCAGCGGGGATGGACTTCGACATAGGCGAGCGTTCGTTCCCCGCCACGGTGGCCGTGGGTCTCGATTGGGAAGCGCCCGGTTGCCCGGGCCGTGAACCGCATCGAGACCGGGCTACGGGGCGACAGCGACCTCTCGATGTCGTAGCCATGCAAGTGGATGGAGAGCACCTTGTCCGTCGTCCAACGCAGCGTGACGTCGTCCCCCTGCCGGACGCGAACGACACGCTGCTCCACTGGAAGTTCACCGTTGTGGACCGATAGCTCGAAAACCTGCGTCTGTGCCGCGCCCTCGCCAACGACAAGCAGAAGCGTCGCCGCGAACGCGGCCCCAATTACGATGTCGCTCCGTCGTCGCATGCGTTGTCGTTCAACCGTCAGTTTCCGCGCAGCTGCCGGATCTTCGTCGCTGCCTTGACAATCGCGCCGGCCAGCGCCGGCAACTGGTCTGGGGGCAGGTACATCGTCGTCGGAATGTCCCACACCGCCCGCAGCACCAGCATGGAAAGATCTCCGGCCTGGGCGTACGCTACGCTCTCGCCGTGCAGCCTGAGCAACCCGATGCGCAACGACCCTCCCCGGACACTGGCATCGGCATGCTCGATGCCCGCGTCAAGTGGCGCCGCGTCCGCGAGGCGGGCGATATCGGAGATCGCGGCCGACAGAGCAGGCACCTCTCCTTCATCCACGAGACCCACGGCCACTCGATAGAGATCGCCGCCCACGCCGACGGCGACGGACAGGGTCACCCTGAGTGCCAGCAACTGCCGGCTCGGCCGTCCGAGCTGGTAGGCGCGCAACGCCTCGACGCGTATTTCGCCGGAGCGGCCCGGCTGGGCGGCTCCCGAACGCGGAAGCCCGGAGATTTTCGGTGGGCCGGTCGGGACCGTCGCGACCAGATGCGATTCGGTTACGCACGGCTCGCACCCCGAGAGCAGGAATTGCTCGAACCGCGTCGGAGGCTCATCGGCCGCCCGCATGCCTTCGTGAGCCTGTGCACCCTGATTGTGAAGCAGCGGCGCCAGCCCGACCGCCAGCAGCACGAGCGCTTGCAGAATTCGCCCGTGATCTATCATCAGCGCCATGGCGCTACTTGCTTACCAGCATCGTTCTTAATGAGCGTCGAAGGCTTGTGCTCAAAAAATCCGTTGCTTCCGAGCACCGGGAGCTCGATCAAGCGCGCTGGCACCGGACCGAGCCCGGCAGTACGGGGGCGAAGCGCGAAGGCCGCCGCCCGTGTGCAGGAAAACGGGGAATCGAGGGGGACGTGGTTCGTCATTCTTGACAATCCTCCGGGCAGGGCCGCCCTGACCGCCTCAAAATCCGCACTACCGGATCCGGCAGGTTCCCCCGCAACCAGGCTTTCACCGCCGCGCCGCGGTGCTTCAGGGACAGGAAGAGTGCACCCTTGCTGCGCGGCCTGGCGAATTCGATATCGAGATAGCTTTTGACCTGGGCTCCCCAGCGAAGCTTCGACTCTGCGGCGCCTGCCAGAAAATCGTACTTCCGAATGCCACAATCGATCAGATTCTTGAGCACCTGGGCGCGCAGGACGTAGCCAACGCTATCGGACGAGTACTCCGGATCGAAACCCTCCTGCAAGGCAAACACAGTCTCTTCATGCCGCAGCCCGAACTGCGCGGCGACGATCTTTCCATCGAGCTCGAGCATCCAGAATTCCAGCCTCTGGCGTAAAAGCAGGAGCGGCGCCAGCTCACGGTAAAACTGGCGGCGCGCGGGCAGCTGGAAAATTCCTGGCAAGCCCCGCAGTTGCCAGTGCTTGCGATGCAGTTCAAAGAGCACCTCGAGTGCAGGATCCAGTTCCGCTTCCTGCACGCACTTGCGGATCTGCATCTTGTATTTCTTCTCGAGCCGTCTGGCGTAGTATCCGATTTTGCCGCGTTCCTTGCTGGAGAGCTTTCTTAAGTAAGCTTCCCAGGTCTCCGGCAGTTCCACCACGGATTGTGGCTGCGTCGAGGTGAAGGCTTTCCAGCCGCGCGCTCTCAAGTCAATTAACAGCTGATTGGCCATCGGCGAATGCGCGGGCAGGGTGCGCATTTGGCAAATATCCCATTCCCGCGGATGCTGTTGCAGCCAATCACAAAGTGTCCGGCTGAATTCCGCTTCGTAACCGGTTCGCACCGGCAGGTCCAGATTATCCGAGTCATGGCTGCCGTCCCCCATCAGCCGCAGCGAGCGCAGCCTCGCGCCGGCGACGCGCTGGGCGGTGAGCCCCATCGGCGCCAGCCCCATCAGGGAACAAGAAGAATCACGCAGGGCGAGCACGAGCAGCGTGTCATCGCGGGCGTATGCGCGCCACCAGGAGGTGAGCCACTCCCAGGTGGAGAAGGCGGAGCTCAAGGGGAAATTCTCCAGCAGGGCTTCCCATTCGCCGCGCAATTTCTCCACGCTCGCGAGGGTTTCGTAGGGTTCGATGCGCAAGCCCCCGGTCACGGACGCCGGCGCTGCTCGCTCCCATCGCGCGGCACGGGTGTTGCCGGCATCTGCCGGTGAAGGGGAGGGGGTCGGGCGCGGTCTCTTCAGGCTTGCCGTTTCCACGATGGGACGGCCCGTCTGAGGGTCAGAGCGCAAGGAGCGCGGCTCCGATCGATACGCGCGCTGGTTCATGACTTGGTTCGGCCGGTTGTCCGCGCGGCGGTCCACCCATGGCGGGAGATCGCCTCGGCCCTACTCCTAGTCCACCGGACCGCGGTGCGCAGCGGCTCGCATCTGCGCAGGATGGACCGGAACCGGACTCCCCAATACGCCAGGCGGGGGCGCACCCCCCGGCCGTATATCCGTACGCGGACGAGGGGGTCGACGCGAGTGGCCCACCGCAGCTTCCACTCCGAGACCGGCCCCATGTGATAGCTGGTGACCTCGCCCCGCTCGATCTCCGTCCTTAGGACGAAGTGGCGCAAAACGTTGCCGGGCGAATAGCGCGCGAGATCGGGCGCGTAGCTGATCTTCAGCATGTCGATGCGCCGGCCAGCGCGGAGACAGTATTCGAAGGCGATCAGTCTTTCGTCGAGTCTCAGGGTGTAGACCGCCAGGGCACCTACTGCCGCGCCCCGTTGCGCAAGCTCGGTATAGAACCTCAGCGTATCCTTCCTCGACTGAATCGGTGAGCCACGATCGGCCTTCCATCCCGAGGCTTCCAGCCGGAAACATTCCTCGAGTACCGTCGGGAGCCTCGACCCGCCGTTGATCTCCTCGAAGACCAGCTCGCCGAGCCGCTCGAGCTGGCGCTTATGCCGGGTCGTCGTGCTCTCCAGATTCTGGGACATTGACCGGCGGAAATCCGCCCATGGCCCGCGCAGATCGATGATGGCGTCGCCACCAGCGGCGTCTTCCACCAGGGAAAGGCGCCGGGAGCCGGCTGCCTCCGTCAGCCCCGCCAGGACCGCGGCATCCGGTCTGACCGGGCCCAGGTCGAGTACGTCGGAGGATTCCACCAGGCCGTCGAGAATCGCTTCCGCGGCACGCGAGGGAGGGCGCTCAGAGGCGAAAGCGACGTAGGGCGTGTGGAAGTTCGATACCGGAGATGAGACGCGAAGCAACCGCCCTGTTCGTTTCAGGGGCAGGACCGCCACCAGTCGTCCGTCCTGACGTGCAGCGAGGAACTTCAGCCTCTGATCCCCGTCGCCGAATGCGTCCCAGAAGCAACGCATCCACAGCGCGCCGGATATGAGAGGGAGACCCTCACCGCGGACTAGGTCGTCCCACGCCGGAGCGAGAGCCGCCATCGCCGCCGGGCCGGTGTATTCTTCCCATTGCCAGTTGCCCGAAAGCGTTGCGGATGGGGAGGACATGCCGGCTTCAGCTCCGAGTCGAGGCGCGCGGGTGCGCCGACGGAGTGCGGCGGGCGGCACCCGCCCGGGGCGCGACTCGGCGCACGGCTGTCGATTGTTCCTGCTCATCTCCGCCCAGGAAGCGCAACCACCACTCTCCCTCCAGGCGGCTCAGAAACGCCCCGCCGCGATCGATGGCGGCCATGACATCGGCGTGACGGGAGTGGACGAGTGTCCATCCCTCCTCCTGGCGTAACCAGCAATGCCATGCCGAAAGTTCCCGGACGTAGCGCGGGTCGAGACGCCCCCGAATGGCCGCCGTACCGTGCCGCCACGCGTCGGCGAGCAGGCGTTGCAGCACGCAGTCGAACGCGCCATCTCGCGCCGCAATCTGGACGACTTCGCTCACACCGCCAGCCCGGACGTAGTACAGATACCATCCGACCAGCCGCCGTGCGCGGTCGAGCACGGCACGCGCACGCAGCGCTCCATAGAACGTCTTGCACGCCACCTGGTCGAGCAGCCAGTTAAGGGCGCGCGCGTCGTATACCGGCTGCAGCTCGCTGTCATGCAGGACGGCGGGCAGATGGTCGAGCATCTGGACGGGATCCAGCGCCTCCTCCGCAACTTCGGTTTCTTCCCGCAGGAACCGGTTCGGGCGCAAGCAGGCGGTCAGTGCATCGGCCACGGCGCCGAGCGGGCGCACCGCCAGCGTCAGGACCAGCGGAAGCGCGGCTCGTCTTTCCAGCAGCGTCAGCGCATAACGGGCGGGACGCAGCGGCCGTGTCCATTGCAGGCTGTAGAGCGGCGATGCGGTTCCGCCGATCCGCAGCCACATGCGCCGGGACTGGTCGTTCGCCCCGTCGGCGAGCGTGAGATCCTGCGGTCCCGACAGGCACGCTTTTGCGAGCTCCAGTGCCGTCAGGCTCTGGCGCCGGTCCGGATCTACCATGAACTGGCAGCCCACCGCGACGCGCAGCGGGCGCCCCCGGAAATGCATCGGCCTCGGCAGTACTGCATAGAAGCCGGTGATGCGGCCGTTCTCCTCGGCCACCCAGGAGGGCAGCTCAGCGTCGCGCCACGGGTTGTTGAAGAGCACCTCGCGGAAATAGGACTCGCACGCGGCCTGTGAACGCCAACGCCGTGAATGTCCCGGGTAGACGCGCGCCACCAATGCGATGACACCCGGGACATCGTCTTCGGTCATGACACGAATCTTCGCCATAACAGTTTCGTCGTTTACCCTCGAAGCGCCCGGCAGAGCGGACGATCTCAGCACTGAATATTTCCCGAAGCGGCCAGGCGTTCGGCCCGAAACAGAACCCCGTGGCACGCCGATCACCGGGCTGTCCTGCGCTGACCCGATGTCGGTGAGCACGAGGATGTCAGCGGAAAATCATAGCCTTGCTCGAAGACGGAACGTTATCCGCGGCAGCGAAGCCCCTGATCCATTCGGCCCATGGTGCGGCACCCGGGGGCGAAAAACTTGAATTGTAGGATGCCCCTGATCCATATAGATCAGGCGTGGCCCGCGGGCGGAACACAGAGGTCGAATTGCTGCGCCGCTGATACATGAATCAAGCCGAATTCCATACCGAATGAGCCATGCCCCGTGTCGCACGCTTCGCAATATCTAAAGGTGAAGGACTGCGAATCGAGTTTGTCCGGACATGCCGTGATTTCGCGACCGGCGCGAGGAGCGGCAACGCCTTTCGCGGACGATGCGATCGAGGTCAGGGCGGCCAGGCTGGACGTGAGGCCCGAAGGGGTCCGCACGCTGGCAACGTGCCTCTCGGACGAGGAGCGAAAAAGGGCGAGTCGTTTCACCTTCGATCGCGACCGCCGCCGGTTCATCGTCGGCCGGGCACGGTTGCGACAACTGCTCGCAGCGCGGTTGGGCGTGCGGCCTGGGTCGGTCGCGCTGGTTCACGGGGAACGCGGTAAACCCGCACTCGCACCCCGTCATGCGGACGTGGATCTGCGCTTCAACGTATCGCACTCCGATGATGTCGCCGTGTACGCCTTTGCAACCGGCCGCGAGATCGGAATCGACGTCGAAACCGTTCGTGTGATCCGCGACGCCGACGACATCGCAGCACGCTTTTTTTCCCGCGGTGAAAACGAGGCGTACCTCGCCCTCGCGCCGCGCGACAAGCCGTTGGGATTCCTTAATTGCTGGACACGCAAGGAAGCCTTTATCAAGGCGCTCGGCGACGGCCTTTACCATTTACTGAATTGCTTCGACGTCTCGCTCGCGCCAGGCGAGCCGGCGAGAATCATCCGCGTCGAAAGCACGCCCGGGGATAACTGCGGCTGGACCCTTCATAGCTTCTTGCCCGGACCCGGACTGATCGGTGCCATTGCTGTGCGGAAGTTCGCCCACGAGTTATAGCATCCGCTTAATTTCATATGCCCGCTCACCCTTCACGTGCCGCTACGCAGGCCGATCTCGCGAGGATCGCTCAATTCAATCGCACTGAGACGACGTTTCCGGACAACGTCACTCTGCAAGAATTGATAGAGGCCCAGATTGACAAACATTCGTTCCAGACGGCTGTCATCTGCGACCATGACAAGGTATTCGGTGTGCCATCGCTCACTTATGCGCAGCTCAATGACAAGGCCAATCAACTGGCGCATCGGTTGAGGGCCGAGGGTGTTCGGCCGGGACACATCGTTGCGTTGATGGTGGAACGATCCTTCGCCATGATCATCGGCATTTTGGGGATCGTAAAAGCTGGAGCGGCTTATTTGCCTGTACCTCCGGACAATCCGCCGGATCGCATCGACTACATGCTGAAGGTAGGTGGGGTCAAAGTACTGTTGGCACAGAGCAAGACAGCCGGCCGGATCGTTTTTGGGGGGCTGATCATCAATCTTGATGATCTCGACGTTTATCGTGGGTCAACAGCGAACCCCGCCATTCTCAACAAGCCCCAGGACCTGGCGTACGTGATTTATACGTCCGGATCGACCGGCAAACCCAAGGGAGTGATAATCGAGCAGCGCTCCCTCGTCAACCGCTTGCACTGGATGCAACAGGCCTACCCGATTGATGAAAGCGACGTCATCTTGCAAAAGACGCCCTACTATTTTGATGTTTCGGTGTGGGAACTTTTCTGGTGGATCCTGCAGGGCGCCAAACTCTGCTTCTTGATGCCGGGCGGGGAAATGAATCCGCTGGCCATTGTTGAAACGGTCAGCAAGCACCGCGTCAGCGTGATGCACTTCGTTCCGTCGATGCTGAACGTGTTTCTGGAGTATTTGGCCGGCAAGGCTGCCAGCGTGCCGGGTAGCCCGGCTTCGGTTCGGCGGGTATTTGCGAGCGGTGAAGCGCTCACGTCCAGTCATGTCAGAAAGTTCAATAGCGTTTGGGGTAGCAAGACCGGCACCCGCCTGACCAACCTCTATGGCCCGACCGAGGCGACGGTCGACGTCAGTTATTTCGATTGCCCCGTCCACAATGATTTCGAGAACATTCCAATCGGGCGACCGATCCATAACACCAGGTTTTACGTGATCAGGAACGGCAAGCAGGTGGCTATCGGTGAGGCCGGAGAGTTGTGCATTGCCGGGATCGGTCTGGCCAGAGGCTACCTGAATAACGCTGCCCTGACCGATGAAAAATTCACCGACAATCCCGCCAACCCCGGCGAAAGAATCTATCGGACCGGAGACGTCGCGCGCTGGCTGCCTGACGGGAATATCGAATATCTGGGTCGGGAGGACAACCAGGTAAAGATACGGGGATTGCGGATCGAACTGGGCGAGATTGAAAACACGATCAGGGAGTACCAGGGTGTCATCGACTGCGTTGCTCTGGTCAAGAAGTATTCGGAGAACGTCACCGTCATTATCGCTTACGTGGTCTGCAAATCTGACTTGGAGGCTGAAGATCTGAGGCGTTACCTGAAAAAACGCCTTCCCGCCTACATGATCCCCAATCACTTCGAGAAAATCGATGAAATACCTCTGACGCCGAGCGGCAAGGCCGACCGAAAGGCTTTGCCGGAACCTGTTCTCTGGGAGTCTCATTTCCAGAAATAATGACGCGCGACTTTCGCAGAGAGCTATGCGATGGAGTACGGCTTTCAGACCACCCTATGTACCCACTGTGGTTTTACTCCCCCACGGGTG
>JACXTT010014918.1_pt1 | contig 10119 bp, 7 predicted proteins | sample 9270951 | NCBI WGS metagenome assembly JACXTT01 (sample SAMN15532306, study PRJNA645909) | rock metagenome | isolation source: weathered quartz diorite | place: Puerto Rico | collected 2017-06-21
GGCGTCCAGTGGGCGCCCCTGGGCGCGGGCGGCGACCCGGAGGGGGTGGTTCTGTCGCTGACCGACCTGACCGCGGCACGCGCCGCCGAGGCTGCCGACCGCCGGGTCGCCACGCTCGCGGGCGTGGGGCGATTGACCCACCACGTGGCTCACGAGCTGAAGAACCCGGTCGGCGCGCTCAAGCTCTACGCGTTGCTGCTCGGACGCCACGTGGCGGAGGCCAAGGCGGACGGCCGGGAGCTGACGGAGAAGATCGCGCGGGCCATCGACCACCTTTCCGCCGCGATCAACAGCGTGACGACTCTCGGTCTTCCCGGACCCCCCGCCCGGTCACCGGTGGCCCTGGCGACGCTGGCCGACGAGTGTCTGACCGCAGTGGCCGAGCGCACCACGATCGCGGGGATCCGTGTCGTCAGGCAGTACGAGCCCGGGGTGACGGCGTACGCTGACGCGCGCATGCTGGGGCTGGCGATCCGGGCGTTCGTCGACAACGCCGTGGACGCGATGGCGGCCGGCGGCGTTCTCACCGTCTGCTGCCGCCGACCGAGGCCGCAGGAGGCGGAGGTCGGAGTGGAAGACACCGGCGGCGGCATGCCGCCCGAGGCTCAGGCGCGGCTCTTCGAGCCGTTCTTCACGACAAAGATTGACGGGATCGGGCTCGGGACGACGATCGCGAGCCAGGTGATCGGGCAGCACGGGGGGCGGATCGAGGTGCGGACGGGGCTCGACGCGGGCACCGCCGTTCGGATCATCCTCCCGGCTGCCTGACAGGCGGAGGACCATGGCAGAAGGACGGATCCTGGTCGTTGACGACGAAGAGTCGGTTGCCGACGCGTTTCGGACCATGCTGCAGGAGGAGGGCTACGGCGTTCGCACAGCCGGATCGGCGTCGCGGGCGCTGGCCGAGGTCGAGCGCGCGGACTGGGACCTGGCCTTCGTGGACTTGAAGCTCCCCGACATGGACGGCCTGGAGCTCCTGAAGAAGCTCAAGGCCCGGCGTCCGGGTCTGGTCTCGGTGGTCATCACTGCCCATGGGTCCGGGCAGCGGGGCTTCGCCGCCCGGGAGGCGGGGGCGTGGGCGTTCCTGGAGAAGCCGGACGACCTGGTCCCGGGCAAGATCCTGAACGTGGTGGCGAACGCGCTCGAGCACAAGAATCTGCTCGAGAAGCTGTCCGGGCGCACCGGGTACGGCAACATCGTGGGGCGATCGGGCGCGATGCAGAAAGTCTTCGAGCTCCTCGAGACCGTCGCGTCGGTCGACGCCAACGTGCTCATCGTCGGGGAGTCGGGGACGGGCAAGGAGCTCATCGCCAACGCGATCCACTACGGCAGCCCCCGGGCCGATGGCCCGTTCATCAAGATCAATTGCGCGGCGCTGCCGAAGGATCTGATCGAATCCGAGCTGTTCGGGTACGCCAAGGGGGCCTTCACCGGCGCCACCGCCGACAAGCCGGGGCTCTTCGAGGAAGCCCACCGCGGGTCGCTCCTGCTCGACGAGATCGCCGAGATGCCGGCCGATCTCCAGGCGAAGCTGCTGCGGGTGTTGGAGGAGCGGAAGTTCCGGCGCCTGGGCACCTCGCGGGACATCGAGGTGGACTTCCGGCTCATCTCGTCGACGAACCGGGACGCGGAGGTCGCCGTGAAGGAGATGCGACTCCGCGAGGACCTCTACTACCGCATCAACACGGTCACCATCCGGATCCCGCCGCTGCGGGAGCGTCCCGAGGACCTGTCGGTCCTGGCCCAGCACTTCCTCGCCCGCTTCGCCGAGAAGCACGGCAAGCCGGTGAGCGGGATCGCGGGCGACGCCTACCAGGCCCTCCTCGGCTACGGCTGGCCCGGCAACGTCCGGGAGCTGGAGCACGCGCTGGAGCGCGCCGTGCTCGTCGCCCGAGGCTCGGAGATCGCCGTCGGCGACCTGCCGGAGGTGGTGACCCGCGGCCGGCCGGCGGGGGCGGTCAAGACCGAGGAGACGACGGCGGCGCCGACCACGCTCAACCTCGAGGAGCGGGAGCGCCAGGCGATCCTGCAGGCCCTCGAGGCGACGAACTGGAACAAGCAGGCCGCGGCTGCCTTGCTGGGTCTCCACCGGCCCACCCTCTACTCCAAGATGCGCAAGCACGGGATTCCCCAGAAGCGACAGGGGTAGGAGCTGCAGCCGCACGCTGGCCGTCAGCCCTGACCTTGAGCGGCAATTCCGTGGGGAGGCGCCCCGGCCGTGGGGGGCCGCGGGGTGGCGCGGTGAACGGGGCGCGCCACCGCGCGGAGCGGCCGGTTCACCGCCGCCTAGGGAGTTTCGGCCACGCGCTCCGGACGGCCTCCTGAGCCGCGCGTTTTCCGGCCGCGAGCACGGTGGGGCTGTTCACCGCGCCAGCAGGGCGAACGGGCGGTTCTCAAGGCGCCCGATCAGCTGCCGTTCAGGGCTAACTGGCCGGGTACACGGCCCTTCCGGCCCTTGCGGCGGCAGCCGCCGTGTGACAGAATTCACGGGTGGAGCGGCCCCCAGCGCGGGGTCGCGCGTATCTCGCCAACCCCCTGGACACGGGAGTCCTCCATGACGACCGGCGCGCCGGACCGCGGCCTCGAAGACGTCGTCGTCTCCACCTCCGAGATCTGCTTCATCGACGGTGACCGCGGCCGCCTGCTCTACCGCGGCTACGACATCCACGACCTGGTCGCCCACGCCACGTTCGAGGAGGTGGTCTTCCTGCTCTGGCAGGGGAGGCTCCCGAGGCGAGACGAGCTCGACCGCTTCCGCAAGGAGCTGACCACTCAGCGCCGGCTCCCTCCGAAGGTGATGGCGCTCCTCAAGAGCTTTCCCCGCAAGGCCGATCCGATGGACGTGGTTCGCACCACGGTCTCGGCGCTCGGACTCTACGATCCCGAGACCGGCGACAACTCGCGGGAGGCGAACCTGCGGAAGGCCGCGCGGATCCAGGCCCAGGTGCCGACGATCGTCGCGGCCTGGGCTCGCATCCGGAAGGGCAAGGCGCCGGTGGCCCCGAACGCCCGGCTCAACCTGGCCGCCAACTTCCTCTACATGCTCTTCGGCAAGAAGCCGAGCGACCTGGCGGCCAAGGCGATGGACACCGCCCTCATCCTGCACGCCGACCACGAGCTGAACGCCTCGACCTTCGCCTCCCGGGTGACCGTCGCGACGCTGTCCGACATCTACTCGGGAATCGTCTCCGGCATCGGCACCCTCAAGGGACCGCTCCACGGCGGCGCCAACGTCGGCGTGATCCGGATGCTGCTGGAGATCGGCGACGTGGAGCGCGCCGAGGCCTGGATCAAGAGCGCGCTTGCCCAGAAGAAGCGCATCATGGGCTTCGGCCACCGGGTGTACCACACCGAGGACCCCCGGGCGACCCACCTCCGCAAGATGTCGGAGGCCCTCGGGCGCGAGGCCGGCGACCTCCGCTGGTACGAGATATCCCGCATCGTCGAGCGGGTGGTGAAGGAGCAGAAGGGGCTCAATCCGAACGTCGACTTCTACTCGGCCTCGACGTACTACTCGATGGGCATCGATCCCGACCTCTACACGCCGATCTTCGTCGTCTCCCGGGTCTCCGGCTGGAGCGCTCACATCCTCGAGCAGCAGGCCAACAACCGGCTGATCCGGCCACGGGCCGATTACACCGGCGCCACCCAGGCGACCTACGTTCCGCTCGGGCAGCGGTAGCGACGTCCGGTTCCGGCGCTCGGCGCGCCTGACGGGGAGGTGCATTCCATGCGACGACTTCTGACGGTAGTCTGCCTGGTGGCGCTGGTCGCCGGCCCCGCCTGGGCCGACGCCACGATCGAGCGGTACTCGCGGAGCGAGGGCTTCGCCGGCATGGGTGCGTTCGAGAGCACGAGCATCCAGACGACGTCGGCCACCGCGCAGCGGGAAGAGAGCCGGATCAAGTTCACCGGCGGCTTCCTCTCCGCGATCCAGAAGATGGCCGGCTTCGGCGATTCGGTCCGCATCACGCGCCTGGACCGCGAGGTCGTCTGGACGCTGGATCCCGAGAAGAAGACGTACACCGAGGCGCCCCTCACCGCGAAGGGCGAGCGGGATCGGTCGACCCCGGCCCAGCCACGGCCCAAGGACAAGGGGAAGGAGAAGGCCGAGCCGTCGGACGTGGTGATCACCAAGAACGAGTTCAAGGTCGAGAAGACCGGCGCGAGCAAGGCGATCAACGGGTTTCCCTGCGAGGAGTACCTGGCGACGTGGCTCCTCGAGACCCTCAACCAGAAGACGGGCGAGACGGCCAAGAGCTTGATGACCAACCACGTGTGGACGACGGCCGAGACGGCCGAGATGCGAGCCGCCCACGCGGAAGAGAACGCCTACTCCCAGGCCTACCTGAAGAAGCTCGGCGTCCAGATGTCGCCGGCCGAGGCGCAGAAGTTCCTGGCCGGGCTCGGCGGTGTCGGCGACGAGGAGCAGCAGAAGGCGCTCGCCAAGGTCGCCGCCGAGTTCTCCAAGATCCGCGGCTACACGATCGTCTCCGATCTGGCCTGGAACGCGGAGGGGAGCGGCGCCGAGTCGAAGGAGGGCGCACCCCCGAAGAGCGGCGGCGGGCAATCCGGCGGCGTGGGCGACGTGCTGGGTCAGCTCGGGAAGCTCTTCGGGGGCGGAGGCGGCCAGAAGAGCTCGGAGCCGGCCGCGCGGGGTGGCCAGGAGAAGCCGGGCTCGCTCTTCACCCTGTACACCGAGGTGAGGAGCATCCGCACCGCGCCCGCCGACCCGACTCGCTTCGAGGTGCCGGCCGGCTTCACGCTGAAGAGGTAGGCCGATGGCCCGATTCACCAAGGGCCACGGGCTCGGCAACGACTACCTGGTGATCGCCGAGGCCGAGGTCGACTTCCCCTTCGCCGCCGCGTCGGTCCGCTGGATCTGCCACCGGAACTGGGGGGTCGGCTCGGACGGCATCCTCCTCCTGACCGCCTCGTCCGTCGCCGACGTCGGCCTCCGCATCTTCAATCCGGACGGCAGCGAGGCCGAGAAGTCGGGGAACGGCCTCCGCATCTTCGCCAAGTTCATGTGGGAGCGGGGGGGCCTGCGGAAGTCGCCGATGCGGATCGAGACGAAGGGCGGGGTGGTGGAGGCGGTCTGCCACCTGAGCGGCGACCGGGTGACCGAGGTCACCGTGGAGCTGGGTCACGCGACGTTCCGGGCCCCCGAGATCCCGATGCACGGCCCCGACCGCGAGGTCGTAGGGCTGCCGCTCCAGGTGGGCGAGCGCACGTTCACGGTGACGTGCGTCTCGGTGGGGAACCCCCACTGCGTGGTCTTCACCGACCGGCTCGACGAGGCCGAGGTCCGGGCGTGGGGGCCGCGCATCGAGACCCACCCGAGCTTCCCCAACCGGATCAACGTCCAGTTCGCCCGGGTGCTCGACCGGGGCCACGTGGAGATCCGGATCTGGGAGCGAGGTGCGGGCTACACGCTCGCCTCCGGCTCCTCGTCCAGCGCGGTCGCGGCGGCCGCCGTGCGAAACGCCCTGACCGACGGCCACCTCACGCTGCTGATGCCGGGGGGCGAGCTCGGGATCGAGGTGCGCCCCGACTACTCGATCCGCCTCCGAGGTCCGGTCGCCGAGACCTGCGTCGGCGAGCTGGCCCCCGAGCTCGTCGACGCGCTGCGCATGAAGGTCCCGCTGCCGTTCGATTAGGTCGGGGTCATCCGGCGGTCGAGGCGAGCGACCGGCTCAGTCGCGCCGGGGAGGCGCGAGGGGCTCACCCGCCTGCAGGCGGGCGAGGTTCTGGAGGCCATCGTACGCGGCGTACTTGTAGACCTCGCCGAGCGTCGGATAGTTGAAGACCGCCTGGATGAAGTAGTCGAGCGTCCCGCCGAGCTGCATCGCGACCATGCCGACGTGGACCAGCTCCGAGGCGTTCTCCCCGACGGCGTGGATGCCGAGCAGCCGCTGGTCGTCGGGAGCGAAGACGAGCTTGAGCTCACCCCACAGGTCCCCGATGATCTGCCCGCGGGCGTTGTCCGCGTAGAAGGCCCGCCCGACGCAGCACGCGAGCCCCTTCTCGCGGCAGCTCTCCTCGGTCTGACCGGCCATCGCCACCTCGGGGATGGTGTAGACGGCCAGCGGCAGCACGGTCGCCACGCGCGACTTGTACTTCAGGTCGAAAGCGTGGCACATGGCGACCCGCGCCTGCTCCATGGAGACGGCGGCCAGGGCGGGGAAGCCGATGACGTCGCCGGCCGCGTAGATGTGAGGGGCTTCGGTCTGGTAGTTCTCGTTGACCTTGAGGAGCCCGCGCGGCCCCGGCGTGATCCCCGCCCGCTCGAGGGCGAGGTCGTCCGTGTTGCTCGCCCGGCCGGCCGCGACCAGCACCTTGTCGACCTCGAGCGTCTCGCCGCTCGAGAGCGCGAGCCGCACGGTGTCGCTGCCGGGCGCGTACCCGTCCACGCTGACGCCGAGCCGGATGCGGATGCCGAGCCGCTCCATCTGGCCGTGCAGCCGGTCGGCGATCTCGCTGTCCAGGAACGGCATGATCCGGTGGCGGCCGATCAAGGTCACCTCGATGCCGAGCGCCGAGAACATCGAGGCGAACTCGCAGCCCATGACCCCGGTGCCGACCACGGCGAGCCGGCGGGGCAGGCGGTCCATCTGAAGCACGGTGTCGCTGTCGAGGATCAGCCGGCGGTCGAACGCGATGTCCGCCGGCCGGAGCGGACGGGAGCCGGTGGAGACCAGGACGAACCGCGTCCGGAGCAGGCGGTCCGGCTCGCCGTCGCACCGGATCCGGATCGTGTGCGCGTCCTCGAAGGTGGCGACGCCGCGGATCACCGCGACCTGGGGCCGCTCGAGGTTCTCGGTGACCTTGGTCCTCGGCACGTCCCCGACCTCCCGCTGCCGGTACATGAGGTCCCGGACGGTGAGATCGCGCTTCACGGTGTAGTCGACGCCGTAGAGCCCGCGGGTGCCGAGCCCCGAGAAGTAGAGCGCGGTCTCCCGCAGCGTCTTCGACGGGACTCCCCCGGCGTTGATGCCCGTTCCTCCGACACGCCCGGTGCGCTCGACGACGGCGACCCGCTTGCCGAAGAAGGCCGCCTGGGCGGCCCCCTTCTCACCGGCGGGGCCGGCCCCCAGGACGACCAGGTCGTAGGACTCGACGGGCAGGCTGCTCACTGCCGCGGTCGACGTGGGGCGTCAGCCCGGGCGGGGCGGCGACGAGGGCTGGCCGGCCTTGAGCCGCGCCAGGTTCTGGAGCCCGTCGTACGCCGCGTATTTGTAGGCATCGCCGAGCGTGGGATAGTTGAACACCGCCTGGATGAAGTAATCGAGCGTGCCGTCCAGCGCCATGCAGGCCATGCCGACGTGGATCAGCTCCGAGGCGTTCTCGCCGATCACGTGGACGCCGAGGAGGCGCTGGTCGGCGGGGGCGAAGACCAGCTTGATCTCGCCCCACAGGTCCCCGACGATCTGGCCACGCGCGTTGTCGGCGTAGTAGGCCCGGCCGACGCAGCAGGCGAGCTGCTTCTCGCGGCAGCTCTCCTCGGTCTCGCCGGCCATCGCCACCTCGGGGATCGTGTAGATGGCCAGCGGCAGGACGGTCGCCACGCGGGTCTTGTACTTGAGGTCGAAGGCGTGGCACATGGCGACCCGCGCCTGCTCCATGGAGACGGCGGCCAGGGCTGGGAACCCGATGACGTCGCCGGCCGCGTAGACGTGGGGCACCTGGGTCTGGTAATTCCCGTTCACGGTGAGGAGCTCGCGCGCTCCCGGCGTGATGCCGGCCCGCTCGAGGGCGAGCGTGTCGGTGTTGCCCAGCCGGCCGGCCGCCACCAGCACCTTGTCCACCTCGAGCGTCTCCCCGGTGGAGAGGACGAGGCCCAAGGGGTCGGTGCCGGGCGCGTACCCGTCCACGCTGACGCCGAGCCGGGTGCGGATGCCGAGCCGCTCCATCTGGCGGCGCAGCCGGTCGGCGATCTCGCCGTCCAGGAACGGCAGGGTCCGATCGCGGCCGAACAGCGTCACCTCGATCCCGAGAGCGGCGAAGATCGACGCGTACTCGCAGCCGATGACCCCGTTGCCCACGACGGCGAGCCGGCGGGGCAGACGGTCCATCTGGAGCACGGTGTCGCTGTCGAGGATCAGCCGATCATCGAAGGGGACCTCGGGGGCGCGCAGCGGGCGGGAGCCCGTGGCGACGAGGACGAAGCGCCCGCGGAGGAGGCGGTCGGGCTCGCCCTCCCGGCTGACCCGGATGGTGTGCGGGTCCTCGAAGCTGCCGGACCCGTGAACCACCGTCACCCGGTGCCGGGCCAGGTTGTTCTGGACCTTCTCGCGCAGGGCGGCCACGACCTCCCGCTCCCGGTGCATGAAGTCCCGGACGGTCAGGTTGGGCTTCACGGTGTAGTCGACGCCGTAGAGGCCGCGGGTGCCCAGCCCCGAGAAGTAGAGCGCGGTCTCCCGGAGGGTCTTCGAGGGGACGGTTCCCGTGTTGACGCCGGCGCCGCCCACGTAGGGCGTCCGCTCCACCACCGCCACCCGGTTCCCGAAGTAGGCCGCCTGGGCGGCGCCCTTCTCGCCGGCCGGCCCGGCGCCGAGGATGACGAGGTCGAAGCTTTCGATCGCCGGGGTTCCGCTCAATCTGGAATGGGCTCCGGGGGGTTCTTCGAGTAGTCGTAGAAGCCGCGGCCCGTCTTGCGGCCGAGGTCACCGCGCTCGACGCGCTTGGCCAGCTCGCGCGGCGGGCGGTCCCTGGGGTCCTTGGTGTGCTCGTAGGTCTCGAGCCGGGCGTTGTAGCCGATGTCGAGCCCCGAGAGATCGCCGAGGCGGAACGGGCCCATCGGGAAGTTGAGGCCCAGCTCGACGGCCTTGTCGATCTCCCAGAACGGCGCCACGCCCTGATCCAGGAGCGAATAGGCCTCGTTCCCCAGGGCGCGCAGGATGCGGTTCACCAGGAAGCCGGGCAGCTCTTTCCGAAGCACCACCGGCTCCCGCCCGATGCGGCGGGTGATCTCTGCGGTCAGCGCGAGCGTCTCCTCCGCCGTCCACTGTCCCTTCACCACCTCCACCAGGCGCATCACCAGCGGAGGGAAGAAGAAGTGCATGTTGACGCACTTCTCCGGCCGCCGGGTCGCCGGGGCCAGCAGCGAGTTCCCGAGGGTCGAGGAGTTGGTCGCGAGCACCGCGTGGGGCGGGCAGATCCGGTCGAGCTTCGCGAAGCACTCCCTTTTCGGCTCGAGCCGCTCGGTGATCGCCTCGACGACGAAGTCGGCGTCGCGCCCGGCCCGCTCGAGGTCGGGCTCGAGGCGGACGCGCCCGATCGCCGCGTCCATCGCCTCCTTCGTCATCTGCCCCTTCGCGACCCGCCGCTCCAGGTGGCCACGGTTGCCCGCCATGGCCTTCTCCAGGATGGCGGCGGAGACGTCGTTGAGGGTGACCGCGTAGCCGTGGAGCGCCGACTGCATCGCGATCTGGGAGCCCATCTGGCCCGCGCCGACCACCAGGATGCGCTTGACGTCGTCGATCGTCATGACCGCCTCCTCACACCGCGATCGCGGCGCCGTCGCGACGCGGGTCCGCGCCGCCGGTGAGCGCCCCCGACTCGGGGTCGCGGGCGATTCCGTGCGCGCCGCCGACCACCCACGACCAGCCGCCGTGCTCGTCGAGCACGTTCACCTGGTGCCCGCGGGCGGCCAGCGCCGCCCGCATGGAGTCGGGGATGCGCGCTTCCACGTCGAGCAGCCGGTCCCGGTACACGCGGACGCGCGGCGCCTCGATCGCCTCCTGGATGTCGAAGCCGAACTCGAGGTGGTTGAGGATCATCTGGGGCGTCGTCTGGAGGATACCGAAGGAGCCGGGCGTGCCGATCGACACCACGAACCGACCGTCGCGGAAGCCCTGGGTCGGGCTCAGCATCAGCTCGATCTTGTCGCCGGGCCGCAGGCAGTTGGGACTCTCGGGGTCCAGGTCGGTCCAGTAAAGGAAGTTGTTCACGAACACCCCGGTGCCGGGAGCGACGAACCCCGAGCCGAAGGGATTCCCGAGGCTCTGGGTCACCGACACGACCAGGTCGGGGTCGGCGGCGGCGAAATGGGTCGTCTGCTCGTTCGCGAACTGGGCCGGGTGGCCCGGGAGGACCTCGCCCCCGAGGCGCTCGCGG
>JACXTT010014919.1_pt1 | contig 10119 bp, 8 predicted proteins | sample 9270951 | NCBI WGS metagenome assembly JACXTT01 (sample SAMN15532306, study PRJNA645909) | rock metagenome | isolation source: weathered quartz diorite | place: Puerto Rico | collected 2017-06-21
GGATTTGCACGGCGATGCTGATGTTGCCTTCCTGGCCCGGAACAAAGGCATGGGTGATGGCGTTCATCGTCAGGTTGGTCAACACCTGGGCCAGCAAACCCGGGTAGCTGTCCATCTCCACGTCATCGTCGCACTGTACTTGCACGGTGGTGTGGGCTTTGCGCAGGCTGGGCTGCAGGCTGGTGGTCAATTCACGCAGGTACTGCTTGAGCTTGAACTGGCGGCGCTGGTCGCTGGTCTGGTCCACCGCCACCTGCTTGAAACTTTGTATCAAATGCGCAGCGCGCTCCGAATTGGTCAGAATCAGGCGCACACTTTCGCCAGCCGTCTCCAGGTAGTGGGCAATGTCCGATTTACGCACCACACCCTCGGACATGGACTGGCGTAACTGCGTGGTGGCAACATCCAGTACCGATGCGCCCGTCACCACAATGCTGACCGGCGTGTTGATCTCGTGCGCCACACCCGCCACCAAGCCACCAAGCCCGGCCAATTTTTCTGACTGCACCAGCGATTCTTGGGTGGACTGCAGTTCCTGGTAGGCCTTTTGCGTTTCGGCGGCGGCCAGGCGGGCGACCTCTTCTGCCGAGGCACTGCGGGCAATCACCTGGCGCAATTTGCGCTGCGTCAGGTTAAACCCCTGGATGACTTCCTGAAACTCTTTTTGCGCCGTCTCCGGCAATTCCTTGGCCTCCTCGGTGTCTTGGGCTGCCAGGTCAAACAAGGCGTCGCGCAAGCGGGCAATGGGTTTGAACACCACGTTCAGGCTGACCGTCAATACCACCACCAGCAAGCCATCGAGCAACAGGATTTCAACCAGGCGGCTGGTCAGGGCTGAGCGCAGGTCGGCGGCGATGTAGGCGCGGGTAAACGTCACCACCACGCTGCCGATGGGCGCTGTAATGGCGCTGCTGGACGGCACGTTTTCCATCGCCGGATCGATATACAGCGAGGCACGCACCGATGGATTGTCAGATTTGGTATCGGCGGCGATGGTGTCGGCATCCGTACCGGCGTGCACAGCCGTGGCAATCAACTTGGACTTGGCATCCAGCACGGTTACCGCCACCACTTCCAGCGGTTCCAGCTCGGCCTGGATGATGCGCTCGGTCTGCGCCTTGTCATAGTTCCACAGCGCCGTGGGCAGCGACGTCTTGAGGCGTATCAAGGCCTCTTTCTGGCGGTCGGAAAACCGCTGTTCCAACTCGCGGGATAAGCGCACCTGACCATAGATACCAAAAACGGCCAGCGTGACGGTGACCAGCAAGACAAACAATGCGACCAATCGAAGTCGGATGGACACCATGGTGTGGTATTTTTGGATTCAGCCCCAGTTTCTACCAGTGTACCCAGGTCCAGGCAATTTATCGGCTACGCCCCGCTTTGTAATGGCCACCCACCTTGCCGGCCAAGCCCGTGGCCTTGGCCAAGCGTGCCATGGCTTTGCCCGCATGGGCATGGGTGATGGCGAGCCCCAGTGCGTCTGCGGCATCTGGACCGGGCAAGCCGGGCAAACCCAGCAGACGTTGAACCATGGATTGCACCTGGGTCTTGTCGGCCCGCCCGTAACCCACCACCGCTTGCTTCATTTGCAGTGCGGTGTATTCGGCTACCTCCAGGTCATTGGAGACCAGGGCCGTGACACAGGCGCCACGCGCTTGCCCCAGCAGCAGCGTGGATTGTGGGTTGACGTTGACAAACACGATCTCGACGGCGGCACAGTCCGGCGCGTAGCGCGCAACGACTTCGCGAATGCCGTCAAACAGCACCTTGAGTCGCAGTGGCAGGGCGCCGATATCCAGGTGTTGGGTGCTGATGGTGCCGCTGGCCACGTAGTGCAGTTCAGCGCCCTGCACATCAATCACACCAAAACCGGTGGTGCGCAGTCCGGGGTCTATGCCCAGTATTCGCATCGTGGCGCCCGTGCGGTATCAGAGCTCAAAATACCAGCGGACCGTATGGAAAAACACCGGTGCTGCGAAGCACAGGGCGTCGACCCGATCCAGCAGACCGCCGGCGCCGGTAACGGATTTGCCCTGCGCCCCCCAGTTGGGGATGCCACGGTCCCGCTTGAGCGCCTTCATGACGAAATGGCCCAGCGAGCCTGAGACGCAAGCGACAAAGGCGGCCGAAAACGCTGTCGGTGGATACCAGGGTGTAATGCCGGCAAGGGCCGCGCCCAGCAGGCTGCCGGTGACAATGCCAATGCCCCAGCTGTGCCAGTGAAAGCTCTTGCTGATGGCCGGCGCAATGGGTGGGCGTGGCAACCAACGCGAGGCAATATGCTGCGTGACCATGCAGACCTGCACCACCAGCACCAGAAAGAACACCAGGAATGCATTGCGGTCGCCATATTCCGGAAACTTCAGCTTGAAGTTCAGCATCAGCAGCGCCGGCACGTGGCTCATGCCGTAGATGCACACCATGATGCCCCATTGCAGCTTGGCATTGCGCTCCAAAAACCGCAACGGGTCGTTGGCCAGCGCGCTGGCCAGTGGCAGGGCCAGGAAAACGTAGACCGGAATGAACACGGTGAACAAGTCAAAGTGGCCATTGCCAACCAGCCCATACTGCACCGGCAAAACCACAAAGAAGGCCAGCACCAGGCTGCGGTGATCGCCCAGCCGGGTTGGGGACAGCGTCAAGAACTCGCGCAGCGAGAAGAACGACACCACACCAAACAGGGTCAAGGCCACCCAGTCGCCGGTAACCCAGCCAACCCAGAACACAAACACCATCAACCAACTGGTGCGCAAAATAGCTTCGGCACTTTGCAGCTCTTTGGCCCAGATTTCTGCATTGGGGTCGTCGCTGCGGTCGCGCACGGACAGCAGAAAGGCCGCTATGCTGGCCAGCAGCAGCAGGCCAAACACGACGACAAACAAGGTACCAATCTGCTGGGTGGGCGTCAGGTTTTTGAGGTAAAGAAACATGCTGTTGCCTCAGACGTCGCGCAGGGCCACAACCGCCGAACGGGCGCGTTCCAAAAAAGCGCGCCGCTCTTCGCCCGCCTCCAATTGCATGGGTGCGCCAAAGGTAACCGAGCACAGCACCGGGACGGGAACGACCTCGCCCTTGGGAAGCACGTGTTGCACATTGTTGATCCAGGCCGGAACGAGCACGACGTTGGGGCATTTCAAGGCCAGGTTGTACAGCCCCGCCTTGAACGGGTGCGGGTCACCGGTAAAGCCCCGGGTGCCTTCAGGAAACAAGATGATGGAGTCACCATTTTCCAATGCTTCAAACAGCGGCTCCAGCGGGTCTTCGTCGCTGCTGCGGTCGCGCGATACGTAGATGACATTGAAGACGGCCGTGGTCAGCCATTTCTTGAACGGTGTCTTGGTCCAGTAGTCTTTGGCGGCGATGGCGCGGGTAACGCTGCGCAACTCTTTGGGCAGCGCGGCCCAGATCATGACCAGGTCGGCATGGCTCTGGTGGTTGGCGAAATAGATGCGCTGTTCGGCCTTGGGGGGGCAGCCATGCCAGCGGGCCTGCGAGCCCGTCAGCACGCGTATCAGGCCCAGTAGAAACACACTCATGATTTTGGCAAGCATGGGCGCGATGATACCCACAGATTGCGATGCCACAGAACTGTCTATGGCAGTTGTGCGTCACCCATGCGCGTTGCGATGACGGCCGCGCGGCTGGCCACATAGCCCGAATTGGGTAGTTTCTCGAAGTAGCGTGGACGCGGCAGCATGACAGCCAGCCGAGCCGACTCCATGGTGCTGAGTTGCGACGCTGGTTTGTGAAAATAATGCTGCGCAGCGGCCTCGGCGCCAAACACGCCTTCACCCCATTCCACGCTGTTGAGGTAGATCTCCAGAATGCGTTGCTTGCTCAGCAGGTGTTCCAGCATTTCCGTCAGTATCAACTCCTGGCCTTTGCGCAGCAAAGTGCGCTCGCCCGATAGAAACAGATTTTTGGCCAACTGCTGGGTGATGGTGGAGCCGCCCACAATTTTGGGTGGCTTGGGTGCGGCCTTGCCTGGGCTGGCACGGGGATTGGTTTTTTGATTGGCAGCCTTTTGCTCGGCCTTGTTGTTTTTTTCCCAGGCTTTTTCCAGCGCCTCCCAGTCCACGCCATCGTGGCTGGTAAAGCTGTCGTCTTCAGAGGCGATGACCGCACGCTTCAGTGTGTCTGATATCTGACCATAGGCCACCCACTGTTGCTGCCAATGCAGTCCGGCTTTTTCTTGCGACAGAAGCCAGGCTTCGGAACGTTGGAAGCTGGTGGACAGTGGCGCCGCACGGGCCATGGCGGCAATGCGCACGGCAAAATAAACCTGCAGGGCCAACAAGGCCACCAGCACCAGCACCAGCCAACGCGCCACGGTCTTCATTGGTGGGCTGAAACAGCGGCTTCCAGCGTCTCGTCGCGTGTGAACTTGAAGCGCGAAACGACCAGGATCTGGTCTGCCTGGCGCCGCATGGCAGGGCTGAACTTGCCGAAGGGGCCGGCGGACCGCGCAATGGCGGCGGCCTGGCGATCCAGCGTGCGGTTGCCCGACGTTTCCACCACCTCCGTATCCAGTACCTGGCCATTGTGGTTGATGGTGACGATCATGGTCAGCTCGCCATAGAGCTTTTTGCCGCCGAACTGCGGGAAGTTTTCGGTGCCCTTGTCTTCAATGGCGTGGCGTAGCGCATCGTAGTAGACCGCATACACCGCTTCGCGCGCCGCCGGGCTGATATAGCGCTTTTTCGGCCGCGCATTCTCCATGTTGATGCGCCGCTCGATCTCCGCCAATATCTTTACCAGTTGGCGCCGCTTTTCTTCGCGCTCCAACTCGTCGGCCTTGCTGGCGACCTGGTTGGGGTCGGGCGGGGGCAGGGCGGCCAATTGGCTTTTCACCTGGGCCAGCAGCAAGGTTTGCTGTTCTTGCAGGGTGTGCAGCTTGCGCGCGGTCTCTTCTTCCGTGGCATCGCCGAATTCAGTCAAGGCCGAGGGCGGCAAGGGGCTGGTGGCGCGGCCTTTTTCGGCGTCTCCACCGCCGGCCAGTGATGTCTGCGCAATGGCCTGGGCCTTGTCGGGCTTTTCATTGGTTCTAGCGTTGACCAGTATCACCTCCAGGGGCGTGTCTTCAAACGCGCGGTTGAAGGACTCCGGGTCTACAAAGCGCACGGTCAACAACACTGCGTGCACCGCGAGGGATGCAAACAGGGCAATATGAAGGGTGCTGAAGTTCCTGAGGTTCACGGAGCAGGATTATCGTTGCTTGTATCCACTGGTTCGTCGACGTCGACGGCAATTGCGAGAGGACCGGCCACTTCATCCTCGTCGTCGGCTTCGTCCGCGACCGAATCGGTCTGCGGCGTATCCAGACGCTCGACCACGGTACCGTTGATGTCCAGTGTGATCAGGTCCATATCGCCCAGCCGCACCCGAACCCGTGCGCCCCGGGGCAGGTTTTGCGCGCCCAGGATGGGCAGCACCAGGGGCAGCGTGTCGGCACGCACCATATTGTCTTTGAAGACGGTGGCCTCCAACTCGGTGATGCCGTTTTGCTGCAGGTATTGCAGCGTCCAGAAACGCTCCATGGCGCCCTGGTAGCCGTTGTAGGCACTGTAGGCTTCGTCAAAGCTGGAGATGATGGAGAACAGGCTGGCGTCCTTGGGCTTGAAGGGCGCAGCCAGCGCGGCCATCGTGCCATGTTGGACACAGGCAATGATTTGCCATTGGTTGACCAAGTCGGTGTAGCGGCGTAGCGGTGAGCTGCTCCAGGCATAGCTTTTGACACCAATGCCAGCATGGGGCAAGGCCTTGGTGCCCATGCGTACCTTGACGCCCGGCGCCAGGCTGGCCTGGCTGCGGTAGATGCCGGGCACGCCGAGTTCCGCCATCCAGCTGCCCCAGGTGCTGTTGGCCAGAATCATGGCTTCGGCCACGATCAAGTCCAGCGGGGCGCCGCGCTGGCGGGTGCTGATCTGCACCGTCTCAACACCTTGCGGCTCGCCCCCGTCGTTGCCGATCAGGCGGAAGTTGTAGTCCGGTCGGTTGAAGGATTCGGGCTTGCCACGCACGATCTCGCGCTTGGCCTTCAGGTCTTTTGCCAGGCGGAACAGGAACGACAGCTGCGGGCGAAGATCCGTCAAGGGTTCGGGCGTGCTGGCGTGGCTGAAGCCGGGCTGGGTCAGCCAATCTTCGGTGACCACGGCGTCGAGCTGGTCGTGGCGCAGGTTGTGTGCAATGGTGACGCGTTCCAGTTTGGAGGTGTGCTCCCGGATGTCCAGCGTAGCTTCATCCAGCGTGACGTACAGCGACAGGGCCGGGCAGTCGCGTCCAGCCTGCAGGGTGTAGGTTTGAACCAGCGCATCCGGCAGCATGGTAATTTTGTATCCCGGCATGTAGACGGTAGACAGGCGGGCGCGGCCCAACTGGTCCACACTGTCGCCTGGCTGAATCGCCAGGCCAGGCGCCGCAATGTGTATGCCCAGCACCACGGTGCCGCTGCCCAGGCCCTGGATGGACAGGGCGTCATCGATTTCGGTGGTAGCCGAGTCATCGATCGAAAAGGCTGGCGCCGGTCCCAATGGCAAGCTGGCGTCGATGGGTACTGCCGTGACGGATGGAAATCCCGTTCCCTTGGGAAAGTTTTCCAGCAAGAAGCGCTTCCAATGGAATTGGTAGGGCGAGGCAATGGCACCGGCCTTTTGCAGCAAGGCCAGAGGGGCTGTGTGGGTGGCGCGTGCAGCGTCGACAACCGCCTTGTACTCCGGTGCATTTTTATCCGGCTTGAACAGAATTTTGTACAGCTGTTCGCGTATCGGTTGTGGACATTCGCCGTGGGTCAGGGCCTCTGCCCACTGCGCAATCTGCGCCAGAACGAGTTTTTTCTTCTCAATGGCGGCCAGCGCCTGTGCGATCACGTCGGCCGAGGCCTTGCGAAAGCGCCCTTTGCCGGCGCGGCGGAAATAGTGCGGCGATTCAAACAGCCGAAACAGCATGGCCGCCTGCTCCGACAGCGGTGCCTGTGCTGAAAAATAGTCGCGCGCGAGGTCAGCAAAGCCGAATTCTTCGTCCGGCGCGAATTCCCAGGCCACATCCAGCTCAATGCCCTGACTGGCCGCCTGGGCCGCTGCAATGAACTCGGCTGGTGACGGCTTTTCAAACCGCAGCAACATATTGGCGGACTTGACTTTGACACGTTTGCCGCTGTCGAGCTCCACCTGCGCCGACGACTCCGCTTCTGACAGCACCCGACCGGCCATGAATTTTCCGGCTTCTTCAAACAATAGAAACATAGGTCGGCATTGTCCCATGCCGGCCGGGTATCAAAACCTAGGGCCTGTTCCCCTGTTTATGGGAGGCCGAGCCATGGCCTAAACCGATATGCTTGGGGGTGGCGCGCGGTTGCGCCAAATTGGCGCAGGCCGGATGGGGACCATGCTATGTGGCGTGTACTGATTGTTGAGGATGACACGCAAATGCGTGAGTTTTTTGCTGCCAGCGTGCAGCGTTCGGCCGAGTTGACGCTGATACGCAGCGTGGCCTCTGTGGCCGAGGCCAAAGCCTGCCTGGATCAGCCTGACCAGCAGGTGGACGTGCTGTTGACCGATTTGGGCCTGCCAGACGGCAGCGGGCTGGAGGTGATTCGGCATGCCCGCAAGTGCCAGCCTGCGTGTGAAGCGCTGGTGATTTCCATGTTCGGCGACGAAGACAATGTGCTGTCCAGCATTGAAGCTGGGGCCCTGGGCTATATCCACAAAGATGCAGCGCCTGACGATATTGCCAAGACCATTCTGGAAATGAAGGCCGGCGCGTCGCCCATCTCGCCGATGATCGCGCGGCGCGTGCTGTTCAAGTACCGTACCCTGCAAGTCAGTGCGAACCCCGTGGCGGCCCCCGTGCCGGTTATGCAAAGCGCTATCAAAAATGAAGTAATTGATGCGGGCAAGAGCCTGTTGTCGCGGCGGGAGCAGGAGGTGTTGGAGTTGGTGTCACGCGGATTTTCGTATGCCGAAATTGCGGAAACGAAAAACCTCAGCGTGCACACCATTCAGACCCACATCAAAAGCCTGTACGGAAAGCTTGAAGTGCATTCCAAGATGGAAGCGGTGCTGGAGGCCACGCGCATGGGCCTGCTGCCGCGCCAACACGAGACGTCGCTGGTGAAATAACGCTGGCGCTGCCAGTCGACCGCCTGTGCAGGGATAATTGCTGCACTTTATGGCCTCTGTATTTGACAAACCCTCCATCTGGCGGCGCATCGCTCCATGGTTCCATGGCTTTGACGGCCCGCTGGCGTTCGCCGTGTTCCTGCTGGCCTGTGCTGGTCTGCTGATCATGTATTCCTCTGGTTTTGACCGGGGAACGCGTTTTGAAGACCATGGCCGCAATATGTTGATTGCGGCTTGCATCATGTTCGTGGTGGCCCAGGTGCCGCCGCAGCGCTTGATGACGTTGGCGGTCCCCCTCTACATTTTGGGCGTTTCGTTGCTGGTGGGGGTTGCGCTTTTTGGCATTACCAAAAAGGGCGGCAAGCGCTGGATCAATATCGGCGTTACGCAAATCCAGCCCAGCGAGTACCTGAAGATTGCCATGCCCCTGATGCTGGCCTGGTGGTTTCAGAAGCGCGAAGGCCAGCTGAGGCCGCTGGACTTTGGTGTCGCAGCCCTTTTGCTGGGCGCACCAGTGGCATTGATCTATAAACAACCTGATCTGGGCACCTCGTTGCTGATCCTGACGGTCGGAATGTCCGTCATTTTCTTTGCTGGCATGAGCTGGCGCCTGATCATTCCCCCGGTCCTGCTGGGGCTGGTTGGTGTGGCATTGATTGTCGCGTTTGAACCGTCACTGTGTGCCGATGGGGTGCGCTGGCCATTGCTGAAAGACTTTCAGCAGCAACGCATCTGCACTTTTCTGGACCCCACACGTGATCCGTTGGGCAAAGGGTTCCACATCATCCAGGGCATGATCGCCATTGGCTCGGGCGGTCTGACCGGCGTGGGCTTCATGAAAGGCACGCAAACCCATCTGGAATTTATCCCAGAGCACACGACCGACTTTATTTTTGCCGCGTTTTCGGAGGAGTTTGGTTTGGTGGGCAATCTGCTGCTGATCACCGCCTTCATTTTCCTGATCTTGCGCGGCCTGGCCATTGCGCTGGAGGCACCCACGCTGTTCTCGCGCTTGCTAGCCGGCAGTGTGACCATGATTTTTTTCACCTATGCCTTCGTCAATATGGGCATGGTCAGCGGCATCTTGCCGGTGGTGGGGGTGCCGCTACCCTTTATCAGCTATGGGGGCACGGCCATGGCGACATTGGGCCTGGCGATTGGCATTTTGATGGCGATTTCCAACTCCAAACGCCTGGTTCAGTCGTAACTGTAGCCCCCACGCGCCACCGCTGCGCGGGTCGCTGCCCCCCGAGAGGTTGTGAAGAAATCAAGCTATCCCTTGCGCATAGTTGATCGGCTACACCTCGTGTAAGGCGAGCGGCGTGATCCGCGGGCGCATGCAGTACTCGCGGTTGCGACAAAATAGGCGCACCAGCATCGGTGTTGATGAAGCAACGCCAAAGCACCAGGAGCGGCCGCCCGCGACACAGCCGGAGAACGCGGGCCACACCAGCTACCTTGCGCGAGGTGCCTCCCAGCAATTACCCGGGTCACACATTTTGATTTATTCACAAACTCCGAGGGGGCTAATTTTCCTAGGGGAGCGGCCCTGCGGAAAATTATTTGCTCCTGTGTTGCGCCACCGCCGGTGACAACTGACATCCCCCTAAAACGGCACGTCTAGTGATACGGGCCTAGAATCGCTGCATGATTGCACGCGAACCTACTATTGAACGCCTGGCGGTTGCCCAGCGTCTGTTACTCACACCATTTGGGCTGGACGAAAGCCATCTGGCCCGCGCCCTGGATGAAATCAAGGCGCACCGGGTGGACGAGGCGGACCTTTATTTTCAGTACACGCGCTCCGAGGGCTGGAGCCTGGAAGAGGGCATTGTCAAGACGGGCTCCTTCAGCATCGACCAGGGCGTGGGCGTGCGCGCCGTCAGCGGTGAAAAGACTGCGTTCGCCTATTCCGATGACATTTCCGAGGCCAGTCTGCTCGACCCGGCCAGCACCGTGCCGACCATTTCAAGTGCGGCGCGGACCGGGCGGGTTAAAA
>JACXTT010014920.1_pt1 | contig 10118 bp, 8 predicted proteins | sample 9270951 | NCBI WGS metagenome assembly JACXTT01 (sample SAMN15532306, study PRJNA645909) | rock metagenome | isolation source: weathered quartz diorite | place: Puerto Rico | collected 2017-06-21
CGCAGAGCAGCGGGAAGACCAGCGCGGCGCCGTGTAAACTGACCCGCTCGGTCCGGACGAGCCACTCGAAGACGCCGAAGGCGACGACCAGCAGCACGAAGATGCGGTGCTGCAGCACCTCGGGGTAGCGCATGCTCTCCCAGAAGCCCAGGGGCCCGAGCGGCCAGGCGCCGGGGTCGTTGCGGACAAGCAGGAAGCCCGCGAGCCCGAGGAACACGAGCGGCCAGTGGCGCGCCCACCTGGCTCGGCCGGTCGCGTGCACGAGGGCCAGGAGCCCCATGACGAGCACGAAGATACCCGCCCAGTGGTGATTGAACTCCGACCACGCGCGGTCGGCATCAGTCCGCGGCGCGTTGCGATCGTCGACCGGCATGTCCGCGATCCTCGGCGAGGTGAGCACGGGCCAGCGCGGGGTGAAGCGCACGCTGACCTCGGCAAATCCCGCGCGGTCGGTCACGACGTCGCTCGCGGGCGGCAAGGACGTCAGCGACGCGGCGATGAACAGGACCGTCGCGCCCAGGCCGAACTCGACCTCGACGAAGCGCCGCAGGCGCGGGACCGAGACGCCGGCGCCGTCCGGCAGTCGGCGCACCGCGAAGAAATTGGCCGCCCCCAGCACGACGAGCCCGCCGAGCACCGCCGACTTCGTCAGGATCATGCTGCCGTACGAGGTCCCTAGGAGCGCGCTCACGCCGTCGACGTAGGAGAGGCTGAGCCCGACCCCGGCGACGATCAGGACCGCCACCGAGACGAACGCCGTCGCCGAAAAGCGCTTGAGCAGCGGCGCCGGCCACCCGGTCCCGGTACTCGACGACGCGACAAGCGTCAGATGAAGGAGCCCGCCGATCCACACGCCGGCGGCGAGCTGGTGCAGCGCATCGAGCACCAGGAGCCCGGCGCGCGGGCCGAGTCGGCCGGCCGCGTGACTCGTCCACGCGCTGCCGATGCCTAGGAGCAGGGTGAGCGCGGCCAGCGCGATCCACCAGCCGCGCCGATCCGGGCGCCTCGCGAGGGCCGCGCACCCGATTACGAGCCCGGCGCAGGCCAGGACCCGCAAGGCGCCGGCGCGAAAGAAGCTCGTGCGCGCGACCTCCGCGATCGGCCAGCCCGAGCCGGCGTCGGCCAGGACGGAGAGCTGGACGCCCAGGGAGAGGAGCTGCGCGGCGGCGACGACCGCGGCCCCGATGGCCGTCAGCGCGAGGCTCGTCGCCAGGCGTGCGCGGGCCGGCGCGCCCTCCGGGAGCGCGGGGCGCAGCTGCATCAGCGCGAAGAGGACGCCGCCGATGGCGACCGCCTGCCCGCACAGGGCTAGCCCACGGAGAAGGACGTCGACGAACCCCGCCACCGCGAGCTCAGGCGCGCCGCCGCGCCCCGACCCAGAGAAGGAGAACGAAGAAGATCGGCGTGCCGATGGACGCCAGGATCAGGAACACGTGGGCCCGGCCGAAGGCCGCGAGCGCGATCACCAGATAGATGAAGTCGCGGTGGGAGAACGCCTCGGCGAAGCGCGCGATCCACGCGGCGTCGGCGCCGACCGTCGTGTCGAGCATGAAGGCGCGCGACTGGGACGCGGCGGCGCCGAGCGTGGCGACGACCGTGATCGCGCCGAGCACCAGCGGCCACGTGGCCTGCTGAGCGTGGCTCAGACCGACCGCCATGCACGCGAAGACGCCGACGTGCACGACGTTGTCGCCCCAGAAGTCGAGGATGGCGCCGTGGGGCGACTCCATGAACTTGAGCCGGGCCAGCTCACCGTCGCAGCCGTCGAGGATCGAATGCGCCAGGAACAGGAGCGCCCCGGCGAGCTGGTACGCGGGCGACGAGGACAGGAAGAACCCGGCGCCGACGAGCCCGACCGCCACGCTCACCACCGTCATGACGTCGGGCGTGACGCGCGTGACGGCCAGCCGCCGCGTGATCGCCAGCGAGATCTTCCGCTCGAAGTGGCGCGACATGAAGCCCTCGCGCTGCTTGATCAGGCTCTTCAGGAGCCAGGCTTCGGCCGGGCGGGCGTCGGAGCCCTCGGTCATCGGGAACCGCCCGGTCTCGCCGACGTCGAGCTTCGCCTCGTCGAACCGGACGCGCAGGGTGGCCAGCAGGTCGCCGACGTCGCGACTGCGCGTCGCCGCGGCGAGCACGACCGCGGGATCGCCGGTGTCGACGACCGCGGCCAGCTGCCCGTCGGTGTACAGGTGCTCGGGCTCGATCTCGACCTCGCGCAGCGCGCGCAGCCAGCGCGACTGCGGCACCACGTTGGCGGGCATGATCACGATGCGGCGCCGCGAGTCGGGCGGGCGCGCGCCGCTCAGCGACGCGGCCGCGGTGCCGTCGAGCAGGCGCTCGGCGTCGTCTCGGCTTGCCTGCACCAGCACGCGCGAGAACCCGGCGCGCGCGCCGGCAAGCACGATGCGGCGCAGCAGGGGCAGGCCGGCGACCACGATGTCCGGCGCCACGCTGGTGGCCGTTCCGCGCTCGGGCGGCACGACCAGCAGGAGGCTTTCCGCTGACTGCGCGGACACGCTGACCGCGGTCGTCAGCTGCCCGCTCCCGAGACGGAAACCTCGCGGCCGTTCTGCCGGCTCGACTCCCGCGCCGCGTGCTCGAGCGCGATGCAGAGCCGCGCCTCGGCGAGGTTGACCCCGCGCGGCGCGGCGCCGGCTGTCTCGGCGAGGAACTCGCCCGCGACCGCGTCGAACCAGTCCGGGTGATGCGAGCCGTCCGACATCGGCGGCGGGCACGGCCACGCGGAATCCGTGGCGGCCCCGTCGCTCTTCAGCACCAGGGTGTCGTCGCGCAATTCGAGCGTGCTCGTGCTCCCGCCGACCTCGGCCCAGTTTCGCCTGACGTCGGACGCCCACGTCAGGAGGATCTCGGCGGTCGCCCCGGGATACGTCACCCGCACGGTCGCGGTGTCCTCCACGTTCCACGCGAGGTGTCGCCGCCGCTCGAGCCGGGCGCTGACCGACCGCGGCGGCATGCCGATCCAGCGCTGCACGACGTAGAACACGTGCCAGCCGTGATCGGAGAGGACGCCGCCGCCGGCGATGGCCGGATCGACGCGCCAGTTGCCGCCGCGCTCGTCCCCCGCCGACGCCGGCCGCGTACGCAGGGTGTGCCAGATGACGTGCTCGACCCGGCCGATCCGGCCCTCGCGGACCAGCTCCGCGGTGCGGCGCACGATCGGCGCGTGGTGCCAGTTGTGGACGGTGTGGAGCACGCGCCCGGTCTTCTCGGCCAGTCGGGTCAGCGGCACCAGATCGTCCGGGGTGCTGACCAGCGGCTTCTCGCAGAGCACGTGGCGGCCACGCTCGAGCGCCTGGCGGATCAGCGGCGCGTGGCTGCTCGGCGGCGTGCAGATGTCGACGAAGTCCACCTTCGCCTCGGTCAGAAGCTCGCCCGGCGTCGGGTACCAGCGGGCCAGCGGCGCGTGGGCGGAGACGAGGGCGTGCTGCTCCGGCCGCGCGTCGGTGACCGCGACGATCTCGACGTCGCGCCGGCGGCGCCAGCCGGGCAGGTGGCCGTGGAGGGCGACGTTGCCCAGGCCGATGAGCGCGCCGCGCTGCATCCTATCGGAGCCCGTGATCTCTCACGACTACATCGAGCGCTTCGTCGAGGATCGCCAGGCCCGCCAGCGCCGCGTCTTCCTTGATGGTGAGCGGCGGGTTGATCCGGACCGACGGCGCGTAGGTCATCGCGACGAGCCCACGGCGGAGGCATTCCTGATAGAGCGCCTGCGTCACCGTCTTGCCGAGCGGCTGCTTCGTCGTCCGATCAGCGACGAGCTCGATGCCGAGCATCAGGCCGCGCCCGCGCACCTCGCCGACGCAGCGGTACTTCTCCTTCAGCGCCTCGAGCCTGCCCAGCATCACCTTGCCGACGCGCTCGGCGTTCTTGACCAGGTCTTCCTTCAGGATGATCTCGAGCGCGGCCAGGCCGGCGGCCGAGGCGAGCGGGCTGCCGCCGTAGCTCGACGAGCTGGCGCTCGGGTTGGACCAGGGCTTCGCCGACGTGATCTTGTCGGTCGAGATCACGCACGAGAGCGGATAGCCCCCGCCGACGCCCTTGCCGACGGTCATGATGTCCGGCACCACGCCGTCGTGCTCCGTGCCCCACATGGCGCCGGTGCGCCCGAAGCCGGTGATCATCTCGTCCGCGATGAACACGGCGTCGTGCTCGCGGGCGATCCCGGCGACCGCGCGCAGGAAGCCCTCGGGCGGGATGATGTTGCCGGCGGTGCCCTGCATCGGCTCGACGATGATCGCGCCGACCTCGCCGGCGGTCTGGTAGCGGATGACGTCGCGGACGAAGTCCGCGCACGCTATGCCACAGTCCGGATACTTGAGCTTGAGCGGGCAGCGGTAGCAGTCGGCGTACGGCGAGGAGTAGCGGCCGGGTACGAACGGCCCGAGGTGGTGCTTGAACTCGCTGCCGAGCAGCGGGAGCACGCCGCCGGTCTTGCCGTGGAAGCCGCCCCAGAACCCGAGCACCTCGGCCTTGCCGGTGGCCGCGTGGGCGAGCCTCAGCGCCGCTTCGACCGCCTCGGCGCCGCCCGAGAACATCTGGATGCGCGTGAGCCCCTCGGGCGTGACGGAGCCGAGCAGGTCGAGGAACTTGGCCCGCGTCTCGGTGGTGAAGCTGCCGAACGTGAGCCGCTCGACCTGTCGCTTGAGCGCCTCGACGTAGTGGGGGTGGCAGTGGCCGATGCTCCCCACCGCGATGCCGGCGATGAAGTCGATGTACTCGTTGCCGTCCTCGTCGATCAGGGTGCAGTCGACGCCGCGGGCCATCGCGAGGCCCGCGTAGAGCGAGAACCCCTGGGAGCCCGATGCGAGGTGCTTGCACTCCTGCGCGACGATCTTCTGGGAGCGCGGTCCTACCTCACGCCGTTCGGTCACCGCTTGCCTCCCGAGAACCGCAGGGCCAGGTAGGACGCGATCGCCGCCGAGGCCTCGTCGCGGTAGAGCGCGAAGCTCGGCCACGCGTTCAGGTCGAGGAGCACCAGCTCGCCGGTCGCCGTGGCGATCGCGTCGCCGCCGTACACCTCGAGGCCGAGCGCCGCCGCTGCGCGACGCACCAGCCGCGCCAGCAGGCGCTGGTCGAGCGGGTGGCCGGAGAGCTTCTGGTCCTTGTGATAGAACCACCGGAACCACGGCGGCTCGCGGTGCGGCCCGCCGCCGGCGCCGATGCCGTAGAACTTGATCAGATCGCCCTCGACGTGCGGCTGGAGCACCGCGCGCTGGATGCCGCGCCGGGCGAGCCCGCGGAGCGCGGCCTCGACCTCGCCGGCCGTCGACGCGCGCACGACGTCGCCTTCCTGCGTATTGTGGACGTCGCCCCGCTTCACCCACACCGGCAACGCGCCCGGCTCCGGCGTCTCGCCGGTGCCGACGATCCGGCTCGGGATGAACGGCACGTTGGCCTCGTCGAGCACGGCGATCATCCGGTCACGATAGGTGTTGTGCACGGCGCGCGGGGTGTTGACGTGGGGCACGCCGCTCACCTCGAGCGTGCGCAGCCGCTCGAGCACCTCGCGCCGCTCGCACATGAGGAAGACGAAGTGCGGCCAGGTGTCCGCGTCCTCGGTGACCTCGTCGGCCGTCTTGAGCTCGACGTGAAAGCCCTTCGCCTCCAGGTGCTTGCCGGTCAGCCTCAGAATCTCGGTGTCGTCGGACTCGCGGCCCGGCGAGTGGGTCGATTCGCGAAAAATTCCCCAGCAGACTCTGCTCACTCGAGTCCTCCTCGATCGGTCTATGATACCCGGCCCGCCAAGGCGAGCGTCTCGGCAAGTGCCACGTCGGCGGCGCGGTCCACGTCGACGACCTGCTCGATCACCTCGCCGAAGAGCGGTGCGTCCGAGCGCGCCAGCCATCTCAAAAAATCGCGCAGCCGGCCGAGCCCGGCCGGCGGCGGAGCCGTGCGCACCGATTCGGGCACCAGGTACATGCCGGCCGTGACCAGGTCGCCCACCGCGCCGCCGATCTCCGTGATGCGCCCGTCGGCGGCCATCGCGACGCGCAGCGGCTTCTCGTCGGCGATCAGCGGCGTGACGGCCAGGACGGTCGCGTCGAGCGGGCGCCGGGCCGCCGTCTCCACGAAGCGCACGAAGTCGGACTCGACGCACCACGCGTCGACGGTGGTGACGAGCATCCGGCCGCCGGGATGGCGACGGACGACCTCGCCGAAGCTCTCCAGCGACGACTGCGTCGTCTTGACGATGAGCTCGAGAGCGAGATCGGGGAAGCGAGCGCGAATCCAGTCGGCGCACGCGCGCTCCTGCTCGTTCACGATGATCGCGAGCGGCCCCACGCGCGCGGCGCGCAGGTTGCGGATGGTCGACTCGATCAGCGGCACGCCGGCGACCGGCACCATCGGCTTGGGCATCGCGAATCCGCCCTGCCGCAGCCGGCTGCCCTCACCCGCCGCGATGATGCCGCCCGCGAATCGCGCGCTCACAACAGGATGGCCTCCAGCTCGCGGAGCGAGCGAATGCGGCGATCGTCGCGGCAGCACGGCGCCGCCGCCGGCGCGTCGGCCCCGACGAGCCAGATGTGCGGCATGCCGACGCCGCGCGCGCCCGCCATGTCGCGCGGCAGTGAATCGCCGACGAAGGTCGCCTCCGCCGCGGAGACGCCGAGGGCGCCAAGGGCCAGCTGGAAGATTCGCGGGGCCGGCTTCGTGCATCCAACCTCGGCGGAGTCGACGAGCACACCAAACAGTGAACGAATACCGGCATCCTCGCACACCTGCGCCAGGTTTCCGTAGAAGTTGGAGACGACGCCGAGCCGGTAGCGCCGGCCAAGCTCGCGCAGGAGCGGCGTATTCCCGTCGAGCGCCCGAAGCGAGTCGCCGAGGAATCGGCGCGCGACGCGCGTGGCGATGTCGGGATCGGGAAGCTCGAGCGCCTGCGCGACCCCCGCAGCGAGGCGCTCGACGGTCGCCCGGAACGAGGTCGTCGCGGCCAGGGTGCCGACCAGCGCGTCGTCAGCCGCATAGAAGGCGCGATCGCAGCGGTCGTGGGGCACGACGGCTCCCTCGTCGCGAAACAAGCGGCTCATCCGCTCTTTCCAGGGGAGCCCGTCGGCGTCCAGCGTTCCGCCGAAGTCGAACAGCACGGCAGCGCGGTCGTTCGCGGTCAAGGACGAGTCACGGTCGTCGGGATCTGCCGGGCGCGGCCACCCGGCATCCTTAATATGTGGAACCTCTACACTGTACCACCGTTCCGCTCTCGGCAAATCGCTGAGAAAGCTAGCGAATTGGGCGCCCTTGGGGTCCTTGGCGCGGGCGAGATGGTGGGGCGGACGCGCTGCTCTGGACGCGCTGCTTTAGTTGATCGCGATGGGGATGGTTCCGTACGCTCCGGTGTTGGTGGGGTAGCCGTCGGGCTGGTCGGCGGTGTTGCCTGTGCTCCGGACCCAGACCCCGACGGCGGAGCTCGGGTTGGGCGCGATCGGTGTCCAGGCGAAGGTGTTGAGTGTGGACCAATCCCCCAGAACGGTCCAGGTCGTACCGTCCCAGAGCCACCACTTGAACTCATAGGGCGCCGTGCCGCCGGCTGCGGTCGCGGTGAACATGACGGGCGTGCCCGGCACCTGCGGCCGCAGATCCGCCGTGAGCCCCGTCAGGGTCAAGGCCGGCGCCTGACTGGCGAAGGAGCCTCCGTTCGCCCCGGCGTTGACGACACCGCCGACGAGGTCGGCCAACCCGCCGGCGCTCCGCGCGATCGCGCTCGCCACGGGCGAACAGCCGCTCTCGAGGCCGCCCGAATCCACCGCCGTGATCGCGGCAAAATACCGGGCGCCGGCGGAAAGTCCCGTCAGCTTGAACGTGACGATCTCGTTGACCTGCGGGCTGAGCCTCGACGATGCGACCTCGGAAAAGAACGCTCCCGGACACGGCGTGCTCGCAGTTCCGTAGTAGAGACGATAGAACGCCAGATCGGTCAGGGGGCTTCCGTCGGTATTCGTGGTCGGCGCAACCCAGGACGCATCGAGAACTCCGGCGCTGACCGGCGGCGTGCCCGAGGGCGCACCCGCTGACGACGCCGGAGGTGAGGACGAGGACGTGGCCGATGACGCCGCCTGGGCCGAGCCAGAGTCCGAATGCGATGCGTCCTGGCCATCTGGATTGCACGCGCACACGAAGAGGACGGCGCACAGTGTCACACCGCGAGCCAGTTGTCGCTGCATGAGCGTGAACCGCTCTTGCACATCGGCCGCCAACTAAGCGTCGCGCAGGAGAACGCCTCTAAGTAGTTGTGAATCGCGGTGACTCGACCCGCTGCGCCGAACGCGATCCGCATGCGCGCGCAGTGTGCAAGTGTCAGATGCTTGTCACTCGCACCGAGACGCTCGTCGAAGGCTGACGCTTTTGATCGCAGTTATCCACAGCGACGGTGAGCCGATCAAGTCCGTGCGGTCGCGATTTTTACTTCGTCGTCGCCTCGCCTGGACCCGCCCACTGCGCGTCGGTCAGCGCCCAGCCGCCGCCGAGCGCTCGGTAGAGCTGAGAGTAGGCGAGCAGGCGATTCTGACGAATCTGCGCGAGCGTGTTCTGGGCGGGGTAGAGCTGCTGCTGCGCTTCGAGCACTTCGAAATAGTTGGCCAGGCCCTGCCGATAACGATCCATCGCGTGCTCGACGGCTTCTCCGAGCGCCTTCACCGCCATGTCCTGCGCCGTCTCGGCCGCGCTCAGCCTCGACAATCTCGTCAGCGCATCCGAGACCTCGCGCAGCGCGAGGAGAACGGTTTGCTCGTACAGCAGCCGCGCCTGCTCCGACTGCGCGGTGGCGGCGCGATAGGTTCCCAGCGTGCGGCCGGCGTTGAGAAGCGGCCCGCTCACGAGGCCGGCGACGGCCCAGATCGTCGCACCTCCGCTCGTGAGCATGGAGACCTCGGGGCTGGCCGTGCCCAGCAGGCCGGTCAGGCTGAGCTTCGGGAAGAACTCGGCCTTGGCGACGCCGATCCGCGCATTGGCGCTCACGTACGCCTGCTCCGCCTGGCGAAGATCGGGGCGGCGCTCGAGCAGTGTCGCCGGCAGGCCGGCCGGCACCGAGGGCACGACGACCTGCTCGTACATCGGTTTCCCACGAGCAATCGGGCCGGGCATCCTGCCGACCAGGACGCTGATCTGGTTTTCCTTGGCGACGACGTCGCTCTCGATCAGCGGAATGTTGGCCTGCGCATCGCCGAGCGCACCCAGCGCGCGCGACGTCTCGAGCTTCGAGGCCACGCCGAGGTTGAGGCGATCCAGGAACAGGTCGTACGTGCGCTGATAGGCCGCCGCGCTGTCCCGCGCGATTTGCACGCGGACATCGAGGGCGAGCAGCTCGAAGTACGCCTGCGCCAGGTCGCTGATCAAGGTCAGCCAGACGGCCCGTCGCGCGTCTTCGGTGGCCAGCAGTGTGGCGCGGGCGGATTCGTTCAGGCGACGAATGCGCCCCCAGATGTCGAGCTCCCACGACATGGTCGTCGAGGCGGAGTAGAAGTTGGTCGCATTTGGCACCGCGCCGCCGGGCCCGCCGAGGATGCCGGGGCCGACCTTGCTCCGTCCGGCGCCGACGTTATAGTCGAGTGACGGGAAATAGTCCGACCGCGCCACGCCGGCGTTCGCGCGCGCCTCCTGCACGCGCGCGGCGGCGATGCCCACGTCATAGTTGTTGCGCAGCGCCTCCTGGATCAGCGCCTGCAGAATCGGATCCTGGAACACCTCCCACCAGGGCGCGTCCGCGAGCGACACTGCCTCCGCCGTCTCCTGGCCCCGGAATGCCGGTGGCTCGGCGACGGCGGGGCGCTTGTAGTCGGGACCGATCGCGCAGCCGGCGAGCACCGCCGTCGCGAGGACCATCCAGGCGGGAGCCCGGGATCTCACCGTCGCCATCCACTCGCCGGAGGCTCGTCGCCAGCCCCGCCGGAAATCGCCGCCGGCGCGGCGACCGGCGCGGCGTGCGGCGACGTCCGGCCGAAGCGCTCGCTGACGTAGAAGCTCACCGAGATGAAGAGGCTGGCGATGAGCGTGTCGGTCAGCATCCCGCCGATCACGACGGTGCCGAGGATCCGGCGTCCGACCGCGCCGGCGCCGGAGGCGGTCCACAACGGCACGCAGCCCAGGATGAACGCGAA
>JACXTT010014921.1_pt1 | contig 10118 bp, 7 predicted proteins | sample 9270951 | NCBI WGS metagenome assembly JACXTT01 (sample SAMN15532306, study PRJNA645909) | rock metagenome | isolation source: weathered quartz diorite | place: Puerto Rico | collected 2017-06-21
CAGCGCCAAGTTCTCTCTTGAACGCCTCGAGTGCGTCGCTCATGTCAAGCGCACAGCTGACCGCGTGCTCGGCATGCCTGGCGTTGTCCAGCGGCGCTCCCCAGATCGCCATGATCGCGTCGCCGATGAACTTGTCGAGCGCCCCGCCGTTGCTGAATATGACCTCGACCTGGCGGCTGAAGTAACGATTCAGAAGGCTCACCACTTCCTGCGGGGAACGGTGTTCCGACAGCGAGGTGAAACCGCGAATGTCGGACAATAGCAGCGTCACCTGCCGGCTCTCGCCTTCGCGGGAGAGCCCGCCGTGCGCGATCAGTTCATTGACCACGTGCGGATTCACGAAGCGCGAGAACTCCCGGACCGCATGTTCGCGCTCGCGCCGTTCGCGCAGATACTCGCGCAATGCGGCCACGAAAAAGAATGCCCAGACGATGATCAGCGGCCGCAGCGTCGGCACCAGCAATAGTTTCCCGGCGGCGACATACTGTCCCGCCAGCAACACCAACGTGGCACCGGCAAGACCGGCGCCAATACGGATCGTGTCCAGGCGCAGCGTGAATGCTGCGAACAGCAGACTCAGCAGCACTAATGCGGTGGCGGCCGACCAGTACGCCGGGACTTCGCGTAGATAGTTGGCGTTCTTGAGGTTGTCCATCGCGGTGGCGAGGATGTCGACCCCGTCGGCGCGGATATCCACCGGCGTGGGTCGGATATCGTGCAGTCCGCTGACGGTGACACCGATCACCACGATCTTGTCGGCGAATTCCCGGAGGTTGCGCTTGCGTTTCTGCCTGTTGAAATCGACGTACAGGTCCGCGTACGAGACGTACTTTCTGGTCTTTGCTCCGCCCGGCCAGCTCAGCAGGATCGACTCGACATCGGGCACCGGCAGTCCGAGGTCCTGCACCACCCTGGCGGCCAGCGAGGGGACCTTCCAGCCGTACGCGTCCTGGTAGACGAAATAGCGGCGGCCGATTCCGTCCGCATCGGCGAGGAAATCTATCGTTCCGAGCCGCCAGTTCTCCGCTGTGAGCGCCTTTGGCAGGCCGATATTCAGCGTGGCGTTACGGTTAGCGCGCTTGGTTGCGAACGCGCCCAGCGCTTCCTGTATTTCCACGATCGGCACGCCGTAGGCGTCCGCCGCGGGATCCTGTCGCACGCTGGGAAAGTACACGTTCTTCAGTCGCGAGACCGCCTTGTTGAACAACTCGTCCGCATCTAGCCGGTAGATGTCCGGCTCGAAGAACATGATGTCGAAAACGATCGCCCGCGGCTTCTGCGCCGCGATGCCTTGCACCAGCTCCCCATGGACCGACCGGGGCCATGGCCAGCGCCCGGCATAGGCGGCCATGCGCGCCAGGCTGTCTTCATCGGCGGCGATGACGACAATATCGGGGTCCGGCTTGATGCTCCTCGCCTTGGCGGCGACGAACAAGTCGGAGAAGCGCGCCTCGAGCGTACGCAGCCCGTTCAGCCAGGAGAACTCGAGCACCGTCACGGCAATGAAGCCGACCAGCACGATGACGAGGGGTTTGGCGGGCAACCGGGACACCGGCGCAGTCTATAGAAAGCAGCGAAAAGGTAAAAGATCAAAGGGATAAGTGGAGAAGCGAAGAACGGCTGTTGCCTTTGCTTCTGAACTTCAATTTCCCCTCCGAGCTTTCCCCGCAGTACCTGCTTCTATAGCCCCAGGCGCTGCCAGATCGTGGTGGTAGAGCTGGCCTGGTTGAGCGTGTAAAAGTGCAACCCCGGCGCGCCGGAGGCAAGCAGTTTCTCGCATAACGCTGTGACCACATCGAGGCCGAAGGCGCGTATCGAGGCGGTATCGTCGCGAAAACTCTCGAGCTTGATGCGCATCCAGCGCGGGATCTCCGCACCGCAGGCGTCGGAAAATCTCGCCAGTTGCGAAAAATTTCCGATCGGCATGATGCCCGGAACGATGGGGACCGTAACACCCGCGGCCGCACATTCGTCAACAAAACGGAAATAGGCGTCGATATTGTAGAAATACTGCGTGATCGCGGAGTTGGCACCAGCGTCCACCTTGCGCTTGAAGTTTGTCATCTCGTCTGCGGCGTTGCGTGTCTGCGGGTGGTACTCCGGGTAGCAGGCCACTTCTATCTCGAACCAGTCGCCGGTGGTCTCGCGAATGAATGCCACCAGTTCATTCGCATATCTCAACTCGCCGCTGGAGGCGATGCCCGAGGGCAGGTCACCACGCAGGGCCACGACGTGGCGGATACCATTTTCCTTGTAACGCGACAGGACTGCGGCGATTTCCGCTTTGCTCGAGGCCACGCAGGATAAATGCGGCGCCGCGTCCTGGCCCGCCGCGCGGATTTCCAGCACCGTTTCGAGCGTGCCCTGCCGGGTGGAACCTCCGGCGCCGAAGGTCACCGAGAAAAAACGCGGCTTGAGCTTCGCCAGCTGCTGCCACGTGGCACGCAGCTTTTCTTTTCCTTCCGGAGTCTTCGGCGGGAAAAATTCGAAACTAAAAGTCGGTGACGGGTGACGAGTGACGAGTGACATGACCGAACCGTATCTCTCAAGCGATCTCATGAGCGCAGAGATTGAGCGCTGTCGGTTTCAACGGCCTTCCCCGTCACCTGTCACCTGTCACCTGTCACCTGTCACTTGTCACTCGTTATCGAGCGGTGCGCTGCTCAATAACGGTAGTGCTCCGGCTTGTACGGGCCTTCCCGCCTGACGCCGATATAGCGAGCCTGCGCGTCGGTTAGTTCGGTGAGTTGCGCCGCCAGTTTTCGCAGTTGCAGCCGCGCGACCTTCTCGTCGAGGTGCTTGGGCAGGATGTACACACCCACCCGGTACTTGTCGGGATTGTTGAACAACTCGATCTGCGCGATGGTCTGGTTGGCGAATGACGAGGACATCACGTAGCTCGGATGCCCGGTGGCGCAGCCGAGATTTACCAGCCGTCCCTCGGCCAGCAGGATGATGCGTTTGCCGTCCGGGAATATGACGTGGTCCACCTGCGGCTTGATGTTCTCCCAGGTGTAGTTCTTAAGCGCGGCAACATCGATTTCATTATCGAAATGGCCGATGTTGCAAACAATCGCCTGGTTCTTCATCTTCTTCATGTGCTCATGGGTGATCACGTGGAAATTACCGGTGGCGGTGACGAAGATGTCACCCTGGTCCGCGGCGTAGTCCATGGTCACCACGCGGTAGCCTTCCATCGCCGCCTGCAGCGCGCAGATCGGGTCGATTTCCGTCACCCACACCTGCGCAGAGAGCGCCCGCAAGGCCTGCGCCGAGCCCTTGCCCACGTCGCCGTAGCCCGCGACCACTGCGATCTTGCCGGCGATCATGACGTCGGTGGCGCGCTTGATGCCGTCAACCAGCGACTCCCGGCAGCCGTAGAGATTGTCGAACTTGGACTTGGTGACGGAATCGTTGACATTTATCGCTGGGAACTTGAGTAGCCCGTCCTTGGCCATCTGGTACAGGCGCTTGACGCCCGTGGTGGTCTCCTCGGTCACGCCCTTGATGTGCACGAGCCGAGTGGAATACCACTTCGGGTCCCGGGCGAGCCTGGCCTTGATGGCGGCGAACAGGAATGTTTCTTCCTCGCTGCCCGGATTCTTCAGCACCGATGAATCGGTCTCGGCGCGCGTGCCCAGGTGCAGAAGCAGCGTCGCGTCGCCGCCGTCGTCGAGGATCATGTTCGAAAAACCGCCGTCGGGCCATTCGAATATTTGGTGGGTGTAGTCCCAATACTCCGCCAGCGATTCGCCCTTGTAGGCAAACACCGGCGTACCAGTAGCGGCGATGGCCGCGGCCGCGTGATCCTGGGTCGAGTAGATATTGCACGAGGCCCATCGCACCCGGGCACCCAGCGCCTGCAGCGTCTCGATCAGCACCGCTGTCTGAATGGTCATGTGCAGCGAGCCGGTGATGCGCGCGCCGCGCAGCGGCTGGGTCGAGGCGTACTCCTCTCGGATTGCCATCAGACCGGGCATCTCGGTTTCGGCAATGCGGATTTCCTTGCGGCCCCAGTCGGCGAGCGACAGGTCGGCGACGTGGAAATCGGCGGACTTCATGGAATTCGGAACGGCAGACATCGACACTCTCCCAATCAAAACGGAGCGCCGAAATGACAACGACGCTCCAAACCAATCAAAGGTTTGTGAGCGCCGTTATTTCCTTGCTGAGCCTGGCCTGACCACCGTGGTCGGGTCGCAACGCTCCTCAGCGGAGCAAAGTATAGACCGGTGGCGGCGTCCTGAAAAGCGGCTCCGTGGGCGGGAGGCTCCGTGACCCGGTTCTCCGCTCATTTGTCCTTCTTGGTTTCCTTTGCGTCAACGCTTCCATGCCGGCCGAGCAGGCCGCTGCGTGCGAGTGAGCAGACCGCCGCAAAACAAAAGGGACCGCATTTAGCGATCCCCTTCCTGTTGAATCCTGTTCCAGCCTCTCTCTGCGTTCTCTGTTTCTCCTCTGCGGCCTCTGCGTCGACGCTTCAATAACGGCCGTCAGGCCACTGCGGTTTTCTTGATCCCGGCGTCTGCCTGAAGCACGTGAACCTTGTCCAGAGCCTCCCAACTGAATTCCGGCTCGTCGCGGCCGAAATGCCCGTAGGCGGCGGTCTTTTCGTAGATCGGGCGCAGCAGATCGAGCGTCTGGATGATCGCTCTGGGACGCAGGTCGAAATGCTTGGCGACCAATTGGCCGATCCTCTCATCGGAAATTTTTCCGGTGCCGAAGGTGGTGACCATCACGCTGGTGGGTTTCGCCACCCCGATCGCGTAGGACACCTGGACTTCGCACTTGCTGGCCAGCCCCGCCGCAACGACGTTCTTCGCGACATAACGCGCCGCGTATGCGGCCGAGCGGTCGACTTTGGACGGATCCTTCCCGGAGAATGCGCCGCCGCCATGGTGAGCGGAACCGCCATAGCTGTCCACGATGATCTTGCGGCCGGTGAGGCCGCAGTCGCCTTGCGGGCCGCCGACGACAAAGCGGCCGGTCGGGTTCACCAGATAGTTGATCTTGCCCTTGACCAGATTCTTGGGTAGTACCGCCTTGATGATATTCTCCACCACCGCTTCGCGGATATCCTCGAGCGAAACGTCGGGGGAATGCTGCGTCGACAGCACCACGGTATCGATCGAGTCAGGCTTGCCGTTCGCGTAGCGGATTGTCACCTGCGACTTGGCGTCGGGACGCAGCCACGGCAGACGGCCGTCGCGGCGCAACTCTGACTGGCGCTCCACCAGCCGGTGCGCGAGATGGATCGCCATCGGCATCAGCACCGGGGTTTCGTCGCAGGCGTACCCGAACATCAGGCCTTGGTCGCCGGCCCCCTGATTGAGCGGATCGTCGTGCGCCTTATCCACGCCCTGCTTGATGTCAGGGCTTTGCTTGTCGTACGCCACCAGCACCGCGCATCCCTTGTAGTCGATGCCGTAGTCGGTATTGTCGTAGCCAATACGCTTGATAGCGTCGCGCGCAACCTGCTGAAAATCCACCACCGCATTGGTGGTGATCTCGCCGGCCATCACCACCAGACCGGTATTGACCAGCGTCTCCGCCGCCACGCGGGCATATCTGTCCTGGGTTAAGATGGCATCCAGAACTGCATCGGAAATCTGGTCGGCTACTTTGTCGGGATGACCTTCGGATACTGACTCGGACGTAAACAGGAAGTCGCTCATTCGTAAGCTCTGCGTTCGATTCTGGAAGTTTGTCAGGATAGCAAAAAGACGCCAAAAGAACAAAGCGAAAAACCGAATAAGTTCATGCTCATAGGGTTGATGCGGCTGCTTGCCAGGGCGCCGCTGTCCTGGATTCACTCGGCGGGCGCCGCAATCGGTTGGATCGTCTATCTCCTTTCCCCCTCGTACGCTGCGCGTCTGCGCGAGAACCTGCTGCGGAGCGGCGTCTGGCGCGATGAAGCCGAGTACCAGCGCCTGCTCCGCGAGAACATTGCCGAATCCGGCAAGGCCGGAACCGAGCTGATGCCCGTGTGGTTTCGTCCAGCTTCTGAAGCGCGCAAATTGGTCGTGTCCGTTCAGTCGCTGGCGCTGGTGGAGGAAGCGGAACGGCGCGGCCACGGGATCATCTATCTGACGCCGCATCTCGGTTGTTTCGACGTTGCCGCCTCGTGGCTGGCACAACGCAGTCCAATTACCGTGCTGTACCGGCCGCCGAAGATACGGAGACTGCAGCCGCTCATAGAGGTCGGGCGCGGACGCGACGGCGTGCACCTGGCACCGGTCAGTCTCAGCGGCGTGCGCCGACTGCTCAAGGCCCTCAGGCGCAACGAAGCGGTGGGCATCCTGCCCGATCAGGTGCCCGGAGTTGGCGAAGGCGCGTGGGCGGAATTCTTCGGGCGACCCGCATTTACGATGACCCTGGTCGGCCGGCTCGTCGAAGCCACCGGCGCAACCGTCATCATGACAGCCGCGGAACGGCTTCCGAATGGCCGCGGCTATTCGCTCGATTTCATTTTCGTGGAAGATGACCTGACGGGCCAGCGTGGCGTGCGTCATCTCAATGCCGCAATCGAGCAGTGGGTCCGGCGCTGCCCCGCGCAGTACCTGTGGAGCTACAACCGCTACAAGGTGCCGGCCGGTGCCCCGCCTCCTGACGCAGGCGCTGCTGCGAAAGGCGCGCAGCACTGATGCTGACTCGCCTTGCCATTGGCGTGTTCTGGCTGCTGCATTTTCTGCCCCTCGCAGTTCTGGCGCGCATCGGGGCGCTTGCCGGCCTCGCATTCATGGTTTTCGGTCGCGAGCGACGGGAAGTAGCGCGAACCAATCTGGCGCTGTGTTTCCCGGGATGGGACAAAGCACGCCGCGAGGCCGTGTTGCGGGCTCATTTCCGCGCTCTCGGCAGAAGCTTTTTCGAGGCGGGTATCGTCTGGTGGGGTTCTGAAAAGCGCATCCGGCGTATCGTGCGCATCGAGGGCGAGCAGCACGTACGCGCCCAGGGCGACCGGCGCGTCATCTTCCTGGTGCCGCATTTCGCCGGCATCGAGATGGAAGGCCTGCGCATGTCGATGGACTACAAGGGCATGGCGGTTTACAGCCACCAGAAGAACCGCGTCTTCGATGAATTCCTCGTGCGCGTGCGCAGCCGTTTTCCGGGCACGCGCATGGCAGCCCGGCAGGAGGGTGTCAAGACGCTGCTGCGCGGGTTCAAGGACGGTCTCGGCCTGCAACTTTCGCCCGACCTCGATCTCGGTCCGCGCGACGCCCTATTCGTGCCGTTCTTCGGCGTACAGGCGGCAACCGTCACGGTACTGTCGCGGCTCGCCCGCCTTGCAGATGCCGTCATCGTGCCGGTGGTAGTGCGTCAGCTGCCGTGCGGCGAAGGCTACGTGTTGCGCATGTATCCGGCCTGGGAGAATTTTCCCGGCGAAAGCGTGGAAGCCGACACGCGCCACATGAATGCATTCATCGAACAGAGGGTCCTGGAGATGCCCGAGCAGTATTACTGGGTACACAAGCGGTTCAAGACGCGCCCGGAAGGCGAACCGAGGATCTATTGAGATGAGTCAAGGCGCCTGGAACGGCTTCGACGCTTCCGGATTGTGATGCCCGCGCCGGACGACGCCGCATTGCTCCGCTCGTAATTGCGGACATCGGACCGCTTACCGCCCTGGCGCACGAGATCTGGTACCAGCACTACCCGGGTATCATCACGGTCAAGCAGATAGAATACATGCTTGAGCAGCGCTACTCGCCTAATACGATTCGCGCCGAGATCGAGAGCGGTGCGGCGCGGTGGATCAAGCTGCTGGTGAATGGCGAACTCGGCGGATTCGCTTCCTACGGGGCGGACGGCGCGCGGCGTGCCGTGAAGCTCGACAAACTGTACGTGCACCGCCTGTTCCGTGGCAGGGGTTGCGGAACAGCACTGGTCCGGCACGTCGAGCAGGCCGCGGACGTGCAGGGCTGCGATAAGGTGTACCTGCAGGTCAACAGGAACAATTTCGACTCGATATCAGCATACCGCCACCTCGGGTTTGAAGTGGTGGACAGGATCAGGACAGGCATCGGCAGCGGTTTCTACATGGACGATTACGTGATGGCGAAAAGCGTGAGGCGAGAGCCGTGAGGCAAGAAGCGCAAATCCGGATTGGGAAACGAGCGACAGCGGCACCTGAAAATTGCATCGACAAAGGCAATTCCGAGATAGCGGTCTTCGGAAAGACTCTCACGGCACTGGCCCGCGACTCACACCTCACGCCGCAGCCTTTTCCTAGCTCACCTCACGCCTCACACCTCACGCCCTGAACTTCTAGCCTCGTGCGAGTCAAGTTCACCAAGATGCAGGGCGCCGGAAACGACTTCGTGGTTGTCGACGCAACCCGCCAACCGCTGCGTCTGGAACCGGAGATCATCCGCAGGCTGGCGCATCGCAACTTCGGCGTCGGATTCGACCAGTTGCTGGTGATCGAGCCGGCGCGCACACCCGGAACCGACTTCTACTACCGCGTCTTCAACGCCGACGGCGGCGAGGTGAATCAATGCGGCAACGGCGCACGCTGCTTCGTGCGCTATGTGCATGACAAAGGACTGTCCGGCAAGTCCGCCATCCGGGTGGAAACCGGCTCCGGCGTAATCGAGCCGCGGCTCGAAAGAGACGGGCGGGTAGCGGTGGCTATGGGTGCGCCGGAGTTCGAGCCCGCGAAGATTCCGCTCGTGGCAGAACGTCGCGCGCCAACCTATGCACTTGAAGTCGGCGGCAGGTCGATCGAAATCGGCGCCGTGTCCATGGGCAATCCGCATGCGGTGCAGGTGGTGGCTGACGTCGAGGCCGCACCGGTGCTGACGGAGGGGCCATTGATCGAAAAACATCCGCGTTTCCCGAAAGGGGTGAATGCCGGCTACATCCAGATCCACGACCGGCATCGAATCAGGCTGCGGGTTTTCGAGCGGGGAAGCGGAGAAACGCTCGCTTGCGGCAGCGGCGCCTGCGCCGCAGTCGCGGTGGGAATCGCGCGCGGTCTGCTCGACTCCCCGGTGGAAGTAAACACCCGCGGGGGCAAACTCGAAATCACATGGCAGGGCCCGGGCCATGCGGTGATGATGACCGGGCCGGCCGAAACTGTTTACGAAGGTGAAATCATCCTGTAGCGAAAGATTCGGAATGAGCCCAGAAGACGTTGCCCGCTACCTGCAGGATCACCCGGAATTCTTCGAAGAACATGCCGAAGTGCTCGCGGAAATCCACATCCCGCACGCACATGGCGGCGGGGCGATACCACTTTCGCAGCGCCAGATTGTCAGCCTGCGCGAGAAAACCAGGGTCCTCGAGGCGAGGCTGCGGGAACTGGTGCAATTCGGCGAGGAAAACGATGCGCTCGGCGAGCGGGTGCATCGCGCGGCCATGGAGCTGGTGAAGGCCTCGGATCTCGAAGCGATGCTGAGGGTGATCTACTACAACCTGCGCGAAGACTTTGCCGTCCCGCACGTGAGTATTCGCCTTTGGAGCGAACCGGATCATCCGCATTTCGCCGAATTCGGACCGGCGAGCCAGGAAGTCCGGGTTTTCGCCGAGAGTCTCAACCATCCCTATTGCAGCGGCAAACCGGTGTTCGAAACTGGAAAGTGGTTCGGCGAGGCGGAAACCATCGTGAAGTCGTTTGCCTACGTGCCGCTGCGGGCTGACAAGGTGTTCGGCCTGTTGATACTCGCCAGCGAAGACCCGCGGCGCTTCTACCCCGAAATGGGCACGCTGTACCTGAAGCGCCTCGGTGAGCTGGTTAGTACGGGGCTCGGCAGATATCTGTAAATGGCCGGCCCAACAGCTTCCCCATCCCCCCCCGAGGCCGCCGAGCCCGAACATCCTTACCTTGCCGGTTTCCTGTCTCAGTTGCGACAGGAACGGCGTTTGTCGCGCCACACCGCCGATGCGTACGCGCGCGACGTGCGCGCACTGCTCGAGCTGGCGGGGACAACGCCGCTCGCGGAACTGCAGATTCATCAGATTCGCCGCTTCGTAGCCCGGCTGCATGGGCGCGGGCTTGGCGGCAAATCGCTGGCACGCCTGTTGTCCGCCTGGCGCGGATTTTTCAACTATCTGGCACGCGATCACGGTTTCAGCTCCAATCCCTGCACCGGCGTGCGGGCGCCCAAGTCTCCAAAATCGCT
>JACXTT010014922.1_pt1 | contig 10117 bp, 6 predicted proteins | sample 9270951 | NCBI WGS metagenome assembly JACXTT01 (sample SAMN15532306, study PRJNA645909) | rock metagenome | isolation source: weathered quartz diorite | place: Puerto Rico | collected 2017-06-21
CCAACCGTTTTGCGGTCGCCGATAAGCAAAGAGAAAATTGCCGGATCAGCGCCGGCCTCGCGACAAACGCGTTCCGCAATTTTTGTGACCGCGATCGCGCTGAGCGGAGTTTTTTCCGATGGCTTCCAGACGCTGGCGTCGCCGCAAACCGCCGCGAGCGCTGCGTTCCACGACCAAACCGCCACGGGAAAATTGAAAGCGGTAATCACCGCGATAACACCGAGCGGATGCCATTGCTCCATTAAGCGGTGGCTCGGCCTCTCCGATTGAATCGTTAGTCCATACAACATGCGCGATTGCCCAACGGCCAGATCGCAGATGTCGATCATCTCCTGCACTTCCCCTTCGCCTTCTGCCACGATCTTTCCCGATTCGAGCGTGACGAGCTGCCCGAGCTGATGTTTCGCTTCGCGCAACGCGTTGCCGAGCCTTCGAACGGTTTCCCCGCGCACCGGGCCCGGAGTTGTGCGCCATTTCAAAAATGCCTTATGGGCGCGTGCGATCGCAGTTTCATAATCCTCGTCCGACGCTGTGCGAATGCTCGCGAGCTTTCGGCCATCGATTGGCGAGATTTTGTCGATCTTCGCGCCGCCGCCGCGCCATTCCCCACAGAAAACGCCGGAATTCTCCTCGGGGATGCCAAGTTTCTCTAAGACAGATTGCATGAAAAGAATCGGGACGCTGAGGTCCCTCCCACATTTAAATTACTTGCGACGCTGCCGGCAATATTTCCGCATCAAGTCCATCGCTTCATCCACAACACCGGCAGTCATGTCGAGCGCGGGGCGAAAGCGAATTGAATTGTCTCCGGAGCGCAGCGTAAGCACGCCAAGATCAAAGAGGCCTTTCCAAAATTCCTCGCGCGTTTTTGCGTCGGGCAAATCGAAAGCAAGCAGCAACCCCCGGCCGCGCACTGCCCTGATGAATTCGAATTCGCGTTGCAAATCGAGCAGTTGATCCAAAAAATAAGCGCCAACTTTGCCAGCGCTCTCGACCAGGTATTCCTGTTCGACAATGCGCATGTAATGGGTCGAACGCACCATGTCGGTGAGGTTGCCGCCCCAGGTGGAATTAAGCCGGCTCGGCAACCGGAACGCGTTGTCTTTCACTTCGTCGACACGCGGTCCGGCCATCACGCCGCAAACCTGCGCTTTTTTTCCAAAGGCGAGCAAATCGGGAACGACGTCGAAATGCTGGCAACACCATATGCGGCCGGTGGCACCCATGCCGCACTGGACTTCGTCGAAAATGAGAAGCATTTCGTTCTCGTCGCAAATTTTTCTCAGCGTTTGCAACCATTCGCCGCGAAAATGATTATCGCCGCCCTCGCCCTGGATCGGCTCGATGATAATGCCGCAGATGTCGATCTTACGCCCAGCAATGAATGTCCGGATTTCAGCTTCCGATTTCCTTTCGCGCTCGATCACGTCACGCTCGCGCTTCGATTCGGGCAGCGAGAAATCGATGCATGGACAGGAAACGCGCGGCCAATCGAACTTGGCAAACAAATCGGTTTTGCGCGGATCGGTGTTTGTCAGGCTCATGGTGTAACCCGTGCGACCATGAAAGGCGTGGCGGAAATGCAGAATCTGGGTACCGCGTTCGCCCCTCCCGTCCGCCACATTTTTACGCACCTTCCAATCCATCGCCGCTTTGAGTGTGTTTTCGACCGCGAGCGCGCCACCTTCTATGAAAAGATATCGCTCGAGTGGCGCCAAACCGGCGACGCGCGCAAAAGTCTCGACAAACTCGGCGTATGATTCGGAGTAAACATCCGAGTTGGCCACTTTGGCCTTGGCCGCGCGCAAGAGATCTCGCTGAACATCGACATCATCGAAATAGGGATGATTGAAACCGACCGGCATCGATCCAAAGAAACCGTAGAGATCGATCAGCCGGCGGCCGGCAGCCGCATCGTGCAAATAAGAGCCGCGGCTTTTTTCGAGATCGATGACGACTTTGAAGCCGTCGAGCAAAATATGCTGCTCGAGTGTGTCGAGCACACGCGAGGCGCCGATCGATTTTCGATTTTTGCTCTTACTCAAACGCGGTCGCGGAGTGCGAGCCGCCTCGGTGAGCATCGGAGGCGTACTCATCCGTTGATCGTAATCTGAGCGCGAAGAGCGGTCAAACAAGAGCGCCGCTTTGGCGGCCGCTGAGGACAGAGGCCTCTACAGCTACTTCGCTGCGGCCAGCGCGTTCTTTTCGGCGGTGGCTTTCTGAACAGCGGTGTCGTACTGCGCCAGTTCGATGTTGTAAACGAGGTTGCCTTCGGCATCGCTGTGGAGAAGATCGCGTTTCGTTAATCGCAACTTTTCACTCCAAGCCTGCAGGCGCTCGAATTCCCGAGCGTTGGCGGCGCGGCGCTCCTCCAGATTCGGCGCCTTGATGGCCTGAATAACTTTTTCCAGGGCGTAATGCTGCGCCGGCGCGGAAGGAATTTGCGAATGATGCAAAAACTGATGCTGATGGAAACCGGAAAGCGATGGTGGGCGCAGAATGAGATACGCGAGAATACACGGCAGCGTGGCCAACCGGAACTTTCTCGATAAAGGAGCCAGGTCCGGATAACTCAGTCGAAATAGCAATGGTCCAAACGGCAGGAAAACGCCCAGTCCCCACCAAACACTTACTCCAAAAGCCGCGCCGATGAGGAGGATTCGACCGATCACCGCGCAAACCAGCCCGATCGCGAGAAAGATTAAAGCTGCCACTCGTAGGTCTTGAGCACGACAAGTGCCATGAGTAAGCCGGCCGGCCGCGGCGGCTCGGGAAAATCTCGCGCTTGTTTCCGCGGCGATCACGGGCATGCTGTCGGGTTTTTCTCGCTCCAGATTTATGGCAACCGGCAGACGCGTCGTTATTACAGGTCTCGGCTTCATCACGAGCATCGGGAACAACCGCGCCCAAGTTCTCGATAGTTTGTTGAATCGGCGCACCGGTATTGCGATTCATCCCGAATTGGATCGGCCGGATTCGCCGGTAAGGCTCGCCGGCACGATCAAAGAGTTTTCCTTCCCGAGCATGCGCTACGAAACCTGGAAACTCCCCACAGGATTGTCGATCCCGCGGGCGCAGCTGCGCTCCATGTCGCCACATGTTGTTTATGCTCACGCTGCTGTGCTGGAAGCGATCGCCGACGCCGCTATTTCGCCGGAAATTATTTCCAACGCACGCACCGGATTAACGTCGGCCTCTTCGGGCTCAGCCATGATGCTGTACCGGAATCTCGACATGATGTTGGAAAAGGGGATTTTGCGCTGTCATCCGTTCTGTCTTGCCGCCAGCGTGTCTGGCACGCTGAACTTCAATCTCGTTTCCCATTTCAAAATCCGTGGCGCGTCAACCGGATTCATCAGCGCCTGCGCCTCCTCCGCCCATGCTTTCGGTTATGCCACCGATCTTATCCGTCAGAATCGGCAAGACGCGATGTTTGTGGTAGGCGCGGAGGATAATGACCTCTTCACCATTTTGCCGTTCGCAGGCGTGCGTGCCTTGACTCGTTCGACTGATCCGACGCACAGTCCGTGTGCGTTCGACAAAAACCGCGATGGTTTTGCCGCTACCGGAGGCGCGACGGTTCTTTTTCTCGAAGAGTTGGAACACGCGCGCAAGCGCGGCGCGCAGATTTACGCCGAGGCGCTCGGTTGGGGACAAAGCTCCGATGGATACGATGTTGTGGCGCCAACCCCGAACGGTGAAGGCCTCGCCCGCGCTATGTCGGATGCATTGAAGGACGCTGACGTCGCGCAAGACGAAATCGATTACATCAACGCCCACGCAACCGGAACGCAACAAGGCGATGCCGCCGAGGCGCGTGCGATCAAGACTGTGTTTGGAAATCGCTCACCGCGCGTCAGCAGCACGAAAAGCCAAACCGGGCACGCCTTGTCGGGGGCGGGCGCCCTCGAAGCGGCGATTTGCTCACTTGCCATTCGCGAAAAGTTCACGCCGGTCTCACTCAACATCACTGAACTCGACCCAGTCTGCGAAGGATTGAACATAGTAGCCAAGCCAATCGATTTTGCGCCGCGTACCGTGCTCTCCAATTCACTCGCATTCGGCGGCGCCAACGTGGCGCTTGTCTTTCGAGAATTTCCCGACGACCAAAATCGCTAATTGTCGATCTTAGCGCACGATGCCGTCGCTGAGCAGCGCATGTTTGCCGGCAAGCAGGTCCTGAGTGAGTTGATAACCGCGTTTGTCGACATTGCGGCGCGTTCCGGCAAAGTGATGGTCGATCCGCAAACGCGCAGAGCGACAAGAATAATCGGCGACTGACAAAACTTCGCCACCCGGCTTGCCTTGGGCGAGCAACCATTGCGCATAGGAACAGGTGGCGCTGATCGCGAAAAGCTCGGTGGCGACTCCGACGAAACGCGAGAGCAAGAGCTGTTCGCGATCGAGTTTCGGGCCGAAGCGCGTCATGGCGTGGAACAAACCGCGCGCCAGTTTCTTGCTCGCCGTCGATGCGTAAACGACGTGCTTTTGTAAATTGCCATGGAGATTGTCGATCTTGCGGGCTCCGTTTGGCAGCCACTGCCGCGGATACCAACCGGCGTAAAATTTCCCGGAGGTGAAAACCGCTTTCGCGCGCTCGGACATCGGCAGCTGCGTGTTGAAGATTGCACCACCAACTTTCAAATGCGGATCGAGCGCTTCGCGGGCAATGAAAAGCCGCATGATCTCGCTCGATCCTTCGAAGATTGTGTTCACTCGGCAATCGCGCAGGAATCTTTCCACCGTGATCGGCGGCTCGCCGCGGCCAGCGAGTGATGCCGCTGTTTCGTAACCGCGACCGCCGCGCACTTGCATCGCCTCGTCGGCGATCTTCCAGGTCATTTCCGTCGCCCACATTTTGCACATCGCAGTTTCAATGCGCAGATCGGCCGCTTTACGGTCGAGTAACGACGATGTGAGGAAAGTCATCGCTTCCATCGCGAAAACGTTGCCCGCCATTTCCGCGATTTTTCCGGCGATGGCCGCGTGTTTTCCAATCGGCACGCCCCACTGAATCCGTTCGCCCGCCCATTTCCGGGAAATCTCGAGCAACCGTTTCGAAACACCCACGCACGCGGCCGGAAGGGTGAGCCGGCCCGTGTTCAATGTGGTAAGCGCGACCTTCAGCCCCGCGCCTTCTTTGGCGATGATGTTTGCGCGCGGGATGTGCACGTCTTTAAAAGTGACGACCGCATTGTAGAGAGCGCGCAACCCCATAAAGCGGCAGCGATACGCAATTTTCAATCCAGGCGTGTCCACATCGACAATGAAGGCCGTGATTTGTTTGCGCTCTTTGCCGGCGACAATTTTCGGCGCCGTCTTCGCCATCACCACGAGCACACCTGCTTTCACGCCGTTGGTACACCAAAGTTTTTCGCCGTTCAAAACAAACTCGGAGCCGTCCGGCGTCGGGTCGGCACGCAGACTCATGGTCGCGGGATCGGAGCCGGCGTGCGTTTCGGTCAGAGCAAAAGCGGAAATTTCGCCGCCGGCGACGCGCGGCAGGTATTTTCGTTTCTGTTCCTCCGTGCCGAACAAAAGGAGGGGTTGAGGAACGCCGATCGATTGATGGGCGGAGACAAGCGCGGCCACGTTTCCATCCCAACTGCCAAGCAAAACCGCGGCGCGTCCGTAATTGGACTGCGACAACCCAAGCCCGCCGTACTGTTTCGGAACTTTAATTCCAAACGCGCCGATTTCGGCGAGGCCCTTGAAATTTGCCGGCGGAATTTCGCCGGTGCGATCGATCTCGTCCGGATCGACATGATCGCGCAAATAGTTTTCCAGCTTGGCAAGAAAATCCGCACCGGCAGCACGATCCTCCTCGCTCTGCGCTGGGTACGGATAAATCCGGTCGAAATCGTAGCGACCGATAAACAGATTACTGGCGAAACTGCCGCGATCATCGAGCGGATCGCGCGACGCTTCCGCCAGTTCAAGCGCGGCGCGCTTGCCCTCCGACATCTTGGACGTGTCGATCACAGACGCCGGCGTCGGCTTGGCGCTCGTTTCCTCAGCGATCTGTTTCTCAGGCGCTTCCAGCGGCGATTTCATGATTCGTAAAATTTCGTTCCGTCGCGGGCGTGCTTTTTCAAAATGTCGCACGGCGCAAATCGGTCATCGCTTTGCGCGAGCCGATTCATTTCATCGACAATCTTCTTTAAACCGAAATGTTCGGCGAAGCGAAGCGGGCCGCCGCGGGACGGCGCGAAACCCGTGCCAAGGATCATCCCGAAATCGGCGTCTTCCGGTGACTCGACTACTTTTTCTTCCACGCAGCGCGCCGCTTCGTTGACCATTAGAAACACAAGTTGGTTGGCAATGTCGAAATCTTCCTTCGCCGAACCTTTCCGTCTCCATTGCTGCACCAACTCGTTAGGCATCTGCTCTTTGCCCACGTATTTGTAAAAACCGCTTCCCGTCTTGTGTCCGAGCACTTTGGCGGATTGCATCTTGCGCAAGATTTCCGGGGTGGCATCGCGGCGTCCGTACGCTTTCTCCAGCGTGTTTGCGATATCAACGGTCACGTCCACGCCGATCTGATCGATCAAACGCAGCGGTCCCATCGGCATCCCCCATTTTACCAGCGTCTTGTCGATCTTTTCGGCGTCGACGCCCGCCTCGAAAAGCTCGGCGGCATCGAGGAGATAAGGGAACAAGACGCGATTAACGAGAAAGCCGGGAATGTCGCGCACGACCACAGGCAGCTTTCCAATTTGTCTGACAAACGCGAGTGCGTGTTCTTGCGTTTCGTTCGACGTTTCCTTGCCGACAACAACTTCCACAAGTTTCATTCGGCTGACCGGATTGAAAAAGTGCAGGCCGACGACGCGATCTGGAGAGATAGTGCAGGCGGCCAGTTCGCTCACTGGCAGCGCTGAAGTATTGGTCGCGACAATCGTTTTCGGACCCACCTTCATCGAAAGGTCGCGAAAGATTTCTTTTTTGATGTCGATCTTTTCCGATGCCGCTTCGATGGCGAATTGCACGTCGCGCAATTCCATCGGCGCGGTCGAGGCCACGATGCGCGCGCGGCCTTGCTTTGCCTTTTCTTCGCTCATCAAGCCGCGCTTAACCGCGTCGGCGTAAGTCTTCTCGATGTTGGCCAGGCCGCGCTCGAGTTGCTCGCGGCTGACATCGCGCAAAATCACGGTCACGCCTCGCGCGCTGAGCCATTGGGCGATGCCGGACCCCATTACGCCGGCGCCAATCACCGCCGCGTGAACAATTTTTTCCGCCGACGTTTTCGAAGTTCCTTTTTTGTATTTCTCCGCCAGAAAAAAATTACGGATTAAATTGCGGGTCGACTCGGTGTTGCCAAGATCGACAATCGCATCCAGCTCAAGGCGAAGCGATTCATCAATTGGACTGGCTGCTCCGGTCGTAATAACACCGAGAGCGCGCACGGGTGCCGACTCTCGATCTTCCGGGATCTCGATTTTCTGTTCCAAGCGCACAAGTTCCGGCAGCTGGCGCTTCCCGGCCTTCAGTTTTCGCCGCGCCGCCTCGAGCAATTGCTCGCGCGGCACCACTTCATCGACCAGGCCGAGCTTTAAAGCTTCCGGCGCGGAATAAAGTTTGCCTTTCAAAATCACCTCGGCCGCGCGTTCGGCGCCAATCAAGCGCGGCAGACGCGTGCTACCGCCCCATGCCGGAATTAATCCGAGCGTCGTCTCGGGCAGACCGATACGCGTGGCCGGATCGTCGGAGGCGACACGATAATCGCAGGTCAGCGTGATCTCGTAGCCGCCGCCGGCGCAAGCACCGTGAATCGCCGCGACGGTGGGAATTTTTAGCGCGGCGATGCGATTAAAAATGCTCTGGCCGTCGGCGATGAACGCGCGCAGTTCGCCGCTTTGCGCCTGCTTCAGAAGCGTTTTCAAATCGGCGCCGGCGATGAAGATCGATTTCTTAGCCGATGTAATGATCAACCCGAGCAACGACGTGTCGCGCTCGATAACATCGACATGTTCGCTCAGCTCGTGGAGCGTGGCGGCGTCAAAAATGTTCACGCCCGAGTCCGGGCGATCGAACGTGAGCAGACACACGTGATCGTCACCGATTTCGCGCTGAATTATCGACCTGGTCATTGTGGCCGGCATCGGAGTTATCTTCACTGCTTTTCGAGCAAATTCCAAGTGCGGAACGCGTGCAGAAATGGAGTATTGGAGTAATGGAGGAACGGTTCTCCTGCTTCTCATCACTCCAGCACTCCAAGACTCCGTTACTTGAACACTCCACCGAGCGAGCCGTTGCTTTGAGCAGGCACGAGTGTTAAAAACGCGGCATGGTCGGCGCACTCTTAGCACCCGAGATCAAGAGCTTGATCGACGCGCGCGATTTTAACGGGCTGCGCGAGCTTTTCAAGGAATGGCCCCCCGCTGATGTCGCGGATGTAATTCTCGATCTTCCTGATGACGAACAGGTGATCATTTTCCGGGTGCTGCCTGCCGCTCTGGCCGCGGATGTTTTTGAATACATCGGCATCGAGGAGCAGCAAAAATTGTTGCGCGCGATGGCGCACGAACAAGTGGTCGGAATTTTGAACGAGATGTCGCCGGACGACCGCACGGCGCTGCTCGAGGAAATGCCGAGCGCGGCAGCGCGCCAGTTGATCAAGGTGCTCACGCCCGAAGAACGCCGCGTCGCGCAAGCGTTGCTCGGTTATCCGGAAGGTAGCGTCGGCCGGTTAATGACACCGGACTTCATTGCCGTCCGTGAAGATTGGACGGTGCAGCAAGTCCTCGATTACGTGCGCGAATTCGGTCACGACAGCGAGACGCTCAACGTCATTTATGTCGTCGATGAACGCGGCAAATTGATCGACGACGTGCGGATGCGCCAGCTTCTGCTCAAACCTCTCACGACCAAGATAAGCGAGATCCGGGACGAAACATTCGCGGTGCTGAAGGTGAACGATTCGCAGGAAGAAGCGCTCAATGTTTTCCGCAAATACGACCGCGTCGCATTGCCGGTAATCGATTCGAACAACGTGCTCGTCGGGATCGTGACCAGCGATGACATGCTTGATGTCGCTGAGGAAGAAGCGACCGAAGACATCCAGAAGCTCGGCGGCATGGAAGCACTCGACGAGCCGTACACGACGATCCCGCTGATGCGCATGGTAAAGAAACGCGCCACCTGGCTGATCATTCTATTTCTCGGCGAAATGCTGACCGCCACCGCGATGCAGGGTTACAACGGCGAAATCGAGAAGGCCGCGATCCTCGCGATGTTCTTGCCGTTAATTATTTCAAGTGGCGGCAATTCGGGCTCGCAAGCGACGACATTGGTCATCCGGGCGATGGCACTCGGCGAATTGCGTTTGCGCGACTGGTTTCGCGTAGTCCGGAAAGAGCTCCTGTCCGGACTTTCTCTTGGACTGATACTGGGAGGCATCGGTTTTTTCCGAATCGCGCTGTGGCAATACCTACACATTTTTGACTACGGAAAGTATCATTGGCTAATTGGCTTTACGGTGGGGGCTGCGCTTGTCGGAGTCGTCTTGTGGGGCACCATCAGTGGGGCGATGCTTCCATTCCTGCTGCGTCGATTTGGACTCGACCCCGCGACGTCATCGGCGCCGTTCGTGGCCACGCTGGTCGATGTAACGGGATTAATTATTTATTTTAACGTGGCGCTGTTCATCCTTCGTGGCACGCTGCTCTGACAAGACGACACCTATGATTTCAATCGGTAGAATTCTGGGACACGACGAAAAGTTTTTCGATTTGCTCGAAGCGAGCGCGCAACAGGCCGACAGCAGCGTCCACCACCTAGTCGATCTCCTTGGCAGATTGCAGGACAACGAGTCACCGCAGGACCTGGCAAAATTTGCGGAGAGCCGTCGTGAAGACAAACGCATCACCCAGGAATTGACCGAGCAGCTCTCGAAAACTTTCATCACGCCGCTGGAACGCGAAGACATCCAGGAGTTGGCGGCGGCGCTTTATAAAATACCGAAGACGGTAGAGAAGATCGGCGAGCGCATTCTGATTTCGCCCCAGGATTTGCACGGCTGGAGTTTTCGCAAACAGGTCGAGCTTCTTGATCAAGCAGCCGAGGCGGTGCTGGCGATGGTGAAACAATTGCGCAAAGGCATGAACATTAAAACCGC
>JACXTT010014923.1_pt1 | contig 10117 bp, 7 predicted proteins | sample 9270951 | NCBI WGS metagenome assembly JACXTT01 (sample SAMN15532306, study PRJNA645909) | rock metagenome | isolation source: weathered quartz diorite | place: Puerto Rico | collected 2017-06-21
GACGCAGGTGAGCTCGAAGCCATCCAGGACAAGCTGCTCAAGGACGGCGTCAAGGACGGCAGCTGGCAGATCTCGCGCTTCAAGGGCCTGGGCGAAATGAGCGCCGAACAGCTCTGGGAGACCACCATGAACCCTGACACGCGCCGCCTGCTGCCCGTGGCACTGGGCGAGTTCGACCTGCCGCAGACCGTCGAGATGATGAACATGCTCATGGGCAAGGGCGAAGCCGCGCAGCGCCGCAGCTGGCTCGAGGAGAAGGGCAACGAAGTCGAGGCCGACATCTGACGGCCGGTCTGTGCGCGGCCGGCCATTGGGGGATAATGCCCGCTTCGGCATCATTGCACGCAAGCCGCAACGCAAGATGAGACAGAGACCGGACCGCAGATCATGGCATCAGGCCGCCGCCGCCGTGCTGATGGTGGCCGGTCTCGCCTGCGCGCCGGCCGCGCATGCCGAGCTCTATGGCTTCATCGATGCGGATGGCATTGCCCACTTCGCCGACCGCAAGCTCGACGAGCGCTACAGGCTCTTCATGAAGGACGGCGGCAGCTTCGATACCACGCGTGAAGCTGGTGCGGCCGCGGTCAATCTCGAGCAGCACAAGCTGTACCGCTACATCGTCAATCACCCGAATATCCCCAAGGTCGAGCCGATGATCCGGCAGATTGCCGACAAGCAGGATGTCGACCCGGCGCTGGTCAAGGCGGTGATGGCGGTGGAGTCCGGCTTCAACCCATCGGCCGTGTCGCCCAAGGGCGCGATCGGGCTGATGCAGATCATTCCCGACACCGGCGCACGTTTCGGCGTGAGCGCCGATGCGCGCCGCAGCGTCGAGGAAAAACTGGCCGATCCGCGCATCAATATCTCGGCCGGCGTGCGCTACCTGCGCTGGCTGATGGAGCTGTTCCCCGACAACCTCGAACTGGTGCTGGCCGCCTACAACGCGGGCGAAGGCGCGGTGCAGCGCTACAACAACCGGATTCCGCCGTACCCGGAGACGCAGCAATACGTGAGCACCGTGCTGCAGTTCTACCGGCTCTACAAGCCCGGCGGCGGTCCGGTCGTGACCCGCACCAGCGCGGCAGCCGGCGGGCCATCGCGCGTAAAGATGGTGATCGGCGGACGGCGCAATATGCCCTGACCAGAATTCCCGAATAACAAGCCACCCGGCGCGCCGGCTTCACATCATGGCGCGCCGTCTTCTTGCCAATCCATGGAACAACAAGACATCACGTTTCAACCCGAAGAGCCCGCGGATTCGCTGACGCTGGCGCGCTACGCCGAGCGGGCTTACCTCGACTACGCCGTCAGCGTGGTCAAGGGCCGCGCGCTGCCCGAGGTCGCGGATGGCCAGAAGCCTGTGCAGCGGCGCATCCTGTTCGCCATGCATGAGATGGGCCTGCGCGCCGACGCCAAGCCGGTCAAGTCCGCGCGCGTGGTCGGCGACGTGCTCGGCAAATTCCACCCGCACGGCGACCAGTCGGCCTATGACGCGCTGGTGCGCCTGGCGCAGGCTTTCTCGCTGCGCTATCCGCTGATCGACGGCCAGGGCAATTTCGGCTCACGCGATGGCGACGGCGCCGCGGCCATGCGCTACACCGAAGCGCGCCTGACGCCGATCTCGCGCCTGCTGCTCGAAGAGATCGACGAGGGCACGGTCGACTTCATCGCCAACTACGACGGCTCGATGGAAGAGCCAAGGCTGCTGCCCGCGCGCATGCCGTTTGTGCTGCTCAATGGCGCCTCGGGCATTGCCGTGGGCATGGCCACCGAAGTGCCGCCGCACAACCTGCGCGAAGTGGCCGGCGCCACCGTGGCGATGATCCGCAATCCGAATATCACGCTGGCCGAACTGCTGGCGCTGATGCCCGGCCCCGACTATCCGGGCGGCGGCCAGATCATTTCGCCGGCGGCGGACATCGCGCAGATCTATGAGTCCGGCCGCGGCAGCCTGAAGGTGCGCGCGCGCTGGACCATCGAGGAAATGGCGCGCGGCCAGTGGCAACTGGTGGTGACCGAGCTGCCGCCCGCCACATCGGCGCAGAAGGTGCTCGAAGAAATCGAGGAACTGACTAACCCGAAGGTCAAGACCGGCAAGAAGGCGCTGACGCCGGAACAGCAGCAGCTCAAGGCCTCCGTGCTGGCGGTGCTGGACGCGGTGCGCGATGAATCGGGCAAGGACGCGCCGGTGCGGCTGGTGTTCGAGCCCAAGAGCAAGAATGTCGAGCAGCAGGAATTCATCCATACGCTGCTCGCGCACACCAGCCTGGAGTCGGGCGCGCCGGTCAACCTGGTGATGATCGGCACGGATGGCCGCCCGCGCCAGAAGGGCCTGCGCGACATCCTGCGCGAGTGGATCGATTTCCGCTTCGCCACCGTCACGCGGCGCACGCGCCATCGCCTGGGCAAGGTGGAGGACCGCATCCACATCCTCGAAGGCCGGATGCTGGTGCTGCTGAACATCGACGAGGTGATCCGCATCATCCGCGAGAGCGACGAGCCCAAGCCCGCGCTGATCGAGCGCTTTGGCCTGAGCGACCGCCAGGCCGAGGACATCCTGGACATCCGCCTGCGCCAGCTGGCCAGGCTGGAAGCCATCAAGATCGAGAAGGAACTGAAGGAACTGCGCGAAGAGCAGGCCGAGCTGGATGTGCTGCTCAAGTCCGACACCATGATGCGCCGTCGCATCATCAAGGAAATCGAGACCGACGCGAAGCAGTACAGCCCCGAAGACAAGGACCCGCGCCGCACGCTGATCCAGGAAGAGCGCCGCGCCGCCGCCGAGATGCGCGTGGTGGACGAACCGGTCACGGTGGTGGTGTCGCAGAAGGGCTGGGTGCGCACGCGCCAGGGCCAGGGCCACGATGCGCAGCAGTTCACCTTCAAGGCCGGCGATGCGCTGTACGACACCTTTGAATGCCGCACGGTCGATGTGCTGCTGGCATTCGGCACCAACGGCCGCGTGTATTCGGTGCCGGTGGCCAGCCTGCCGGGCGGCCGTGGGGACGGCGTGCCGCTCACCTCGCTGATCGAGCTGCAGCCGGGCAGCCAGATTGCCCACACCTTTGCCGGCAATGCCGACCAGCGCATGCTGATCGCCACGCAGGGCGGCAACGGCTTCCTGACCAAGGTGGGCGACATGACGGGCCGGCAGAAGGGCGGCAAGTCGTTCCTGACGCTCGATGACGGCGACGCGCCGCTCGCGCCCGCGCCGGTCAGCGACGAGGCCACGCATGTGGCCTGCCTGTCCGGCAACGGCAGGCTGTTGCTCGTGGCCATGGACGAGGTCAAGGTGCTGTCTGCCGGCGGCCGCGGCGTGATCCTGATGGAGCTGGAGCCGAAGGAAAAGCTGCTGCAGGCGGTTGGCGTGGGCGCACCGGGGCTGGTGGTGTCCGGCACTACGCCGCGTGGCGGCAAGCCCGAGTCGCAGAAGCTGGCCGGGGCCAACCTGATGGTCTATATCGGCAAGCGTGCGCGCAAGGGCAAGGCGCTGGAAACGAGGCTGAAGGGTGTGAGGATCGATCCGTTCAGGGTCGCGCCGCCGGCAGGTAACTGAGCTCGCTGCCGCCGGGTTTCTCCCCTCGCCCGCTTGCGGGAGAGGGGAGTTCCGCCGCAGCAGATTTCACGCCCCAGCAATTGCTTGCCACTGCTGTAATTCTCCGTCCCATGTCCTCCCTCGCTCCACCCCCCACCCCTCGCACCCTCTTCATCGAATTTGCCCGCATGGGCCTGTCCGGCTTCGGCGGGGTACTGCCGTTCGTGCGCCGTGCCGTGGTGGAGCGTAACCGCTGGCTCGATGATCGCGACTTCGTCGAAATTCTGAGCCTGGGGCAGGTCCTGCCCGGCCCCAATGTCATCAACCTGGCGCTGATGCTTGGCCTGCGCTTTGCCGGCTGGCGCGGCGCGCTGGCCGCGTTCAGCGGCCTGGTCATGGTGCCGATGGGGCTGGTGCTGGGTTTGCTCCTGCTGTACCAGCACTACCAGGAAGTGCCCGCCGTGCAGCGCATGCTGGCTGGCATGACGGCGGTATCGGCTGGCCTGATGCTGGCCACGGCCATCCGGCTGGCGCAGAGCCTGTCGTTGACCCTGCGCGCCGTGCTGATCGGCGGTGCGGCTTTCCTGGTGATCGGCTTGCTGAGCTGGCCGCTCGTGCCAGTGATGGCGGTGCTCGTGCCGCTTGCGCTGGTGCTGGAGTGGCGCGCGAACCGGGGCGGGCGGCCATGAGCGCGGCTGAAATACTGGGCAGCCTGTTCGCCCATTTCAGCTCGCTGTCGCTGCTGGCCATCGGCGGCGCCAGCTCCACGCTGCCGGACATGCACCGCTATCTGGTCGAGGCCAACGGCTGGCTGACCGATGCGCAGTTCTCCGCCATGTACGCCATCTCGCAGGCGGCACCTGGTCCCAATGTGCTGTTCGTCTCGCTGTTCGGCTGGCAAGTGGCGGGCTTTGCCGGTTCACTTGCGGCCATGCTGGGCATGTGCGGGCCGTCCAGCCTGATCGCGCTTGCGTTCGAATATTTCTCCGGCCGTTCTCCGCACGCGAACTGGCCCGGCCTGATCCGGCGCGGACTGGCCGCGCTGACGATCGGCCTGCTGTTCTCGTCGGGCTGGGTGCTCGCGCGCAGCGTCGACCATGGCTGGGGCGCAGCGGCTGTCACCTTGGTGACGGTCTTGCTGGTGCTGACGACACGCGTGCACCCGCTGGTGCTGGTGGCCGCCGGCGGGCTGGCCGGCCTGCTTGGCGTGCTCTGACCGGCCTCGTTCAGTCCGTTCAGTCGACGCCGACGAAGCCGCCGGTCTGGTGCGCCCATAGCCGCGCGTACAGCCCACCCTGTTCGAGCAGTTCCGCATGCGTGCCGCTCTCGGCGATATGGCCCTGGTCCAGCACCACCAGCCGGTCCATGCGCGCGATGGTCGAAAGCCGGTGCGCGATCGCGATCACCGTCTTGCCCTGCATCAGCGTTTCCAGGCTCTCCTGGATCGCCGCTTCGACTTCCGAATCGAGGGCCGAGGTGGCCTCGTCCAGGATCAGGATGGGCGCGTTCTTGAGCAGCACGCGCGCAATCGCGATGCGCTGGCGCTGGCCGCCCGAGAGCTTCACGCCGCGTTCACCCACGAGCGCTTCGAGCCCGGTATTGCCGCTGGCGTCCGCCAGGTGCGGGACGAATTCGTCGGCACGGGCGCGGTGCAGCGCTTCCGAGACCTCGGCCGCGGTGGCGTCGGGCTTGCCATAGAGCAGGTTGTCGCGGATCGAGCGATGCAGCAGCGAGGTGTCCTGCGTGACCATGCCGATCTGCGCGCGCAGGCTTTCCTGCGTCACGCCCGCAATGTCCTGCCCGTCGACCAGGATGTGGCCGCGCTCCAGGTCGTAGAGCCGCAGCAGCAGGTTGACCAGCGTCGACTTGCCCGCGCCTGACGGCCCCACCAGCCCGATCTTCTCGCCGGGCCGCACGCTCAGGTCCACGTCTTCGATCACGCCCGAGCCCTTGCCGTAGTGGAAGCCGACCTGTTCGAAGTGCACCGCGCCATCGGTGACGCGCAGCGGTTGCGCATCGGGCTGGTCGGTCACGGTACGCGGCACCGAGATGGTCTTCATGCAGTCCTGCACCGTGCCGATATTCTCGAAAATGCCGTTGACCACCCACATGATCCAGCCCGACATATTGTTGATGCGGATCACCAGCCCCGTGGTGAGCGCAATGGCCCCGGTCGTGACCCGGCCCTGGCTCCACAGCCACAGCGCCATGCCGGTCGTGCCGGCGATCAGCGCGCCGTTCATGGCGGTGATGGTGATATCCATGCCGCTCACCATGCGCCCGGCCAGGCGCGCCTTGTCGGTCTGCTCGGCCATGGCGTCGCGCGCGTAGTCCTCTTCCTTGCGTGTGTGGGCGAACAGCTTGAGCGTGGCGATATTGGTGTAGCCGTCGACGATGCGGCCCATCAGCCGCGAGCGAGATTCGGTGGCAATGACCGAGCGCTGCTTGATGCGCGGTACGAAGAAGGCCAGTGCCGCCACATAGCACGCGATCCACAGCAGCAGCGGGATCACCAGGCGCCAGTCGGCCTCGGCGAACAGCACCAGTGAGGTGACCGCGTAGATCAGCACGTGCCACAGCGCGTCGACGGCCTGCACTGCCGAGTCGCGCAGCGAGAAGCCGGTCTGCATGATGCGCTGCGCGATGCGGCCCGCAAAGTCGTTCTGGAAGAACGACAGGCTCTGCTTGAGCACGTAGCGGTGGTTCTGCCAGCGGATCAGGTTGGCCAGGTTCGGGTTGATGACCTGGTGCACGAGGATGTCGTGCAGGCCGAAGAACACCGGGCGCAGCACCAGCGCGACCACTGCCATCCAAAGCAGCTCGTCGCGGTGGCGGCTGAAGAAGCCCTCGGCGGGCGAGGTCTGCGCAAGGTCCACCAGGCGGCCCAGGAAGCTGAACAGCGATACCTCGATCAGCGCGCCAACCAGCCCGACCACCAGCAGGGCGCCGAATACAGGCCAGACCTCGCGCAGGAAATAGGTGTAGAAGCGCCACACGTCGCCCGGTGGCTTGCTGTCGGGCATGCGGCGGAAAGGGTCGATCAGGCGTTCCAGGCGGCGTATCGGCATGGCGGTTCCATGGCGTCCGTTCGGCGACCGGCGGCATCCGGGTGGGATGGCGCGGCCGGAACTGGCGGCGCGTCGGTGCGGTGGCTCAGACGCAGCATGATACGCCCCAAAAACAAACAGCCCCGCGGGGCGGGGCTGCATGGGGCAGGCGAAACGGCTGCCTGGTGTCAGGTCAATGGATGACCATCTGCGTGAACGGATGCACGTAGGCCTGCAACGTCACGAAGATACCGACCAGGATCGCCAGCGCGATCGAGTGGAAGAACACATAGCGCAGAATGTCGCCTTCATGGCCGTACCACTTGGTGGCCGTGGACGCCACCACGATGGACTGCGCATCGATCATCTTGCCCATCACGCCGCCCGAGCTGTTGGCCGCGGCCATCAGCACCGGCGACAGGCCGAGTTGCTCGGCGGTGGTCTTCTGCAGGCCGCCGAACAGCACGTTGGAGGCGGTATCCGAACCGGTCAGCGCCACGCCCAGCCAGCCGAGCATGGTGCCGAACAGCGGGTAGAGCACGCCGGTCTGCGCGAACGCCAGGCCCAGCGTGGCGTCCAGGCCCGAGTAACGGGTCAGGTAGCCGATGCCGAACATGGCGCTGATGGTCAGCAGCGAGAACTTGGTCAGCTTGATGGTTTCCCAGTACTCCTTGATCATGCGCGGGATTGAGTAGCCCATCAGCAGGCCGCCCAGCACGGCCGATACCAGGATGCCGGTACCCGCCATCGACAGCACGTTGAACAGGAACACCGCAGGTTCGGCGATTTCCTTCGGCGTGACCGGCGGATGCTTGATGATTGCCTTGTCCAGGCCCGGAATCGGGAATTTCCATTGCCACAGGGCATCCATCAGCTTCTTGAACTCGGGGATGCCCCAGACGAACACGAAGACGGTCAGGATGATCCACGGCAGCCAGGCCTTGGCGACCGAGATGCCGGCCGAAGCGGCGCTGGCGGCGGCGTCGGCAGCCAGCGCTTCGGGGTGGTCGACCTTCGATTCGTCATGGCGGCCCAGGATCTTGGTCGAGGTCCAGATCTCCTTCGGTTGCCAGATCTTCAGGAAGAGCGTCAGGCAGCCCATCGAGATCAGTGACGAGATCACGTCCACCAGCCACGGGCCGTGGAAGTTCGACACCAGGAACTGCGGCACGGCGAAGGTCACGCCCGCCACCAGGATGGCCGGCCAGATGGCGATCATGCCGCGGAAGCCGGCGAAGGCCCAGATCAGCCAGAAAGGTACCAGCACCGAGAAGAAGGGCAACTGGCGGCCGATCATGGCCGACAGCGTGACCTGGTCGATACCCGTCACCGACGACAGGCCGATGATCGGCGCACCGAGCGCGCCGAAGGCCACCGGCGCGGTGTTGGCGATCAGGGCCAGGCCGGATGCGGCCAGCGGCGAGAAGCCCAGGCCGATCAGGATGGCGCCGGTCACCGCCACCGGGGTGCCGAAGCCGGCCGCGCCTTCAAAGAAGGCGCCGAAGCTGAAGGCCACCAGCAACAGTTGCAGGCGGCGGTCTTCGGTCACGCCGGAGATGGAGTTCTGCAAGACCCTGAACGACCCGTTCAAGGTCGTCAGACGATGCAGGAAGATGATGTTGAGGACGATCCAGCCGATCGGGAATATTCCCGAGACGATGCCGAGCCCCGCCGCCTTGCCGGCCATGGCCGCTGGCATGCCGAAGACCGCGGCCGCCACCACGACGCCCACCACCAGCGCCAGGCCCGCGGCCAGGTGGGCCTGCATGTGAAAGAAGGCCAGCGCTGCCAGCAGCACGGCGACCGGGACGCCCGCGGCAATGGTGGACAGCGCCATATTGCCTAGCGGGTCATAGACTTGACTCCACACGATTGAAATCCTCCTCTGGTTTGGCTCGGGCGGCCCGGGCGATCTCCGTGCCCTTGGCTACCGCTGTACATCGCGCACGGATTGCGGCGTTAACCGCACTCGCGAGTCGAACAAGGATTGTAAGGATGGGTTCCCGCCGCGCCGCCTTAAATCCGGTCACGGCATACATGAACCGGATTCAGGGATCAGGGTTTGCCTGGGGGGCAGCATGGCGCACGTGCCGCCTAAAGCCCAGAGTACTCTAAACGGCGCCTCTTAGAAATGTATGCCAGCCAGGAAGTGGCCATAATGTTGGCTTGGCAACGGTGCGCGGCGTGCGTAGCCTGTGTGCCGAATGCCGTATGGATCCGATAAAAGGAGACGCCATGCCTGAGTTCCTACCCCCGTGGCCGCTGCTCGGCGCCTTTGTGCTGGCGAGCCTGGCGCTGGCCGTGACCCCCGGGCCCGCCGTGGTCTATATCGTGACACGCACGCTGGCGCAGGGACGGCGTGCCGGGCTGGCGTCGGTCGGCGCAGTGGCCCTGGGCAACCTCGGCAACGCGGCGGGTGCCGCGCTCGGTTTGGCGGTGCTGTTCTCGGTATCGGCGCTTGCCTTCACGGTCGTGAAGTACGCCGGGGCGGTATATCTGATCTGGCTGGGCATCCGCACCCTGCGCGCCACGCCAGCGGTGGCCACGGATACACCGCCCCCGGCGCGACCGCTGCGCCAGGTATTGCGGGATGGTTTCGTGGTGGCGTTGCTCAATCCCAAGACCGCCATCTTCTTCGCCGCCTTCCTGCCGCAGTTCATGAACCCGGCTGGTTCGGCACTGACGCAGAGCATGGCGCTGGGCGTGGGTTTCGTGCTGATCGCGGCCACCACCGACGTCTGCTACGTGACTGCGGCGGCCGCCGTGATGCCGGCGCTGCGCCGCGCCGGTCGGGCGCGGGCGGCGGGCCGCTACCTGACGGCGGCGGCTTTCATCGGGCTTGGGGTGTTCACGGCGACCTCGGGCTCGCGCGCCGGCAAATAAGGACGGGCCAGCCGCCGCGCCCTCAGCGCAGCGGCAGCTCCAGGATGCCTTCTGCAGCGGGGCGCGCGCGCATGGCCGCCAGCCAGCGCTCCAGCTCGGGGCGCGGTTCGTGGGCGACCGGCGTGCCCATCCAGCGATGGGCGGCGCAGGCGAGCGAGATGTCCGCCATGGTGAAACGGTCGCCTCCGATGAACTCGCACCCGGCCAGGGCCTTGTCAAGCAGCGCGGCCAGCGGCTCCGTGCGCGCACATGACGCAGCCACGGCGGCATCGTCGCGCCGTTCGGGCGCGACGCGCACCATATTGAGGAAGGCGGTGACCATGGCCGGGCTGAAGGCCGTGGTCTGCCAGTCCATCCACCGGTCGGCGGAAGCGCGCGCCTTGACATCTGCCGGCCACAGCGTGCCCTCGCCGTATTGCGCGCACAGGTAGCGCACGATGGCATTGGATTCCCACAGCACAAAGGGCTCGCCGCCCACATCCGTGCCGCGGAAGTCCTCGATCACGGGGATCTGGCGGTTGGGGTTGAGGCGGACATAGGCCTCGGTGTCCAGGTCGCCCTGGCTGACGCCGATGTCCACGCGCTCATGGTCCAGGTGCAGCTCGCGCGCGCACCAGACCACCTTCTGTACATTGATCGACGACAGTCGACC
>JACXTT010014924.1_pt1 | contig 10116 bp, 7 predicted proteins | sample 9270951 | NCBI WGS metagenome assembly JACXTT01 (sample SAMN15532306, study PRJNA645909) | rock metagenome | isolation source: weathered quartz diorite | place: Puerto Rico | collected 2017-06-21
CAGGCCGGCGCGTACCTGGTCGCGGACCGTGTGCTCCGTTTGGCGTGGCACCCCTTCGGCTTTACCGATCCGTCACAGCAGCTGGCGCAGGCGCGGACCCGGCTGAAAGGACTCGGCGCCAGCTCCGAGCTCTCCTCCGCGAGCAACGAAATGGCGTACGCAGGCGGCTGGCTGCAGCAGGCGGCCCATCTCGATCCGAACGGCCCCATGGGCCAACGGGCCGCCATGCTCCAGCTCGAGGCGGACTGCGCCGGGGGAGACTCGCCCCAACCGTACTATGGGATCGTCCAGCGGCTGGAGCCGCTCGTCGCCGCGCCCGCGGACTCCGAGGTCAAGTCGACGGCGCAGCTGCTGGAGGCGGACGCCTACCGGGACGTCGTGGCGCTCGCGTCCGGCCTGGGGAAGGAAAACGCCGACTCGACCAAGTTCCTCCCCGAAGCCGAGTCGGCGAAGACGCGGGCGATCGCGCTCTACCAGGCGGCGCTCGCCGGCGATTCGACGTCGCGGCTCGCGAAAGGGGGGGCGGCGGCGCTCGCCCGGCTCACCGGCGGCCTGGCGCCGAACCACGTACGGTTCTTCTGCTTCGGTCAGTAGCGGCGCGGCGCTACTCCGTCCGCACTTCCGCGGTGCTCTCCCAGCCCAGGAGCGTGATGCGCCCGGCATCTGCGTCGTGGTCCAGCAGCTCCGCGTAGCGCCCCCACTCGATCAGTGTAGCGAACAACGAGTCCGCCGGAATGAAGGGGAAGTAGATCGTCAGGTCGGCCAGGACCTCCTCGTCCTCCACCGACCCGTCGTTCTCCTTGAGCATGGCGACGAGCCGCGCGAACAGCGGCTGCTTGCCGAGCCGCGAACGGCTCGCGTCTTTGCGCGCCGCATCGTCCATGGCCATCACCTCCCGCCCGCCCTGCGTCAGCTGGACGATTTCCCCCGGCGTCGTGACCCACCCGAGCTGCTCCGCTGCGCGCACGACGGCGGACATGCGGTCGTAATCGACCCCGAGGTCCTCCGCGAGCTCGAACACGGGACCCTTGCCGTCGGGGCGGGTGAGCAGGTGGTCGAGGAGGCCGGTGACTTCGGACACATGGACGCGTGGGAACGGCACGAGGCGCTGCGGCGCGGCCGGCGCCGCCTCGGGAAGGAGCGTCGCCGTGAGAATGGCGTGCAACCGATCCACCATCTGCTCGAACTCGGGACTCCGCTCCATGCGGGGATAGGGAAGCGAGTTGACCAGCTCCTCCCGTACATGGCCGGGGTTCGAGCCGAACACCACGATCCGCCCCGCGAGGAACACCGCTTCCTCCACTGAGTGCGTGACGACCACGAGCGTGTTCACACCCGTGGCGGGGTCGCGCCACAGGTCGACCACTTGGCTGCGCAGGTTCTCGGCGGTGAGCGGATCGAGCGCCCCGAACGGCTCGTCCATCAGGAGAATCTCGGGCGCCACGGCGAGGGCGCGCGCGAACCCCACGCGCTGTTTCATGCCGCCAGAGAGCTCCTTGGGGTACGCCTGCTCGAAGCCGTCGAGCCCTACCAGGTTGACGGCGCGGGCGACGGCGTCGCGCCGCGCGGGCCCGAACACACCGCGCGCCTCGAGCCCCATCGCCACGTTTTCGGTGACGGTGAGCCAGGGAAGCAGGGCAAACGATTGAAACACCATGGCGGCGGCGCCGAGCACTCCATCGAGGCGGCGTCCGCGATACAGCACGGTCCCGTCGGCGGGGCGTGAGAGCCCGGCGAAGAGGCGCAACAACGTGCTCTTGCCGCACCCCGAAGGACCGACGAGCGCGACGACCTCATGCTCGGAGATGGCGAGCGACACATCGCGCAGCGCCTCGAGGTTCTGCCCGTTGGGCAGCTTGAAGCGCTGCGACACGTGCTGCGCCTCGAGAAGGACCGTGTTGGTCATGTCTCGAGGCTGAAGCGGGTTTGGGCCCACTGCAACAGCGTACGCCACACCATCCGATTCCATCCTACGACGATCAGGCTCATTAAGGCGATGCCGCCCGCCAGGAGAGGAAAGTTCGCGTGTGCGGTCGCCTCACTGATCAGGCTGCCGAGGCCTCGGGTCAGACGCAGGGTACCGCCCGCTTCGATGTATTCGGCGACGATGGACCCGTTCCACGCGCCCCCCGCGGCCGTGACCCAACCGGTGACGAGCGCGGGGAACGCCGCCGGGAGGTAGAGGGAACGCCAGCGCGCCATCCAAGGGAGCCGGAACAGCGTGGTAGCATCCTTGAGCTGTTCCGGAATATTGGCGACGGCGGAGATCACGTTGAAGAGGATGTACCACTGCCCCGAAAGCACCATCAGTGCTACGGCCCCCAGCCCGAGCCCAACACCGATCCTCTCGAACAGCAGAATCACGAGTGGAAAGAGCATGGGTGCCGGGAACGAAGCCACAACCTGAATGACGGGCTGGAGTGCGCGGGCCAGGCGCGGCGAGCGGCCGATGATCACTCCGGCCGGCACTGTCCAGATAGTGGAGAGCAGGACGGCGCCCATCACGCGGGCGAAGGTCAGCAGCGCCGCCACCAGAAGCTGACCCCAATCCGCCAGGCCCAATTGCGCGATCAGGAGCCACAACCGCCAGGCGCCCGCTACAGCCGCCGCGGCGATCGCCGTGACGGCCAGTCCGGCCCCGATCCTTTTGACGACGGGATGCTCGAACGCGATCAGCGGGCCCCGCAGGATCACCGGGCCCACGCTCTTGAATGGCGCTTCGAGCGGTCGGGCGGCCCGGCGCGCGCTGCGATACGCACGGCGTTGCAGCACCGCCGCGCGGCGCGGGAGGCGCGCCCGCCGGAGGAATTCGAGCACCCATGACGACGCGGCGGGGGCGCCCGCCGTGTCATCCAACCGGAATTTCTCCACCCAGACGACCAGCGGGCGCCAGAGCAGTTGATCGACGCACACGATCATCACCACCATCGCGAGGATCGCGAGCGCCATCGCGGGGACGTTCCCCTGGTCCAGCGCGACGCTCATGTACGATCCAATGCCGGGCAGGCGGTAGTCCCGCTCACCCAGCCGGAACGCCTCGTTCACCATCAGGAAGAACCAGCCGCCCGCCATCGAGAGCATCCCGTTCCAGACCAGACCCTGCGCCGCCGCCGGGACCTCGAGCTGCCAGAAGGTGCGGCGCGGGGGCCAGCCGGCGACCTTGCACGCGTCCCGGAGCGGGTCCGGAAGACCCTTCAGCGAGTTGTAGAACGACAGGGCGAGGTTCCACGCTTGAGCGGTGAAGATCATCAGGATCGCCGCCAGCTCGAGCCCGACGTTCCGGGTCGGGAACAGGGACATCAATCCGAGCACGAGCCCGGGAAGAAACCCGAGGACCGGAATGCTCTGCAGGATGTCGAGGAGCGGGAGGAGCAGCCGCTCGGCGGCGCGCGATTTCGCGGCCGTCCAGCCGAACCCGAGGGCGAACAGGTAGGAGATCACCAGCGCGAACACGCCGCGCGAAAGCGAATACAACGTGTAGCGGGGGAGCGCCGCGGGGCTCAAGTCGATCCGTACCGCCTGCGAAAAGGGAGCCTCGAACTCGCGCGCGAACGAGATCACCGTCGCGATCACCCCGCCCAGGAGACAGAGGACCGCGATGTCCGCGAGCCCGAGCCGGCGCAAGCCCGGGGGCGCGAGCGTGGTTGGAAAGCCAGGGAGCTTCATGCGTGCGCGAACAGTTTAAGTTGAGGCGCCATGCCAGAACAGGCCGTCGAGACGATCATCGAGCTCAACGGCGTCCGGCTCTACACGCGACAGCTGGGAGACGGCCCGTCGGTGGTGGTGCTCCACGGAGGACCCGGCGCGCACCACGACTATCTCCTCCCCCAATACGACCGGCTCGCCCCGGGGCGGGCCCTCCGCTACTACGATCAGCGCGGTGGCGGCCGGTCGGCGGTCGCGCGCGACGTGGCGGTGGGGTGGCGGGAGCACGTGGCCGATCTCGAGGCCCTCCGCGACCACTGGCGGCTCGATCGCCTCACCCTACTCGGCTACTCGTGGGGGGGACTGCTCGCCGTGCTGTACGCCCTCGAGCATCCGGACCGGATCGCTGGGCTCGCGCTCGTCTCGGCCGCCCCCGTGACCGCCGTGTGGCGCGAGGAGTTCGAGCGCCGCTTCGCCGCCCGCATGGCCGAGCCCTGGATCGCCCGGCGGCGCGCCGAGCTCTCGACCCTCGCGCTCACGCACAGCGACCCCGAAAAGTATCGCCGCATGGCGTTCGCGCTATCCGTCGCCGGCTACTTCCATGACCCTGGTCGCGCGCAGGAGATGACTCCCTTCCGGGTCACCGAGCGCACGCGCCGCGCGGTGTGGGACAGCCTCGGGAATTACGATCTCCGCGCTCGGATCCGCCAGACTTTTCCGAATGGGACGGCTCCCCGCTCGCTGCTCTTGCACGGGATCTACGATCCCATGCCGATCGAGGCTGCGCGCGAGACCGCGGCGCTCCTCTCGACCGGGGTAGTCGAGCTGGCGACCGGCCACGCACCGCACGTGGAGGCGACGGAAGAGTTCGTGCGGGTGCTCGATGGATTCTTACCGAGGGACTAACTTCCGTGCATGGACAAGCAGTCGGTCAGCCATACCCTCGATCAGCTCGCGGCCGTCCTCGAGCTCCGAGGGGAGAGTGCCGGACGGGTGCGGGCTGTCCAACGTGTCGCCCGGTCGGAAATCCTGGCGACCGGCCGATCGAGCGCCCTCGATGAACTGCGGGAGCAAGTACCGCCCGGCCTTGTAGAGATGCTCCGCATCCCCGGCCTCGGGGTCGCCAAGGTCAGGCTGATCCACGAAGCTCTCGCCATCGAATCACTCGCGGAGCTCGAGGTCGCCGCCATTGATGGGCGCCTCGCCGCGCTCCCGCGCTTCGGCCCGAAGACGGCGGAGAACGTGCGCCGGGGAATCGCGCAGCTCCGCCAGGCCACGGGGCTGCGGCTGTTCCATCACGCCCGCGACGAAATCGAGCAGGTGCGGCGCGCGCTGGCCGTGCTCGACGGCGTGCAACGGGTGGAGGTCGGCGGGGCCGTGCGCCGCCGCTGCGAGTTGATCGGGCGCCTCGACCTGATCGCCGTGCACGCCGGCGCCGCCGCGCGCGATGCGTTGATCCACCGCCTCGGCCATGCTCCGGGTGTCACGGAGATCGGAGGGCATGGGGAGCGAGCCGGGGGCGGGACCATTACGCTGCGCTTCGCGTCCGGGACGGTGGTCGACGTGCTACTCACCACGTCCGAGCGGTTCGGGCTCGACTGGATCCGCGCGACCGGGTCCTCCGCGCACGTCGCGGCGCTCGAGACCCGGGCACGTACGATGGGCGTCGCGCTGGACGGCGCGTTCCCCGACGAGGCTGACGTGTACCAGGCACTCGATTGCGCCTGGGTGCCTCCCGAGCTGCGTGAGTCCGACGACGCGCTCGACGCCGCCGCCACAGGTCGATTGCCGCACCTCGTCGAGCCGCGGGACCTCCAGGGCCTTCTCCATTGTCACTCGCACTACTCCGACGGCACCGTCACGATCTCGGAGTGGGCGACCGCGTGCCGCGCCGCGGGATACGAATGGGTGGGCATCACGGATCATTCGCAGTCGTCCGCGTATGCCGGCGGCCTCCGCGCGGAGGACGTGGCGAAGCAACACGCGGAGATCGAAGCCCTGAATGCCGGCGCCGCGGCAGGCGGAATCCGCGTGCTCAAGGGGGTCGAGGCCGACATCCTCGCCGACGGGACCCTCGACTACGGCCCGGAGGTGCTCGATCGGTTCGACTTTGTGATCGGCTCGATTCACTCCCGCTTCGGCATGACGGAGGCGGAGATGACGCGCCGCGTCCTGACCGCCATGGAAGACCCGCGGCTGACGATCCTGGGGCATCCGACCGGACGCCTGCTTCTCCAGCGCGAGCCCTACGCGATCGATCTCGAGCGCGTGCTCCGGGCCGCGGCCGACCGAGGCATCGCCGTCGAGGTCAACGCCGATCCACACCGCCTCGATCTTGACTGGCGCATGGTGCGGCGCGCGCGCGAGCTCGATGTCACCGTCTCCATTGGCGCCGATGCCCATTCGACCGCCGGGATGGCGAACATGGAGATCGGCCTCGGGATCGCCCGCAAAGGCTGGCTCGAGCCCGCCGGTGTGCTCAACACACGGGACGCGGACGAGCTCCTGGCCTTCGCGCGCCAGCGCCGCACGGTCGCGGCGTGAGGGCCACGAAGACCAAGGCCCGATCGCGTGAAACGCCGGTGGCGCTTCGAGCGCGCGTCCGCAGGATCATCGCGCGCCTCGAGCGCGAATATCCCGACGCCACCTGCGCTCTGCATCACCGGAGCGCGCTCGAGCTGCTCGTCGCAACCATCCTGTCCGCGCAGTCGACCGACGCGCGCGTGAACATGGTCACCCCGGCGTTGTTCGAGAAGTACAAGTCCGCCGGGGATTTCGCGACAGCTGATCCCCAGATTCTGGAGCAGGAGATCCACAGCACCGGGTTCTTTCGCAACAAGACCAAGTCGATCATCGGCATGGCACAAGCAGTCGTGGAGCGCCACGGCGGCCGCGTGCCAGATACCATGGAGCAGCTGGTCGAGCTGCCCGGCGTGGGCCGTAAGACCGCGAACGTCGTCCTGGGCACCTGGTTTGGAAAGAACGAGGGGGTCGTGGTCGACACGCACGTGCAGCGACTCGCCACGCTCCTCCGACTCACCAAGGAAAAAGATCCGGTAAAGATCGAGCGCGACCTGATGGCGGTCGTGCCACGCGACAAGTGGACCTGGTTCTCGCACACCCTGATCCTGCACGGACGCCGCGTGTGCATCGCGCGGAGACCCAGGTGCGAGGTGTGCGTGGTGAATCGGTTATGTCCGAGTTCTCGCGTATGACCGTGACTCTCCCACCCATCGATCGCGCCCAGCTCGTCGCCACCCGCCGCGATCTCCACCAGCACCCCGAGCTCGGCTTCGAGGAGCAGCGCACCAGCACGCTCGTCGCCGAGCGGCTGGCGAAGCTCGGTTACGCCGTGCACACGCACGTCGGGAAGACCGGTGTGGTGGGGCTGCGGGACGGCGCGTCCAGGGGCAAACCGCGCTGCGTGCTGATCCGCGCCGACATGGACGCCCTCCCCGTCCAGGAGGCGAACGACGTCCCCTATCGCTCCACGCGCCCGGGCAAGATGCACGCGTGCGGCCACGACGGGCATGTGGCGATCGGGCTCGAGGTCGCTCGCCGGTTGCACGCCGCGGCGCTCGCGGGCGGCGTGAAGTTCGCGTTCCAGCCGGCCGAAGAGATTTCGAACGGAGCCGAGGCGATGATCGCCGCGGGCGTGCTCGAAGCGCCTCCCGTCGACGCCGCGTTCGGAATCCATCTGTGGAACGATCTTCCGGTGGGCAGCATCGCACTCATGCCGGGGCCGGTGATGGCGTCCGTCGACGAGTTCCAGATCTCGATCCTCGGGAAGGGTGGGCACGCAGCGGCGCCGCATCAGGCGATCGATCCGGTGCTCGTCGCGGCGCATGTCGTGACCGGTCTGCAAAGCCTGGTCGCGCGCCGCCGCAATCCGTTCGAGGAGGGTGTGGTCTCCGTCACCCAGCTCAATGCGGGGCACGCGTTCAACGTCATCCCGGGCCGCGCCGAACTGCGGGGCACGGTGCGGACCTTCGGCGGCCAGTTCTACGAAGACGCGCCACGCCTTCTCGAGGAAACCGCCCAGGGCATCGCACGCGCCTTCGGTGCGGGCGCGGAGGTGCGCTACCGCCGGATGTCGAAGCCGCTTGTCAACGACCCGGCAATGACCGCCGTGATGCAGGAAGCCGCGCGTGAGATCGTGGGCGCCGAACGGCTCGTGGAGGGCGTCCGCACCATGGGTGGAGAAGACATGTCCTTCTTCCTCGCGAAGGTGCGGGGCGCGTTCGCGTTCGTCGGCTCGGCGCCGCCCCACGGGAAGGCTTCGCCTCACCACAGCCCCACCTTCGATATCGACGAGCAAAGCCTCGTCATCGGGGCAGACTTGCTCTCGCGAACGGTGGTGCGGTATCTGGAGGGTTAGCTTTCCTCCAATGCCGAACCTGCTTTCCTCGGAACCCTCTGCCTACCTGAAGTCCGCCGCCCACCAGCCGGTGCATTGGCACCCCTGGGCCGACTCGGCGTTCGCCCGGGCCAGGACCGAGGACAAGCCAATCCTGCTCGATATCGGCGCCGTGTGGTGTCACTGGTGTCACGTGATGGACGGCGAGTCGTACGAAGATCCCGGGGTGGCCGATGTCCTGAATCGGGACTTCGTATGCATCAAGGTCGATCGCGACGAGCGGCCCGACGTGGACGTGAGATACCAGCGGGCCGTGCAGGCCTTGACCGGCCAGGGTGGTTGGCCGCTCACGGCATTTCTCACACCCGAAGGCGAGGTCTTTTTCGGCGGCACCTATTTTCCGCCGGAGGACAACCACTACGGCAGGCCCGGATTCGTTTCCGTGCTCAAGCAGGTCGCCGAGATCTATCGGCTGCAGCGCGACAAAGTCCGGGACAACGCCACCGCAATCCGCCGGCATGTGGCCGAGGCCTTGGACGAGGCGAAGAGCGGCGACGTGTCAGCCGATGTCCTCGACAAGACGGCGGGCGAGATGGCGCGGCTGTTCGATATCCGGTACGGGGGCTTCGGGACTGCCCCCAAGTTTCCCCACCCCGCGGCGATCCGCTTCCTGCTCGCCCGTTGGCACGACGGCCGCACGGACTGGATGCGTCAGGTCGTGGAGCGGACGCTCACGGGTATGGCGAACGGTGGCATTCGGGATCACGTAGGAGGCGGGTTCCACCGCTACTCGGTGGACGAGCGCTGGATCGTCCCGCATTTCGAGAAGATGTCCTACGACAATTCCGAGCTCTTGCACGCTTACGTCGATGGCCACGCAGCCCTCGGCAATTCGCTCTTCAAGGACGTCGCCCAGGGTATCGTGGGCTGGGTGCTGGAGGTGCTTTCCGATCAGGTGCACGGCGTGTTTTACACGTCCCAAGACGCGGATGTGCAGTTCGGCGACGATGGTGACTATTGGACCTGGACGCCCGAGGAGGTGAAGGCCGTAGTCTCCGAGGGGGAGTTCACAGTCGTCCGGCGCGTATTCGATGTCGACGTGCCCGGCGAGATGCATCACGACCACGAGAAGAACGTCCTGTGGTGGAAGCAAGGCCCAGCGAATGACGCCGAATGGCGGGTCTTGAAGGACGCGCTCCCGAAACTCAAGGCCGCTCGAGACCGGCGCAAGGCGCCGTACGTCGACACCACGCCGTACGTCAATTGGAACGCCATGATGGCGTCCGCGTTCCTGCACGCCGGCGCGGTGCTCGACCGGCCCGAGTGCAACGCGATCGCGCTCAAAGTCTTGTCGCGCATCTGGAACGAGGCCTGGGACGAGGCTCGAGGCATGAGTCACATCATCGGGCGGGCGGAGCCCCGCGGGATGCTCGAGGATGACATCCACGCGGCGGCGGCGTTCCTCGATGCCTACGAGTCCACGGGTGACGACGGTTGGCTGACCAGGGCCACGACCGTGATGCAGTACTGCCGCCGTTCACATTGGGACGAAGAGAGAGGTGGCTTCTTCGACGTGGCGCGCGGTCGTGAAGGCGCGGCCTACCTCGCTACCCCCGCCAAGCCCATTCAGGACGCCCCTACGCCGTCGGGGAACGGCGTCGCGGCGCTCGTCTTGGCGCGGCTCTCGGCGTTCACCGACGACGCCCCGTGGCGGCAGCTCCTCGATCGACAGCTCCGGACGTTCGGCGGGGCGGCGGGCCAGCTCGCGCTGTACGGTGCGACGCTGTTGCAAGCGGTGGATTGGGTGGTTAATCCCGTGACGCGAATCGAGGTGTCGGGCGCCCGGGGACCGGGAGCGGCGTGTGATATGCACCTGCTCGCGTTACAGGTGTACCGCCCGCGCAAGGTTGTCATCCGCACGACGGCCGACCGCCCGGCGGCCACGGTGTGCGTGGGCACGACCTGCTCGCTCCCGGTCGCCACGCCCGAGGCGCTGCGCTCCCTGCTTTCGTGAAGCGCCGCGTGCTCGGACGCACGGGACTCGCCGTGAGTCCGATCGGGTTCGGCGCCTGGGCCATCGGCGGCAATCGCTTCGGCAACTCCTACGGTGCCAC
>JACXTT010014925.1_pt1 | contig 10115 bp, 13 predicted proteins | sample 9270951 | NCBI WGS metagenome assembly JACXTT01 (sample SAMN15532306, study PRJNA645909) | rock metagenome | isolation source: weathered quartz diorite | place: Puerto Rico | collected 2017-06-21
TCCGCGGGGGAACGGGGACTACGGGTTGACGGGCATCCTCGACAACGTCAACCGGCTTCCCGCGCCTCCAGTCGACCTGCAGGTCGCCGCCCTGGGATTCGTGATCACGGGCTCGACGAACAACTACGTCCGCAACCCGACGTCGTGCGAGCTAAACCTCTCCACCGGTCAGGCGGTCGGCTGGGACGACCCGACCACTGTCCAGAGTCCGCCTTACTCGTTCCCGACCAACGGGTGTTCCGCGGTTCCGTTTGCGCCCAAGGCGACGATGACGATCGGTGACCCTGGGTCGACGGCGTTCAACAAGTACCCACCGATGGTGTTCAAGGTCACCCAGGGCGCCGGCGAGGCGGACATCCAGGGCAGCAAGATCACGTTGCCGATCGAGCTGAACACGAACAACCCCGCGTACAACCTCTGCACCCAAACACAAGCCGACTCGGACTCGTGCCCGGCCAATTCCAAGTTTGGCTGGGTGACAGGGAAGAGCCCGTTCCTGAGCGAGTCCGTCCAAGGGCCGGTCTATCTGATCCAGCAGTCTTCGTCGTCACTGCCGGGCCTGCTGCTCGACCTCCGCGGACGGGTGCACGTCAAGGTCCAGACGAAGACAACGCTGATCAACAACAAGCGGATCCAGTCGCTGGTGACGAACGCCCCGCAGCTTCCGATCTCGGAGCTCACGGTGGCGCTCAACGGCGGCCGGAAGACCGGCGTGTTTCTGAACCGGTCCGACCTCTGCTTCAAGAACAACTCGACCACGAAGTTCAAGTCGGTCACCGGGCTCCTCAAGTGGACCGGCTGGAACGGGAAGCAGACGTCCGACGACAAGATCAAGGCGACGGTGCTCGGGTGCGGCCCGGCGGTGCAGGCGTCGCTGAAGCGGCCGACCAGCTCGCGGCCCAGCCTCACCATCAAGACCACCAAGCACCCCGACGCGTCGAACATGAAGGATCTGACGGTCACGTTGAACAAGGGCCTTGCCGTCCGGCGGTCATCGCTGTCGAACGGCCGCGTGACAGCCACCGCGGGCGCAACGCTGGAGTACGTCAGCAGTCACAAGTTCAAGGTGACCGGCCTGCCCGCCGCGGGCGCCGCCACCGTGACGATCAAGCTCCGCAGGGGCGCCCTGCGGCTCAGCTCGAAGACCCGCAATCTCCTCAAGCGCCACGGTCGGAGCACCTTCAGCGTCAGAGTGACTCCGACGCCCGTCTCGGGCGGCAAGGGCGCGTCGACCAGGACGACGTTCCGGGTCAGGGGCTAGCCCTCCTTCAGCGGTGCGGAGCCCCGCCGCGGCTAGGCGGGGCTCCGGTGCCGCCCGTCCCGGGGTGCCGTCGGGCGGCGGAGAGAAGCGACCGGCGCGCTCGCGCTACAGTGCTCTGGCCCGCCCGGATAGCTCAGTCGGTAGAGCACTTCCATGGTAAGGAAGGGGTCGTCGGTTCGAGTCCGACTCCGGGCTTCCTTTAGTTTCAGCTTGGGACTGCGGAATCCGGCTTGGCGGGCTCCTAACGGTCGGAAGCCGTCTTGTCCTCAAGAACGTCGCCAGTGCCTATAGGTGCCTTTTGGTGGCCTTGACTCGGCCCACGCTACGTCGTCGTCCGTCGGCACTCCGACTTCACGGCTTCGCGGCGGGTCCGGAAGCTTCTGGCGCGAGCCAACGTCGAGCTTCTGGTGCTTGCGTAGCGGCCCTGGCCGGACGTAGGATGGGATCAGCGACGGAACGCAAGAAGGATGGTTGTGAGGCGGAGGCCACTGATAACCGCGCTGGCGCTCGCTGGGGCGTGTCTTTTGATCGGCATCCCGGCCAGCGCTTCAAGCCAACGAGCGATCTCCGCCGCCGCGGGCTCGCGCATGCTGGAGCCGCCGCTCACGGTGCCGCCGACCGGCGAGACCAAATCCACGCGCACGACGCTCGTGAAGGGCGATAGCTACCGGCTCGTCTTGACCGGCACCGTGACCACGAGCAACGACTTTGGGACCAGCGATCGCTTCGACGCGCTCTACTGCTACGAGACTTTCGGGACCCCCCCCATGGGAGATCCGACGACCGGTTCGTGCACCACGAACACGCGCCGCCAGGCGAGCCTCATCGCAGGGATCGGGAAGCCCGTGGGCGGCTTGTTCGAGTATCAGCTCAACCCGAGCCTCCTCAACAAGATCCCCTACCAGTCGAGCCACCGTTACGAGATCCGCTTCCGCGCGAAGCGAAGCGGCAAGCTCGCATTCAAGTTCTTCACGATCCTGGCGCGGAGAAGCGGCTCCTACCAGGTCTCACTTTACGGCCAGCCATCGCGCAAGAAGAAGAGGAAGAAGGCCGCAGGGCCGAAGGCCTGCCGGGCGCCCGCGAGCGCGCGTGGAGCGTCAGCCGCCGCGTCGTGCCACTGGACCGTCAGCTACCAGGTGCGGGAAGACACGGTCGGCGCCCCTCCGGACGCCCTCGGGTCCTCGACAACGGGTGCCGGGCGGGTCACGTTCGACAAGGAGCCCAAGTCGGGGCGACTCGCCACCGGCGTGGCCAGTGGATCGCTCGCCTACAGCGCCGAGTACATCACACCGGGCAGCAGCGACCTGAGTGCGCTTGGCAGCCTCGATCTCACCGTCGAACCGCTGACAGCTTCCTATCGTTACTCCGACGGCTTCGTAAAGCTGGTCCTTGGCGGCGTCGTCACCGGTGTGAGCAGGACCGGAACCGCTCCCGTGATCGAAGACGGGGACGCCGTGCAGATCCTTCTATTCGATGGCATCGGTCAGGGCAGCGGAGAGTTCGCCGACCGGTACGAGATGTCGATTTCGATCAAGTCGTTTGGGAGCGGCAAGCTCATCTACAGCCGCGCGTTTCGCGAGGGCCCCATCCAGCGGCTTGCGATCACGACCCCGCGAGCATCGTCCAAATAACCCACGGGGCGACGGACGCGGGGGCCGGTCTGAGTCCCGGAACTCGGCCATGTCAGGGACTGCAAGTGCGGCGGGCGATCAGCTGATCGAGCTCGCCGCTTCTCTCCAGCCGCCGAAGCTCCGCGAAGCCGTTCACGATCCGGTCGCCCAGCTCGATCTGGGGAAACGTTAACCCGCCGCCGAGCGCGCCGAGGCGGGCGCGGTCGGCGCGCCGCATCCGCCGCTCCTCGCATTCGACCCCTTTGCGCTCGAGCAAGCGCCGCGCGAGAAAGCAATACGGGCAAAGGTCCGTCGAGTACATGACCGCGCGCATCGGCCCAAACCTACCGTCAAGTCGGGCCCCCCAGCGGCAAGCGATCAACCGGTGGGCAACACAAGGCCCGGCAACACCCGCAAGCGCGCGTCCGCCTAGGCCCGAGAAATTTGGCGGTCTTGAGCGAAATGCGCCACGAGCCGCAAACAGCCGCAAATCCTCGGCCGCCATGGTAAGGAAGGGGTCGTCGGTTCGAGTCCGACTCCGAGCTTCCCGTCATAGAGCCAAATCCGGTCGATCACGCGTGAGACGAAGGAATGACGTAGGGCGTGCGGCGTTACTCCCCTTCCTTTCGCGGAACGGTCCGTCTGGCCCGACCGTGGACCCGAGAGGGTGGTTCTTCAGTCCGCTTGCATCATCCCCGCCCCACGCCATAGGATCGGCAGACCCGACACTGAGAGGGGGTGTGACACATGTCGGAGCAAAACAAGGCCATTGCGCGGAGAGCCCTAGAGGTCTTCGGCAACGGAGATCTCGACGCGCTGGACGAGCTTGTCGGCGAGCGCGCCGTTGATCACGACACCCAGAACCCACACGCGGACATCCTCGGACCCGAGGGAGTCAAACGGACGGTTGCCATGTACCGGGCCGCCTTCTCCGATCTACGGATCACGGTCGAGGACCAGATCGCCGAGGGCGACAAGGTGGTCAACCGCTGGACGGCGAAAGGCACACAGGACGGCGATCTGCCGAGCCTTCCAGCGACTGGAAGGACCAACACCGTGACCGGCATCTCGATCGATCGAATCGAGGACGGCAAGATCGTCGAGAGTTGGGGCAACTGGGATACGCTCGGCATGTTGCAGCAACTGGGGGCGATGCCCGCTGCTGCCGCAGCGTCTTAGTTTCTTACGTAGGCCGAATCGGGGACGACGGGCCTAATGCCACCCTCGCCGTCCCCCTCGGCCGCACCACTGCCTCTGCTACAGGCGACTCACGGATAATCTGAAAGGAGGCTCGTTTGCGCGAGCGTGAACAGCGCCCTCTAGAACGTCCGGCCAATCTCCGTAGCCGCGCCGGGTGATGGCCGCGCCGGGCTCGGCTAAATCGGCGAGTCGGAGCGGGGCACGGCACTGAAGTCCCCTACCACCGGCAGCACTCCATCGAGCCCCGTCTCGCTGAGGACGCGCCTCACGGCCCCGTCTCCGCAGATCACCTTGTAGTCGAGGCCATACTTATTCGTCTCGGCGTTGAGCGTGACGAGCGTCTGGAGTCCGGTCGAGTCGATGAACTCAAGCTCGCACAGATCTAGAACCAACACCCCTGTCCAATCAAGAGCGCCGACGAACTCCACCTGGAACCGGTTCCACGCAGCCCAGGTCGAACTCGCCATGGAGTCGGATCAGCACCGTGTCGAGACTCCGCTCGACGCGCATTGAGCACAGCTGACCGAGCCGTGTCGCCGACCGATCATCTTCGAGCATGGGACTCCTCCTTCGTCTTCGACGCAACGCCGGTCCGAACGAGTAGCCCCCGAGAGGAGTTGCAAGCCCTTGGATCGGGGTGTTTCGATCTCCGCCCGTGTCCCTTCCCAGGTCCACGGGCCGAGGGGATCGTGGGTCCCGAGTCTACCTCTGATTCCGGGTCCGATGGGAGCCATTGCGTGGGCAGTCGATATCGGCTCGAAGACGCGACGACCAACCCTCCTTCTGGCCGTCAACGGTCGGCCACCAGAGAGGGGTCCTTGCACGTTCCACCTCTTCCACAACGGCTCGCCGATAGAGGCCCGAGAGTCGCCGCGATCAGTATTTGACGGGCGCCCCGCCGCCCCCGCTGAGGAAGCGGAGCCAGGCAACGCGCCATTAACGCCGCCCACACTTTGGGCACTTGCGGCCCGAGCGCTGCTCCGCCCTCTGGCATGCTCTTCGCTAACGCTGAATTCGTCAAACGAACCCCAGCGAGTCCGAGACGAACGCCTCCCAGAGCAGGAAGTCCTCCCCGGTCGCGTCAAAACGTGCTGGTGGGCAAGGGGGACGGCGGGCGCCGAGCGCACGCCGTCCCGCCGCGCCCGACTATCGGAGCGAGCGAAATGCCGCCCGCACCATCGAGCAGCAGTGATGTGTCGATCGTGACCGCGGAGGTCGGCAGCGACGGTTTCATCGGCCTAGTCACTTCAGCTTCCTTGTCGACGGCGACAGCCGTGTCGCGGATGACCGTCGGGGTTTCTGCGTACGTATTACGACTTCAGAGATCGCTTCCCATTCATCACGGTCGGAGTTTCGGTGTAACCCACCAGAGCCGCTGGCGCATGTGCATGCGTCGGGACGAGACGGGCGAGTCGGAGTTGGGCACCGCTCCCAAGCCGTTCACGACCGGCAGCACGCCGTCGAGCCCACTCTGGGCGAGCACCCCCCGTACCGCTCCGGGCTCACAGATAACCGCGTAGTTGAGGCCCTCCTCCCGTGTCTTCGCGTCGAGCGTGACCAGCATTTGGAGGCCGGTCGAGTCGATGAACTCAAGTCCGCGCAGGTCCAACACCAACATCTTTGTGTCGTACTCAAGCGCACCGTCAAGTTCGTCCCCGAATTGCTCCACGCAGGCAAGATCGAAGTCCCCCTGGAGTCTCACCAGTACCGTGTCGAGAGTCCGCTCGATCCGCATGGAACAAAGCTGCCCGATTCGCGTCGCGGCCCGATCGTCTTGAAGCATGGAACTCGCCCTCCTTCGGTCTTCGACGAACCGCCGGTCCGAAAACGAGTAGCCCCGCAAGGAGGTGCTGCAAGCCCTTGGATCGGGTCTTCCGGTCCCCCACCGTGTCTCTGACCCAGGTCCACAGCGGGGACTCCTAGAGCGCGAGTCTACCGCGCATTCAGGACGCGGAGTGAGCGTCTTGCTCCGTCAGCCCAACGGCTTCGAGGGCCTGGGCGTGGTCGTAATACTCCTGGACGCGGATCGTCCTACCGTCCCTGAGCGTCGAGACGGACGCAAACGCCTGAGTGAGCGGGACACCGCTGACCTTTGCCCGCATCCGCCCGTCCGCGAGGACAACGAACAGGTCGCGCAGATCGATGAGCTCCACCGGCGTCAAGTAGTTCTCTCCGCCCCAAACCTCGTCCACGCTTGCGACGTACCTGCGGTAGCCCTCAAGGCCGCGATAGCACGGCTCGACAAGGCCGGCCTCGATCCACTCGCGGCCTGGGTGGTACTCGAACGCGGGGTCCCAGCCGATTACAACCGCGTCGAGATCGCGGCGGTTGTACGCCTCCAGCGCGAGCCACGCGGCCCGGGTCAGGACTGCCTGTCGAAGACGCGAGCTGTGCGGCAGTTTGCCGATCCGGCGAGAGCTCGAAGCGGCCAGCCGAGGGAAGCGCAGAGAAAGCCGCTGGTCGAGGGTCCGGCGAGAGCGCTCACGGACGCGGAGCGGCGTGCGGACTATCTCTGGGCTTTCATGCGACCTCGGCCGCTCCGTGATCTTGGCAGCGCGCAGCCCCTCATCTCCGTCCCAGAACATCTGAACTCGATGTCTCCGCTCGCGTGTTGCGGAAGTCGCACCCCTCGGGGGATTGACTGCGACCAGGCGCGCACGGCCGAATCAGGTCCTGACTCGCGGCCTTGCACCGGTGCTCGAACCCCCGAGATCCCGGGCGTCAGCTCAGGATCGGACATAGACCTTGCCCTGGCGCTCGATGACCTTGGCGCGACGCAGCGGCCAGACCTTCGTGAGCAGCTTGAACGCGGGGTCGAGACCGGGCACCCTTTGGAATCCAGCCTGCGGCCCGACGACCATCCTGCCGGTCGGCGGGTCGTAGACGGATTGGTGCCATGGACAGACGAGGCAACCATCCGTGTCTATGTGGCCGTTCGCGAGATCGGCGAAGAGATGCCGGCACCGACGAGAAACGGCGTAGCGCTTGCCGTCGACGTTGAGCACCGCCCAGTCTCCCACCCCCCGGACCGATCCGGGTCCGAGCTCTTCAACGGTTCCGACCAGTTTCTCGGGCATCGGTTGAGTTCTCCTATCGATCGTGGGCCGAGAGCGATCGTCCCAGTGCGCCTATGTGTGAGTCAACATCTAGTGGCCGGAGGCCGAGAAGTGCATGTAGTCCTTCGTCGAGCCGCTCCAAGTGCCGCCCCATCCCCAGCCGATCGCCCGGAACGCCCTGACGACTTCAGGGGTGACCATCCCACGTCGGTGCCGTGAGCGATTCAGGTACGGCCGGCTCGCCGCCGGGCGCGTGCGCCCGCAGCCGACGTACGGGTTCTCGATCGGGTTCAAATCCACCGCTTCGCCATAGGCGTGCTCCGACCAGCTGCCCGTCCCCTTTCCGCCCGAGCAGGGAGAGGGCACGGCCTGCCGGCACTCGAACGCCGCGGAGACGTCGCCGTCGGCCGGACGGGCGCGCTTCGGTCCGTAGGCGTCGGCGACGTCCATGTGGCGAATCGGGAATCGCAGCTCGTAGAGGCGGCGGAACACCTTCGCGAGCGGGGCAGCGGCATCCTGGTTGACGACGAGCCCGCCAGCATGCACATGGTTGTCGAAGCCGCGGTAGGAAACGCTGAGGAGACGCAGCCGCGAAAGCGAGACCGGGCAGCCGCGGTGCCAGGACCCGGCCCTGAGCTCGGCCCGAATCTGTGCCGGGAGCGGTCGTGCCGACGCCTTGAATGGCGAGTGAACCGACAGCAGAAGGAGCGCCATCGCGACGACGAGTATCAGGACACCTCCCAGTTCTCCGCCGGGCCCTCAGGCTGGGCGTCGCAGTTCACTTGGCGACCTATTCTGACGCGGACGTCCCGCGGCGGCCTTCGGGCGGCTGAAAGCAGTCGCTCGACGCGCTCGAGGTATCAGGCCGACCGGATTCGTCGAGGAACCACAACACACCCGGAGACTTGACAGTGGCTTGGCCGGTCGCAGAAGGTTGGTGGGGCAATCAGGGACGGACGACAAGTCCGACAAAACGGGAGGGGTCCAATGCATAGATTTCAGCTCAGGCGGCCATCGCCCGCGATGGTCGCTGGGACCCTGAACCCTACGATCCGAAAGAACGTGGTGTCGGTAACCAATCCGGGTTCCGGGACCTTCTGCATCACGCTCGCTGCGGGCATCGACATCTCTACGACGCGCCCGAACGTCACCTTGAGCGATGAGTCCGACACCGGTGCGTCCGCGTTCATCCACACTCAAGGCGGCCCCGATTGTGGGGCGGGCCAGCTCGAGGTCAGCACCGTCGATGAGACCGACTCGGGCGGTGCCGTCGGGACTGGATTCCACGAGACGAGCACGAACGAAGGTTTCTTTTTCTCAGTTCCCTGAGACGAAATCAACAGACCGAGGAGGGCGGCGCTTGGACCGCTGCCCGACCTCGGTCCCAGCGAAACCGGACGCCGTACCGGCCAAACGACGTATTGTCGGGCCAGGCGCCCCTGCGCCGCGTTTGCTAGCCCGGAGGGGCTCGACAGGGAGGTAGTTGTGGACGGTGAGTTGGCGGGGTTTCTCGACGAGCTGTACGGGCGCGGGCACGATCACGACGAGACGGAGCCCGATCGTCTTAAGCGCTGGCGCAACGTGGAACCCGAAACCGCACGAGTGCTCGCGGTCCTCGTGCGAGCGCTGGCGCCGCGGCGGCTGCTCGAGCTCGGAACCTCAAACGGCTACTCGACGATCTGGCTGGCCGACGCGGCGCGCTCGGTTGGCGGGTCTCTGATCAGTGTCGAGATCGACGCGACCAGGGTGGGGCGCGCACGGGAAAATCTCACCCAGGCTGGCCTGCATGACCTTGTTGACCTGCGCATCGAGGACGCTGCTATGACGCTGTCCACCAGCGGCGATGGCGCCTGGGATTTCATCTTCCTTGACGCCGAACGCCCGGCGTACGCCGGCTACTGGCCGGATCTGGTGCGAGTGCTCGCGCCCCGAGGCCTGCTCGCTGTTGACAACGTTGTTTCCCACGCCGCCGAGCTGGCTGAGTTCCGCAGCCTGGTTGCTGCCGATGGGCGCGTGATGGAAGCGGTATGCCCGAGCGGCGCGGGAGCACTCTTGATCACTCGCGAGCCGAGCGGCTCGGCTACAACGTGAGAACGCCTACTTCGAAGATCAGCCACGTGGATCTCGTGGTCAGCTCGATCGCGCGAAGCTTGCCCTTCTATCAGGGACTGCTCGAGCCGATCGGCTGGTCCGGTCTGCGCGAGGTGCGCGGCGAGCGAGGGGAGACGGTCTACTACCTTTCGGTCGACGGGCCGGGTGTTGCGGCGCTGGGGCTGCGCGAAAAGCTCTCCGATGCACACGAGGTCCCCTACGATCGGTACGCGATCGGGCTCCAACACGTCTGTTTCGACGTTCCATCGCGCCTGGTGGTGGACGAGCGGGCGGATTGGCTGCACGAGCAACGGGCGCGGGTCGAGACCGGACCCGCGGAGTACGACTACACGCCCGGCTACTACGCCGTCTTCTTTTACGACCCGGACGGGATCAAGCTCGAGCTGCTTCACCGGCCCACGTACTGGGAATCGCTGCACCAGGGTTCGCGCCACCGCTAAAGGTGACCAGCGCGCGAGAAAGCTGGGGTTTCGATTCCCGACTTGCGTTACCAACTGGCCGGTAACTAAAGCATTCGGATCGCCAATCCGATTCCAATCGGGTGCGACCTCCGCTGCATTTCCGGGCGGTGCTCACTATGACCCTCGTTACGGGCCTCGCAGCTGCCGGCTGCGGGGGAGAGCGGGCTCAGACGGCACGCCGTCCAAACGTGGTCCGGGTGACCGAGCGCGACTTCCGCATTTCGGCGCCGAAGCGGATCGCCGCGGGTGATGTCGCACTGTCAGTCGAGAATCGGGGGCCGGATGACCACGAGCTGATTCTCGTAAGAGTGGTTCGCTCTCCTCTGCCCTTTCCCGCCCACGGATTCCCGATCGACGATCACACGGGTCAGCGGTCAGCATGCGATCTGTTTCCCCCCTGGCCGCCCGGCCAACC
>JACXTT010014926.1_pt1 | contig 10114 bp, 9 predicted proteins | sample 9270951 | NCBI WGS metagenome assembly JACXTT01 (sample SAMN15532306, study PRJNA645909) | rock metagenome | isolation source: weathered quartz diorite | place: Puerto Rico | collected 2017-06-21
TTGTAAAATAGTCCATCGACCCGGGATTCTGTCGATAACGGATGCACAATCGTTGTCGATTGCCCACACTTCTTCAGAGTTGGCCAGAAGGGAAGGTAGAAAGTGGCCTTCCCAACACCCCAAATCCAGTACTCTGCCATGGGGCAGTGAGCCGGCCGCTTTAAGAGCCAACGCATACCTGCGGTAGAAAAACCAGCGCGCTACGCACAGACGATTGTCGTATGGGCAGTAGCTCGGTCCCAACGGACTTCGCCAGCGCGTCACGCGGTAAATGCGCGGTGTCTTGATCACCTATTCGAAAAATTTGCGGCCGATGCGCCGTTGCAGATTTTCAATTACGGGAAATACTCTGCGAATGTGCCACGTTGTAACGAAAAAGCTCAGAGTGCCTAACATTGGATGAGGTTGGTATCTGGGGCAGCGTTTGCAGATCGGATATTGGGATAGATCCCCTTCCACATGCGCAGCGCGCAGCTTTCTCATTGGCTCGGAGGCCCACACTTCGCGCGCGGTCTGATGCCTTAGATCGCCGACTGGTGGCGTTCCGTGATAATACGGACATGGAATGACCGTGCCGGCAGCCTGGACGAAGAGTGGACCTCGCCACAGAAAGAAACAGGGACGGCGTGGTGTATATCCGACTTTTAAGGGTGCCCCATGATAGTTGCCTGAGAGATCGTCCCGCACGCGAATCACATCGACGCCTTCACGTCGCCATTTTCGGCGAAACGTTCCAATCTGGTCCAGGTTGTTTCGCATACGAATCATCTGAACAGTGACGTGGATACGGGATCGCAGCGTTTGTTTCAATCGCAGAAAGAGCTCGATTCGCGATTCAACTTCATCAAGCATTGCGGGGTATCGATTCATCTCGTAGGCATGGTCGTCGGCGCCATCAACGGGGAGGATCAGGTAATCCAGCCTGGATTCCATCAGCTTCCTACTGTTGTCTTCATTCAGTAGAGTTGCATTTGTTGACAACGACACCGTCCGACTATGCCGTTTGGCGATGGTAATAAAATCGACGATCCGAGGATGCATCAGCGGTTCACCGAAACCGTAAGGCCAAATAGCCTCCACTTCCGGATGCCCGTGCACAATGTGCTCGAATAAGTCGAAGCTCATGTCTACGGGTTGAAGCTTCACACTCGTGCGCGTGCACATCGGGCAGGCGAGGTTACAACGATTCGTTGTCTCGACCATCCACTCCAATGGTGCGACGCTCGGGTTGACGCTCCTGCGAATAAAGTCGAAGGACTGCCGGAAGCGGCTCCGGAAATTCATTCGTTGCCTCTTCCCGTTATAACGGAACGGAACAGTTCGACGTAGGAGGACTTCATCTTTAAGATGTAGTCTTCACTAACGTAGCTCCGGTATTTTGAGAGAAGAATTCTGCGTAGCCGTGAGGTGAGAAGCGATACGAACGCAATGCGGATCGTCATGCCGGCCAGGAGCGTCACCCTAAAAAGCCATCCGAATGCTCGACCAAACTCCCGTGCCACAAATTGTAGTTCATCATGATAATAGCGAGCATAGTGATCAGCCACAATTCGATTCAAGAGCGGTTCCCTTTCCGTTGAAATAAACAGAGCTTGAGGTTGGAAACACAACGAAAAATTCTTTTTACGAAGATTACGACATGCATCAATCTGATCAAACCAGACCATTCCGAATCTCTCGTTAAAACCACCGATATTCAGAAGTAGATCCGTTCGAGCCATGAAATTCACGTCGTTGGCGTGTTCGGCTTTGCACGCAGAGCGGTGGTCGAAATCATGCATCTTATAGCGACGCGTGATCGGATTCCATGGCATGAGTTTATTTACAAGCAATGCATCGAACACAAGAGCGGCGAAAGTCGGGAAGAGTCGCACGTTGTATCCTTTCTCGACCATGCCGTTCTTATTCTCCCAACGGCCCACAACGGCGGCACAGGAAGGATTACCCTCCAGCATTGTCTTCAGACAGATAATGGCGCCTTCAGCGGGGTGCAAGCCTGGCATCAGAAAAAGAACAAACCTTCCCGCGCATGCCTGAAGCGCGAGGTTCTTGCCCCGTGCAAGTCCTGAGAATTTCTCGCAAACGAGAATCTTCGTATTCGACAGTATTCCGGAGTTCCATCCGGAGGGTCCCAGTTTGCCGGGATCCAGAGCGACGAGTATCCACTCTGCTGTAATTTTTGACGCGAGTTGTGTATGCGTTAGTCTGGCAAGTGCCGCTGCTTCCCCGGGATCTTCGTAGAAGGGTATTACGATCGATAATGCTACGTTGTCATCTGGATGATTCGGTCCTAGAAGTCTCTCTTCCAGCTCCAAAGCCCCTCCGCCGCCAGCAATCCGCTTGTGATTGCGGCCTCGATGAACGGTCCCATCAAGTAATCACCACAAAAGGTTAAACCCGGCCTGCATTTTCTCGCCTGAAATGCGGCGATTTGCCGAAACCGGCCTGGTGGGAACTTCGGCATTCCATATTTCCACTCTCCAGCTTTCGTCGATTCAGGCTCAATCGGATAAAGCTTCATGAGATCGGCCATCAATTGCTCCGATGACACACCCGGACCACCTGCGCTTACCGTCAAAAGGCCTTGGCCGGCAGGCACGTTTGAAGAATCGATGTAATCGTGAAAGGTAATTGTCGCTGCTTGAAATTTCTCCACGCGTGGAATCGAAACGGCGTAACAACGTCCGTCAACGGGCTGCGCTGTAGCGACGCGCAAACTCACGACTCTTTGATATTAGCAGTCTTGAAAAAACCGTCTGTCTTCTTCGGATAACAAATCTGTCATGCCCTTGATGCCTAACAAGACAGCGCCGGGAACGGCGAGCACAGCGGCCGCGAATCGATCTCCATCGATTAAGTAGGAGTCCCCATCAGGAGTTATCGACTCCACGGAACGGCTCGTTTCAATTTGCACGCGTTCCGCCAGATGTTCCGTCATGCGGTGAATGCCTCCACTGAGCGTACTCATGCGTGTGTTGTACATATGTTTCGCCAAAACCAGATAAAGCCAGTTCGATGTTTCTTCAGAACCATAAAAAAACAATGTTGAAATGAGTGGGCCGGCGACGTAATTGAGCACGTTCTGGGAAAGCTCGCGCTTCACAAAAGTGGCGACGGTTTCATCGTCAAACTCCAATCCCAACGCGGGACGATGAAAATCCAATCTGGAACCGTACTTGGTCAAAAGATAGGCCATACGCGGAAGGAGCATTTTGTCTGCGAGGTTCAATCCTTGGAAATCGAGCAAACCGGTTGCAGACGCGACTCGATGGTGATAAACGCGCCCCTTGTACACTTGGCCAGCTTGCGGGGGGATCTGGAGAATATCAGCGGACAATCCAATTTCATCGAGAAGCTTGAACGTGTTCCGAAACAAATCCGGCGAAAGAAGAAATGGTACCGCCGCGTCGCGTCCACCGGCTTGCGCAGCCGCCTCAAATACCAGCGATTCGATTCCACGGCGCTTCAGCGCGTACGCGCACGTGAGCCCGGCCAATCCTCCACCGATGATGGCGACCCGCTTCACTTCGTGGCCGCAGATAGCGACCGCATTCTCTTGCGGAAGAAGCGCAGCACAACTTTATCCAGTAACGATGGCGCCAACGTGTTGACCCACGCGAGAATCCGGCTGATGCGGTTCGGAAACACTTCGATCTTTGGATGCTTGATGCAGCGTACGATTGCATTGGCAACCTGTTCGGCGGATTGGACCTGCCATACCGGCGTAAATCTCGCTTGCACATCACCCCGGCGCACGTTATCGCCAAATTCTGACTCTGTTGAAGCCGGACTGATGATGCTGACGTCGATATTGAAGTCTTTGAGTTCGACACGAAGACTTTCGCTGATGCCGTCCAATGCGAATTTCGTTGCGCAGTAGATGCCGTTAAGAGGCAGGGCGCGCCTCCCCACGACGGAGGAAACATTAATGATATGCCCGACGCCCTGTTTCCTCATGATTGGAATCACGAGTTGGCAAGCCAACAACGGGGCTTCGAAATTGACATCGAAAATCTCTCGGACAATGGATTGTGGGGTACTTTCGACCGAGCCCATAAACCCGAAACCCGCATTGTTGATAAGGACATCAATACGTCCATAGCGATCGACGGTCGCTCGAATCATTTGCTCCACTTGCTGTTTATCGCGGAGGTCCAGAGGCAGGACCAGTGTGTCGCGACCTATCTCTGCTTCGAGTTCACGGAGACGGTTTTCTCGCCTCGCTACGAGCACCAGTTTTGCCCCCTCCCGTCCGAGAGCGAGCGCGGTTGCACGGCCAATACCGCTTGATGCACCAGTAACAATGATGACTCTGCCCACAATTGTTCGCGCCACACTTGAATTATATATTCGGGGATGACAGCAGCATTGGTCTGCAAGTCTTGACCGCATTTAGGTGCCATGCTATAGAATCGCCAACGCGTAACCGAACCTGATGACATAATCCGCATCAAAGGAGCGTCCATGAAGACTAAGTTGGTACTGGCTTCAATTGGTACCATCGTTTTACTGACTGCAAGCCAGTTGCTTGCGCACCATGGCACCGGTATTTCTTATGACCTGCAACACAACCCGATCACCTTGAAAGGGACAGTGACTGAATTCCGGTGGGCGAACCCGCATGTCTCCATTTACATCGATGTCAAAGACGCGAGCGGGAAAGTCCAAAACTGGGCCATCGAATGTACGAGCATCGTCGGCTATGCCCGGAAAGGCTATAACCGGAATTCACTGAAGCCTGGCCAAGAAGTCACTGCTCTCGTTTACCCATCGAAGGTTAAGGGAACGACCAATGCCGTATTGGCCCACATCACGCTGCCTGATGGAAAAACAATTCTCCAATACCAAGGCGACACACCCGGTGGCCGGGTGTTCGATTAGTGGCGTCGGTGCTACAAGGAGGCCAAATGCGTAAGACCTTCACGACTTCGGTCATCTTGATTCTGTCGATCCTGGCCGTTGCATCTTTGGCTTTTGCTCAAGGCGCCGGCAGAGGCGGCAGAAACGCTGCAGCGGCAGCCCCAGATAACCGGCCCTTTGATCCGCACGACCTTTCCGGTTACTGGTACCGCGATGGCGGATCACGAACCATTCGAGGCACCAAGGCGACTGACGTTCCAGCCATGACGCCCGAAGGAGAAGCCAAGCTTCGCGCCAACATTCCGGCGCGCGGACGCAACCTCGGAGAGCCCGTTAAGGATGAGCACTGGGCTTATGTGCGAGCAGTCGTTCCGGCGAAGTCGAACGACCCGATCCTGAAGTGTGATCCTCAGGGGCTGCCGCGCCTGATTCTCGACAGCGAGCCGACGGAATGGATACAAGTGCCGGGAAGGCTGATGCAGTACTTCCAGTGGGGACACATGCTGCGCGATATCTGGATGGACGGGCGGGAACTGCCAAAAGGTGAAGCGTTGGACAATTTGGGTACTTCCTGGTTGGGGATGTCGGTTGGTAAATGGGAAGGCGATACGCTCGTGGTCAACACGGTCGGCTTCAACGACAAAACATGGTTGGATATACATGGCTTCCCGCACACGAGCGACATGCGACTCGAGGAGCGCTATCGTCGCGTGTCTGCGGATAAGATCGAATGGACGTTTACGATCTACGACTCGAAGTATTACAAAACGCCGTGGGAATCCGATAAGAAGACGTTCAGAAGAATGGCGAAAAGTGAGGTCACCTACGAAGGCTGGGAAGGTTTTTCCGGATTCCTGGAAAGCTACTGCGTCTGGTCCACGGAAAATGAGTTCAACGAAAGAATCGAAAATCCCGCCGGGATCGGAAAGAAGACTCGGTAGGCAATAAAAACTCCCCTCCTAACTCTAACTTAGGAGGGGAGTTTGCTTTTCCCGCCTTTAGAACATCAGCTTTAACCCGAACTGGACCTGTCTGGCCGAGCCAACCGTTGATGTGATGCGTCCGGTTTGGCCCTTTAAGACGAGCCCATTACTGGTGAACACGCTCGTGTTGGGTTTCCCAAAGTTCGGGTGGTTTAGTACATCGAAGAGCTCAGCCCGGAATTGCATCTTCACACGCTCTGTCACCGACAGGGTCTTGTTCAGACCGGAATCCCACCGGAAGTAGCCCGGGCCAATCAGTGTATTTCGCCCGACGTTACCGAGCTGAAAAGTGCTGGCCGCAATGAACGCAGCGGGATTGAAATACTCATCCGGATTGTCTTCGATGATTTTGCCGTGAAACGTAGGGTTCATGTTGGGCTTACTGGCATATCCCAACCCACTGAGGGCGGCGGCCGTGCCGCCGGACGCATTGACTACATCGAAGGGCTGTCCACTTTGACGCGTGACAATTCCCGAGGTCTGCCATCCGGTAATCAACCGGCCGATTGCGCCGGTTCGTCCCTTCCCGACAGGCAGATCGTAGGCATAACTAAAGCTCAGCTTCTGGCCAAGGTGGTAACCGCTGAGGCCTTTGCTGTATTTAAGATCGTAGGCGTATACCAGGCTGCTGCTGGACCCGGAGCGATCGACCTTTGAGTAGGCGTCTTCGTAGCTGAGAGCCTTCGAATAGGTATAGGACAGCTGACCCCGGAACGCTCCCACTCTGCGCTGCAGAGATACTGCCAGTCCGTCATACCAGGACCTTCCCCCATTGGTGTAGTAGTTCATCGCACCATAGCGGGGATTGAACCGTTTTGCGGTGCTAGGCACGGCAAGAGAAACTCCATCAAAAAACGCGTAAGGTGCATTATAGTCACCGTACGTCGTCACATGTTTTCCTCGGTTGCCGATATAGCCCACGCTTAATACTGTGCTCGGACCAAACTGCTGCTGGATGTTCAGGTTGTACTGGTACGAGCTCGGACTCCTGAAGTTCTCAAACTCGATAGCTTCCGGCGCGCCGGCAACAGTACTGGCGTGGAGGATCGTGGCGATGCCGTCTGGAAAGAAACTGGGGTCAATCGGATTGAACGCAAGATCGGGAAAGTATGGATCCGTCCGCGTTGCCTGGATGAAGTAGACCGTTGGATCGTTGGGCACATAGAAGATCCCGGCCCCGCCTCGAATGGAAGTCTTGCCATTCTTGAAAGGACTCCAAGCAAAACCCAGACGCGGCCCAATGTCGCCCCACGATTTGTTTTTGAATAACGGACCTCCAGTCGTTGCAGCGGAGTCGCGGGGGTTCCGTATGTTTGCGAGCAAGTTATTCACTTCTGTCGGACTCGAATATGGCTCCCATCGGACGCCTACGCTGAACGTGAACTGAGGGATAACCTGCCATGTGTCTTCTGCGTACAGAGCGCCGAACCACTGTCGCAGACCTCGGATCGAGTTGTAGACCGTATTGCCCACGCTCGGTGGCGTTCCCCGGTATTGTCGCGGCGTGGCGGCCAGAAATGCCTGAATGTCGGCAAACGTCCACTGTCCATACGGGCGACTCGGTTGGTTCATGTTGAATTGCATTCTCTCCAGCATCCCGCCGAACTGGACCGCATGCTTGCCGAAAGTGATATTTACGTCGTCACGTTCATTGAAACGGTTGGTGGTCCATTGATCTGTCGGCTTCGTATAGCCTGAGAACCCATAGCCTACGTCCGCCGGCAAGTGGGACTCGGGAACGGACACCACGCCTGGAGTAGCTGGGGGATAGCTGCCCTTGTCACTCGGATTCACGCGGTTAAACGAAAACGTTTGTGTATTCAGAACACGCGGAGAGAAGACATGCGTCTCCGCAAGTGTCACCAGCCGGGACTTGAGAATCCCCTGTTGGCCGAACGCGGGCAGAGCTAAGGGTGATCGCGAAAAGGCGTTGGAAATCGTGGCGCGGGTGAAAAACGTGTCGCTCGAAGAAAAATTATGGTCCAACCGACCCTGGAAAAAGTTTTCATTATTGGTGGACGTGCCGTTCCAAATGAACTCTTGCGTCCCTGCGCTCGGAACAACGTGGCCCTGCGGACTTGGCATCGGAATCGCATCGAGAAACGATTGAATTTTCGGCGACACCGTCACCGGAGCTGAAAGAAAGGACAGAATTCCCTTTCGAGCATTCGCGTCTGGCACCGGAGTCGCGATGACGCTTGTCAGCGATTGCCTATACCCTTCGTAGTTCGCGAAAAAGAACGTCTTGCTCCGTACCAGCGGCCCACCCACTGTAGCGCCAAACTGGTTCCGCCGGAACGGCGGCTTGCCCGCTCCCGAGCGATTGTTTTCCCAAAGGTTCGCATCCAGCGCGTCATTTCGCAGGAATTCGTACACGTCTCCATGCAAATCGTTCGTGCCTGATTTCGATACGGCGTTAAAAACTCCTCCTAAAACACGCCCGTATTGGGCACTGAAGGAATTCGTCAGAACCTGAAATTCCCGCACCGTTTCCGATCCCAAAAGCGCACCCGAGGGACCGACCGGAGCGTGGCGGCTGAAATCTGCAATGAACGAACCGTCTAGAAGAAACGAGTTATCTTCGGTCCGCAACCCTGAGATGCTGATCTTCATCCCCCAACCAGCATAGGCGCTGCCCGTTCCGGCATACTCGGCTTGGGCCACACTGGGATTAAGCAGAATTACCTGTTGAAGATCGCGGCCATTCAGGGGCAGGTCGCGAATTGTCGTATCTTGAACGAGGTATCCCACGGTTGCATCGTGGGTCTGTACCAATGGTGCTTCACCGGTGACTTCCACCGTCTCGTTTACAGATCCAACTTTCAACTGCATGTCGACCACGGCATCCCGGCCCAGAGTTAATTCGATACCGACTCGGGACTCAGTTTGAAATCCCGGTAAACTGGCAGTTACTTTATAGTTGCCTAAGCTCAACAATGGCGCCGAGTAATATCCCTTCTCGTCGCTCACAACGGTACGCGACACGCCCGTATCTTCGTTGAGAATCACCAATTCGGCGCCGGGAAGGACCGCTCCGGTGGCGTCTTTCACTGTCCCGGAGATCGTACCAGTAGTCACTTGCGGATATGCCGGACTCACACACATCACCATCCAGATCACAAACAAAGCGCAACCCTTGATGCGCATAGTGCCCCCTTTGGCAGAGTTTTGAATCCTTATATTTAGTTGATTCGACTGTACCTACGAATTGACGCGCACATTATTACGTGCAAGACGGAGTGTCAAGCGGAAACCGGCTACCGACAGCGGAAACCGGCTGGTATGTCGGAAACCGGCTGGTAATTCTGCGTCTGACGCAGAATTACTGAATTATGGCTTGATGATGAAACCTTTCGCGGTAGTTTCTCGGTGTGAGAAGTGGCAATCTCTACAGTTTTCCCGAATCGTTCCGAAAGCCTCCTGAGCCGCGTCGAAATCTTTGCCTTTGAGTTTTTCGACTACGGTTCCGGCCGCGGCCTGAGCATTTTTCGCTAAATCAACCGCGTCCTCGGTCTCGAACGAAGCCCAAAACTGTTGGATTTCCTTTAATAACGCTTGGAGTTTCGTCGCATCTTCAACGGCCGCAGCCGAGCACGCCTGGATTTGCTCTGGAGTGGGAGGTTTGCGCAGGCGACCTTGAGCCAATCGTATGAAGCCACCGCGCTCGTTCAGCACAACTTCATCGATTCCTTGGGCGCCGGTCCCGTCTAGATTGTTTTTCAAGCTAGAGGACGTTGCGTCGATCTCTTTCATGACTTGATCGTAGGAGAACTCGGAATGCGGGGCTGCCTTGGAGCGGCCGCAAGTTATGGCGTCAATGTCTCGGCCGGCCACGCTGCGGTCCCGTCGCTGTGCGAATGCCGTGATTGCCGCGAATATGCCCATAATCACAATGATCGTTAGAACAAACCGTCGATTCATATTGTCGATTTCTCCCATTTATAGGGGTGAAACTTGAGAAAGTTCTGTCAGATAAAGACGCAACCGCTGGATCTTTTTATCCGCACCTGTCTGTAGAACCACCATTCCTGGTGACATATAACGATGACGATTCTGGCGCAATGAGTAGACAGCAAGAATCGGGAACGAAACACCAAGTCCGCCCCACGGCAGTTGCTTCGAGTAAATCACTTCCACACCTTCGAATTCTTTCGCCGTCTGTGTGGGGATGATGTAGGCGAGTCGCACCTGTTTCCTGGCAATCCTCTCAAAGTATTTCCGAAGCTTCCCACTCCCGCCCAGCTGTACCGCCCCTTGCTGATCTTTGTCGA
>JACXTT010014927.1_pt1 | contig 10114 bp, 7 predicted proteins | sample 9270951 | NCBI WGS metagenome assembly JACXTT01 (sample SAMN15532306, study PRJNA645909) | rock metagenome | isolation source: weathered quartz diorite | place: Puerto Rico | collected 2017-06-21
GGGCTCACCGAGTTCCTCCCCGTTTCGTCTTCCGGTCACCTCATCCTGGTGCCGCACGTCTTCGGCTGGCCGGACCAGGGCCTCGCGTTCGACGCGGTCATGCACCTGGGCACCTTGGCGGCGCTCCTCGCCTATTTCCGCGGCGAGCTGGTCGGCATGGCCACCGGCGCGCTGTCGCGGCGGCTGGCCGCCCTGCTCGTCCTGGCGACCATCCCCGGCGCCGTGGTCGGCGTGATTCTCGAGAAGCTCATCGAGGCGAAGCTGCGCTCACCGCTCCTCATCGCCTGCACGACCGCCGGCTGGGCGATCGTCATGTGGATCGCCGATCGCCGGGCCGCGCCCCCGTCGAAGGTGCCGGGCGACGCGCTCGAACGGGTCTCCCTGGGACAGGCCCTCACGGTCGGCTGTGCTCAGGCGGTGGCGCTGATTCCAGGCACCTCGCGCTCGGGGATCACGATCACGGCGGGGCTCCTGAGCGGGTTCGATCGCGCGACGGCGGCGCGCTTCGCGTTCCTGCTCGGCATCCCGATCACCGCCGGGGCCGGGACGTTGAAGGCCCTGCACCTCGTGAAGGAAGGCCTGCCGCCCGGCGAGGCGGGGCCGCTCGCCGCGGCGCTGATCACGGCGTTCGTGAGCGGGTGGTTCGCCGTGTGGTTCCTGGTGAGCTACCTCAAGACGCGCTCGCTGCGCCCGTTCGTGATCTACCGCCTGGCGCTCGCGCTGGTGATCTTCCTGGTGATCCTGCGCGGCTGATCGGCCCTCAGGCCCACATCAGATCGAACAGGCGGCAGGTGTTGGTCGAGAGCTGGTACATGACGTCCTCGACCGGCAGCTGCTTGAGCTTCGCGATCTCCTCGGCGACGCGGCTGGCGAGCCACGGCCCGGATTCCACGCCCTCGAACTCGCCGCCGTACTCCCACGGGCCGTCGCTCTCGACCAGGAGCAGATCGAGCGGAACCCCGGTCACCAGATCGCGGTCGCGGTCGCGGTAGACGACGTCCGGCGTGACCGAGACCATGTAGCCCGCGTCGATGATCGCGCGCGTCACCGCGGCGGGCGCCTTGTGCCAGTGAAAGACCGCGCGCTCCACGCCATGGCGCTGCAGGGCCTCGAGCGCCTCGGCCGCCGCATCGTGCGGCGCGTGGAGCGCCACCGGGAGGTTCCAGCGCATCGCAAGACCGAGCAGCCGCTCGAGCCGCGCACGGCCCCGCGCCCGGAGCCCCTCGGGATCGGACGCGCCTTCCAGGGAGTACCAGGGCAGGCCGATCTCGCCGATGCCGACGATGCGCGAGTGGTTCGCGACGATCTGGGCCTCCACGCGCTCGAGGTCTTCGTCGGTGAGATCGGTACGATCGGGATGGAATCCCAGGCACGGCCAGACCATCTTGGGCGCGGCGGCCGCCGCCTCGAGCGTCTGCGCGTTCGTCTCGGGATCGCACCCGACGGCAATCGCGCCCCACACGTCATGCGCCATCGCCACCCGGAGCGTCTCCTTGAGGTCAGCGAACGCAGGATCGTGTAGGTGACAGTGGCTGTCGATGATCATCGTCTCGTCTATCAGGTCCCCGCCACCACCATGCGGCCGATCCTCAGCGTGGGCGCGGCGGTGCGATCACGCAGGACCAGGTCGTCTCCGACGCCGTCGATCGCCGACAGCATCTCCAGCAGGTTGCCGGCCACTGTCACCTCCTCGACCGGATATCCGAGCTCGCCGTTCTCGATCCACTGCCCCACGGCGCCGCGCGAGTAGTCGCCGGTGACCCCGTTGACACCGAAGCCGATCAGCTCGGTCACGTAGAACCCGTTCTTGACCGATCCGATGAGCTCCGCGGGCGTGCTCTTGCCCGGCAGCAGCATCAGGTTGGTCGTGGTGACCGAGACGCCGGTGCCGTCGCGCCCGGCGTGATGGGTCGACGCCAGGCCGAGCTTGCGGCCGCTGTAGGTATCGAGCAGGTACGACTCGAGCACGCCCTCGCGCACGAGCACGGTGCGGCCCGTCTCGAGGCCCTCCCCGTCGAACGGGCGCGAGCCGAGCGCGGACGGGATCAGCGCGTCGTCCACGATCGTCACGGTCGGCGCCGCGATCTTGGTCCCGAGGCGGTCCAGCAGGAACGAGGCGCGGCGATAGAGGCTCGGGCCGCTGGCCGCGCCGGCGATCGAGCGCACGAGGCTCGCCGCCATCTCCGGGTCGAAGATCACCGGCACCTCGACCGACTTCATCTTGCGGGCGCCCAGCCGCCGCACCGCGCGCGCGGCCGCCTTGCGCCCGACCGCTTCGGGGTCCTCGAGCCGGGCCCGCTTGCGGGCGGTCGAATACCAGTAGTCGCGCTGCATCTCGCCGTTCTTCGAGGCGATCGGCGCCACGCTGATGCCGAAGCTCGTCGTCGCGTAGCCGTGGGCGAAGCCATGCGAGGTCGCGTAGGCGTAGCGCGCCCGGCGATCCGAGTACTCGGCGCCCTCCGAGTTCGTCACGCGCGCATCGCTCTCGAGTGCTGCCGCTTCCACGCGGCGGGCGATCTCGATCTTTTCCTCGGGCGTGAGGTCCGCGCTCGTGTCCTCGAGGTCCAGGTCGGGCACGCGCGCGATCAGGCTCGCCGGATCCGGAAGCCCCGCGTGGGGATCCTCGGCGGTGATCTTGGCCAGCGCCGTCGCCTCGTCGACGACCCGCTCGAGCGACTCGCGCGAGAGGTCCGAGGTCGACGCCGCCGCGGAGGCGCGGCCGGCGAACACCCTGAGCGACAGGCGCTGCTCGCGCGAGTGGTTGATGTTCTCGATCTCGCGCATCCGCACCGAGGCGCTGAAGTGGCTCTCCTCGACCAGGAAGCCGTCGGCGGCCGTCGCGCCGCGCTGCGAGGCGCGCTTGAGCACGGAGACCAGCAGATCCGTGTTCATGGTAGCGGGGTCCTCGAGGCCGGCTTGGACCGAGGGTGGCCTGAAATAGGCGCGAGCCGGCTCCGTCGCGGCGTATTGATCGCGGCGCGCTCGATGAACCCCGCTTGCGATCCCCGGGCCCGGCGCGCGTTCATACCGCTGTTCCGCCGACGGTGATGCCGTCGATGCGGATCGTCGGTAGCCCGACGCCCACTGGCACGGACTGGCCGTCCTTGCCGCAGGTGCCGACGCCCTCGTCGAGCTTCAGGTCGTTGCCGACGCGCGTGACCCGCGTCAGCGCCTCCGGGCCGTTGCCGATCAGGGTCGCGCCCTTCACCGGCGCCGTGAGCTTGCCGTCCTCGACCAGGTAGGCCTCGCTCGCCGAGAACACGAACTTGCCGTTGGTGATGTCGACCTGGCCGCCGCCGAACGTGACGGCGTAGAGGCCGTGCTTGACGGATTTCAGGATCTCCTCGGGATCGTCCTGTCCGGCGAGCATGAACGTGTTGGTCATGCGCGGCATCGGCGCGTACGCGTACGACTCGCGGCGACCGTTGCCGGTCGGCTTCATACCCATGAGCCGCGCGTTGAGCCGGTCCTGCATGTAGCCGGTAAGGATCCCGTTCTCGATCAAGACCGTGCGGCCGGTCGGCGTGCCCTCGTCGTCGACGTTGAGCGAGCCGCGGCGATTCGCGATGGTGCCGTCGTCGACGACGGTGACGAGCTCGGAGGCGACCTTCTGACCCATGCGTCCGGCGAAGGCGGAGGTGCCCTTGCGATTGAAGTCGCCTTCCAGACCGTGGCCGATGGCCTCGTGCAGGAGGATGCCCGGCCAGCCCGGCCCGAACACGACCGTCATCGAGCCGGCCGGCGCGTCGACCGCGGACAGCTTCAGCACGGCCTGGCGCGCGGCCTCCCAGGCGAAGCGGCGCCAGCGGCCGTCTTCCAGGTAGAAGTCGAACATCACGCGCCCGCCCCCGCCGTGCGAGCCGATCTCGCGCTTGCCGCCGTCCTCGGCGATCGCGGTGACGTTCAGCCGGGTCAGCGGGCGGATGTCGCCGACCGTCCAGCCGGAGGCGGTGGCGATCAGCATGATGACTTCTTCGCTCGCGATCGAGGCGATGACCTGCTTGATCCGCGGATCGCGCCCGCGCGTCTCGGCGTCGATCTTCCGCAACAGGTCGAGCTTGCGCGTGAGCTCGGCGGAGATTGGCGGCTCGCCCAGGGTGTAGAGATCGTGCGGCCGGCCCCGGCCCGGCAGCGCCAGGTTGCCGGACGCGGCGCTGCGATCGGCGATCGCGCGCGCCTGGCGCGCGGCTTCCTCGAGGTTCTTCACCGAGATCTCGTCGGTGTGGGCATAGCCTGTCCGCGTTCCAGACTGGGCCCGAACGCCGGCGCCCTGGCTCACGTGCCGGGAGGCCTTCTTGACCGCGCCTTCCTCGAGAACCAGCTCTTCGTTGATGCGGTATTCGAGATAGATATCGGCGTCATCGACCTTGCCGAGGAGATTGCCGCCGAGTACTCGCTCCATGAGGTCGGACGTGATGCTGAATCGGTCGGAAAAGAAGCTCTCGGGACGGGTACGGACAAGATCTGTCATTGGCGCTCGGCCTCCCGGGCCGTCGTGAGGGCCAATCCTATCGTGCGGCCCTCGGCGACCCAAGCTTTTTGGTTTCGTCGCTCTTACATTTTCATTCTACTCGCGCCGTGAAGATCGAGGCCGGCGGCTCGAAGCTAACCAGCAAGGTGAAAGGCTTGAATTATCTCGTGAATGCGTCTGACGCCGTGCACTAGCGATGGGCCCGGAGACAGGATGTCAGCGCCGTCGAGCTCGTATATCTGACTTGTCTTCACGGCCGCGATCTGATCCCAGCCCGGACGGCGTCTGATCGCTTCGGGATCGACGGGCTTTCCGCACCAGGACGCGAGGATGATCTGCGGGTCGCGCTCGATCACGGCCTCCGCCGCGACGATGCGGTCGGGCGCGGCCGGCTCGTCGCGGAGCTCGGGGAAGACGTCGCGTCCTCCGGCGATCTCGATCGCTTCCGACACCCAGCGGATCCCCGAGATCAAAGGATCCATCCACTCCTCGAAGTAGACGCGCGGGTGGTCTGGCCACGAGGCCGAGTACTCGCGCACCTGGCGGAGCTCGTCCTGCATGTCGCCGATGAGCTCGCGCGCCCGCGCCTCGCAGCCGAGCGCTCCACCGATCAGGAGCACGGCGTTCAGGACGTCATCGAACGAGCGTTGATTCGTGCACAGGACCGCGACGCCCGCGCCGATCAGGTCACGGACGACGTCGCGCTGCAGGTCGGAGAACGCAAGCACCAGGTCGGGCTCGAGCGCCATGATCTTGTCGAGCTTGAACGTGGTGAAGCCCCCGACCCGGGCCTTGTCGCGCACTCCCTCGGGGCGACGCGCGGTGCCCGGCACGCCGACGACACGCTCGCCGGCGCCCAGCAGAAAGGCGATCTCGGCAGTCTCGGCGGTGAGGCAGACGATGCGCCGGGGAAACTCGGCGCGACTCGTTCCGTACATCGTCGATCCGGTTCGAGCTCTCTAGGAAGCGCGTGCCTGCCGGGGCCGCGCGACGCTGGCGAAGTGGCTGAGCAGGAGCCAGCCGGGAAAGGCGCGAACAAGCTCGCGGGGGCCGTCGAGACGAATGTCGCGCGAGCGCACGGCTTGCTCGAACGAGAGGTCGCCGAGCCAGACCCGCGTGAACGCGCCCAGATCTGCGGCCACGACGAGGTCGGTCCCGAAGCCGGGATCCTTGAGGCACACGTCGACCTCGCGGCGGCTGGCGACGAGCCACGCGGTCGACGGGCCCCGACCGGGGGGCACGCCGCGAAACTCGAACCGCGCCACGATGCGGCGATCCGGCAATTGATCGACCGCCAGGCGGCGCCGGATGTTCCACATGAGCAAGGTCGCGTCGAGATGGTCGGTCGAGGCGCGCCCCGGGACCCAGCGCTGGCCCCAGGCGCCGAGCTCCTCGATCACGTCGTGGAATTCGGCCCCAGCCTGGCTCAGGTGGTATTCGCGGCCTCGCCCGGCGGGTCGACTCTCGATCACGCCCGCGTCCTCCAGATGGCGAAGACGCTGCGCCAGGAGCGCGCGCGAGATCAGCGGCATGCCGCGACGGATCTCCGAGAACCGGCGGCTGCCAGCGAAGAGCTCGCGCAGGATCAGCGGGGTCCACCGCTCGGCGAAGATCTCGCACGCGACCGCGACCGGACAGAACTGCCCGTACCCGTGCATCGTGGAAGACTGTAGGGCGGTCTTGGGGATGCGGCAAGTTCATTTTTTGGGCTTTCAGGGCCGGCGCGCGCAGGGCATGGTTGGGCGATGACGCCGACGGCGCTCGCGCCCTCAGCCCGGAGAGGACATGCGATGGCAGAGAGCCGACCGCAAAATCACTGGGTCGCCGTCGTCCGAGAGCTCGGCCCCGGCTTCGCCTCGCGCGCGGCCGTTCACGACGCCAACGACTCGTTCGTCGCCGACAACTACGCCGAGCTCCGCGCACACCGGGTCTTTTCGGCGGGCGTGCCGGTCGAGCTCGGCGGCGGCGGCGCCTCGCAGGCCGAGCTCGCCGACGCCCTGCGGGTGCTCGCGACACACTGCAGCTCGACCGCTCTGGCGCTGTCGATGCACACGCACCAGGTCCTCGTCGCGACCTGGCGCTGGCGCCACGAGGGAGCTCCGGTCGACGCGTTTCTTCGCCGCGTCGCCGCGGAGGACCTGGTACTCGTCTCGAGTGGGGGGTCGGACTGGGTCGCCGGCTCGGGCACGGCCGAGAAAGTCGACGGCGGCTATCGCGTCAGCGGGCGAAAGGTCTTCGGGAGCGGTCTGCCGGCAGGTGACCTGCTGATGACGATGGCAATCTACGACGATCCGAAGGACGGCGCGACCGTTCTCCACTTCGCGGTCCCGCTGAGCGCTCCCGGCGTCAAAGTTCAGGATACCTGGCGGACTCTCGGTATGCGCGGCACCGGATCCCACGACACCGTGCTCGACGGAGTATTCGTGCCGGAAGCGGCCGTCAGCGTGCGCCGGCCGGCCGGCCGGTGGAGTCTCCCGATGCACGCGACGGCCGCGATCGCGCTCCCGATCATCTACGCCGTGTATGTGGGCGTCGCCGAAGCCGCGCGCGCCGTCGCGCTCGAGGCGTCGGCACGACGCCGGGACGATCCGACGACTCAGCGGCTGGTCGGCGAGATGGAGAACGAGATGACGGCCGCGCGGCTCGCTCTCCACCACATGCTGGACGCCGCGGCGCGCGGCCCGATGGGCGCCGACGCGACCGGCCAGGTCCTGATCGGACGCACCCTCGTCGCAAACGCGGTCATCAAGACGGTGGAACGAGCTATGGAAGTCGCCGGCGGCGCCGGGTTCTACAGGAGCCTTGGCCTCGAGCGGCTCTTTCGCGACGTGCAGGGCGCTCGCTACCACCAGGTGCGCGAGCCCGCGGAGGTTCTCTATGTTGGTCGACTCGCTCTCGGCCTCGACGTGAATGGCTAGACGATTGGGGAGGTGGTCCATGAGGCTCAGCAACATGCTTTGGCTTGGGGTCGCGATCAGCCTGGTCTGCGCGCCGAAGGCAGGCGCGCAGGGAACGGGCGCGGAAAAGCTGGGGACGGTCACGTTCCCGGTCTCGTGCAGCTCGGCTGCGAGCGGACAATTCGCGCGCGCCGTCGCGCTGCTGCACTCGTTCTGGTACGAAGAGGCCGTCAAGGCCTTCAACGACGTGACCATCACCGATCCGTCGTGCGCGATGGGCTTCTGGGGCGTCGCGATGAGCATGTATTACCCGCTCTGGTACCCGCCCAGCGAGGCAACCCTCAAGAGCGGGTTGGCCGTTCTCGACCGCGCAAAGGCCGTCGGCGCGAAGACCCAGCGAGAACGAGATTACCTCACGGCCATCGACACGTTCTATCGCGACTGGGACAAGACCGATCATCGCAGCCGGACCGTCGCCTACGAAAAGGCGATGGAACGCATCTACACGCGCTATCCGGATGACCACGAGGCCGCGATCTTCTATGCGCTCGCCCTGAATGCCACCGCGTCACCGACCGACAAGACCTACGCCAACCAGCTCAAGGCGGGCGCGATTCTCGAGAAGGTGCTCATCGAGCAACCGAACCATCCGGGCGTGGCGCACTACATCATCCACAGCTACGATTCGGCGCGGTTCGCGACTCGCGCGCTGCCAGCCGCCCGCAGCTACGCGAAGATCGCGCCGTCGGCGCCTCACGCGCTTCATATGCCGGGCCACATCTTCACGCGCCTGGGACTGTGGCAAGAATCGATCGACTCGAACCGGATGTCCGCCGAGGCGGGCGTCGCATACAGCACGAAGACCGGCGCGGACGGCGTGTGGGATCAGACCCTTCACTCACTCGACTATCTCGTCTACGCCTACCTGCAGACCGGCCGAGACCTCGCCGCCAAGCGCGTGGCCGAGGACGTGGCCGCGATTGCCAAGGCGTACCCGGAGAGTCTTCCCGCCGCCTACGCCTTCGCCGCCATTCCGGCGCGCGTGGCGCTGGAGCGTCAGCGCTGGGCCGAGGCCGCGGCCCTGACTCTCACCCCCAAGACGTTCCCCTGGAACCGTTTCGCGTGGGGCGAAGGCATCACGAGCTTCGCCCGCGCCCTGGGGATGGCGCGCACTGGCGACGTCAGCGGCGCCGAAAAGGAAGTCCAGAAGCTCGCGTCGCTTCGCGAAAGCCTGGTGCAAGCAAAGAACAAGTATTGGGCGGACCAGGTCGAGATCCAGCACCGCGCAGCCGCGGCCCTGCTCGCGCGCGCGCAGGGCAAGAATCAGGAAGCGCTGAACCTGCTCCGCTCCGCTGCCGATCTCGAGGGTTCGATGGACAAGCACCCCGTCACGCCGGCGCCGGTTGTGCCCACGCGCGAGCTGCTCGGCGAGCTGCTCCTGGAGCTCAACCAGCCGCAGGCGGCGCTGCAGGAGTTCGAGGCCACGCTGAAGGCCGAGCCGAACCGGTTTCGCAGCTTGTTCGGCGCCGCGCAGGCGGCGGAGACGTCACACGAGACGGCCAAGGCGCGGGCGCTGTACACCGAGCTCGTCGCGCTGTGCGAGCGCGCGGACACGCCGAGGCCGGAGCTTCAGCGGGCGAAGGGCTTCATCGGGAAATAGCCGCCCGAGCGCCGTGCGGCGCGGGACTACCCTTCGTACGTCTCGCGCCGCGCGAGCGCGCGCTGCGCCTTGAGGTAACCCTCGCGGGTCATCGGCGGCTTGGCCTTGGCGAGCACCTCACGAGCCCCCGCCGCGCCATCCCACATGAGGTCGACCACCATCGCCGCGAGCGCCTTGGCCTTGCCGAGGTAGGCAAGCGGCTTGTCGACGATCGCGAAGTCGGCGCCGTGGCCGGTGCCCTTCGCACCGCCGATGTAGGGATGCAGGATCGGCATCACCTGCGAGAGATCGCCCATGTCGGTCGATCCGGTCCGGTGCCCGATCTGGCGGAAGTTCTCCTCGCCGAAGAGCGTGGCGACGTTGTCCTTGAAGTGACGCGCCATGATCGGATCGCAAGTCATCGGCATGTAGCCGGGCAACGTCTCGATCTCGACCTTCGCGCCGAGCGCCAGGGCACCGGCCCGGAGCGCACGATCGACCTTCACGTTGGCGTCGAGAATCGCCGGCATGGACTTACCGCGCACGTACGTCTCGATGCGCACCTCGCCCGGGATCACGTTCACCTGCGAGCCGCCGTGCGTGATGATCGGGTGCACGCGGATCGTGTCCTCATCGCGAAAGGTCTCGCGCACGGCGTTGATCGCCATGAGACCGATCTGCGCCGCGTAGAGCGCGTTCACGCCCATGTGGGGCGCGCCGCCGGCGTGGGCCGCGCGGCCGATGTAGCGCACGGTCTTCACGATGCAGCCGTTGTTCGACGCGGGCACGCCGGCCTTGCCCTCTTCGCTGCGCGACGTCGTGTGGATCATCATCGCCAGGTCGACGTCGTCGAAGTGGCCGAGGCGCAGGAGCTCGGGTTTGCCGCCGAGGAACTCGAGCTTGCCCGCACGCGCCTGGGACACGCGCCACTCGATGTCGCCGTACTCCTCGGCCGGGACCGAGAAGAACACGACCTTGCCCCCGAGCTGATCGAACGCCTTCGTGTCGAGCAGCCCCATCGCCGCGCCCAGCATCCCCGCGACCTGGGCGTTGTGACCGCACGCGTGCGCGGCGCCGGTGGTCGCGTCGCCCTCGGGATGGCCTGCC
>JACXTT010014928.1_pt1 | contig 10114 bp, 12 predicted proteins | sample 9270951 | NCBI WGS metagenome assembly JACXTT01 (sample SAMN15532306, study PRJNA645909) | rock metagenome | isolation source: weathered quartz diorite | place: Puerto Rico | collected 2017-06-21
GCTGGAGTCTTCTTGTCCCATCTGATCACCCAGCCCGCAAGGCTTCCGAGGATGTCCCGGAGTTCCTCGCCCTTCCTCGTCAGCTCGTATTCGACTCGCGGCGGCGTTTCAGGGTAAACCCTCCTCTCCACAATCTTCCTCTGGTCGAGTTCGTTGAGCCGCTCGGCCAGGCTGGTAGCACTAATCCCGTGAATCCTCCGCTTGAGCTCGTTGAACCTAGCCGGCTGCTTCATTCCCAAGGCGTGAATGACGGGCAGTGTCCATACTTTGGTAAGGTCGTTCCAGGCAGAGTGGACGAGAAGGCACTCTTCCGTTTGTTCTTGCGTCAGGCCCTTTTTTTGTTGCTGGTCAATCGTGGTTGACTTGCTCAAGTAATAAGCACTTACTTGGTCCATTGCGACTACCAAGTATATAACCATGATCAACCCCTATGTCTGATGGACAATCAGAAGATGATGCAGCCAAAGAATAAGCCGCCCGAAACAGCCGCGTTCACCGAGAACGAGCTCCACTACCTCGCCAACCGCAGCCTAGCCCGCATCGCATTCGTCTGCCAAGACAGAGTCGCACGCATAATGCCCGTCCTCTTCGAGTTCGACGGTCACAACTTCTATCTCAGCGGCTGGAACCTAAAGTACAGCCAACGCTTCCAGACGCTACCCGAAAAGGCACACATCACCCTACTCATCGACGATATCGCACAACCACGAGAGATCACCCTCCGCGGAATCGAAGTCACCGGGCTCGCAGAAACCCGCGAAGACGGCGGCTACTACTACGTATTGATAAAACCAGTCAATAAGACCAGCTGGGGAATCTAGAACAACCATGGAATCACCAATAATCATCCCAGCCCTCTCAGCCTTCGAAAAACAGATCACAACCGCAGTGGAACGCTTAAGCGAGAGCGTCGTCAGCATCGACAGCGTACGAGTCACACGAAGCATGGGAATGGGCTTCGTCCCCATAGAGGGCAAAGGCTCAGGAATCATCATTGACCCGCGCGGAATAATCATCACCAACAATCACGTGATCGACGGTGCCGCGAGAGTGCAGATCCACTTGAAGGATGGAAGGTCTCTCGTCGGGGAAGTTGTAGGCTCCGACCCTTCGACCGATATTGCAGTAGTCCATGTTGAAGCGGACAATCTGCCGAGCGCCACTCTCGGCGATTCAGAACACCTTAAAGTTGGCCAGATCGCGCTCGCGATAGGCAACTCTCTGGGATTGCAAGGCGGTCCCACCGTTTCGATGGGCGTCGTCAGTGCTCTTGGACGGCCCTTGCCGGGAGCGGACTTCATCTTCGAAGGCTTGATCCAGACGGACACTGCAATCAATCCTGGCAACAGTGGCGGTCCGCTGGCGGACATTAACGGCAACGTTATCGGGATCAATACGGCAATGATCCCGTTCGCTCAGGGAGTAGGCTTTGCGATCCCGTCGAACACGATCCGATGGGTCGTCCAGCAGATTCGAGAAAATGGGCGAGTCGTCAGGCCTTGGCTGGGAATCTATGGAACCACGCTTAACGAGATGCTCGCGAGACGGTATCAGCTACCGGCGGAGTCCGGCGTACTCGTCGTTGAGGTGGACCCGAGAGGTCCAGCGTACGAGTCGGGCTTGCGAGTCGGCGACATAATCGTCGCGATCAACAGCGCTGAGGTCAAGCAGATGAAAGACGTCGTCGCAGCGCTTTCCAAACATTCCACGCTAGAAGAGGTGGACGTATGGTTTATCCGTCTCGGTGCTAGAAGGAGTACTAGGCTACGGCTCCGCGAAGCGCCGCTCCCAACAATACCCATCAATAGGAGATAAGACAAGAAACATGGCCTTACTGGACGAAATCCTACAATTCAGTTACTACGCGTCGTTCATCCTAATCATGTTCTACGGGACCAGAATCCAGACCACTATCGTACTCGTTGGAGTCAAGCGGAGCCTCGGCCGATTGAGCAAACTACGAAAGGACGCGCACGACAGCGTCATGAACTCGGCCCTCCGGTTCAAAGCGGACAAGAAAGAGGTCGAACAAAGGGTTGATCGGCTTACTGGAAGCTTCGCCATAACACCAGTCAGCATGGATCCCTCGGGCATCGTCCGCAAACTCGAACATGTCCTCGACACTTACGACGAGAACCTCAAGATGGAAGTTCGAAAGATCGCACCGGGCGCAACAGAAGCCGAAGTCAACACATTATCCAACCAGATGGAGATCAGCATAGGACTGGACCAGATGTACCGAGTCGTCCGCCATTTCTACCTCCTAGCCAAGAAACAAGGTGGGCTAATGGCACTCGCACAGTTGCAAATGGCAATGCCCACGATCATGGAAGAGGCCGAAGCCTACAGTTCCGCCATCGAAGCATTCGCCCAAGGCAAACCCATCGGTGACGGAATCGGACCAATGGTTGCCGCAAAGATGGCCGAAGGATTGCAAGGAAGAGACATTGAGCTAGACACGGTCGTCTACAACACAACCCTCGACGACAGGAAACTTCTCATCCTCAGGGCAAAGGGTCCCGGAGGTACCGTAGGGAAGCCAGGGCTTGCGGTAGAAAAGATGATCCAGGAAAACAATCCGGCACTCGTCGTGACCGTTGACGCCGCCCTCAAATTCGAGGGCGAGAATAGCGGTGAGGTCGCTGAAGGAGTCGGCGCTGCAATTGGCGGGCCAGGAGTCGACAGGTACCACATTGAACAAACCGCCTCGTTGAATCATATTCCCATGATCGCCGTGGTCGTGAAGATGTCGAATAAGGAGGCTATTGCGACCATGACCCAGCAGGTCAAGGGTACTGTGGACACAGCGATACAACGGGTCAGGAGCAACATCCAAGCAAGGACGAAGGCTGGAGACACCGTCATCGTTGCCGGCATCGGCAACACGATGGGCGTTCCGTAGGCCAACCATAAGTCTCCCTGATTGTTGTTAGCTCACCGCAAGGTTTTCTAAACTTCAGTCCTGTCCAATCCCGACGTTCTTGTCGGATGTAGAACAGATCAAGGACACTGTCGCGGCTATCCTTAAGCAAGAAGGAAGATTCTTGGTCGAGAAGAGACGGAGCGACGATGACAGCGACCCCGGGTTCGTCGCAATTCCAGGTGGCCACGTTGAAAAAGGAGAGTCTTTCGAAGACGCTTTGAGGCGAGAGATGAAAGAAGAGCTTGAAATCGAAATCATAGGCAATCCCATTCCTCTCTGCACAGAATACCACAAGACGAGCAGTGGTGAGGCGAATCGGATACACTACTTTCTGGTGAAACAGTGGACTGGAAGCATGGTCTCGAACGAAGCTGAGAGCGTCTACTGGGAGTCCGACCCGCGAAAATTGACCGCTGAAGCAGATAAGAAAGCCATGAAGCGCGTACTCTGAGAAGATATCGCGATCGTTGATGGTGTTTCACCAATGATGAAATCTCGACGTCCGTACGTCATCCTTAACGCGGCTATGAGCCTTGACGGAAAGATCGCTACTAGGAATGGAGAATCCAGGTTATCATCGAGGGAAGACCTCAGACGCGTCCACAAACTCCGAAGTCGAGTGGACGGTATTATGGTCGGCCTGGGAACGGTTCTCATTGACAACCCAAAATTGACCGTCAAACACTATCGCGGAAATAACCCTAGACGCATAATCGTTGATAGTCAAGCGAGAATTCCGACCACAGCACACGTGATAAAGACCGCGAGAGAGATAAGCACAATAGTCGCGGTGACAGACCGCGCACCCTCCAGCCGCATTCGAAGATTGAATGACGCCGGAGTGGTTGTGTTGCGTTCTGGAAGAAACAGACTCGTCACACTTCCGAACTTGATGGTAAGGCTCCGTCGATTAGGAGTCCGTCGGCTCCTGCTTGAGGGCGGTGGAACATTGAACTGGAACATGTTCCGCGACAGATTGGTCGACGAAGTATTCGTCTCGATCAGTCCCAAGATTGTCGGAGGTGTTGGAGCGGTCTCGTTGGTTGGAGGCCAAGGCGTTGGCAAGATGGAGGATGCGTTCGGGCTACGATTCGTCTCAGCAAGAAAATACGGGGACGACTTGGTACTGAATTATAGAGTCCGCTAGACTGACCGCTCACTCTGGCTGTGGACTCGGGGAGTGATGAACGTCAACTTTCTCGTCTTGATGCTCAAGCAAGACCTCAGGAGTATCGTCATCCAGAAGGTGCCCGCCTTTCAACCGTTTGGTCTCAAGGTAAAATTCGGAGTACTTGTTGGGTTCAACTATGACCGGTATTCGTCCAACGATCTTGACTCCGTGCAGTTGTAGGTCCTTGATCTTTTCCGGGTTGTTGGTCATGAGCTTGACCGACTTGACGTGCAACGAACCAAGCATGTGAGCCGCAAGGTCATAATCACGTTCGTCAGGCTTGAAGCCCAGGGCTAGGTTGGCTTGGAACGTGTCGTAGCCATAGTCCTGTAACTGGTAGGCTCTGATCTTGTTGGTCAAACCGATTCCACGTCCTTCCTGACGCATGTACAGGATGACTCCAGAGTCCATGCTTCCGATCGATTTTAGGGATCGATGGAGTTGTTCGCGGCAGTCGCATCTCTGGGACCCTAGAGCGTCTCCCGTTAGACATTCAGAGTGTAATCGCACAGGAACTTCGTCTCGCTCGTAGATGTCTCCATGGATTAGGGCGGCATGTTCGCGTCTATCCACGTTATTCTCGAAAGCGACAACCTGATAGTGTCCGTAGATGGTTGGGAGCTCGGCGATTGCAACAATCCTGACACAGACTCCGCCTGCTTTGCCGCAGTCGTGGTCCTTGTTCTCCTTGAGAAGCCTCTCGACAATGTCCTTGGGAATGCATGCCATGGCTCGAACGCCCAAGTTCAACGGACTCAAGGTTGGACTAGGTTAAACTTTCCTCGCTAGCGTGGAGAAATTCCATGGATTACTGGCGTACGTAAACGCCCATCTCGTCCGCTATCCGCCTCAACCGTTTGACACGATTGTTCAAGGAGGGGTGGGTTGAGAACAGCTCCATCAACCCATGCCCCCTGATCGGGTTCACAATCCACAGAGAAGCTGTCGTCGATGAGCTGGATGTCCCGACGACGGGCCCTCTGTTGTAGGGCGAATTTACTTTCGTCGAGATCTTCTCGAGCGCGCTGATAAGCCCGCCCGGGTTGTGCGTTAGCTTAGCGCCGTACTCGTCGGCGTTGTACTCGAAGTTCCTCGAGATTCCTAGCTGGACGAACATGGCTCCCAATGGCACGAATACTGCTGCTAACAAGAGAGGGAGAACGCTTCCACTGCTCTGCCGATTCCGTCCGCTCCCGCCCCACATTGAGGACCACAACGCAATGTTGCCGATGTAACTGATGACTCCAGCTATTGTAGCTGCGATGCTGCTGATGAGGACGTCTCGATGGACCACATGGCCTATCTCGTGCCCAATTACTGCTTCAAGCTCGCTCGGAGTGAGCGTGTTGAGTATTCCACTTGTGGCAACTACGACCGCCTTGTGGGGGCCGCGCCCCGTGGCGAACGCGTTCGGTTGCAAGGATTCAACTATCCCTACTTTAGGCATGGGAATGCTCGCTTCATTCGCCACCTTGCGGACGATGTTGAACAAAGCTGGATTCTCGATTTCTTGGATGATGTGCGCACGGGACATTTTGACGACGATCTTATCACTCCAGAAGTACGTAACGAAATTGAGCAATGCGGCGAAAACCAATCCTAACAACATGAAACTGTACGGGTCCCCGAAGTACAGCCCAATGGCATAGCCAATGAGCATCAATAGCCCGGTCAATACGAAGAAGAGTGCAGTTATCCGGATGTAAGTCAGAGCAGCCAATCCTGTTCTATTCACTCACTCGTACAAATGTCTGCGTGTAGCGTAAAAATATTGGTTTAGGGCATTCGGTCGCCGTTCCAAGATCGACTACGCGTAGGGCCCCTTCGTGTCTGACTTACGTTTGAGTCCGATCGTGCTCGCTTGCTTCAACACTTCATCGGCCACCTTGAACCTCGTGAGCGCTTGCGCGTTTGTCAGATACACCGGGTCTCCATCCGCTAAGTACTTGTCAGTTCTCATCACGGTTGCAATCTCCACTCGAGCTTTCAAGGTGGTACCGTCTTCCAACTTGTACTCGTTCCAGGCTTCCGGGCCCACCCGGTCAAAGTCCACGCTTGCAACAACCTTGAAAGTTGACGGGTCGGCGAAGTTCACCGGCGACGTCGAAGGTTGCCCTCTGAGCGACTCAGGAGCATGCGTAGAGATGACATTCTGGGTCGAAACGGAGTACGCTGGTTGCCCCTGCTCATTAAACCCCCGGACAACTTTTACAAGGACTAGTTTCACGAACATTTTCGTCTGGTCTTCAAGCTTGTACTTCACCCAAGGTTCGGAAACGACCGTGAACTCCAATGCGATCTGGCCGGGCATTTGCTGAGGCCCAGCTGGTTTCAAGCCGGCTGACAAGTTGGACGCTCCTCCCCCAATTCGTCGCATGGTTCTGTATCAAGATTACCGAACCCTCGTAAGGGACTCCTACCCTGCAAAGGGTACCGGGATAGCTCTGACTACCCTTCTTCACTTGCGCGATGAGGCTTGTTTGGTTGCCGCCCTTACCGCCATGTAACCGTTGACCATTAAGATAATTCCCACTGAACTGGCAATGAGCGCAATGATCGTCGGAAACGGTGAAAGGAAGGAAAGGAGCAAGCCAACCACGGTAAGGATGGTGCCAACAGTAGTCATTCTCCTTCCTCGTTTTATCGAGCGAGCCAGGCTGGGCGGGGCTATGTTGGTTTCTTTCTGTATCGCCTCTCCCCCCTCAAACCTGGCCCAGAGAGTGGCCAGTAGTTGATTCCAATTGAATCGGGCATCGCTCTCCCTTGACGCAAATGCTACTTCTTTTTCCGGCGACACCAAGGGCGAAACGTGGACCTTGACCAGAACTTTGGTATCTCGTTGTTCAAGTTCGAATCTCATCGTCTTTCTCGAGTTCTTCTCCCAGGCGAACCGTTGTTTTGGCGATCCATGGGCAGCGATAATCAAGTTGGGTCGATGGTTCTCCTTCACCTTGCCGCCTTGTGTATGCACCCAATTCTGAATTGTATCATATGCCTTGTAAGTGGTAGTTTGGTCGACTTGTTGTTCAAACAGGATCGAGTAGACCATGGATGCTTTGCCCTAGTTTCTCGCTCTGGAGAGCAAGCATGCTTGGATACTTGCTTATGAAGAATCTAACTTTGTCTTTCTACTCTGTCGTTTCTCTCGGAGCCATCTGGGAGATGACCTGGTACAATCCTTGCGCAGGGTTCAGCTTCGCGATGTCTCGCAACAGGTCATAGTAGGAACGCACGTGCCGCTTCCCGTCTCGTGCGTGGTAGAGGTTGGCGTTGGCGTACATTGTCGGGGCCACTTCATGATTGTACATTGGATAGGAGTGGTCGCCGAGCCCCATCTCGCCGAGTTCTTGCGCCAGAGCGCCTTCCTTCAGGTCGACGATCTTACGGGCTTTCTGTTTCCTTTTCCGGTCTTTTACTCGTCTCCCTTCAATCCGGCAGTCATCGCTGCAATACTTTTCGGAGAACCAGCCGAGGAACTTTCGTCCACACACTAAGCATGTGCGAAGTCTTTTCTTCTCGGCCGCTTCTGTCAAATGTGTTTCCCAATTAGTTGGCGTTCTTTGGTTTCCTTGAACCTTCTGTTTGGTTGCGGCTTGGAGTATTAAGCACTGTGCCACCCGTAACTGAACCTAGAATGCCCAGGACACCATATTCTTCCTCCGGCTTATGGAATATTGATGTCAAGCACACCGTTCCATCGATGAGGCGCTTGACACGACTAATGGGCGACTTGAACGGTCTCGCAAGCTCTCACCGTTAACCTTGGCCCGGCGCGGCTAGTTTCAGCATGGATAAACACGGAGCGTTGGGAGGAATTCCGCCACAGAGAAGAGGTCACTGGACAGGCTCTCTCCCAGGCGTAATTCAGGGAGAATAAAATGTCAGAGGATCAGATCACTAGAATCTACAGCGCTCTGGGCAATCCCTATCGCCGCAAGATCGTAGACTTATTGCGGAACAAGGGCCGAATGGGGTTCAAGGAGTTGCACGACACGCTTCAGATCAGCGTCGGTGCGCTCTACCATCATTTAGACATGCTGCAGGATCTTATCAGCCAGGACGCGGAGAAAAAGTATCTACTTACTGAACGGGGCCGTTCTGCCGTCGACGCCCTAAGCGTGAGTGAAGAAAAGATCGCATCGCAACCCGTGATCCAAGCTCCGTCACAAGAGTCCAAGCTTGCCTTGGCGGGCAACGAGCTCCTGTTTGGTAGGAGACTTTTCGACTATCTCAACAATGACCCGATCCGAAGCCTCCCTCTCGCAATTCTTATCGTCATTCTGGGCGGATGGTTGTCGCTGGAGACGAACCTAGAGCCCATTCTGATGTTCTACGTTTACCCTACATCCGCCCTGAACCAAGCCTGGTTCATCCTACTCTTTCCATTAGGATGGCTCGGAACTTTCGCGGTCGCCGAAGGATTGTCCACGGGACTCTATCATAGGAAAGGAGCTGAACTTACCCTCTTGAATGGCACAGCATTCTCAATGCTTCCGCTGCTCGTTGTCCCCGGGATTCTGTACCTTGGAAAGATACTGGGCACTAGCCTAAGCTCGGTCTTCGGAATATTCACCATCCTCCCCATCCTGATCCAAGCTTGGATAATCTGCCTGCTCTCTGCTTCCATCTCGGTCTCGAAAGGGTTGAAAATGGAGAAAACTGCCGTGATAAGTCTCGGTATCATGTACCTGAACATTCTCGCACTAATTATCGCGCTTCAGCTACGCGTTTTCTAGGAAAGCAGAACCGAAGTTCGAAGACAAACGGCCGGTTCTAGTTTTCTGGAACGCTTGAATTCTGGCATTACAGAATAAACACGCCTAAATTGTTCCGATTTCATAGTATTGGTTGGAAAAACGGTGATTCGAGATTTGAACCATAGGAAGATGCTCAGCATGCTTGGCATCGTTTCAATAGCGATGCTCGCCTTGGCAATGCCCGCCGCGAGAGCCGACGATCATCCAACAGCAACCGTGGACTCTAGCAATAGAATCGTGTTTACTGACGGCGCTCTAACCGGCGTGTTCGAAGGCAATGTCCCGCACGTCATGTTCTATGCAACTAGCGAAATGGGCCGAAGCCAGTACAAGGTTAACTTCAGAGCCCTCATCGAATTCACCCCAGGTTCCGGGACGAGTGGAGCCTTTGAATCTCCAACCGCGGTCTCACGGGCAGACCTTGACAGCGGAACTTGGACCCACTCGGACTTTTATTCAGTCAAAGACCAAACCGGGGCCACGATTGGGATAGGGTTCAACCTTACGCAGGCTGGTCCTATCCAGATCAGTATGGCATCGGGCGGTCAGCCTCAGACCCTAGCAGCCAACAGCCTCACATTCGCGGTCAAAGCCTTCAACTCGACCAGGTCAGTCCAGGTGAACGGTCACGATGTGACCATCAACACCGCAGAAATAAAGATCGATGTTGTGATCAGCAATTATCCATTCCAATCCCAAAATGACAAGCTAGCGTTACAAGTGGACATGCAAAGCAACTTTGACCACTTCGGACTCGACGAAGGCACAGGAAGCCATGACGTGGACGCTTCTAGCCCTGAAGCATCCGATACAATGGAGCACGAGTTCCATTCCACAACGGATGAGGACCAGAACGTCCAGTTCACCTCAGGAATGCTCTCCACCAGCTCGACTACAGGCTTCTTCAAGTTCGTCAAGACCGCAACGGTTACTTCACCAACCGGAACAACATCGACAGTAAACGTAGTCGCTGCGTACAAGGGCGAGTCGGAGAAGGAAAATGGAGAAACGGAGAACGTCTTCAAACTCTACCTAGCCTACCCCTACTTCCAAGGAGCACTGGTCCACGACCCTAGCATAGGCGTAACCGGCGGCGGAGTCCCGGCACTCTACCTTGTCGCAGGCGGAGCAGCAGTAGCCGGGCTCTTGGCAGTCGTCGTGATCCGACGACGACACCCCAAAGTTGCGATCGATGCAATATCCACGAAGTAGTAGAACAAGACGAGCAAACGAGGGGCAAGAAAGACGCTGCCCCTGAACCTC
>JACXTT010014929.1_pt1 | contig 10113 bp, 5 predicted proteins | sample 9270951 | NCBI WGS metagenome assembly JACXTT01 (sample SAMN15532306, study PRJNA645909) | rock metagenome | isolation source: weathered quartz diorite | place: Puerto Rico | collected 2017-06-21
TGGGGGCTCCGCATCTGGTCTGACCTGCGCCGCGATTTTCAGTACGCCTTCCGTATGATTCGCCGCAAGCCGGGTTTCGCGGTGATGACGATCCTGACATTGGCAGTCGGCGTTGGTGCGACGACGGCGGTGTTCGCCGTCTTCGATCGTGCGATCCTGCGTCCGCTGCCGTTCGGCGAGCCGGAGCGCCTCGTTCATATCGGTGAGACGCGGCCCAACAAAGAGTTTGCGGAAATGGAAGCGTCCTATCCGAACTTCGAGGATTGGAAGAAGCGCACCCACAGCTTCGACGATCTGGCGGGACTCAACGGAACTAACTTCACCGTGACCGGCTTTGGCGCTCCCTTTCGCATTTCTGCTGTCCGTGTGACGACGAATTATCTATCTGTGTTGCATGTGCGGCCGCAGCTCGGCCGCGACTTCCTGAAGGAGGAAGAAGCGCTCGACAATTCGCAAGTCGTCATCATCACGGATGGATTCTGGCATCGGCTCTTCGGCGCGCGACCCGATGTGCCCGGACAGACACTGCGCCTCGGCGGCGTTCCGCATACGATCGTGGGTGTGCTGCCGGCAAATTTCCGCTTCGCAGGGGGAGGGCCGTCAGACCTGATTGTCCCGTTAGGTCCGACCGCGGTTCAGCGCACGCGCCGTCAGTTTCATTGGCTGATGACGATCGCACGGCTGAAGGACGGAGTCACGGCCACTGAGGCCGACACCGAGATGAAAGCGATCGCGGCACAACTGGTGACGGAACATGCCGACACGAACGCAGGTACGAGTACGCGAGTGGCTCCATTGCAGAACGAAGTGATCGCCCGCCTTCGACCGACGCTCACCGTGATCGGCGGCGCGGCGATCTTCATGCTTTGCCTGGCGCTCGCCAATCTGGCGAACCTGATGATCGCGCAATCGGCAACGCGAGAACGAGAAATGGCCATTCGTACCGCGATCGGCGCCGGAACGATGCGTCTGGGCCGGCAAATGCTCGCCGAATCGCTCGCCATCGCTGCCATTGCAGCCGTCGCGTCGCTCGTCGTCGCGAATTGGACATTGCAAGGAATGACGTGGTCGATACCGTCATCGCTGCTTGCGAACTTCCCGCAGGTTGCCGAGGCGAGTATGGATTCGAGGAGCGCGGCCTTTGCGTTTCTGCTGGCGATGTTTGGCGGAATGATTGCCGGAAGTGCGGTCGTATTTCGCCTGTGGCGGAGTCCTTTGGCCGACGCAGTCCGCCGTGAATCGTTGTCTGCACCGTCGAGTCAGCGCTTGCGCTCGATGTTTACCGTCGCCGAAGTCGCGCTCGCCGTGACGTTGCTGGTGGGCGCCGTCACAATGCTTCGTAGTGTGCAGCAATTGTTGCGCGTGAATCCCGGTTTCGCTGTCGATAAGCGACTCGTGATGAAACTGTCGCTGCCGCAATCGGCATATCCGAAGGGCGAAAACGTGACGGCGTTCTATGAAAGCCTGCGCGATCGTGTGGCGCAACTGCCGGGCGTCGAACAAGTGGGCGTGATCGACGAGTTACCGCTCACGGGAGATTGGGGCACCGTGTTCGTCCACGCCTATGGTCAGGGCGAACCGAAAGCCTCCAACGACGGCATCGAGACCGTCGTTCGATCCGCGAGCGTGAATTACTTCGAGACTCTGGGCATTCCGTTGAAATCCGGCAGAACATTCAACACGTCGGATCGCCCCGACTCCACCAAAGTCGCTCTCATCAATGAAACCCTGGCTGCGCGCCTTTTCGGAAATACGAATCCGATCGGTCAGCGGCTGATCGTGATCGTCAATCGCAACGTCTATGAAGTCGCGGGCGTTGTCGCCGACGTCGCATTGCGGGACCTCGATAGCCCCGTACGTGCGACGCTGTATACGACGCTGGTGCAGGATCCATCACCCAGTTCCAATCTCGTCATCAAAACCGCGCTTGACCCCGACGCGATGGCCGGCAGCGTACGCGCGGTGGTGCAACGGCTCGATTCGGAATTGCCGGTGTATGGCGTGCGACCGTTGGATGACATGCTCAACCTCACGACGAGTGTGGTGACGCGGCGGCTCGTGCTCTATCTCATCGGCGCCTTCAGCATCGTTGGCGCAGTCATGGCCGGCGTGGGTTTGTATGGGCTCATGAGTTTCGTGGTCGCGCAGCGTTCGCGAGAAATCGGCATCCGCATGGCGCTTGGCGCCGAGCAACGTGGCGTCAAGCGGCTGGTGTTGAATCAGGCCATGCGAATGACCATCGTTGGGCTTGTGATCGGGACGGGTCTGGCGATCGCGAGCGGCAAGCTGATTCAAAGCGTCGTCTTTGGCGTTGCGCCGTCGAATCCGGCAATCCTGACCACGGTGGCGCTCATCGTGGGCCTGATCACGTACGCCGCGTGCTACGCACCTGTGCACCGCGCGCTGCGTTTGGATCCCGTATCCGTATTGCGCCACGACTGATTGACGGTACTCCTAGCGTGTGCCGAGTTCTCCAAGACAGCGCCATCGACTCACAAAATTTTATTGCATCATCTACTATGTAGTAGTAGATTTGAACATCGCATAGGAGACATAGGTGACACAGCCCAAATTGACGAAACTCGAACTGCAAATCCTGGAAGCGCTTTGGGGCCGTGGAAAGGCATGCATTCGGGAAATTGTAGAGGCGTTCCCCGAGCCACGACCGGCCTACACCACCATTCAGACGACCGTATACCGATTGGAAGGAAAGAAAGCCGTGCGTCGCGTGCGGAAAATCGGGAATGCCGACATTTTCGAACCGATCGTTGCGCGAGATGTTGCCCGACACCGGCTGCTCGATGAGATTCTAAGTTTCTTCGGAGGACGCGCCCAACCGATGATGGCGCAACTGGCTGAGGCGGGGAAACTGACACTCGACGACGTTCGTGAATTGGAGAAGACAATCACGAAGCTTAAGCTGCAAAAAAAGGGGGAAAGGGCGCGTAAATCCAAATGATCGGTACATTCACCAATCATCTATGGCAATCGACATTGTTCGCCGTGGTGGCGGCGCTGCTGACGGTCGCCTTCCGCAAGAACCGGGCTCAGGTCCGCTATTGGTTATGGTTCAGCGCATCACTAAAGTTCTTCATACCATTGACGCTACTGATGAGCGTCGGGAGCCATCTGAAGTGGGCACCGGCCGCCAAGCATATTGCAACACCAGCAGTGTCGTTCGTGATCGTGCAAATGACGGAACCATTTCCCGGCGCCACGACCTTGGGTTCGACGCCAGGCTCTGCCGCGGATTGGATCACACCTGTCATTTTGGTCGCGTGGGTGAGCGGGTTTGCGGCGATTGCGATAATCCGATTGCGGGTGTGGCGTCGAATTCAGGCCATCATGCGTACAAGCACGGCTCTGGATATTCCGGCTGCTGGGATTCCTGCGACGGTTCGCGTTCTCTCTGCTCCGGGTCTGTTGGAACCCAGTGTGATCGGCTGGCTGCGCCCTGTTCTCCTGTTGCCTGCGGACGTCATGCCAGGCCTCACTGCGCGTGAGTTGGATGCTGTCCTTGCCCACGAGCTGTGCCACGTCCGGAGGCGTGACAACTTAAGCTCGACGATTCACATGATTGTCGAAGCCGTCTTCTGGTTTCATCCATTGGTATGGTGGATTGGTGCGCGCCTGGTCGAAGAGCGCGAGCGCGCCTGCGACGAAGACGTGTTGCGGCGTGGGAATGAACCGCTGGTCTATGCCGAAGGCATTCTCCATATTTGTAAGATTTACCTGGAGTCGCCGTTGCGTTGTGTGTCTGGGGTCACGGGATCGCATCTGAAGAAGCGAATCCAGGCGATTCTAGCGGGTCGCGTTGCCGCCGACTTGAACTTCGCGAAGAAAGTAATCCTTGCAGTTGCTGGGATAGGGGTTCTAGCGGTACCTCTCGTCGCCGGCATGATGCATGCGTCCCTTTCGCAGAACCCAGCCCGGCCTGCAGACACGCCGAAATGGGAAGTGGCCTCGATTAGACCCTGTCAGGGGGAGCAGCAAGTGCCTGGCCATCCGGAAATCCGGCCTTGGGCCAATTCATCACCCGGAAGGCTCAGCACGGGTTGCGTTCGCTTGCTCGATGCCGATGGCATCGGTCTAATTGGGTACGCTTATCCCGAATTGCCGATCAAGGGAGGTCCGCACTGGCTCCACTCCGCTTTCTATGACATCAACGCGAAGGCCGAAGGAAATCCAAGCGTGAAGGTGATGATGGGCCCGATGATGCAAGTGCTCTTAGAAGATCGTTTTCATCTGAAGATCCATCGTCAAACGAGCGAGGGGCCTGTCTATTTCTTAACCGTCGCTCGTGGGGGTCCGAAGTTGCGCTCGTTCACTGAAGGAAACTGCACGCCTTATTCCCCATTCGCACCAACCCCGCTCCAGCCGGGCCAGGAATATTGCCGGAATCAGATCAGCGTGGTGACCGCCTCGGCGGAAGTTCAAGGCGGGACGCTCGATGAATTTTCCAACCTGCTCCAAGTCTTATTAGACCGTCCAGTGATCAACAAGACCGGAATCACCGGACGATTCGATATTCGCGTCGAGTTTTCGCGAGAGGGAACCAAGCTGGCCGCTATGCCGCTTATACAACCCAACGGTGGCCTGTCCCCCGCTTCCGAACCAACAGGCCGTCCCTCGATATTCACGGCGCTCCAGGATCAGTTCGGCCTCAGACTCGAATCGGCCACAGGACCGGTCGAAATGCTCGTCATCGATCACGTGGAGAAGCCTTCGGAAAACTAATCGGACACACAGTCTGCGCAAGCGCTTACCGGCAAGCCGTCCCTTTTGCCGCCCCCGACCGGTCGTTCTCAAAATCCGGAAGAGGTCAGGAGGTGTAGTGACGTTGACCGAATAGAAAGCCTTGACCCTCACGTTACGTGAGGTCCTATCTTGGTCTAAGGAAGGATCGAGAAATGACCTACACGGTAAAAGAGCTCGCGCAACTCTCCGGCGTCAGCGTGAGAACGCTGCACTTCTACGACGCGATTGGACTGCTCAAACCCGCGCGAGTGGGCGAGAACCAGTACCGATATTACGAAGAAGAGCAACTGCTCGCGCTCCAGCAGATCCTGTTCTTCCGCGAGCTCGGCTTCGAGCTCAAGAAGATCCAGGCCGTAGTGGGCCGCGCGGGATTCGACCGCGTCGAGGCGCTCAGGGCGCATCGGGAGGTGTTGCTCAAGGAACGGGCCCGGATCGGTGAGCTCATCCGCACGATCGATCACACCCTAGACAAACTCAAAGGAGGCAAGGGCATGAAAACCAAAATGAAGGACAAGGACCTCTACCAGGGCTTCGCACCTGAGAAGCAGGCCGAGTACGAGGAGTACATCAAGAACAGGTTCGGAGTCGACAACCAGGCCTGGCTCGAGTCCCAAAAGAACGTGAAGAAGTTCACGAAGGCCGATTGGGAGAAAAACGGGAAGGAGTGGGACGCGATCTGCCGCGACCTCGCGGCCGAGCTCGCGAAGCGCGCCGCGGCCGGATCTGCGCCAGTGCAGGCGGTCATCCGTCGGCACCACTTCTGGCTCAAGAAGTTCTGGACCCCGAAGCGCGAATCCTACGCGGGGCTGGGCGAGGGGTACACGGGCTTCGAGTGGAAGAAGGCGTTTGCGGCGCACGATCCGGAGCATCCAAAGCTCGCCCTTTTCATGGCCGATGCGATGCGGGTGTTCGCGGAGCGGAAACTCAAGTGATCAGTCTGCGCCGAGGTAGCTGTTGGAGTTGTAGGTCGCGATAGGGACGTCGCTCACGCGACACCCCCGCATAACCGCCTAACGGCAGAATGCGCCTCAATGAGCAGAACGCAAAACTTTCCGGCTACCGACTATCAGGAGTTGTGAACGATTGGATTAACGTTCGATGTTTTCGGCGGCGATGATTTAGCTACAGCCGCCTCTACATGATTGTCGAGCATCTGGCGCAACTCCGACAGGCTAATCAACCCCATTCGTCTATCTACCACCGTTCGGCGCTTGAACAGCAGCACTGTCGGCATCGCACGGACCTCAAACTTCGTCGCGAGATTGATGTTCGACATCGCCTCCAAGGTCCCGACTTTCACCCGCCCGGCGTACTCGCGGGCAATTACGTCGACAAACCTTGCCACAGTCCGGCATCCACCGCACCCTTCGGTCCATATGCTAACTAAGACGGGGATATTGGAGCTGAGCACGTCGGTCTCAAACGACGCTGCGGAAAAAATGAGCGTGTATTCGTGGTCCATTGCGGCGACAGCCTTCGCGAGGAAATCTGCGGCGCTGTCGAAGTGTTTCCCAGTCAACATCGAAAGCCCTTCTGTGCGCCAACGCAACGTAGCGGACCAGTGTGCCCGATCCTGCCAAAATGTTATTAAGGCTGCCTTGATCTCAGCATCTCCAGCACTCTCCGCTTCCAACATCGCATACCAACGTTTAGCGAGTCCTCGTCCCTGCTCGCCGGCTGGGTCTTCGTGTTGAGCATGTGTAATATCTCGGAAAAGATCGACGTGTGTTTGCCAGATGCGAGAGTAACCCGTCTCCGGATTCTCTGCGGCCTGTTGACGCAACATGGCAAAACGTGTCCACGCAGACTCGCTGAAGTACTTCTTGCGGGCGCACAGAGCAACTCTCTGCATGAAGGCCGATATCTCTTCGAGATTGAACTGTGAGATTCGCTGCTTCATGGCGGCCGGCCAATTCTCACGGTCAGCCCAAGCAGTCGGCGAGTCCACCTGTACATTTGGGTCGCCGCGGTACGCTCTGATTGAAAGGTCAAGCCATCGATCGGCTAATGTTTGCGCTTCAGGACTTCCGGGATCGGTCCCCAGCAGCGCGTTAGCATCCCGATAGAGCGTTAGCCACTCCGGTGACGGACCATCTTCGTAGTATCGGCGGTGCTGTTCCCATCCCGCTTCGCTGTAGTACCGCTTCATCAGTTCAATATCTTCTTGCATGTCGATTACCTCGATGATCGTTCGCAGAACTGTAGGATCAGCCGGTTCGCCGGGTTTGATGGACTCCTCAGCAATGCGGATGGCTCGAACAGCCCGCGACAAAATTCGTTGTTTCTCCTCAAGGGCGCGCCGCTGCGCACGAAGAGCATCAGGCAGTGCTATAGCTGTGCTTTCGAGGAGAATCTTGATCTGCCTCAATGGAAGGCCGAGAAACTTCAATGCGACGACCCGTTCTAGACGCTGCAGATCGGAGTCTGAATAAGCGCGATAGCCGGCGTCTGTGCGTTTGGGTTTCAGCAGCCCGAGTCGATCATAGTGACGCAGCGCCTTGACGGTTACGCCGGTCAACTGCGCAAAATCATGGATCCTGTAGGAACGGCTCAATCTCATACGCTGTTCGATCATGCCGGCTGCCCCAAGGGCCGAGTCAAGGCCCCAATTTCTACAAATCATGATGACGATGCCAGCTTCCTCTGTGGCAATGGCCCATGTTCTTCGCCTTCGATCCGCTCGCGGAGCAACTTCAGTCTCGATGCGATTCTCCGCGTGACTGCGCCTTTTACGAACGCCGTGAAGATACGGCCAGTCGGTGTCCGGGAAATTCTCAAGGAAAGGCCTCAACCGTTCCGGGTGCGCTGTCCGAATTGTCGGAAATGTCTACTGACTGCTTTTTACTGTGGCTGCCGTAGCCTTAAACGGATATCCCGGAGGGCCGTTCACATAGAACGCCGCAAACGTCGTGATCTTGTCCATGTCGGGATACAAGACACTAATGGCCGGTGCATCTCGGCTCCCACGGGGCGCGAACCAGACGGCGCCGTCTTTCGTGAGTTGGATCTTGGGCGTGTCAGCGGCGAACTGCGGTTTTGGATAGAACGTGAACGTCTGGTCCTTTGGATTGAACTTACCGATCATCGCGCCTCGATCGGCAGTCGGCGAGTCGGCGAACCAGATGTTACCGTCGAGGTCTTGAGAGACGTCGTAAGGTTGCGCATACTGCTCGGGAATTGTGTATTCGGTTATCCGGTTGCTAGCCTGGTCCAGTTTCGCCAGCTTTCCGGGACGCTTGCCGGCTCCCCAGATGCCCCACCAGATGTTGTTCTGATAATCCACATTCGGACGCCGAGTCTGGCCAGGGTATGTCGGCGGCGTAAATTCGGTCCAAGCGTTGGTACGTGTGTCGAACCGTGCAATCTTCCCGCTACCCCAATCGGCTATCCAAAGGTTGTCGTTCCGATCTGAGACAATGCCGTACGGAATGGCGTTGGTACTTGGCATTGGAAACACCGATATTTTTCGTGTTTCTCTCTCGTACTTGCTCAGGGCACCACCCATGATCCATCCCATATAAAGGTTACCCTTCGAATCGAAAGCTTGCGACTGCATCCACTTGATGCCATTCCTGACAATGTCGGTGGGATCCATATCGATGTTGACATCCCACTTTTCAGTCTTCGGGTTGAAGCCGAGCAGGTAGCTTCGCACGCCTCCCTCTGCGTGCTCGGGCATCCAAATCATGCCATCGGGGGAGATGAGCACCTCGTGGACATCGCTCTTAGGATGAGGTGTCACCCACTCCCTCCACTCTCCTGTACGCGGATTGAGTTTGATCAACCGACGAGGAGTCCCACGATCGCTGCCATATACGTTGCCATCCGCGTCGAACCGCACATCCTGTATTCGCCTCGTCCCGGATCCTCCTCCCGGAAGGGCATACTCGGGCGCGTGCACACCTTGCCCCGGCGCATCCTCGGGGACGTAGTACTCCATAAACATCGCTTTCGCGAGTTTCGCTTCGTCAAGAGGTGTTTCCTGGACCGTGCGGACATTGCGCGGCGGTGCGTCAGGGCCGAAGTTCTTGACCAGGTAGGCCACCAAATCCTGACGGTCCTGAAGGGAGAAGCGGAATTGTTGGGCACGGTAGCTCAGAAGCCCTTCTGCGTATGAGGCGGCAGGGCGGTCCCAGTTCGCTTTGCCCATCATACGGTCGACACGAGCGTTCCACACCTCTGGGCGTGCAGGCTGGGTAGGAATAAAGTTTTCGCCATGACAGATGATGCAGGTCCGCTCCGCGACGTCCCGGCCTGGCCCGGAGGGATAGATATTCTCGTAAGTGTCGAAGGACACTCTGACGCTACTGGTCGACAAAGTCTCCAGATTCTGTAACGGATTCGCGTTCGCCTGATTGCTCGTCGTCACTTCTTGAAGCGACAGATTCACTTTCGGATTGTCCCCAGCTTTCAATGTCAGCTTCCGCACATCGGACTTGAGTCCCTTCGCCGTGACAGAGATCTCATAATTGCCCGGAAACAGCGAAACGGCGCGAAATTGGCCGGCATTTGTGAAGACCATGTACAGAATGCGCATGTCTACATTTCGGACGTAGACTTGTGCCGCCTTGAATGGTTTGGACGAACTCACCGTGCCAGACATACTCGCCATACTTCGCAACGCCGGGGCCTGCACCGTCGTCACCGGCGCGGAGGCCAATCCGCTGCGCTCGACGGCCAAGGTTGTCACTACCAAGACCACGACGATCACTGCCAGCACGAGTCTTCGGCATGTTTTCGAAGCGTACATATCGTACCTCCCTTGAAACAAGTGGTTGATCGTTTCGCGACGGGAGCTCTTCGACACACGTCCCGAGGCGGTTCGACAATGGCTACGTTTTGTTCGCGTGGACAGAAAATTTATCTGAATAGTCCCAGATTCTTACTGTCTGGGGGCTTGGTAACAACAAAATTCGTTTCGGAGGGAATGAGGAGCGGTTCCCAAGATTGAAAAGGTGAACCGCTCCGGGGACTATTCGAGCTGTCTAAAATAAAGGTTGAGTGTGACTCCAATCATATTCACGGAGCCGTGGCTGCAACTGGTGCAGCTCTCACGAAGCCAATACGTGTCGAGCATAAGGCGCGACTTATAGGGGAACTGCACACCGGCCGCGTATTCCCTTTGGTTCCACGAGTGAAGCGTGGAGCTATAAAAGAGTTCCCCGTATCCATAGGGTGCAAACCTAAGCGTCCGTACTTGGGACTGACGGGTGACGGTAAGTCTGTTCCGATAGCGGAAATTAGAGACTCCGTTAAGCCAGCGAAATTCGGTTCGATTCCGATTACCTAGTGTTAATCCAGATAAGACAATATGGGGCGTGGCTTGAGCAATGATCGTGTTTTCAATCGTTAGGC
>JACXTT010014930.1_pt1 | contig 10112 bp, 10 predicted proteins | sample 9270951 | NCBI WGS metagenome assembly JACXTT01 (sample SAMN15532306, study PRJNA645909) | rock metagenome | isolation source: weathered quartz diorite | place: Puerto Rico | collected 2017-06-21
ACCGGGTCAAGGAATAGCGGATCGTAGCCGAAACCGCCGGACCCACGGGGTTCGCGCAGGATTTCGCCGAGCCACTCGCCCTCGGCGACCAGCGGTTGCGGGTCGTCCCCGTGACGCATCAGCACGATCACGCAGTAGTAATGCGCCCGGCGATTGTTCTCCGCCGACAGCATTTCGAGCAGCTTGCGGTTGTTGCGCGCATCCGATCTTGGTGCGCCGGCAAAGTGCGCCGAAGCTACGCCCGGCGCACCCCCGAGCGCATCCACGCAGATGCCGGAATCGTCTGCCAGGGCCGGCAACCCGGTAAACCGCACCGCATGGCGTGCCTTACCAAGCGCGTTTTCGATGAAACTGGAATACGGCTCTTCCGCCTCCGGAACTTTGAATGCCGACTGTGGGATGACTTCCATGCCGAGAGGCGCGAGGATCTCACCGATCTCTCGCAGCTTGCCCGGGTTGTTGCTTGCAATGACCAGCTTCTTAAGCATTTGGATCCTGAATCTCTTGCGTCTTCGCGCCTTGGCGGTTAATCGTTCTTCTCGAGCGCCGAGCGCTGCGCAGCGATGAGCTGGCGGATGCCTTTTTCAGCCAGATCCAGCATGGCGTCCATTTCCTTGCGTGAGAACGGCGCGCCTTCCGCCGTGCCCTGCACTTCGACCAGACCGCCGGCGCCGGTCATGACCACGTTCATGTCGGTATCGCAGGCGGAATCTTCCGGGTAATCCAGGTCCAGCACCGGCACACCCTGATACACTCCAACCGACACGGCCGCGACGTGGTCCTGGATCGGCCATTGTCCGATCATTTGCCTTGCCTGGAGATATGTCACCGCATCGTGGAGCGCGACGAACGCACCAGTGATGCTCGCCGTGCGCGTACCGCCGTCAGCCTGGATCACGTCGCAGTCGATCTGGATGGTGCGCTCGCCGAGCAGATCGAGCCTGGTGACGGCGCGCAGGCAGCGTCCGATCAGGCGCTGGATTTCCTGGGTGCGCCCGGATTGTTTTCCGCGCGCCGCCTCGCGCTCGGTGCGCGTGTTGGTCGAGCGCGGCAGCATGCCGTATTCGGCGGTCAGCCAACCCTGGCCTTTCCCCTTCAGGAACGGCGGCACCTTGTCGTCGACACTTGCGGTGCAGATCACTTTGGTGTTCCCACACTCGATCAACACCGAACCTTCCGCATGGCGGGTATAGGCGCGGGTGATGCCGAGCCTTCTCAATTCGACCGGGGAGCGTCCGCTGGGGCGCATGGTGGTTCTTTCATGATGTCGGGATAAGGGGCCGCGGGCGCTCGCAGCGCAGATGCTGCGACATCTGTCTGTCGGAAATATGCCGTTGATTTGTGTGCTATCTTTTCGGCTCTCCAATTCTGGTCAAGTCCTTTCACCTTGTAAAGCGCCACGCCCGCCATGATCTACAGCATGACCGGTTATGCCGTCGCTGCCGTCGAGTTGCCTTTCGGCGCGCTCAACCTCGAGCTGCGCTCGGTCAATCACCGTTATCTCGACGTCCAGTTCCGCATCCCCGACGATCTTCGTACTCTCGAAGCGGGGCTGCGTGAAAAAACCACCGGGCGCATCACGCGCGGGAAGGTGGAAGTGCGCGTTACGGTCAATAGGACGCCTGCGTCGCAGTCGGGCCTGCAGATCGACGAGAAACTGCTCTCGCAGCTCAGGCAACTCAACGACGACGTGATGTCGGCAATACCGGAAAGCGCCGCGCTGTCGGTCAACGATGTGCTGCACTGGCCCGGAATGCTGGGCAACGACACCCTGCAATTGGAGGACCTGCAGGAAGCCTGCGGCCGGCTGATCGAGCGAGCGTTGGACGATCTCACCGCAACCCGCGCCCGCGAGGGCGAAAAACTGATGAATGTCCTGCTTGAGCGCATCAGCGCGATGGAAACGCTGGTGAGGAACATCGCGCCACGCATGCCGCAGCTGATCGCCGGCTACAAGGACAAACTGACGGCGCGCCTCAGGGAGGCAATGGTGAACATGGATGACGACCGGCTCAAGCAGGAGTTAGTGCTGTTTGCCTCGAAGATCGACGTCGACGAGGAATTGTCGAGGCTTAATACCCACTTCGGTGAGATCCGCCGCATCCTGGACAGAGGCGGCGCGGTCGGAAAGCGACTGGATTTCCTGATGCAGGAACTGAACCGCGAAGCCAACACGCTGGGGTCCAAATCGGTGGACCTCGAAGTGACCCAGACTTCGATGGAGCTCAAGGTGCTGATCGAGCAGATGCGGGAACAGATACAGAACATCGAGTGAAAGGCAACGTACTCATCGTTTGCGCCCCCTCGGGAGCGGGCAAGACTTCCCTGGTCAGGGAATTGCTCGCCCGCGATCCGAACGTGCACCTGTCAGTGTCCCATACCACTCGGGCACCACGGCCCGGCGAACAGGGCGGGCGCGATTATCACTTCGTGACCAGGCCGGTGTTTCAGGCCATGCTCGAGCGCGCCGAGTTTCTGGAAAGTGCCGAAGTGCACGGCAACCTGTACGGCACTTCGCAGGCCTGGATCGAAGCGCAGCGCGGGCAGGGACATGACATCGTGCTGGAAATCGACTGGCAGGGCGCGCAACAGGTGCGCAAGGTGATTCCCGAAGCGATCGGCATTTTCATCCTGCCGCCCTCGCTGGAAGTACTGAGGCAGCGCATGATGGATCGCCGCCAAGACAGCACCGCCGTCATCGAGCGCCGCCTCAGGGCGGCGCGCGGCGAGATCGCCCATTTGGAGGAATTCGACTATGTTATTATTAACAACAACTTCGATGAAGCGGTGGGAGATCTGGCAAGCATCGTACGATCCGCACGGTTGCGACTGCTCGCGCAGATCGAGCGTCACAGAGACTTGATCAACAGTTTGAAGTGAAGGTGTTATGGCGCGTATCACCGTAGAAGACTGTCTGAAGCACATTCCGAATCGTTTCGAGCTGACGCTGGCCGCGACCTATCGCGCGCGCCAGCTTGCCACCGGCGCCTCTCCGATGGTGGACACCAACAAGGACAAACCCACCGTCATCGCGTTGCGCGAGATCGCGGCCCAGAAGGTCGGGGTCGAGATCCTCAAGTCCAAAGCCTGACGGCACTGCCGTCCCTCACGATCGCAGGAGGATCAGCCAGGCACACTTCCACCGGTGAATGCCTGCGACCCACCGGTTCCCGGCTGAAACTCCAGCGCTGACCATGTCCGAGGCCGAGCTTCTCTTCAAGGATGCAGGCGGCTATCTCAAGCCGGAGGATATTGCTCAGCTTCAGAACGCGTACCAGTTCAGCGAATCCGCGCACGAAGGGCAGTTCCGAAAGTCCGGCGATCCCTACATCTCCCACCCGATTGCCGTTGCCCAAATCCTGGCCCAGTGGCATCTTGACGGCCAGGCCCTCACCGCCGCGCTGCTTCACGACGTGATGGAAGACACCGCCGTCACCAAGACCGAGATCAGCGACAAGTTTGGAAAGCACGTCGCTGATCTCGTGGACGGCGTTTCCAAGCTCGACCGGATCGAGTTCCAGACCCAGGAAGAGGCGCAGGCGGAGAACTTCCGCAAGATGCTGCTCGCCATGGCGCGTGATGTGCGCGTCATCCTGATCAAGCTCGCCGACCGCCTGCACAACATGCGCACGCTGCAGGTGATGCAGGCTAAAAAGCGCGCGCGCATCGCCCGCGAAACGCTGGAAATCTACGCGCCGATCGCCAACCGCCTCGGGCTTAACCAGCTCTACCAGGAGTTGCAGGAGCTGGCGTTCCGCCACCTCTACCCGAACCGCTTCAACGTTCTGTCCAAGGCGCTGCTGCGCGCGCGCGGAAATCGCCGTGAGGTGGTGGACAGGATTCTCGAGGCGATCAAGCAGAGGCTTGCCGACAGCCACATCGAGGCCACCGTGACCGGCCGCGAGAAGAACCTCTACAGCATCTACAAGAAGATGCTGGAGAAGAACCTGTCCTTCGCGGAAGTGTTCGACATCTATGGATTCCGCGTCATCGTAAAGGACGCCGCCGCCTGCTATCTCGCGCTGGGCGCGCTGCACCAGCTTTACAAGCCGATCCCGGGCAAGTTCAAGGATTACGTCGCCATCCCCAAGGGCAACGGCTACCAGTCGTTGCACACCACGCTGTTCGGACCTTTCGGCACGCCCATCGAAGTGCAGATCCGAACGCTTGAGATGCACAAGATCGCCGAGGCGGGCGTGGCTTCCCACTGGCTGTACAAGGACGACGCGCAAATCAACGAACTGCACATGAAAACCCACCAGTGGCTGCAGAGCCTGCTCGAGATGCAGTCGGAAAGCGGCGACTCGATCGAGTTTCTCGAGCATCTGAAGGTGGACCTGTTTCCGGACGAGGTCTACGTGTTTACTCCCAAGGGCAAGATCATGGCGCTGCCGCACGGCGCCACCTGCGTGGATTTTGCCTACGCGGTGCACACGGATATCGGCAACCGCTGTGTGGCCGCCAAGATCAACCACGAATTGGTGCCGCTGCGCTCGGAACTGAAAAGCGGCGACCGCGTGGAGATCATCACTGCAGCGCACGCCAACCCCAACCCGGCCTGGCTCAATTACGTGGTAACCGGCAAGGCACGCTCGCACATCCGTCACTTTCTCAAGACCATGCAGTACGAGGAATCGGCGCAGCTTGGCGAGCGCCTGCTCAACCAGGCGGTAGCCGCGCTCAAGTCCAGCCCGGAGCGGATCAGCGACGAAAAGTGGGAGAGGTTGCTCAAGGAAAACAGCGCCAAGACCCGGCAGGAGGTGCTGGCGGACATCGGCCTGGGTAAGCAACTGGCGATCGTCATCGCGCGCCAGCTGCTGTCGATCACCGAACCCAAAGGCGGCAAGACGGAGAAGCTGCCCGGCAGCCTGATCATTCGCGGCTCGGAGGGCATGGCGCTGCAGTTTGCCAAATGCTGCCACCCGATACCGGGTGATCCGATCATCGGTTTCCTGCGCAAAGGCCACGGCCTGGTGATTCATACCCACGACTGCCCGGTAGCGCGCAAGACCCGCGGCGATCCGGAAAAATGGCTGGACGTGGAGTGGGCGCCGGACACCAAGAAGCTGTTCACCGTGAACATCAAAATGGTGGTTGCCAACGAGCGCGGCGTGCTGGCCAAAATCGCCGCGGTGATCGCCGAGACCGGCTCGAATATCGATAACGTCAGCCTCGAGCCCGGCGATTCCAGTGCCTACACCATCATCCACTTCACCCTCCAGGTATCCAACCGCCTGCATCTGGCGCAGATCATGCGCGGCCTGCGGCGCGTTCCAGAGGTTATCCGCATTTGGCGCCTGAAGGGTTGACGCCAGCGTGCTCACCTAGACCGCAGCGCAGCCCATGTCCCACGGCCTGCGGCTGGGGTCGCTCAGGGACACCGTCTGATCCAGGCCATCATCTACCCAGCGCAAGCGGGCCGGTTGGCAGAACTCGAAGCAGCCGCCTGCGGGCGGCCTATAATTGGCAACGGATCGGATTCGCGTGGGGACGTCGAAGATGTACAGACTGATTTTCACCGCCGTCATTGCGACTGCAGCGTTCACACTGCCGGTCGGCGCAGCCGACGACGAGTCTTCGCCTCAGTATTCGCGCCGTGATTCGCTCGAACTTCCCGGACTGACCGCCGGTTGCCACATCTGTGAGTGGCGGCCCAGGCTCAATCAGAAGCCGGCGGCCGAACAATGCGGCATCGACGATTCCGGCGTGGCCAAGCTGGGTCTGTTCGAGTGCGGCTACTCCCAGGACTGCGAACGGCAGTGCCACTTCCTGCGCTGCAGCGCGAATTGAACCCCTCGCTTTGGCATTTCGTCCGACGCGCGCATTGACGTGCTGTCTCCGGCGCGGCGCTGGGTAACCGCAGCGGTGACAGTGCACAAGCCACGGCCGGTCGCCTGCAGGCGACGGTTTTACTCCGAAAACGCCCTGTTTTCCCCTATAAAGGTTGCAGGGATGCGGCAATGTCTTGATTGACCGCGGCAAAAAACCAGTGGCACGGGCATTGCGACACCTCTGGTGCAAAGATTCCAACTACGAGGTGCAAGATGATCCTTGACCCCTTATCCGATTTGACTGCACGCCCGGTCCGCAGCGTTCTGCAGATCCTGCAGGAAGGCGTGCAAACGCTGTTTCATCTGCTCTTGTTCTCGTTGCTGGTGCTCGGCTTCGGCGGGTTGTTGTACAAGGCGCTGCGCTCCGGAGGCTGGGTTGAAAGCGTACTGGGGCACATCTGGGACCAGCACCCCATGGTCGCGATCGTGACGCTTCTGGCGGCACTGGCGGCGGCAACCTGGGGTACGCGAATGGTCGATCGTTTGCCGCTGTTCGGCAAGCGTGGCGACATGCTGGTTTACTGCTGCTTGGCTTTGGGCCTGTTCTTTGCCTTCAAGCTGGTAGTAACCGGTTCCTTGTAAGTCCTCCCTTGCCCCCGTCCGCAGACCCACCCCTGCGGACGGGTTTGGCAAGGGATTCCTCGTTCTGCTGTCGTTCTCCGACAACACGAATCCTCAAGCAACCTCAGGAAGTTAGCTGGACACTGCCGATCTTTGTCGCCGGCGGGCGACTGCGCCGCCCCGGCAAGCCTCCTAATTGACTGTTTATTCTTCGCTCTCGCAAATGGCATGCGAGTTGCAGCGGTCCTGAGCAAGTTGATCCGCAACCGGATGCAGACCGCTGGCCATGACCGGCCTTGCCATCCGGGACATGTCCGCGACGATCGAGGGTAGCGCCGAGCGTCGCGGCAGTTGAAATTTCCAAGCGAGGCGCCCATGCGTACGCGAACGCTACTGGTGCTTACAGCCATCGCCATCGTTGCGGCGCCCGGATTCGCGCACGACGTACAGACACCAGCGGGCAATGCGCCCGCCGAACCCGGCTCCGGCGCGCGCCAGATCGTTGCTCCTGCAGCCCCAGGGGCTGCAAGCACCAAAAAAGAGGAAGCGGCCGCGCAACCCGAGACCAAAAAGCAAAGAATCCGTTACACCTTTCCTCCCGCAGCAGCGAAGCGCATGTAGGCACGCCCGCTGCAAATGAAAAGGCCGCGGAAACCCGCGGCCTTCTTTTTTCCCTGCGGCGTCGTTACGACGATCGCTGCATCTCGAAGATCGCGCGTCTCGCCTAGCAGACCACCTGGCTGAATGGTCATCGCCTTGCGTTTAGTCCCTTGGTGCACAAGTTGATCGTGCTGATCTTCGGCGTGGAGAGTCTGGGTAGCATTCCCCTGCGTGGTTTTTTAGGTCGGCATCATTGTTGCCGGTCTGGCTTTCTGGTGTGCTCCTTAGGCGCGCGGCACCACTGCAACTACATCCTAACAGCAGTGATCGGCTACCTTTTTTTCCCGACTGGGTTGCAAAGAACGCCTAGTCCCTCGATCCGGCACTCGGCTACGTCGCCATCCCCGATCACCACCGCTCCCGGTGTGCCGGTGCTGATGATGTCACCGGGATACAGGGTCGCAACATGAGAGTGGAAGGACACGAGATAGGACGGCGGGAACGCCATGTTGGCCACCACATTTTCGCGTTGAAGCCTGCCGTTGCTGTACGTTCCGACCTTTACCTTCAGCACATCCGGCACCTCGTCGGGAGTAATCAACTCAGGGCCGAACGAAAAGAAGGTGTCGAAATTCTTCGAGCGGGTCAGGTAGCGTGGATTCTTCTGCAGTATATCTTCGGCAGTCATGTCGAGGATCAGGCAATAGCCGGCGATGTACGCCGGCGCCTGTTCGCTGGATACGAAGCGGCATTGCCTGCCGATGATCACCCCGATTTCGGCTTCCGCCGTGACGCGCTCCGACTGCGCCGGCAGTTCGATCGTGTCTCCTGGGCCGATGATGGTGTTGTCGCACTTCATGAACGACGCGGGCTCGGTCGGATAGGGCGCATTCAGATCGGCAGCGTGATCGCGGTAATTCAACCCGATGCCGAGGATCTTGCGCGGGTGCCGGTAGAGCGGCCCGTATTGCACCGCCTTCGGATCAAGTTTCAACGACGTCCGCTCCGCATCGGCGAGCAGATTCGGACTGATTCCCCGGTGAATCAGGTCGTACAATCCCTCCGGCCAGGCCTTTCCCAGGTGGGCGTTGATCGTGGCAACTGGAACGATGCCGGCGCTTGTCACCACCGCGGCTTCTTCGCGTCCGTCCCTCTTGATTGTGCACAGGCGCATGCTGCTGTCCCCCGAACCTCAATGATTTTTCGAAAGTTGTAATTATAGGGGCTGCTCAAACGCGCCCCGGCCGCGATTACTTTTCGGCGGCGAAGCGGCCGCCACCAAGGGTGCGCGCCTGCACCAGTGCAACCAGGCGCGCGTAGGACCGATAGAACTCTTCGTCACCCGAGGGCGTGCCGAGCGCGATCGTTTCTTCGCGAAGTTTCCGGTACATCGCGAAGCGCTGCTCCAGAATCCTTCCCCACTCGGCGGTCAGGTCCTTCCTGGAGACAATGCGAAAACCGATGTCCCGGAGCATGCGATCGTAAGAATCGAAGCTCTGGACGGTCTGCGCCGCGATACCGCGCCACATCGACTCGGAGTCGCCCGCGTCGAGTCTGCGGTGCTCGATCCAATCGGTAAACGCCAGCAGGCCGCCCTTCTTCAGGACCCGGTAAGCTTCGGCCAGTGCGGCGCGCTTATCCGGCACGTGCAGCAGCGCTTCCTGACTGATGACTGCATCCATCGTGTTGCTCGCCAGCGGCGTCTGGGTCACATCGCCGCGCACAACCCGCACCTGCCGGTCCAGCCCGACGCGCCGGGTCAGGTCGGCCGCCCCGGGCGCGCGGCCTGGATTCAGCTCGATGCAGGTCACGGTCGCACCGTACTCATGGGCAAGGTAGCGCGCCGGCCCGGCCAGCCCGGCGCAGAAGTCGGCGACCTGCTTGCCCGGGGCGATTGCGGCGCAATCCGCCAGCGCGTCAACCGCCTCCAGCCCGCCGTAATGATCCTGGTCGTAGGGAAAAAGATCTTCGGGAACTAGATGCGCGAGTTGACCGCGCTGCGCCGCGAGACTGGCGAGGATCTGGTCGCGGGAAATGGGATGGCGGTTGTAAAAGGCCACTACATGATTTTCGTCTGCTGGCATCGCCTGCCACCCGGAAGCCCTCTAAAATCTGGCGGCAAGTCTACACCGCCGCAGCGGGCTTTCTGAACGGATGCCCTAATATATGCGGGGCCAATTCATTCCAGGACGAAAGATCGACACGTACCGGCTCGGTTCGGGCTGCTGATCCGGCCGTGACTTTGTCCTGAATGCCGGCAGTCGATACACCTCCCACAGCAGCCGACGCACCACGGGCGCTGATTCGATACAGCCGGTACATTCCGTATGACACAAATGACGACTCGGCAATGAATGATCAGGTGTACGATGATTGATTCAATTGGCATGTTGACGTGAGGAATTAAGTTTCCATGAGCCAACAGTTCAGGATCCTGATGGTCGAGGACAGCGCTAGCGACGCCGAGCTCGTCGTCAGGGAACTCAAACGCTCCCAGATGCGCTGTGACGCGCACCGGGTAGAAACTGCAGGCGAATTTCGGCGGGAGCTCGAAGAATTCCAACCGCACGTGATCTTGTCCGACTTTTCCATGCCGAAATTTGACGGCCTGGAGGCCCTTGCAATTGCAAAGCGCTCGCATCCCGATATTCCATTCATCTTTGTCTCCGGTACCATCGGCGAGGAAAACGCCGTTCGCGCGTTGCAAAGCGGGGCAGTAGACTACGTCCTCAAGGGCAACCTGGTTCGGCTTCCTCCCGCAATTGAAAGAGCAATGAGGGAAACCCGAGAACGCCGCGCTCGCCAAGTGCTTGAGCGCGAGTTGCGTGAGAGCGGGAAGAAATACCAGCGGCTGTTTCAAAGCCATCCCCATCCAACGTGGGTCTACGACGTTGAGACATTGCGCTTTTTGGACGTGAATGATGCTGCGGTAGCGCGCTACGGATTCAGCCGGGAAGAGTTTCTTGCAATGACCATCGACGACATTCTGCCCGGGAAGCGCCACGCCGGCCCGCAGGAAGGGGTCGCGAGGCATCGAACCAAGAGCGGTGAACTGATCGACGTATCATTGGTGTCCGACGACATGGAATGGGAAGGCAGGCGCGCCAGAATCGTAGTTGC
>JACXTT010014931.1_pt1 | contig 10112 bp, 9 predicted proteins | sample 9270951 | NCBI WGS metagenome assembly JACXTT01 (sample SAMN15532306, study PRJNA645909) | rock metagenome | isolation source: weathered quartz diorite | place: Puerto Rico | collected 2017-06-21
CCGAAATAGTCACGCGACAACTGCTCATTGACTTCCAGCGCGCGGCGTAGTGGCCAGATTATTCCATCGTCTTCGCGTCTCGTGGTTAGCCAGCGCCAGCCTCCGAACGAGCCGAGAATCGCAAGTCCGCCGATCAAAAAACTGCGGCGCGATTTTTGCCGCACCTGTCCCTCAATTATTTCGTCTGGTTCGAATCCGTCTTGTTCGGTAGAAAGACTAGGGGATGTCGAAATGAGAGGGTTGTTCGTGCTCCCTGGCCACAGTTGCTCCGTTCCAGCTCCCTCAATCGGCTCGCCTTCCAACAGAGCCTCCCGTATCTTTTTGTTAATCTCTTTCACCGGTCGTTTCCTTGACTGAAACCACTTCGTAGCCTGTGATCATTGCGCGAAAATTGTTCCATCCGGCCCTGAGTACCTGTCCGACATGGATGATGAAGAAAAGCACATATCCGATTGTCAGCCAGAAATGCTCAAATCGTGCCCACTCGTACCCACCCAGTAGAGAGAGTAACCAGGCGAACTGTGTAGGTTTATATATGGACAACCCCGTTACGAGCGACCCCGCTCCCATGATGACGATGCTTGTATAAGCAATTTGCTGCGCGCCGTTGAACTTTCGAGGCGGCGGCACGGTTCTGCTCAAATGAAGATCATGAAGCAACACCTGAACAGCTTCGCGAAAAGAGTGTCGGTTCGGAATCAGGTAGCGCCACTCGCCGGAAAAGGCTGTGTATAAAACGTAGAGCAAGCCATTAACAGCGTAAAACCACATGAAGAAGAAATGAAATCCCATGCCTTCTGCGAGGCGATGATCGAGGTGAAAAGCGTCATAAAACCCCTTCGGAAAAAACTCGAAAAGCTCGATTCTGCCAAAGGCCACTTTATAGACATCATTGGCCCAGTAAATCAGGAGCCCGCTCCAGATCATAACTCCGAGTACGGGAAAGTTGATCCAGTGAAACCATCGAATGGCGAGCGGGTGTTTTTTCTCAAGGCGTTTCATAATGACCATTCCAGCTTCATGGCGGGTTTCGATCCCAGATGTATGCGGACACCAATCCCACCTCCGACCCTATTGAACCTATGCATGAAAGCTGGGGCTCCAATGCGAACTGATAATTTTGTTCTACGTTCTTTGAAATCTTTGCCGCATTCGGATTATTCCCTGAGAACTCAAATCTCTTCGCGCGATAAATAAGGCAATGATCACTTCTTGAATATGAAGATTAATCAATGAAAAGTGGGGTTGCTCCGGGAGGGGCGATGCGGGCGCGTGTTATGAGCTTGAGTAACGAGTGGTCACAATTGCGCGGCGATCGCTTTGAGTATGATTGCTGTTTGCTTGTCATCCAGAGACGATACGACAAGCGCATCAACGCCTGCGCGGGACACGGCAGCCACGTTGTAGCTGCCTTCGGGCAGAACGTTTAATTGATCACTAATTTGATCCTGGTCGCGATGCAGGCGCAGGTAGACTGAAAGCGGCTTCCGCTCTGAGTCATAGTAAATTAGATGAAGAATACTAGCCCCAGTTACAGGACAAATTCTTGCGCGAGGTCCAACGTATCCAAATGCCGATAGGTCCGGGCTCTCGTTCAGATGGCTAAACTCGGCAACCAGCTTATCTATTTCATTAATATCGGTAATCGCGCCTGTAATCTTATCAAACCCGCAATGATCTGCGTGATCCGAAGCAGCAGCTGCGTAAACCTTGTCGCTCAAGCCGGGCACAAACCCTCCGCGCAGCAGTAAAAGGGCTCCCGATATTGCTATCACAGCGATGACAGCGACTCGCCTCAATGAACTAACTACAGGCAGATAGTAGCGGGCCGTCAAAGGCTTACGGCGGATAGCGGCGCGAATATTCTCTTGCAATCTTCGAGCGTCTATTACCTCAGCGCGAGCTGATTCTCTTAAAAGTCGGTCCTGCTTTGAGTATGCTTCAAGCAAGCTCAAACACGATGAGCAAGTCTCTAAATGATTCTGAGCTTCTAGAGTGTTGCGAGCGTCTAGCTCATTATCTATATACAACTGAATAATCTTTCTTACTTCGTTGCAATTCATAAATTCTTCAACCTTACTCTTATAGTAATATCTGATCCTATATTTTGCTTGAAACTCAACTGCCGGTGCTGCTGGCTTTATCTGTTACTAGTAGCTTGCGAAGCTCTCGGCGTGCGCGGTGAAGCCTCGACATCACGGTGCCGATTGGAACATCGAGAATTTCCGCAGCGTCTTTGTAGGAAAATTCTTCTACTACTATCAGCCACAGCACAGAGCGCTGCTCTACGATCAAGCGATTTGCCGCTTCGAGAACCTCCCGACCTTCAATTTGCTTGATCGGATCGAATGCTACGACATTGCTTTGGTGATAGTCTGTCATTTCTTCGTCACTCAGAGGAGTTTCGGCTTGCTTTGCCTGCCTGCCCTTCTTCCCGTTTATCACATTGAACATGATACGAAATAGCCAGGCTCGACAATTTGAACCTGAGTCGAATGAACCGAAGTATTTCCATGCCCGCAGGTAGGTTTCCTGCACGACGTCTTCAGCGTCGTGCCGGCCATCACTCAAGCGACTTGCCACCCTCATCAGAGAGTCGAGATTTGGCAACGCCTCTGTTTCAAATTCCTGAACACGTAACAATGAGTCCGATTTAAACAATTTCACCCCGGCAAATTCGTCTGATGTCCTAATAACTAAATCCGGCTAACCTCACCTTTATTCCTGTTGTATATAATTTCAATTTGGCGATTGAATTTGGTCAGATGCGCGGGCGGAAATAAATCCAGCAGTCAAACGATTACAACAATGGCGACTGGATGACGGGCGCTATCGGCGCAATCTGCCGCCGGTCCTTGCGGATTATAACGCCGGGAAAAAGGAGATAGCATGAAATCTCGTATCATCTTCGTATTTGTGGTTTTAGGATTGTTTCTTTTTGCTACTGTAATCATCTACCAGTCTCGAACCATCTTTTCAGATACAGATGGCGAACGTGTACGCGAGCACCAAGTTGACACCCGGTCGCCCGTGCTCGTGGAGTTGTTTACAAGCGAGGGGTGTTCAAGCTGTCCGCCGGCAGATGAATTGCTCACACGCCTCGATAAGATGCAGCCTGTGCCGAGCGCGGAAGTCATCGCGCTCAGTCAGCATGTGGATTACTGGAATCGCCTCGGCTGGGCTGATCCGTACTCGTCGGCGGAATTCAGCAAACGGCAAAGCGACTACGCGGAGGCGTTCAAGATAGACGGCAATTACACGCCCCAAATGGTGGTTGACGGTCAGGCCGAGTTCGTCGGCAGCAACACGAGCAAAGCTCGCGACGCAATTATCAAAGCCGCTCAAGCCGCTAAGGCGACAGTGCAAATTACGAGAATTGGCAATTCATCTGAGGCAAAAACAGTCGACGTGCCATTGCAGATTCGCATAGACAATCTCCCGCCGGTCAGTAGCCGCGACACAACCGAGGTGATGCTCGCTATAACTGAAGACAACTTGCGCTCGAATGTTTTGCGGGGTGAAAACGGCGGGCGCTTATTGAAGCACACCGCCGTTGTTCGCAAGCTCAGCGTAATAGGAAAAATTAGCTCGCAGGACGGCAGAAAATTTGCCGCAGAGCAGAAGGTCAATTTTGCAAAAGATTGGAAGCGGGAAAACCTCCACGCAGTAGTCTTTGTTCAGGAACACGACAGCCGCCGAGTGCTGGGCGCAGCAACCATCAGACTGGCAGCAGAGTAACCGCAGTTTTAATCAGAATGCACGAACCAATCTTTGCATCAATAGCCGTCATCCAATTGGCTACGAAGGACAAGGCCGGAACGCCACGGCTGATTGACAAACATTGATCGCTATAGGTAGGAATCTAGCGCGTCCAGGAGAGCCAGCCCTTGAGCAGTTTCTTAATGAAAGGAGTGAGACGGGTACGATTGTACTCGTCCCCTGCCTTTCTGATGGCATCAGCCTGAGTGGGGTACGGATGAATGACGCTGGCCATGCTGCCTAATCCAATATTTCTGAACATCGCAAGAGAGATTTCGCTAATCATCTCCCCCGCATGGCGCGCGACTATCGTTGCGCCCAATATTTTGTCGCTGCCTTTCTTTGCATGAATCTTGACGAAGCCTTTTTCATCTCCGTCAACAATTGCGCGATCGACCATTCTCATATGTACGACGAATGTGTCCACGTCAATACCACTAGCGTGGGTATCACTCTCCTGCATTCCAATGTGAGCAATCTCCGGGTCAGTGTAAGTACACCAGGGGATCTTCAGCGAGCTAAATTTCTTTTGACCTAAAAAGAGTGCGTTCTGAATCACAATGCGCGCGGCAGCGTCCGCCGCATGAGTGAATTTGTACTGCATGCAGACATCGCCAGCCGCATAGATGCGCGGGTTCGTTGTCTGCAAATTATCATTCACAGCTACGCCGCTTTCGTCATGTTTTACCCCCGCTGCTCCGAGGCCCAATCCTTCAAGATTTGGGGCCCGCCCTATCGCCACTAAGATTTCATCTACCGCAAGGGTCTCTGTTTTGCCTTTCGTTTCCAGGTGTACAAGTTTCTCTTTGCCTGAACTCAAGACAAGCCTGATCTTGGTGTTCAACTTGATACTGATACCGTCGCGCTGCAATACATTAGTAAGGATTATCGAAGCGTCCGGATCTTCACGGATCAAGAGACGCGGTTCCATCTCAACAACCGTGACTTCACAACCCAATCTTGAAAACGCCTGCGCCATCTCACAGCCCAAAGGCCCCCCGCCGAGCACCAGTAAACGTTGCGGGCGCTCGGTTAGGTTAAAAACCGTCTCATTAGTGAGATAGCCTGCCTCGGCAAGACCTTTAATCGGCGGTCGGACCGCTCTCGCACCTGTAGCCATGACGGCTTTCTTAAATCGCCGCACCTTGCCCCCTACCCCAATTGTCTTGTTACGCGTGAATTGGCCCGCTCCCAGAAAAACATCTACGCCCAACTCCCGGAAGCGGTTGGCGGAATCGTGATGGCTTATCTTAGCTCGAAGCTGTCTCATCCTCTCCATCACGGCGGCAAAGTCTACGACTATTTCTTCTGGAACTCGTACGCCGAGCCGACGAGAGCCAAGAGCATCCGCATATGCGCGAGCAGACCGTATGAGGGCTTTAGACGGCACACACCCTACGTTGAGACAATCGCCACCCATCAGATTTCGTTCGACGAGCGCAACCTTCGCGCCAAGACCGGCTGCGCCGGCCGCGCTTACAAGCCCAGCCGTCCCTGCTCCAACTACCACAAGGTTGTAACACGGCGCAGGCTCTGGATTTTCCCAATCGGGTGGATGAACGTTGGAAATTAGTACGCGGTTATACTCATCTTTCGGAAGCACCTCAGCCAGCTCATAAATCAAGGAGGGCTTTTCAGTTGTAAGCACTACTTGCCTCCGTTGCCCTGTCTTTGTCCTTCAGTTTTCGTCGTGCATAGCGAATTAGGATGATCAAGATCGCAAGTGCGCCGGCGAGAGATGCAATCAACGCCCATGGGACGCGCCCTTGCTCGATGCCCTTTGTGATGGCGTCCGCGCCGATGACATAAAGAAAAGTGCCAGGCAGCATACAGAGCCACGACCAGAAAACATATGTCCAGAAAGGCACTCGCGTCAGGCCGAAGCCGTAATTGAGCAGATTGAAGGGGAAAAGCGGAACGAGCCTGGTCAAAGCGACGATGATTGCCCCATGCCTCTCTGTGAGTTGATCCAGTTTGCTGAACCTCTCGTTCGTAGCAAGCCATTGCGCGGCTGCGTCGCGAGCGAAGTAACGCGCGATCAGGAAGGACAGGCTTGCGCCAAGCGTCGCTCCGATACTGACCACAACAACGCCAATCGTAGACCCAAACAGCGCACCGGCCGCCACCGTAAGTGCGGAACCGGGGAGGGCCGCGACGACTGCGATTATGTAGAGAAAAATGAAGACCACAGGCCCTATCGGCCCAAGCGAGTCTATCCAGTCGCGCACCACTCCGAGCCGCTCACCCAATCCGACTACTTTTGCCAGTATAAGAATTGTGACTATTGCGGCCAAGAGCGCGACGGGCCGCCACCATCCGCGCGCAGTCAGCTTGCTGCCCGATGACCCTTGCTTATCAATACTGGGCTCATAATAGTGTTCGCTCGCTTTGCGTGACGTTTGCCCCTCCCTTGCGATCATGGCCTGTCCTCTCCTTGCTCGTTAAGAGACCAATCGTAATTTAGATACTCGATCTCGTACTTTCCCGAGGCCAGGTAATCCCGGTCACTGTCGTTGAGATACTTGCTTATATAATTCAACACGGCGCGCTCTGCTTTGTTATGCCCGGCGAATTTTTCGTCCGTGCCATAGCTCCTGATGAAATCATCTCCGTACCACTTAAAGATTGACGAAAGATGCACGCGTGCTTTGGCGCGATCTATGCGAAACTTGCTAGCGTTCGAAATGAATCGTTCCGCCTGATCGTCAAGCTGGCTGTCGAGTTTGTCGGCCGTATAAGGTTCATTGCGCAGTGGCGGACAACCCATCGCCGCACACACGAGCGCAAGGTGAATTCGCGGCTCGTTGAAGTGCTTGCGCAAGATCTGATGCTCTATGCCGTCAAGCGTCACCTTGCGATTCATTGCTAAGAAATCCAGCCTGTCCCATACCCCGGAGATCTGACGGATACTGTTCTTAGGATAAAGTATCGAGGCTGTCAGCGAGGGCTTGATCGGGTAATGGGTGAGTATCGCTTCAAGTGTGAGGGCATTGTAGGTGTTCATTAAGAAGGCGATCTTCTCTTTCTCACTCCACTCGCCATAAGTACTCGAGTCGAGGTCGCCGATGCTCGCCGCGAAATCATCCAACGCGCGGCTCTCTGCCTTCAACGCTTTATAGTTGACCATGCCGGAATCAGTCACATTCGACTTGAGTGCGACAGCATAGCTATCATAGGAAAAAACCGAATCGCTAGACTCTGTAGCAGTCGCCTCGAATCTGATTGACCGTGGGCCGGGCCGATACAGGAACCACCACGCGATAACTCCCGTGACTAATATAAATGCGATAAGTGGAATCTTTTTAGATTTCATAAACCCCTTTTACAGGCCCCGTTGATGTATTCGTCGACGATTCGGCTAAGGACATTTAGATTCCTGAGCACCGCCAGCTTTAGCGCTCATTTCATCTTCAGCAACCTCGACATGAGATCGCCCTTAAATTCTTGAGAAGGACTGAAACAGTAGCGCACCTTTCGCTTTGAAGAGGTTTCTTTTGAAACGAGGAGATAGGGTTTTTCCAAGATCTTTCCGCTCGTCTGTTTTGTTTGATTCACATCGTCAGGGAGTACCTTGATCTCTGCCGGAATTTCTTCCGACTCGATCATTTGAGGTGAGGTTAGATAAGCAATCGCAAGCGTGTCGAAAGGGTTGAAGCCGTCAGTTCCGAACTTCTCTTGCCATAATTCAAGCCAATCTGACGCCGGTTTAAAAAGCCATTGGGTCGCTTCATTGCCGGTCTCCAGCATCTTCAAATCAGAGTTCTTAAGCCACACTTTCGACGATACCTCCCAGGGAGCAAGCGTTACCGGTACGTTTGTATCTAACAGCACTTGAAACCCATCGGGGTCCATCTCGAAGTTAAAATCCCTGAAGGGCTTGCTTTGTTTTATTCCCGAGGTGAAGCGCTGACCGGGACGACGACCCGCTACGGCGATGACTTCGTTGATTCTTGCGCACAACTCCGGATGATTTTTCAAGACAGTGGCGACATTCGTGACGGGGCCGAGCGCCAGGACGGTAAGCTTTTCTTTCGCTAAAGCTTCAGCCAGGGCGCGCGATGCCGCAGTCTCATTTCCGAGTTGATCGGCGCCGCTCGCTCCGGCATGAACGTCCAGGCGCTTAGGACCAAAACGGCCTACGATTTCCTGCGCGATGGGGAAAGCGACTTTCAATTCCGCGTTCCCAAAAACAGCGCTTACGCCGCGTATTTCCAGTTCGCTTGAATGAAATGCCTGAATGAGCGCGAAGCCATCGTCAACCTCATGGCCGCCCGGAGCGACAGACGGGTCGGTATCAATCCACACCAATATCTTCGCGCCGGCATTTTTCATCTCCCTATTTCCTCTCTCTGATAAGAACGGCTGGCAGCCGCCCGACGCGACTAAGTACAGGATCAAGAAAGTCACTAACGCAAAGTTTTTCATAATGCTCTTATGTTGATTCAGCTAAGAACCAAATCATGCGAGAGCTTTAAAAGCTCAGCCTTCGCTTCGAGGCTGTAATCAGTCGGTAGTTGGGCAACACCTATGAGGCGGCGCATAATCTCGATGCCGGCGAATTGTAAGGCCAGTTTTTTATTGAAAGAGGGCGGCGGCTCATAAATCTCGAAAAGGCGCTCGATTATGCGTGGCTTCTGATTCGCCAGATAAAGATGGCCTGCCATCACGCCCAGGTCGAACTCCGGCGGGCCATAAAAGCAGAACTCGGGGTCAATGATCCGCGCTCCTCGCTCAGTCTTCAACCAACTTCCCGGAAAGAAGTCTCCATGTAGAAGCGAGTCTTTGCCTTTCAAATAGAGCATGCCTAACTCCGCCGCGATACCGATGTATCTTTTATCGCGTTTGAGCTTTTGCGCCGCGCAATCGAGTCCCGCCGTTATTGAATCCAGATTCAAGATGCTGTCTTTCCTGAGCGGGATGTCAAAAATGTGCTGATGATTCAACTCACGCATGGCTTGATTTGAAAAAGCTTCTTTGAAAACTGAGTCAATGAATGCGCGATGAAGTTCTGACAGGTAAGCCGCCAGCTCGTCGAGGTGTGAATAGGCGATGGAGTCCCCTCGATACAGCGAAGTGAAGTCCTTCGCATCACCCAAATCTTCAAGCGCCAGAATGCGCGACTCGGCATCAAGACCTAAGAGCTTTGGCATCTTTTGAGAGAGCGCTGCATGTGTTGAAACTATCTGGTAAAACCTGCCCTCCACCAGCGTTCTATCCCAAGGAGCGGAAATGTGGCTGTACTTTTCGACCCAGGGACGCGCCTGCTTCAAGATGAAAGTCCGCTCGCTTGTGAATATCCTCAGCGCACAATTCATGTTGCCTTCACCAGCGAGCCTGGCCGAACGCAGCTTCTCCGATTCATTGAGCCAGCCTTGGCCATGGAGGTAGGCCGAGATGCCTTCAAGGTCAAGAGCATCCAGGTAGTAAACCCCTGGGTGTCGCCTTAAGAATACTTCTTTGTTGACCATAATCTACGAGCCTTGATTCCAGCCTTGCGCGCATAACCTACAAACTTATCTTCAAAGCGAATTGAATGATTCGCGGCGAGGTCGCATTATTGACGAAACGACCGAAGGCGCTGCTGCTCAATGTGCTAACGGGCAAAGTAAAATTGACGTTGTTGAAGACATTGAAGAATTCTGCGCGGAATTCCGTCATGACGCCGTCGCCAAAAAACGGAGACCGGAATCGACGCGCAATCGCAAAGTCAGTATTAAAGTAAGATTCGCCGCGTAGCGTGTTGCGCCCTACATTGCCGAATCGTCCCGTTGGCGGAGCGACAAACGCAGCCGGGTTGAAGCTTAATCCTGCGGGAACATTTTCTTTGGGGTCGCTGATGAGGTTAGGCCGACGGTTCGACGTCAACGTGATGGAGTCGAAAGCGCCTACAGTTACAGTGAACGGCAGCCCTGACTGCCACGTAGTGATGCCGTTGATCTGCCAGTTGCTTACAAACGCCACGACAACCGGCCCCGAATCGCTCAAGAAGTGACGGCCTTTGCCGAACGGCAGCGCGTAAGTTGCGCTGAAGGTGGAGCGGTGTGTGATGTCGAAATTCGACACTGCTCTTTGAGCGCCCAGGTCGTAAGAGTCTTGGGCGAGGTCATCCGACCCTGTGCCGATGCCGCTCACGTCATCAATTGACTTGGAGAAGACATAGCCCGCGAGGAATGAGAGGCCATTCGACAGTCGCTGCTCAACGCGCAGTTGGAGCGCGTGATAAGTTGATTGCCCGTTGAATTGCTGCTGAATGATGTCGTTTGAAAAGCGCGCTTCAAGGGGAATGCCCCCATCGTTGAATGGGCGCGACCCGACCGTAAGGCCAGAGCGCGTCGCAGCAGCACTATTTACCA
>JACXTT010014932.1_pt1 | contig 10112 bp, 9 predicted proteins | sample 9270951 | NCBI WGS metagenome assembly JACXTT01 (sample SAMN15532306, study PRJNA645909) | rock metagenome | isolation source: weathered quartz diorite | place: Puerto Rico | collected 2017-06-21
AGGCGGGCCGCTTCCGCCGATGAGGAGAGCCGCCGCATCATGCTGTAAATAAGGAGCAACGCAATGCTATTAGCCACGAGGGCAACCAGCACGCCCACCGCGATGGTCACTTCAAAAAGATGGTGCTCCACTCGCCGGATCCTCCCCAGGGCAGGTCATTCTTCTAACGTCACTGCTTCCGCCTTGCCCTTCTCTTCCATATATGCCGCCTTACCCGCATCCAGTGCGGCACTCAACCGATCCTTTTGCCTCGAGATCTCATCCTTCGTCTGTCCAATCAGATCCGACGCCTTTTGTCGACTGCGAACCGCCGCCTCTCTCGTTCTATCCCTCACCGATTCATATCCTTCTGTGGCCCGGTCGAGACCGCGCTGCGTCGCGTCGGCGATGTCCTCTCTAAGCTCCCGGCCCGATTTGGGCGCGAACAGTAGCGCCACAATCGCGCCCAGGCTGATGCCTAACAAAAACCAACCGAGTTTGTTTGCTTCATCTTGGCTAGCCATCGAGTACCCTCCCGACAACCGAAAATTGCCCAAACAGTTTACAACCATGACAAAAGAAGGGTCAATGAGAAGGGATCGCGATAGGAGTATACTCGATTGGTGCGCGTCCTAATCGTCGAAGACGAACGGAGAATGGCCGACCTCCTCAAGCGCGGCCTCGAAGAGGAGGGGTACAGCGTCGACCTAGCCGCGGATGGCGATGCAGGGTTGCAACTCGCGACGGAGAATGACTACGACGCGATTGTGCTCGATATCGTGCTGCCGATGCGCGATGGCATCGGTGTTTGCCGTGAGCTTCGGGCCAGAAAGAAAGCGACCCCGGTCTTGATGCTCACCGCGCGCGACACCGTGGACGCAAAAGTTCAGGCGCTAGACAGCGGCGCCGATGACTATCTCACGAAGCCGTTTTCGTTCGCCGAGTTGCTCGCGCGGCTGCGCGCCTTGCAGCGGCGAACCCGGCCCGAGCCGATCACCAAGCTTCAGGTCGCCGATCTCGTAGTCGATCCAATTTCCCGCAGAGTAACGCGAGCCGGCCAGGATATCCCGCTCACACCCAAGGAGTACGCGCTCCTGGATTGCTTGATCCGCCACCCCAATCAGGTGCTCTCTAGAACCCTTCTGGCCGAAAGTGCGTGGGAAGAGTCCTATGATGCGCTCACCAATGTCGTGGATGTTTATATCAACTATCTAAGGAATAAGATCGACCGCGATTTCGAAGTCAAGCTCATTCAGACTCGTCGGGGCATCGGCTACATCCTTCAGGGAGAGTGACGAGTGACAAGTGACGGGTGACAAGAGAATCGAACTGGTCACTCGTCACTCGTCACTTGTCACTCTTCACTCGTCCCTCGTCACTTCCTATCCGCGAGAATTGGAACCACTCTGGTCTGGATCGGCTGGCCTGTGACGGCGGCGTCGGTCTCGGACACATAGACATCTACTTCGCTACGCACACCGAACTCGCCTTCCAGATAAATCCCAGGCTCGATCGAGAAGCACGTGGAAGGCAGGATCGTCCGGTGGTCTCGGGTCTCGAGGTTGTCGATGTGGGTCCCACTGCCGTGCACCTCACGGTCGATGGAGTGGCCGGTGCGATGGAGGAATCGATTCCCGTAACCGGCTTCGCGGATGACGGCACGACATACATCATCTATCTCCCATCCATGTATCAAGTTTCCGGCACGGACCGACTCTTGGACGAACGCAGCTGCCCGATCGCGCGCCGCGCGAACGATTTGGAAGATGCTCTCCTGCCGCTCCGGCACACGATCACTCACGAAGCCGGTCCAGGTGATATCGACGTAAACTGAGTCCGGGTGATCCTTCAATTTGGCCCAAAGGTCAATCAATACAAAGTCATCGTGTTTTATGGGCAGGAAAATCTGCTCAGTTGGCGCATAATGCGGATTGGCGCTGTTCGCGTTGACGGCCACGATCGGGGGGTGATCAGTGATCAGGCCCCTGCTCGCGAAACATGAGAGGATGAATTGCTGGACCTGACGCTCGGTGGTGGACCCTCGTGATCCCACCGAGCGAGCGATTTCGCCGAAAGTCTCGTCCACAATCGCGCGCATCATGGGGGCAGCCAGTTGGTGTGTGCGTAACTGTTCGGGAGACCATACCGCCTCAAAACGCGCGACCAACTCGGCTGAAGAGACGACCTCAACACCCGCACTTCGCACCAGCTCCACCGTGCCGGCGTCCACCCGGGAGACATACGGGATATCGTTATTCGGCGAGTACTGCATGGCAATTCGGCGCCTGCCGGCGAGTGTGTCACGCAGGTGGCCGTGTAATTGCTGCCAGGGAAGATAAACCAGCTTCCTCCCCGGCAGAAGGTCGAGATGACCTCGCTCAATCGCGTGAACGATCCGGGTCGGTTCGCCCTCCGCCGGCAGGAAGTAGAACCATCTGCGCGTACCGAAACGACGTTCATCTAGTCCCAGAATACGATAGGCGAGCGGATCGCTCTGCCGAAAATCGTAGAAGAGCCAACCGTCGATCTGGGCTTCGCGGAGCGCGCGCTGCATGCGCTCGATTCGCGCCCCAGGGGCCGGAGAGGAGGAATCAGCCTTTCGATCTGTCATGTTCATTCAGTCCAGGATAAGTGTCTCAAGTGCATTGATTGGCGGCTCGCCCTGCGATAATAACCAATCATGAAACTTTCGGAGTGAGAACCCATCCGGTTGCGCTGCCCGATACCGTTCTCGAAGTCCCATGATCTGCCATTTTCCCCAAGAATACATCAAAACCAGGGGGTCTCTCGTATAACGCTTCACCTCGCGCACGGCATTGGTCCGCTCCTGATAGGTCTCCCTGACCAGAAACTCTTCTGCCTCACTGCGCGACATGTTTTCACAATGCATTCGCGTTGCCACGATCAGGCGTCCGATGCGCCAAATGGCTTCGTGCAGTTGGAAGAGCCGGACCCGCGGGTCAGCTCCACCATAACCCTGATCGACCATCAATTCCTCGCAGTAATGAGCCCAGCCCTCGATGAAAGTGCCCGCGCCGAATATCTTCCTCAGCTTCGAGTCACAGTCAGCGACGTGGAGTTGCTGGACGAAGTGTCCTGGATAAGCCTCGTGGATCGTGGTCGTCTCGAGCGAGAAGTTTGAGTGGGAGCGAAGATATTCTTCTTTTTCCGAGGAGCTCCAGTGCGCGGCCACGGGCGTCACGTAGAAGAAGCTCGGAAGAAGCTGGGTCTCGAACGGTCCCGGCGTGTCGAGCGCCGCGAAGAGCATACTCCTCAGAAATGGCGGGGTTTCGGTCACCTGCAACTCGCCTTCAGGAATCGAGACCAAGTCCCGCTCGATCACGAATTCACGAACAGTGTCTAGTTTTCGCCGGTAGGCGTCGATGAGGTCATCGGCCGCAGGATGTTCGCGCGAATATTTCTGCAGGGTTTCCCTCAGATTCGCGTTCCCATCGATCCGACGGGCCCATTCCGCCATCTCGGACTGAGTCTTTAGAAGTTCGTCCTGCCCACGCCGGAGAATCTCATCTACGGATGCGTCGACCCATTCCTCCTGCCTCAGCTTGGTTTGGAAGCCGTCCGGACCGAGGGCGAACTCGCCATTGGCGACGGGCAGTAACTCCGCCTCGAGGAAACGGATCATGCGATCATGAGCCTCTACGGCCGCTCGATTGGCCGCGAGTAACTCGTCGCGGAGGGCGAGATTGGGAGACTGGCCTGCACACTGTGGCACGACCTCGATCATGAAATCGCGCGCGCCAGCAAACTCTTCGAGCGCAATTTCTACCCAGATCGCGGGAACACCTCCGCCCGCGTCCCCACTCCTTCGTGACACGGCTCGTTTCAGGTTCTCTTCGCCGGTCCGGAGAAAGTCGGGAATTCGACGGCAGCGGGCTGCCGCATTGCGCAGTCTCTCATCGAGGGGACCGAAATCTCGAATGAGAAGGTAGTGGATCGCAGAGCTGGCTAGATCATTGTAGTAATTCGGATCGCGTTCCCAACTCTTAACCTCCTCCAATTCGTGCGTCTCTCCGAGCAAGTGTCTGCGCAGCAGCTCTCGATCCACCGCCAAGTCCTTGGACAATCCAACTGACTCCATCTCGTCAAGACGAACAATCCAGGCACGAAGACTCCTAATCTCGTCTGCAACGGCATCGGATGAGAGATCTTCGAGCTCCTGGTCGAATTCATGGAATCCCAGGGCGGTGGCCGACGTCGGGTTGCGCCGGAGATAGTCTTGGAGGTAGTCCTCGCTCACCCGAACAAATTCTGTGTTTGCTCTTGTGTCTGTGAACATCCGATCGAGCGGCTATAGCGGCTTCGCTATCCGAGAGTCGAAGTTAACATTCGAAGATTAGGTTGACAAGCACGGCGACATCACACCGATTCCGTCAGGATTCCCTGGCGCCAACTCAAGTACTTCCCTGGTGCCACAGGCGGCAGCCGGTGGTGCGGCACCACCGACCTAGTCCAGTGCCCATTACACCCTTACCCGCTCTCCCCGCGCATTATCGGAGAGCCGACTTGCATGGAAGGCGCGGGGAGATGGGCTGGGGGAAACTGCTAGTCGAGGCTAGGCTGGGGATAAATTCGCCGATCCGACGGGACGGATCGGCGGCAATCTCACATCGATCGAGTTCTCTCCCGCCTCACACTTTCTTAAGTTGACGACAATGACCCGGATCACCCTCGGCTAATTGTTGTAAACTAGATGGACGTTACGGCAATGCGCGATCGACCTCGGAGGACAACTATTGTGCAATTCACACTAAAGGCTTCGACGCTGCATGCGCGGGCTCCCGTGGTCTGGCTCTCCCTTGCCTGCATCATCCTGATCAATGTTGGGATTGGCTCTGACCGAGCCGACAAGGCTGAGCGGCGACCCCACATTTTGGACCTCACAAAGACGCCTCCGAAGCCTGGGAAGCCCATGGGCGTGCCAGGCGCTGCTTGGGGCGCCATCACGGACACATTGCCTCCCGTATTGTATCCACCACGTTATAGACTCCCGATCAAAGCGAGCATTCTCACGGTGAGACCAACTACCCTTCGTCCAGGACAAGAATTCCTACTTGAACTGTTGCTGAGCAATACCGGCTTGACGCCATATTACCTGCCGAGCTCCCAGGATGAGATGAAGTCTCATAGGCCGGGGAATACGGGCAGGCGATCACTCAGTTTCAGATTATGGTTCCTGCCGCCAGACGAGCGGGCGAAAGTCAGCTCCCTTTTGGCAATCGTTTTTGGTTCGGAAACGCGTGGCGGATCACTTCGAAGAATAGAGCCCCACGGATCTGTCCTGGTGCGGCTAAAGGCGAATTTGAAACCGGTGTCCGAGTGGCTCTCAAACGGGGTGAGAGACGTGGAGATCCAAGTTGTCTGTTCGGAGCAGACGCTTGAAGACGGCCGGTATTACATCAAGGCGTTGTCCGAAAGGGTCAATTCGGAGAACGGGGTTACACTAACTATGGAGCCGGAAGTCCCCTCAGGGAACGCCCGGAAATCGAGCCTTCACAAGCCGTGTCTCTTGTACCTATAATGCCCGATTTCTGCTGAGTCCTTCGAGGACCTGCAGGAACCTCTCCAAAGGAGACAACCATGGCAATCAAAGTAGGTATTAATGGATTCGGGCGGATCGGACGGAACATATTTCGCGCCGCCATGAAGGATTCGGAGATCGAATTCGTGGCGGTCAACGACATCACCAGCACCGACACGCTGGCCCACTTGCTGAAATATGACTCGGTGCTGGGAAATCTGGAGGCGAGCATCAGAGCGGCAGGCAATGAGATCACCGTGGACGGGCATGTGTTCCGGGTCTACTCTGAACGCGACCCTGCAAAGATCGATTGGGGAGCTGTCGGCGCGCAAATCGTGGTCGAATCAACCGGCCTGTTCACCAAACGGGAAGATGCCGCCAAGCACCATCGCGCCGGAGTGAAAAAAGTGATCATTTCCGCCCCGGCTAAGAACGAGGACGTGACCATCGTGCTCGGGGTGAATGAACGCGCTTACCAGCCGAATGAACATCATGTTATTTCGAATGCGTCTTGTACAACCAACTGCCTGGCGCCCATTGCTAAAGTGCTTCATGACGATTTCAAAATCCAAAAGGGGCTGATGACTACGGTGCATTCGTACACCAACGACCAACATCTGCTCGATCTGCCGCATCCTGACCTGCGTCGCGCCAGGGCAGCAGCACTGTCGATCATTCCCACATCGACCGGCGCAGCCAAAGCGATCGGCCTGGTGCTACCTGAACTCAAGGGCAAACTCGATGGCATCGCGTTGCGAGTGCCTACCCCGAATGTTTCCATCGTCGATCTGGTGGCCGTGGTGGAAAAGAGGACGAGTAAAGAAGAGGTCAACGCGGCGATGAAGAGGGCGGCCGAAGGGCCCTTGCGCGGGATATTGCAGTATACAGAAGAGCCCCTCGTCTCGGTTGATTTCCGAGGCAACTCCAATTCATCGATCCTGGATGCGGACTATACCAATGTCGTCGATCACAACTTAGTGAAGCTCTTTTCCTGGTATGACAACGAATGGGGCTATAGCTGCCGTGTGCGCGATTTGATCAAGTTCATTGCCGGAAAGGGCCTGTAGGATGACCAAGCTCTCAATCCGAGACCTATCTCTGCAGGCACAACCGCTGTTTATTCGAGTCGATTTCAACGTACCCATCTCGAATGGTGTGGTCTCGGATGCAACCCGAATCGAGTCCTCCCTGCCAACCATTCAGTACTCCAGGCAAGGCGGCGCCAAGGTTATACTCGCCTCACACCTCGGGAGGCCCAAGGGCCAACCAAATTCCAAATACTCGCTGCGACCGGTCGCGTCCAAGCTTAGCGAAATCCTTGGCGCGCAGGTACGATTTGTCGAGAGTTGCATCGGACCTGAGGCCCATGCCGCAGTCAAGGATTTGGCGGCCGGGGAACTTTTGCTGCTGGAGAATCTCCGCTTTCATGCCGGCGAGGAGAAGAACGATGAAGGTTTCGCCCGCCAACTTGCGGGATTGGCCGAGCTATATGTCAACGATGCCTTCGGCACGGCGCATCGCGCCCACGCTTCAACCGAAGGCATGACCCATTTTGTTAAGGAGGCCGCCGCCGGTCTATTGATGGAGCGAGAGCTCGAGTATCTCGGCAAGGTGCTCCGGAATCCGGAACATCCTCTGGTGATAGTCCTTGGCGGCGCAAAAGTATCGGACAAGATCGGCGTGATCCAAAACCTGTTGAAGATCGCTGATTACGTCCTAATCGGCGGGGCTATGGCTTATACGTTCTTGAAGTCGCAGGGCAATGAGGTCGGGGCATCGTTGGTGGAGGACGACCAGCTCGAGCTCGCCCGGGACCTCCTGAAGGCCGCGAAGGCACGAGGAGTCGAATTCTTGCTGCCCGTGGATCACGTGGTGATAGACAAGTCCTCCGGCACCGCTGACCCGAGCGTCGTCTCTACGGCCGCGACGGCGCCGGTGGCCGCCGGAATGGACATTGGCCCCGTCACGGCGCGGCAGTATGCGGAGATCGTCACCGGCGCGGCAATGGTCGTTTGGAATGGACCGATGGGTGTATTCGAGCAAAGGCCCTTCGATCGCGGTACGGTTTTGATTGCGCAAGCCATGGCCAAATGCCGGGGAGTCACGATCGTCGGCGGAGGAGATTCCGTGGCTGCGGTTCACCAATCCGGCGTTGCAGCCCAGATCACGCATATCTCCACCGGAGGCGGAGCGACGCTGGAATTTCTTGCAGGCGTCGAATTGCCCGGAGTGGCCGCGTTGAGCGACAAAACGTGAGTCGATTGAACCGGCCTATCCGGCCGCCTCAAGACTTCATCTCCACGGGAGTGAGACGAGTCCCATGCGAAAACCGGTCATTGCTGGAAACTGGAAGATGTACAAGCTCGTCCAGGAAGCGGTCTCGCTGGTCCTGGAGCTTAAACCGCTCGTTGCCAATGCCAATCACTGCGAGGTGGTTGTGGCGCCGCCCTTTACGGCGCTCAAGACGGTGGCGGATCGGCTCGAAGGATCCCCGATCGATGTTGCCGCCCAAGATCTGTGCGAGGAGACGGAATTTGGAGCACGGACGGGGGAGATTAACGCCGCCATGCTGCGTGACGCGGGGTGCGACTACGTCATCATCGGTCATTCCGAGCGAAGGCAATTCAATGGTGAGACAGACCAGCTGGTGAACGCAAAGATCAATGTGGCACTAAAAGGCGCCCTCAAACCCATCGTGTGCATCGGTGAACGCCTGGAAGAGCGCGAGGGCGGCCGGGCAGAGGAAGTGGTCAGGACGCAGCTGTCCAGCGGGTTGGCCAACTTGACACCCGATGAAGTCGTCCGTATATTGCTTGCTTACGAGCCTGTATGGGCCATCGGCACGGGCCGCACAGCGACGCCGGCAATTGCGCAAACGATGCATGCGTTTATCCGGCGATTTTTGATGGAGCAATTCGGGGCAGCGGTCTCTTCAACAATCCGTATCCTGTATGGCGGAAGCGTTAAACCGGATAATATCGCTGCGCTCATGAAAGAATCGGATATTGACGGCGCATTAGTGGGCGGGGCCAGCCTCGCTCCCAGGAGTTTTGCCGACATCGTGAACTATCTCAGGTGAATTATGGTTTGGTGGGCATATTCCCTTCTCGGATTTTACATGCTGGCCTGCGTCATATTGGTGATCGCGGTGCTGCTGCAGCCCGGCAAGTCGGACGCGGCCGCCCTGTTCGGCGGAGGGGCCAGTCAGACGGCATTCGGGCCGCGTGGGACCCAAAACTTTTTGGGTTACGTCACGATCGGGGCCGCGATCGTGTTCATGGGACTCGGCCTCCTCATGAGCTTTCCGGGTGTTCTTGGGCCCAGGTCAGTCGTCCGGACTGTCTCCGACACATCGCCTGCCGTGCCCCCGGTTCCAGCGCCAGGAAATCTCCCCATCGAAGTGAAGACGACCCCCGAGAAACCTGGCGCATCTACCGAGACAAAGTCTCCGGCAGCTTCCAAACCTCAGTCCAAGAAAAGCGACGACAAGTCCAAGGCTGCCGCGCCGGCCAAACCTACCGGTGGCAAGCCTTGAAGCCGCGTCCTACCTTAAAGTAAACGCCGAAGTGGTGGAATTGGTAGACACGTACGTTTGAGGGGCGTATGGGGCAACCCGTGGGGGTTCGAGTCCCCCCTTCGGCACCATCAGAGAAAGCATCCGACCCTGGCGTGCCCCACTGATGAGACAATCCGCCCTCCCATTATTGCTCACGATCCTTCTCTGTTCATGTCGCGGCCCGTCGGGCCCGAACCAACACGATGGGCGAGGGGACATCAAATCAATATATCCCGACGCTCAACTCTTAAAACTCTCCAATCTTGAAGGCACTCCCGGCCGCCGTCTTGTGAGCCCGCAACGGGCGGGGCCCAAGTCGTTCAACGCATTGCTCGCCGACGATTCCGAAACGCTGGAGGTCACGGAAAGCCTGATGGCGAGGCTCTTCCGGATTAACCGCCAGACTCAGGAAGTCGAGCCGGAGCTGGTCGCCTCATCGGCCTATTCAGACGACCGCCGCGCGCTCACCCTCAACCTTCGACGCGGCCTGAAATTCTCCGATGGACATCCCTTCACCGCCGATGACGTAGTGTTCACTTTCCGGCTCATCTCCGACCCGGCCTTACGCTCATCGGTCACGGACATGGTCACGATTGGAGGCCGTCCGATGGCATGCGAGCGAATCGACGACTTCACAGTCAAGCTAACGCTCGCTAAGCCTTACGCAGCCGTGGAGAGACTTCTTGATGCGGTCGCCATCGTGCCCCGACACAAGCTGGAGACCGCATGGAATGAAGGCCGATTCCAATCGGTCTGGAATCTATCGGCCCGACCTGACCAGATTGCAGGCTTGGGGCCATTCGTGCTGAAGCAGTATGTCCCGGGCGAGAAGACCGTTGTCGCGCGCAATCCCTATTATTGGAAGACCGATAAGCGGGGCACACAACTTCCTTACCTCGATGAGATCGTCTTCCTCATGGTGCCCAATCGGAGCACGCAACTGCTGAAGTTCCAGCAAGGGGAAATCGATCTGCTTGCTCCCCTCTCGACGGAAGATGCGAAGAACCTGAAGGCGGGACAACACGCCGCCGAGGCCTC
>JACXTT010014933.1_pt1 | contig 10112 bp, 9 predicted proteins | sample 9270951 | NCBI WGS metagenome assembly JACXTT01 (sample SAMN15532306, study PRJNA645909) | rock metagenome | isolation source: weathered quartz diorite | place: Puerto Rico | collected 2017-06-21
TCTCGCACCAGCGTTTGACTGGCTGGGCGTGCTCCGAGTGTGGGTGGACCTTTCCGGTTCCAGCCTTGCTCACCGACCCGGAAGCCAAGAGCGCATATGACCGGCTGGCCTCCTCCCAGTTCCAGGATCATAATTGCGCTGTACACGGACAGCCTGCCGTGGTTGTCGATTCCGAAAACTTTACCGCACGCGCGCGGAAACTGGTGACCCGCGGCTTCAAACCGAAAGACGCCGCCGAGATCACCATGCAGGAGATCGTGTTTGAAAACCGCAGCAATCCCGCCGCCGCCAAAAGGGCCAAGGAGGACGCGGAGGACTTTCTCCGCCGCGTGAAGGACGGGCTGATTTGAGCGGCAATTGTTTGCCTATTGTTGTTTACCAGTCGGTTGTTGCGGGCTGAACTTGGACTCCCCGCGGAGCAGCAGCACAGCAGGGTTCTCACGTTCCGCAATCCATTCCCAGACCCGGCGGCCGTTTGCATCCAGAGAACATCGCGCCTCGGAGTAGTCTGCGAGCCGGTTCAGCACCGTCGTGACGGAGGCAATAGGATCTTTGTGACGCTCGAGCAATTCCGGGAATTTATGCTCCAACGCCTGACAGACAAAGCGTGCCCCCATCGGTTTGCCGGACTCCATCAGAACCACGCGACAAGCGCGCGTAAAACCGGGCTGACGGCTGGCGGTCTTGCGATCAAGAAAGGTTAACAACTGAGCGCTGAGGACAGAGTCGCCGAAAATATTTGCCAATCCGGCCAGCGTCTGTTTGATGGTGCCAATCCGTTTCATAAGCTCAGCGCGCTGTTGCAACAAGTCCTGCAGCTCCCGCTCCGCCGAGCGGATGACCTCCTGGACATGGAGGTCATCTGCCCGCGATTGCCCATTGCTTCCGTGCATGCCTGCGATCATCGAATTCTCCTGGGTTGGATTGTTCGTTATTGCTGTGCATTGCTAACGGCGACAGTCTGAGTGTCGTGGGCATGGCGCTTCGCGCTATGCGCCCGCGTCTCTAACGGTTGCAACTCCTGGCCGACGGAATCGTGCTCCTGCCAGACCTGGGCCAGCGAATATCGGCCGTCTCTGCGCTCGAACCGCAACGTCGGCGCCGCTGGCGTGTCGCGGGTCTCGGCCGAGTTGGTCAGCACCTTGACCAGTGTGCGACCATGGGAATCCCGCAGCTCAAGCAGTGCCGGTGGCGTACTTACCAGCGAGTAGTCCCCAGCCGGGAAAATTCGATTCCCTACGGCGAATTCGAAGGGAATGCTTGTCTTAATCACGCGTTCGAAGCGCTGGGCGTGGGCCCCTGACCCGAGGGTCAAGACGCCCAGAAGAAGTGAAGTGACGGTTCGTGCTACCAGGTTTCTCATACAACCTCCCCAAGTCATGAATCTGTTGTGGATGTTAGGAACTGTTATTTCCTGCAGCCGATCCTTGCGGGCTCGGTGCGAATCCGCGACCTGCAGTGTGCTCGCGAACCGCAGTGTGCCCTAGGAGCCCTTCGCCGCCTATCCGGTTCTTGCCCTCAATCCGTTTTTCCGGCGCATGGGGGTTGGACGAGAAAATGGACATATGAGATTTATTGTTTGTTTTCATTAAATCGATGAACTACACTCATGAAGAGATGAGTCCGAAACTGGAAGTCCGCCACCTCAAGCTGCTGGTGACGGTGGCGGAAGAGGGAAGCGTCACCGAAGCCGGGAAACGTCTGCACCTGACGCAGTCCGCCCTCAGCCACCAACTGCACGACGCCGAACAGAAATTGGGTACGGCGCTGTTTCTACGCCTGGGAAGGAAGATGGTACTAACGCCCGCCGGCGAGCGTCTGATTGCATGCGCGCGGCGGGTGCTCGATGAACTGAGCGATGCCGAGACGCAAGTCGAGCGCCTGAATGGCGGCGCCCGGGGGGAGATTCGGTTGAGCACCGAGTGCTACACCTGCTATCACTGGCTCCCGCCGGTGTTGCAGAAATTTCACGACAAATTTTCCCAAGTTGAGGTGAACATCGTGGCCAGCGCAACCTCGAATCCGGCGGCTGCACTGCTTGAAGGCAAGTTGGACGTGGCCATCATTAGCTGCGTACCACGCAACCAGCGCTTGCGTGCCACCCCCATGTTCGAAGACGAGTTGGTGCTGGTAATGTCCCCGACGCACCGCCTGGCGTCAGCCAGCCAGGTGAGGCCCAGGGATCTGGAGACTGAAACCGTGTTGATCTATCCTCCGCGGGAGGAGAGCACCCTCATCAACAAGCTACTGAAGCCGGCGGGGGTGAACGCGCACCGGGTCATCGAGGTTCCGCTGACGGAGGGGATCGTGGAACTCGCGGCTGCCGGAACCGGTGTGGGATTTCTTGCCCGCTGGGCGGTCGCGCCGGCCCTAGAGGCGGGCAAGGTGGCGATCCGCACCTTGGGCAATCGCGGTTTTCGACGGCAATGGTTTGCGGTGACAATGCGTAAACAACCCACACCTCCTTTTCTCACAGAGTTCCTCAGTTTGGTGTCGAACTTCTGCCCTAAGCATGCCCGGCGAATGTCCGCGTAACGGCAGCCTGAAGCGATACCATCATTGGCATGGAGCGCCGCTCCGTGGTGGCTTACCTCGAAAACTTTGTCCGACAAGGCAACGAGTGTGCCTACGTTCAGCGTCGCGGGTACCGGGTCGTCCGCTGGAGTTACGGGCAAGTGGCCGGAACCGCATTCCAGTTTGCTCGCGAACTGCAGAACCGAGGCATAGGCAAGGGCGAGCGCGTTTTGCTGTGGGGGCCAAACTCGGCGGAGTGGGTGGCGGCATTCTTCGGTTGTGCTTTACGCGGCGCTGTCGTCGTACCGATCGACGATGCCGGCACCGCCGACTTCATGCAGCATGTCGATCAATTCGTGGGGAGCAGGCTCCTGCTGTGCTCTCGCGAGCATGCCCAAGCTCTCTTATCCATTTCGGCCAAATCAACTTCGCCACCGATCCTGATTCTTGAAGACCTGCCAACGACGGTGGCGGGCCATTCGTCTGCTCCTTGCGATGGGGCGGAGATCGCTGCCGGAGATATTCTCGAAGTGGTCTTCACCTCTGGTACCACCGCGGAGCCAAAAGGCGTCGTGATCAGTCATGGCAACGTCCTGGGGAATATCGCACCCCTGGAAGCCGAGATCAGGCGATATCTCAAGTATGAAGGTTTGGTGCATCCGGTGCGCTTCCTCAACCTGTTGCCCTTGAGTCATGTCTTTGGCCAATTCCTAGGAATTTTTCTGCCCCAATTGATGGTCGGCACAGTGATCTTTCAGGATGCGCTGAGCCCCGCCGAAGTGATCCGTACCATACGGCGCGAACGTGTGTCCCTGTTGGTGGCAGTGCCCCGCATGCTGCAATCGCTAAAAGAGAAGATTGAGCGCGATCTGGAAGACAGGAACGATCTGGCGGTCTTCCGGAGGAAATTTCAGTTCGCCGAGGGCAAGCATTTTCTCCGGCGCTGGTGGATGTTTCGTCGCATTCATCGTCAGTTCGGATGGAAGTTCTGGTCGTTTCTCTGTGGTGGGGCGGTCTTGGACCGGGTGACCGAGGACTTCTGGGGCAGGCTGGGCTACGCGGTTATTCAGGGCTACGGCCTCACCGAAACCACCTCGATCATTAGCGTGAATCATCCCTTTCGCCCGAGCAAGGGATCGATTGGCAAGGTCTTGGCAGGACGCGAAGTCAAGGTTGCTCCCGATGGCGAAATCCTAGTTCGGGGCAGTGGCGTCGCGTCGCGATATTGGAGCGGCCAGGAGCCACGGCCGATTGCCGCCGCTGAAGGCTGGTACGGCACCGGAGACCTCGGCGAACTCGGGTCTGATGGCAACTTGTATTTCAAAGGCCGGAAGAAGGACGTGATCGTCACCTCCGCGGGGATGAACATTTATCCCGAGGACCTCGAGGCCGCCTTGCGCCGGCAACCCGAGGTAAAGGACTGCGTTGTGGTGGCTCTGCCGCAGGATGGAAACGGCGAGCCCTGTGCGGCCCTCATCATGCGAGACCGTCACGCCGATCCGCACGCGGCAGTGAAGCGTGCGAACGAGACCTTGGCCGAGTACCAGCATGTGCGGAATTGGTTTGTCTGGACGGGCGAAGACTTCCCCCGTACTCCCACCCAAAAGCCACGCGCTCATGTAATCCAGCAGGTCGCGCTAGCCCGCTGCGGAACGCAGCCGGCAGCCGGCGCTTCTTCCCGTCCATTGATGCAATTGATCGAGCGGTTCACAGGCCGCGCAGTGGCGGATGCAGATGGAAAAGCCAATCTGGACACCGACCTGAATCTCAGTTCGCTTGGTCGAATGGAATTGATGAGCGCGCTAGAAGACCGCTTTCAGGTGGACTTGAGCGAGACCGCTTTCGCCCAGGTCAAGACCGTGGGCGATCTCGAGAGCATGCTGCACGACCGGCTTCCGTCGCGGGCAGAGTATCACTTTCCCACATGGGTTCAGCGCTGGCCCACATCTTGGAATCGGATCGTTCTTCACTACCTCCTCTTGCGTCCCGCGCTCCTTTTGCTGGGGTGGCCGCGCATCGAAGGGCGCGAAAACCTGCGCGAGGTTGACGGTCCCGTACTGGTGGTCTGCAATCATATTGACGAGGTGGACGTGGGGTTCGTGCTCACCGCGCTCCCTCCCCGTCTGCGGCACCGCCTGGCAACGGCAGCGGGCGGGGAAGCGCTGGAGGCGCTGCGAACGCCTCCGCTGGGGCGAAGCCTGCCGGGTGTGGTGTATGACCGGGTGAAATGGTTTCTGGGAGTTTCGTTGCTGAACCTCTTCCCTCTGCCCAGGCAGGCAGGCTTCCGCGAAAGCTTTGCCTATGCGGGGGAATCGGTCGATCGCGGCTACAGCATTCTGGTCTTTCCCGAAGGGCGCCACACGACCGACGGCCAAATGCAACCGTTTCGCGGCGGGGTTGGCCTGCTGGCGAACAACCTGACCATACCGGTCCTACCTATGCGGATTCACGGTTTGTTCGAATTGAAGCAGGCTTGCAAGAAATTTGCCCGGCCAGGCCAGATCCGCGTGAGCATGGGGCCGCTGGTTCAATTTCCGCCAGACAGCGACCCCGAGTGGATTGCACGTGAATTACAAAACAGAGTGGAACAGCTGTAAGGCTGGAAACCTTGTCTTCACCATGGCTTAAGCCCAGTCCCTGTCGCGACCGCAGCATCAATGCGCATGTTTATCGATCTTGTTACCTTTAGGACAAACCGCAGAACCGCCTTCGCATCGAAGCTCCAGCATGTAGTATTTATTTGAGATCGTCTGCGGCAAGCCCAATCGGTCGCGGCAAAATTCAGTCGGAGGTCGTAAGACATGCATTTCGATTTGAAGCAGTCATCGCGAGTGGTGGTATCGAGTGTTCTGGCTGCTGTTTTCGCTCTCCCCCTCAACCTGGCGGCACAAATGCCGAGCCATGTGGTGAGCCCCTCCGAGCTTCAGCAGTCGGCGGTAAAGGCCTCGACCGCAAGACAGCAAAATCGGGAGGAGGTTCGACAGTTCCTCTCGTCGGATACAGCCCAAAAGGCCCTGAAATCGGCCCATATCAATCCGGAACACGTAAAGAACGCCGTGTCCACGCTGGACGACGCGGAACTCGCGCAACTGGCTTCGCGGGTCCACAAGGCGCAGGCGGATTTTGCCGCTGGAACACTCAGCGACCGGGATTTGATCATCATCCTCGTTGCCATTGCCGCCCTGATCCTGATTATTGTCGCCGTACGATAGGAGCTCCGCCAAGTTGTGGGTCGCTTGAGGGCAGCGTCTTGAGGGCGAGCATGTTCAGGACGACGATGTTCATGCGTACGATCACCACGACTCTGACGTGGCTTGGAGTCTGCGGGGTGCTGTTGGCAGCCGGTCTTCCCGGCGTCTGGCTGGACGTTCCATTTGTGAAGCAGGAGAAAGACGGCTGCGGGGCGGCCAGCATTGCCATGGTGATGCAGTACTGGCGGCAGCAACAGGGCAAACCGTTCCGTCAGGACTCCAACCCGATCCATATCCAGCGTGAGCTCTATTCTTCCAAAGCTCATGGCATCTATGCTTCCGACATGGAACGCTACCTCAGGGACAAGGGATTTCGTACGTTTACAATTCACGGAGAGTGGGAAGACCTCAAGCATCATCTGGACAAAGGACGTCCGCTGGTTGTCGCCCTGAAACCAGCCGCCGGCGCCCTGCACTATGTGGTGGTCGCCGGTCTGGACACCCAGGACGGGATCGTCATCATCAACGATCCGGCGCAGCGCAAACTGCTCAAGCAGGACCGGTCGGAGTTCGAGCGGGAATGGAGCGGCGCCGGCAAGTGGACATTGCTGGCATTGCCTCAGGACCAAGCGCGCTGATCGCTCCCGTATTTTTAGTCTTTCTTCTCCTCGGGTGTGCGATCCCGGGCGTTGCCCAAGGCACTCTTTCTGACACTGAAGCGGTGGAGCGAGCGAAGCAACTCTTATCCGAGCAGCGCTGGCAAGAAATCGTGAGCCTGGGCAAAGCCGCGCAAAATCCCTCCGCCGACTTTGACTTCTACTACGGCACTGCCTTGGCGCAGTTGGGGCGTTTGCCGGAATCGAAGCATGCCTTTGCAGCGGGAGCCCGCCTGTTGCCCCAAGACAAACGATTCCCCCTGGAGCTGGCCGGGGTCGCGTTTAAGCAGAAACAGTATTCCCAGGCCGCTCACTACCTCAGGCGCGCCCTGCGTCTTGACCCCAACGACGCTTACGGCAACGATTTTCTCGGCACTGTTTATTTTTTGCAGGGAAACATCGAAGCAGCACTCAAGTACTGGAATCGCGTGGGCAAGCCGCGGATCGTCGAGGTACGAGCAGCCCCGGTGCCGCAGGTGAACCCGGTCTTATTGGATCGCGCTTTCGCGTTCGCTCCCACCGGCGTATTGCGGTCGCCGGACCTGCTGACAAGCAGGGTTCGCGTTCGAGGGCTGGGAATTTTTCCCAGCGATCGGTTCGATGTGCAGGCCCGGGATGACGGTGACTTTGACGTTCTTTTCCGGAACCGCGAGCGCGACGGATGGGGTCAAGGCAAACTGGAGAAATTGTTCCTCCTGCTTCGCGAGGTGCCATTCCTGACCCTCACTCCGGAGGTCTACAACCTGCGGCATCAGGCCATCAATTTCGTCTCCCTGTATCGCTGGGATGCCGAGAAACGCCGCCTCTTCGCTCAACTTTCAGGTCCGTTCAAAGGGAATCCGAAATTTCGCTATGCACTGGTGACCGACCTGCGCAGTGAGAATTGGGACATCCGAAACTCGTTTCAGGGGCCGGCCCCCCTCCTGGGAAGTTTGAACCTGCGGAGGGAATCGGTAGAGGCAACTTTTTCCTCGTTCGAGGGCGGGCGTTGGTGGTGGTCTGCCGGAGCCGAGCTTTCGCACCGCGATTTCCGCAGCGTGATTCCGGGCACGACTCTCACCCCCGGCCTGCTGGCTAAGGGCTATCAATTGAAGCAGTTCGCGCAACTGGATGCTGTTCTGTGGAGTTGGCCGGAGAGGAGATTGACTCTCGATGGCGGGTTTTCGTCGCAACTGGGGCGCCTCTGGTCGCAATCCCCCCAGGCTTTCGAAAAGCTGCAGGGTTCGGCGCGCCTTCACTGGCTTCCCCAACCCCAGGGCGACGATTACGAAGTGCAGCACTCGGTCCGCGCGGGTAGGACGTTCGGGAGCGCTCCCTTCGACGAGCTTTGGATGCTCGGACTGGAACGCGACAATGATCTATGGATGCGCGGCCATATTGGGACTCGCGATGGGAGGAAGGGCAGCGCGCCCCTGGGGCGTAACTATTTCCTTTCCAATGCGGAAGCCGACAAGAACGTTTATCGCGGCGGAATCTTCACCGTGAAAGTTGGACCTTTTCTTGACACCGGCAAGATTACCGACTCTTCTACCGGATTAGGTTCGCATCGATGGCTCTGGGACTTGGGCGTGCAGGCAAAAGTGCGAGTGTTTGGCATTGCAGTGGCATTTTCCTACGGCAAAGATCTGCGGTCGGGAAACAACGCTTTTTATGTCTCGATGCGGTAACACTCTTGTGGGAGTGAAACCAGTCCCCAATGTGGACGCAAGCGTTCCGCCTGTGCAGAGTGGGAATGGGCCCACGGGGGGATTCACAGTACGACCGGTGGCACTGCATTTCCGGGCAAGAATTCGCAAGGCGAGCGTGGCTGTGATGGCCGAGGTTATAATGTCGGCATGAAACGTACAGGCTTGTTTCCCATCGCCGTGTTCCTGCCGATTTTCTTCGCTCTCTCGATCGCGGCCCTTGCCGCGGCTGGCCCCAAAACCACAGTCGAGTTGAAAGATGCTCAAGGCAAGAGCGTGGGAACGGCGATGCTCTGGAGCAAAGCGGCGGTACCGGGAGTGTTCATGAAGCTCAACCTTCATGATCTGCCACCGGGAGAGCACGCGCTGCACTTTCATGGGAAGGCGCAATGCGACCCGCCGGATTTCAAGTCCGCCGGTCCGCATTTCAATCCAGATGGAAAGAAACACGGCCTGGAGAACCCTGACGGTCACCACGCTGGCGATATGAATAATTTCGCCGTGAACCCAAAAGGCCACGCTCGGCTCAAGGTTCTGAATAAGGAAGTAACTCTTGGCGATGACAGCCACTCGCTTTTCAGCAATGGTGGCACGGCTCTGGTCATTCATGCCAAGGCAGACGACCTGAAAACTGATCCGGCAGGGAACGCGGGAGACCGGATTGCCTGTGGAGTGATTCAGAAATAGCGGGCGGCATCTGCAGTCGACGTAAATGTCACAGTTTGAACAGGTTATCCACACGGGTAACCGCGAAAAATACAGTGAACACGGTATAGACCGTCAACCGCGACGGGAACCGGGCAGACCCACCTGCTTTATCATGCAATGCCCAGGAATCGCCTCCCAGAGCGCGACACATCAGTCATAGCTCCCCTCCACCTGCCATTGTCCATTCAGTAAATCCCGGACGAGGCGGTAGAGCGTGATACCAGTCGCTTCCTGCAAAGCGATGTCCCACTCGTCGCGTGCCCATCCTTCCTGCTCCCACCAGTCTCCAGAATTGCGCCAGGGCCCGGCTGCCCAGAGGATATCCCCATTTATTTCCTTGCGTTTTGAGCAAGCGATGTGCGTCGGCCTGCCTTCATGCACGGTCACTGCAGCGCGCGCCGGGGGGCGAAACATGCGCAGTGCGGTGACTGCACTTGCAGTTTGGAGCTCTGGGTTTGAGGTATTCCGATCAGATTTTGGCCCAGGAACCGGTTTTGCACGCCACTGCTTACTGCGGTTTGGCGCAAAGTGTTCCATCAGGAATCCTTCCGGACGGTGTGTATCCAGCAGTTGCAGAGAGCCGACTTTATTGTGGCCGACAATTCCTGCAATCCTAGCCAATGTGAGTTCGAGTTTTTCCGGTTCCGGAGACGGCGGAAGAAACAAACCATTTTGTGTCGCGCGCGGCCGCACGGGTTCAGCCGACAAATGAATCATTACGATGGGAGCGCCGGGCGGGTGCGCATTCAAATCAAGCTGCAACAGTTTGAGAAAAACTTTGGGGTCAAACATTGGAACTGGGAGGCGCAAGATGCGTTCAAAAACCTGCCGGGCTTGCGCTCGATCTGGAAGAGCAAGACTGCCCGTTTCCGCATAGTTCGTGGTTTGTTCCAGAGTCAAACGCAGACGCAATTCCTGTGTCGCCAAAGCGCGCGCTCCCAGCCGGCCGCACAATTGCTCCAGCAGCCGGCTCAGAAGAAAGGCCAGAGGTTCGAGCAGCACCAGGGGATATTCCAATTCGATCGCCTCCTCAAACTTGAGAGGCGCCTCGACCGGAACCAAAGTTCTGGAACTGTTGCCACGCGCCAACTGCTGCAGGCGAATGCCCTCCTGTCCCAGGCGCTCGCTCAGTGCGATATCGGGTAAGGCGGCCAGGGCGCGCAGATCCCGAATCCCCCAGCGCTGCAGTATTTCCAGATTTTGAGAATCCAGGTTTTGAAAATCGAGGCTCCCGGTGAGCAGCACTTCCAGAGGAAGATTGCCCAATTGCCCGGCTTCTTTTCCTGGGGGGATCACGATTACGCCGGAAAAGCCGTGAGCGGCAAGTACCGCCGTGTCTGGATCGAAGGCCACGGCAA
>JACXTT010014934.1_pt1 | contig 10112 bp, 5 predicted proteins | sample 9270951 | NCBI WGS metagenome assembly JACXTT01 (sample SAMN15532306, study PRJNA645909) | rock metagenome | isolation source: weathered quartz diorite | place: Puerto Rico | collected 2017-06-21
AGCCGACCGCGCTCGGGCCGTGGCGCGAGCTTCGGCTCGCCGCGGCGCACCTCGTCTGGCAGTCCGCGCACGCGGTCGACCTCCTCTATCACGCGGCGGGCGGAGCCTCGGTGCCGGCGACCCGGCCGCTCGCGCGCTGTTTCCGCGACGTCCACGTCGTCACCCAGCACGCCCGGGTTAACGCGAGCGTCCACGAGCACAGGGGGCGACCCCAGCCCGGCGTCGGCAACCCGCCCGCACAGTTGTAAGGAGAGAACCATGACGATCTCGGTCTACGATGCGATGCACACGCTGAAGGCCGTACGCCGGCTGCGTCCCGATCCGGTCGCCGACGACGTGCTGGAGCGCGTGCTGCACGCGGCGACGTGCGCGCCGACCGGCGGCAATCGCCAGCCGTGGCGCGTCGTCGTCGTCCGCGACCGCGAGAAGATGCGCGCGCTCGGCGATCTCTACGCCGAGCGCTGGCGGCATTTCGTCACCGTCTACAAGACGGTGATGGATGCGCTGCCGGCCGCGCAGAGCGAGTTCCTCAGCCGGGCCATCGTCGCCGGCAACTACCTCGCGGATCATTTCCACGAGGTGCCGGTGCTCGTCGTCTTCTGCTTCGATCCCACGCAGATGGCGATCACCGATCTCGGCCAGCCGCGCGTGTCGGTGGTCGGCGGCGCCTCGATCTACACCGCCGTGCAGAACCTGCTGCTCGCCTGCCGCGCCGAGGGGCTCGGCTGCGTGCTGACCACGCTGCTCTGCGAGCGTGAGCCCGAGGTGCGGGCGCTGCTCGCGATCCCCGATGCCTGGGGCACGGCCGCGGCGATCCCGATCGGCCATCCCGTCGGGCGCGGGCACGGGCCCGTCACGCGGAAGCCAATCTCGGAGATGGCCTACGCGGATTCGTTCGGCCAGCCGCTCGCGCTTCGCGCCGAGCGTTGAAAGGAGCGGCGCCCATGAAGACGTTCTTCGTCCAGATCAAGTGCGGGCTCGGCAAGTCCTACGAGGTCGCGAGCGCGCTCGCCGAAGCCGAGATCGCGTCGGAGATCTACTCGACCGCCGGCCATTACGACCTGATCGCGAAGTTCTACCTCGAGGACGACACGGACATCGGCCACTTCGTGAACGAGCGGGTCCAGGTGCTGCCGGGGATCCAGGATACGTTCACGATCGTCACGTACCGGGCGTTCTAGGATTCTCATCCAGGGGGCCCGTCCGCTGCTCGCCGCTACGCGGCTGCGCGGCTCCGATGCCCCCCGGACCCCCGTCGCATCGCGGCGCATGTCCGCGATGCTCCACCTATCTCCGCGCGAGGTCCTCGGCCGCGAGCCGGTGCGCCTCGATCACGCGCGGCACCTCGTCCGCCGGTCGGCGGCCGTAGCCGCACACCGAGGCGATGCCGAACTTCGCGCGATGCTTCCGCGCCATCTCGACGAGATGCCGAGTGGCCGCGGTGTCGTCGGTGTCGTGGATGAGCCCGAGGTAGAGCGTGGTGTCGCCGATCGCGAGGTCGCGAAGCGGAGCGAAGTAGGCATCCTCGGGATGGCGCGGCACCGGCATGTGGACCGCGTCGACGCGCCGCCCGGAGTGCTCGGCCGCGTAGTTCGAGAGCTTCACGCAGAGAGAGAGGTCGTCGGGCCTCGTCATCGGCCACTCGCCGAGCGTGCCGTAACACCAGTGGTAGACCAGTGCGGCCTCCTCGGGGATCGCACGGGAGAGCCGATCGATGGGGGATACGTTCCGGTCCCAGCGCCCCTCCGCCTGCGTCCACGGCAGCCGGCCCTCGAGGTCGAGCACCTCGACGCAGACGTCCCATTGGAACGCGAGCTCGCGCGGCGGGATCTTCGCGACGATCTTCTCGATCTCGCGGACGATGCCCTTCTCGTACGCCGGACGCATGATCGGGCCGTCGGCGGGATCGTGGAAGAACGTGTCGAGGCCGCTTCCGGTGAGCGGCAGGCAGATCTGGAAGCGCACGTCCGACGGGAACACGCCTTGGTCGCGTAGCTTCCGGAACACGCCGTACGAGGCGATCGCCGCGTCTCCGTAGCCGAGGTCTTCGAACTCGATCGCGCTGACGCCGGGCTTCACCTTGAAGAGCCACATGTCCTGCAGGCTCTGCGGCTTCCACTGCGGCACGCCGTCGATCGGTGCCGGGCGCTGGCGCGTCTCGATCGAGGGATGGCCGTGGTAGAAGCGGTACGCGAGGTAGTTGTGCCACCAGATCCGGTCGCCGACCTCGCCGTCGGGAAGGCACGGGAGGTAGCGGCCGAGCGCGCCGCCGCAGCTCCGGAAGACGTCTTCCACCGTGTCGAGCGGAACGCTGCCCACCAGCAGCAGGTCCTTGTTCAGCTGGCTCATGGAGTCCTCCTTTGCGTCCGTGCCGCAACCTCGTGGAACGATCCCGACTACGCCCCATCTCGTTGACTTGTCAATGAGCGGCCGAGCGTGCGAAACCTCCGCGCATGGCGAAGCGATCGGCCCACCTCGTCGGCAGCCTGCCGTTCGATGACGACGCGACTTGCATGCGCCGCGCCCTCGACGCGCTCGGACCGCATCTCCGGACCCTTCCCGACGGCGAGATCGGCGAGAAGTCCGCGCGCTATCCGAAGGGCAACCGCTACGCGTGGGTCACGTACGCGATCGAGCTGCTGACTGCGGACGGGACGAATTGGAAGGTCGTCAAGCAGGCGGTGCGCGGCGACGACGGTCTGGCGATCGACTACGACCACTTCCAGAAGTTGAAGCCGCTGCGCTCGCCGGCCGAAGTCGGCGAGCGCGTCTCGTTCGGCTACGACCGCTGGGTTCGCACGAACTATCCGATCTTCCAATCGCTCCGCCGCGAGCGCGGCCTCGACGCGATCAAGTTCCAGCTCGGCCTCCCGACCGGCAGCGCGCTCGGCTTCTCGTTCCGGAGCCCGATCACCGCGCTTCGCTACGCGAGCGGGTTCAACAGCGTGTTCGCGCGCGAGGCGAACGCGGCGCGCGATTTCGCCGGTGACGACATCGTGCTGCAGATCGAGGTCCCGCCCGAGCTCTACTTCGCCTACCTGCTGCCGAAGCCGCTGATGGGACTCGCGCTGCGGTCGATCCACGACCTCCTCGGCAAGATCCGTCCGGGTGCGGAGATCGGCGTGCATCTCTGCCTCGGCGACTTCCACGACCAGGCGATCATCCACCCGAAGACGCTCGACCGCATGGTCGCGTTCTCGAACCGCCTCGCGGCGGAGTGGCCGTCGTCGCACCGACTCGCCTACGTGCACTATCCGCTCGCCGAAGGCGCGCTGCCGCCGCCGACCGACGCGGCCTACTACCGGCCGCTCGGGGCCGTTCGATTGCCCGCCGGCACGCGCTTCATCGGCGGCTTCGTGCACGAGCGGCTCTCGCCCGAGGACAATCGCCGCGTGCGCGATGCGATCGAGCAGGCGCGCGGCGCCGCCATCGACGTGGCGTGCTCGTGCGGGCTCGGTCGGAAGTCCGTGGCCGACGCCGAACGCGCCCTCGCGCTGACCCGCGAGCTGATCGAGGACTGACCTTCGGATCAGGCCTAACGGCCCGCCCGGTCGAGTGATTTTGCCCTCTGCCGGCGCGTCTGCTGGTTTGTCTCGCGAGCCTTGCGCTACTCTCGCGAACAGGTTCTCCAACCCATTTTACGCTTCTCCAAAATCCCATGAAGCAAATCTTGGGGTCGCTCTTCGGAGCGATCCGGCGGTTCGTCGAGCGTTTCGTCCGTCCCCTCCTGATCGCGCTGTTCGGCGAAATTCGTTGGTCGCCGCCGGGCTGGCTGCGTGCGATCGAATCGAGGATCGCCGCGGTCTTCGCGCGGCTCGGCGCGGCGCGCGAGCGTGATCCACGCCGCTTCTGGAGCTCGGTCGTCGGCATCGCGCTGGTCGTCGCCGCGTCGGCCGCGGGATGGAATTGGTATCGCCATCTGCCGAAGCCGCACACGCTGACGATCGCGGCGACGTTGCCGAAGCCGACGAAGCTCGAGAAGGACGCCGTTCCCGATCCGTTGATCCTGCGCTTCTCGGGCTCCGCGGCGACGCTCGCGGAGGTCGGCAAGGACGTGGCGAGCGGCATCACCTCGACGCCGCCGCTCGAAGGCAAGTGGCAGTGGCGCAGCGATTCGATGCTCGTGTTCACGCCGCAAGGCGACTGGGAGGTCGGCAAGAACTACCAGGTTCGCTTCGACCGCAAGCTCTTCCCGTCGCACGTGTTGCTCGCGAGCTACGACTTCGCGTTCCAGTCCCCGGCGTTCCAGTTGTCGATCGAGGCGGCGAGCTTCTACGACCACCCGACCGATCCGAAGATCAAACGCATCGTCGCGACCGTGCGCTTCACGCATCCCGTCGACAAGGCCGACTTCGAGAAGCGCGTCGGCTTCCGCATGCGCGTCGAGCCGGTGAAGAGCTTCGACGATCCCGAGGCCAAGCCGTTCGGCTTCAAGGTGACGTACGACGATTTCGCGGGCCGCGCGTTCGTGCAGTCCGACTCGTTCGCGATCCCGAGCGACGAGGGCGAGATGCTGCTGACGATCGACCCGGGCGTACGCTCCGCGCGCGGCGGTCCGCCGGGCGGCGAGAAGCTCAAGCGCACGGTGCACGTGCCCGGCATCGAGAGCTACTTCCGGATCACCAGCATCAGCGCCACCGAGGTCGAGAACGCCCGCGAGGAGATCGACCGCGTGGCGACGATCGAAGCCTCGGCGCAGATGCGCTCCAGCGATCTCGAAGGCTCGCTCACGGTCCAGCTGCTGCCGAAGGACAAGCCCGCGGTCGGCGATCAGAAGGCGATCCCGAACTACCGCTGGAGCGATCCGCTCGAGGTCGTGCCCGAGGCGCTGCTGCTCGCGACGCCGGTCAAATTCGAGTGGATCCCGTCGGAGCGCGACTGGAACACGGTACAGAGCTTCAAATTCGCGGCCGAGACCGATCGCGACCTGCTCGTCACCGTGCGCCACGGTCTGACCTCCTTCGGCGACTTCCCGCTGAAGAAGGACTTCGTGACGATCCTGCACGCGAATCCGCTGAAGCGCACCGTGAAGATCGTCTCGGACGGCGCGCTGCTCAGCCTGTCGGGCGAGCGCAAGCTCTCGATCCTCACCCGCAGCGTCGAGAACGTCGAGCTCGAGGTGAGTCGGTTGCTGCCGGGATCGATCAGCCATCTCGTCGCGCAGACGAGCGGCCCGTTCCAGCATCCGGAGTTCGGCGGCTCCTGGACATCGTGGGACGAAGAAACCGCGATCGAACACGGCTTCGGCATGGACGATCTCTCGGAGCTCTTCACCGAGGTGCGCACGTTCCCGCCCGATCCGACCGGGCGCAATCGCTACACCGAGCTCGACTTTACGTCGTTGCTCGCCAAGGGTGGGCTGCCGCGCGGCCTCTTCTCGCTGATCGTCCGCGAGTGGGATCCGAAAGAGAAGAAGCCGGTGTCGGGCGGCGCGTCCGACAAGCGGTTGGTGCTGCTGACCGACCTCGGCGTGGTCGTGAAGGACGCGGCCGACGGCAGTCACGACGCGTTCGTGCAGTCGATCCGCACCGGCGCGCCGGTCGCCGCGGCGAGCGTGTCGGTGGTCGGCAAGAACGGGCTCGCCGTGCTCTCGGGCAAGACCGACGCCAGCGGCCGCGTGAGCTTCCCGAAGCTCACCGATTTCAAGCGCGAGAAGACGCCGACCGTGTACGTCGTCGAGAAGGACGACGACCTCTCGTTCCTGCCGATCGGCCGCAGCGACCGGCGTCTCGACCTGTCGCGCTTCGACACGGGCGGCATCGTCGAGACGCCCGACGCCGACACGCTGCAGGCGTACCTGTTCTCCGACCGCGGCATCTACCGGCCCGGCGAGGACATCCACATGGGCCTCGTCGTCCGCGCGGCCGACTGGAAGCCGCTCGCCGAGGGCCTGCCGCTCGAGCTCGTCGTCGAGGACCCGCGCGGCATCGAGGTGCGGCGCCAGACCGTGAAGTTCACGCCGGTCGGCTTCGCCGAGTTCTCGATGACGACGCAGGAGGATTCGCCGACCGGGCCGTACCAGTTCGGCCTGTACGTGAAGAAGGGGGAGGGCGCGGCGCAGCACGAAGTGCTGCTCGGCTCGGCCTCCGTCCGCGTCGAGGAGTTCCAGCCCGATCGCATGATCATCAAGGCCGAGCTCTCCGCGCCGCCGAGCGACGGATGGATCTCGCCGGACGCACTGACCGGCAAGGTGCTGCTGCGAAACCTGTTCGGCACCGCCGCGGTCGGCCGCACCGTGAAGGGTTCGTTCAAGCTCGCGCCGTCGGTCGCGGCGTTCTCGAAGTTCGCCGACTACCGCTTCAACGATCCCTACGCGACGAAGAACGGCTACGACGAGGACCTCGGCGAGATCGAGACCGACGACGAGGGCCGGGCGAACTTCGATCTCAAGCTCGAGCGCTTCGAGCGCGGCATCTATCGGCTGCGCTTCGTCGCCGAGGGCTTCGAGCCGGAGGGCGGTCGCTCGGTGATGACGGACGCGACGGCGCTGGTCTCGCCCGCTCCGTTCCTCGTCGCCTACAAGCCGGACGGCGATCTCAACTATCTGAAGAAGGGGAGCGATCGCTCGGTGCGTCTGATCGCGGTCGACCCGAAGCTCGAGCCGACGGCGCCGCCCGATCTCGAGACCGAGCTGATCGAGATCCGCTACGTGTCGGTGCTGACCAAGCAACAGAACGGCACGCTCGCCTATCAGTCGGTGCGGAAGGAGATCTCGCGCGGCAAGCAGAAGCTCGCGATCCCGAAGGAGGGGCTCGCGTGGAAGCTGCCGACCACGGACCCCGGCTCGTTCGCCTACGTGATCCGCGACGGCAGCGGCGTGGAGCTGAACCGCATCCCGTTCGACGTGGTGGGACAGGGCAACGTCTCGCGGAGCCTCGAGCGTGACGCCGAGCTCAAGATCAAGCTCGGCACACAAGAGGTGAAGCCCGGCGAGGAGCTCGAGGTGGAGATCCAGGCGCCGTACGTCGGCTCGGGCCTGATCACGATCGAGCGCGACCGCGTCTACCAGGCGCAGTGGTTCACGACGACGACGACGGCCTCGGTGCAGAAGATCCGCGTGCCGGCGGAGCTCGAGGGCAACGGCTACGTGACGGTCACGTTCCTCCGTTCGCTCGATTCGAACGAGATCTACATGAGCCCGCTGTCGTACGGCTCGGTGCCGTTCGCGGTCAGCCGCGCGCGGCATCTGCAAACGGTGACGCTGAAGACGCCCGAGAAGGTGCGTCCGGGCGAGGATCTCGTCATCGACTACCAGACGAGCGAGCCGGGCAAGCTCGTGCTCATCGCCGTCGACGAGGGCATCCTGCAGGTCGCGCGCTACCGCACGCCCGATCCGCTCGGCCACTTCTTCCGCAAGCGTGCGCTCGAGGTCACCACCACGCAGATCCTCGACCTGGTGCTGCCGGAGATCCGCATGCTGCGCGAATCCGCGGCGACCGGCGGCGACGAGGAAGGCGCGGGCGGCAAGCACCTGAACCCGTTCAAGCGAAAGGGTCAGAAGCCGGTCGCGTTCTGGTCCGGCATCATCGATTCCGACGGCAAGCCCGGCAAAGCGAGCGTGCCGATCCCGGACTACTTCAACGGCACCGTTCGCGTCATGGCGGTCGCCGCGAACGAGCACGCGATCGGCGCCTCTGAGACCAAGGCGATCTCGCAGGGCTACTTCGTGCTGCAGCCGCAGGCACCGTACTTCGTCGCGCCGGGGGACGAATTCGAGGTGACCTCTCTGGTCGCGAACAACGATGCCGAGGGCGGCAAGCAGGCCAAGGTGAAGGTGCAGCTCGACGCCTCGAAGAATCTCGAGGTGCTCGGCGACCGCGCCCTCGAGCCGCAGATCCCGCAAGGCACCGACACGACCGTCCGCTATCGCCTGAAGGCGAAGGGCGAGCCCGGCGTCGCCAGCCTCACGTTCAGGGCGTCGGCCGGCGGGCACGAGACGACGTACGGGCTCGAGATGAGCATCCGCCCGGCCGTGCCGTTCATGACCACGGTCGCGACGGGCTACGTGAAGAAGGGGCTCATCCGCGGCGCGAAGAAGGAGCTTCCGCTCGAGCGCGCGATGTTCGCGGAGCAGCGCTCGATCGAGGCCTCGGCTTCGCTCGTGCCGCTCGGGCTCGCGACCGGGCTCGTCCGCTACCTCCGCGACTACCCGTACGGCTGCACCGAGCAGGTCGTCAGCCAGGCGTTCCCCGGCGTGGTGCTCGGCGCGCGGGGCGAGTTCGGCCTCGATGCCGAGCGCGTGGCGAAGAGCTTCCGGCGCGCGCTCGCCGTACTCGAGGGGCGACAGAACTCCGAGGGTGCGTTCGCGGTCTGGGGCTCGGGATCCGACGTCACGAGCTTCCTCGCCGTCTATGCCACGCACTTCTTGATCGAGGCGCGCGAGCGCGGCTTCGACGTCCCGAGCTCCGTGCTCGAGCGGGCGCGCAACTACCTCCGCACGTTCTCTTCGGGACAGGGTGAGAGCTTGTCCGAGCTCCGCGCCCAGGCGTACGCCGCGTACCTGCTCGCGAGGAGCGGCGAGGTCGTGACGAACCAGCTCGCGTCGATCCGCGAAGCGCTCGACAACGTCGCGCAGGACGCGTGGCAGGACGACCTCGCGGGCCTGTACCTCGCGGCCACGTACAAGCTCCTCAAGATGGACGAGCCCGCGAACGAGCTCGTCGCGCACGCGCCGCCGGCCGAGCGCATCGAGGCCGCGTACGACGAGTACTACGACGATCTCGTCTACCGCTCGCAGTACCTCTACCTGATCGCGCGCCACTTCCCCGAGCAATTGAAGAAGGTGTCCGGCGAGCAGCTCAACCTGATCGCGGATTCGATCGTGGGCGGAAACGCGAACACGATCTCGTCCGCGTTCGCGATCCTCGGCCTCGAGGCCTATGCGCGCGCGGCCGCCGCCAAGGATCCCGACGCGAAGATCTCGATCACCGAGATCCTCGCCGACAAGAAGACCAAGCCGCTGCCGTTCGACCACGCGCTGTTCGCGCGCACCGAGGTCGAGCCCGAATCGAAGAGCGTTCGTTTCGAGTCGACCGGCGGGCAGGCGCTGTTCTACCAGCTCTCCGAAGCCGGCTTCGATCTCGCTCTCCCGAAGAGCGAGATCAAGAAGCGGATCGAAGTCTTCCGCGAGCTCAAGAACGAGGCCGGCCAGACGATCACCGAGAGCAAGCTCGAGGACAAGGTCTACGTGCACGTGCTCGTCCGCGCGCTCGATCAGCCGGTCTCCGACGTCGCGGTCGTCGACCTGTTGCCGGGCGGTTTCGAGCTCGACATCTCGCCCGAAGGCATCGGCAACCGCGTGTCGCTCCAGGCCGGAGCCGATGCCTGGAAGCCCGACTACATCGATGCCCGCGAGGATCGCGTGATCTTCTTCGGACGGGTCGAAAGCGAGGCCAAGCGCTTCGTGTATCGGCTGAAGCCGACGAATCGCGGCAAGTTCGCCGTCGCCCCGGCGTTCGCCGAGGGCATGTACGATCGCTCCGCGCTGGCGCGGTCACTCGGCGCGTCGATCACCGTCGAGGGCGAATGAGCACGACGCGCTCATCGTGAACCGCTTCGGCCGCCGTTCCGTCGTCGCGGCGTCGATCGCCGCGCTGCTCGTCGTCCTTTGGGCGGCGCGGTCGTTCGCTCCGCGGCCGCTGCTCGTCAATCGCGCGGGCTTCTCGCAGGCGGTCTTCGCGCGCGACGGGCGGCTCCTTCGCCTGACGCTCTCGACCGACGAGAAGTATCGCCTGTGGGTCCCGCTCGCGGACATGCCGGAATCGCTGGTGCAGGCGACGCTCCTCCAGGAGGACACCTGGTTCCGCGTTCATCCCGGCGTGAATCCGGTCGCGCTCGCGCGCGCGTTCTGGGCGACGTACGTCGCACGCTCGCGCCGTGTCGGCGGCTCGACGATCACGATGCAGCTCGCGCGCCTTCGCTTCGGCATCGATTCGCGAAGCGCGCACGGCAAGCTCGCGCAGATCCTCCGCGCGCTGGAGCTCGAGCGACGCTACTCGAAGGACGAGATCCTCGAGGCCTATCTGAACCTCGTGCCCTACGGCGGGAACGTCGAGGGCGTCGGCGCCGCGAGCCTCGTCTACTTCGGGAAGGAGCCGAAGCGGCTGTCGGTG
>JACXTT010014935.1_pt1 | contig 10112 bp, 9 predicted proteins | sample 9270951 | NCBI WGS metagenome assembly JACXTT01 (sample SAMN15532306, study PRJNA645909) | rock metagenome | isolation source: weathered quartz diorite | place: Puerto Rico | collected 2017-06-21
CGATGGGCTTCCTGCTTGGCCTGCGGGCGTTCACCGCAGCCGTGCTGGGAGGCATCGGCAACATCCCCGGCGCCATGGCCGGCGGCATGCTGATCGGCCTCCTCGAGGCCTACACGACCGGCTACCTGTCCGGCAAGTGGGAGGACGTGATCGTCTTCGGGGTCCTCATCACCGTGCTGGTGATCAGGCCCACAGGATTGTTCGGCGAGCGCGTGGCGGAGAGGATGTGACAGCCGAAGAGCTGCTCTGGACCCTTCTCATCGTCTTCGGTGTTCTGGCCTTCGGGCGTCAGCTCGTCTACCGCTTCTTCGTGGCCGATCCCCGTTTCACGACGTGGCTCAGCCGCATCGACCGGGTGCCGTACTGGTCACGCGTCATCGCATTTCTGCTGGCGATGGGGGTCATCGCCTACGTCAACGGCGACGAGTACTTCACCTCTGTGATGGTCACCACGGCCACGTACGCGATGCTGGGACTCGGCCTCAACATCGTGGTCGGCTACGCAGGCCTGCTGGACCTCGGCTACGCAGCCTTCTTCGCCATCGGCGCCTACACGAGCGCGCTCCTGATGACCCAGGCCCACTGGAACTTCTTCACCACGCTGCCGTTTGCGGTCGTCTTCACCGGCACCGCCGGCGCGATCCTCGGCTACCCCACGCTGCGGCTGCGCAGTGACTACCTGGCCATCGTGACGCTCGGCTTCGGCGAGATGACCCGCGTCACCTTCAACAACTGGGACTATGCGGGTGGCCCGAACGGCATCCTGCGGATCCCGTTCCCCGAGATCGACCTTCCCTTCGCTCAGTTCAGCTACACGTTCCAGACCCAGTTCGACTTCTTCGTCGTCGGCCTGTTCCTGCTGGCCATCGCGATGATCTTCGCCCAGCACCTCGAGCACTCCCGCCTCGGCCGAGGCTGGATCGCCATCCGCGAGGACGAGTACGCCGCCGAGTCGGTGGGCGTGCCTTCGCTGCGCCTGAAGCTCCTCGCCTACGTGATGGGCGGCATGTGGGGCGGTCTTGCCGGCGCGTTCTTCGCCACACGCATCGGCGCCATCGATCCCACGAGCTTCACCTTCACGCTGTCGGTCTACGTGCTGATCGTCATCGTCCTCGGAGGCACGGGCAGCCTGCCCGGCGTGCTCCTGGGAGCGCTCATCATCGTCGCCCTACCCGAGGTGCTCCGCTCCTTCGAGGCTCAACGCCTGCTTGTCTTCGCGGTCGGACTCGTGGTCATCATCCTGCGCCTGCCCCAGGGCCTGTGGCCTCGCATCCGGCTCAAGCCAAAACCGTTTTACGGCCTGCAGGAAGAGGAAGCCGAGGACGTGGCGGACAGGATCCTGCGCGAGCACCAGCAGCAGATGGAGGAGCGCGACGCGCGACACGCGGCGGCCGGCCATCGCGTCACCAAGGGGGGCGCGCCCATACTCGAGGTGCAGGGCGTAATGCAGCAGTTCGGCGGCTTGTGCGCGGTGGACAACGTGACGCTCGATGTGCGGCGCGGCGAGATCTTCAGCATCATCGGGCCCAACGGCGGCGGCAAGACGACGCTGTTCAACTGCATCACAGGTGTCCAGCGCCCGAAGGCGGGCAGGATCTTCATCGACGGCCGGCCCGTGGTCGGCCTCCGGCCGCACGTCATCGCCGCACGCGGCGTCGGCCGCACGTTCCAGGGCATACGCCTCTTCAAGCAGATGGCGGTCTTCGAGAACGTGATGGTGGGGCTGTACCCGCGCCACCGCACCATGACCTGGCAGGCCCTGCTCCATACGCCGGGCGAGCGCAAGGACGAAGTCCGAACGCTGCAGGAGTCGCGACGCTGGCTGGGGTTCGTCGGCCTGGAGCACCTGGCGGGCCGCCTGGCAACCGAGCTCTCTTATGCCGACCAGCGGCGGGTCGAGATCGCTCGCGCGCTGGCCGCTCACCCCCACCTTGTTCTGTTCGACGAGCCCGCCGCCGGTATGAACCCGACCGAGAAGCTCGACCTCGACGGCATCATCCGCAAGAACCGAGACCTCGGCATCACGGTCGTGCTCATCGAGCACGACATGTCGCTCGTCATGCGCGTGTCGGACCGCATCGCGGTGCTAGATCACGGCAGCCTGATCGCGCTGGGCAGGCCCGCCGACATCCAGGAAGATCCCGCGGTCATCGAGGCATACCTCGGTCGCGAAGAGGATCTCCCCTTGCGCGCCGCGGGCGCCTAGATACAGTGTCCCGCTCCGGAAGTCTCTACTGATGGCCCTGCTCGAGGTCAGCGACCTCCATGTTTTCTACGGGAACATCGAGGCGCTCAAGGGCGTGTCGATCAAGGCCGACGCGGGAGAGATCGTGGCCATCCTCGGCGGCAACGGCGCCGGCAAGACGACGACGCTGCGCACCATCTCGGGCTTGCAGCGGCCGCGCAAGGGCACCATCACCTTCAACGGCAAGAGCCTGGTGGGGCAGAGCGCCCATGGCATCGTCAGCCTCGGCCTCAGCCACGTCCCCGAAGGGCGGCGCATCTTCAATGTGCTGACGGTCGAGGAGAACCTCAACCTGGGCGGATATCTGATCCGGTCGAAGGGGAAGCTCGTCAAGGAGCGCAAGAGCGCCGTCTACTCGCTCTTTCCGAGGCTGGCCGAGCGCCGGCTGCAGCTGGCCGGCACGCTGTCGGGCGGGGAGCAGCAGATGCTGGCGATCGGGCGCGCGATGATGTCGGACCCCAAGATCCTGATGCTCGACGAACCTTCGCTCGGCCTGGCGCCGATCCTCGCCCGGAGCGTGCTCCGTACCGTGCGGGACATCGCCAGGCGGGGCACCGCCGTGTTGCTCGTGGAGCAGAACGCGCGTCAGGCCCTGGCCATCGCCCAGCGCGCTTACGTGATCGAGGTGGGCCGCATCGTGCTCGAGGGCGAAGCTTCCGCGCTCGCCAAGGACGAGCGCGTGCAAAAGGCCTACCTGGGCGGATTCGAAGCGGTAGCCGCGAGCTAAGACGAAAGTGGGGCGCGCGGCGCGCCCCACCTTCCAGGTGTTACGGAATGTCGTTTAGCTCGAGGCCGCCCACTGGCCGTTCTGGCGGATCGCGATCGGGTGGAACGTCGGGGGATCACCACTCGCCTGGACTGCCAGGAAAAGCGGTGTCGGCCGGTCACCCTTGTTGTCGAACTTGACCGAGCCGGTGGTGCCCTGCGCGAGGCTGACCGCGTGGAGAGCGGCGTTGAGGCTCTTCGAGTCGGTCTTGCCGCCGTCGTCCTTCAGCGCCTGCGCCAGCGCCATCATGCCGTCGTACTCGTATGAGGAGTAGTCGCCAGGAGGGGCGCCGTACTTGCTCTTGTACTTCGCCGTGAACGCGTCGTTCTGGGCGTTGTGGATGAACTCGGTCGTCGGCAGCGTGTTGATGGTGATGTTGGAGTTGTTGAGCGCGGTGCCCGCGACCTTGATTACGCTTGGGTCCACGTCGGCCGAGTCACCGTTCAGCTTGTACTTCGGGGACAGCTGGACGTACTCCTTGGCCAGCAGCCCGAACTCGGGGTAGTAGCCCGTGTAGAAGAGCACGTCCGGGTTGCCGGTGCCGACCTTGACGAGGGCGGCCGTGTAGTCCTTCTGTCCGGGCGTGATCGCGTCGAAGTATGTCACGGTCAATCCGGCTCCAGCCGCTGCACTCTTGGCCGAGTCGGCGACGCCCTTCGCGTACGTCGTGTTGTCGTGCATGATCGCGATGCTCTTCGCCTTCAGCCAGTCCTTCATGAAGCTCACATCGGCCGGCGCTTCGGCGTCGTCACGGCTGACCATGCGGAACACGTTGTCGTAACCCTGCTCCGTGAACTTCGGGTTACTCGATGCAGCGGTGATGAAAGGCAGGTCACCACTGCGGTGCAGGATGTCGCTCTCGGGGATCGAAGCACCCGAGCAGTAGCCACCGACGATGGCGATGATGCCAAGCGTCAGCAGCTTCTCGGCCGCCTGCGTGCCCTGCTGGGCGTCGCACGCGTCGTCCTGAGCGACCGCCTGGAGCATGCGGCCGTTGATGCCGCCTGCCGCGTTGATGTCCTCGATCGCCAGCTCGCCTGCGTTACGGATCGCGGATCCGGGGTCGGCATACGGCCCGGTGAAGGGGCCGGTGATCCCGACTCTGATCACGCCGCCACCGCCGGCGGTGCTGGAACTGCCGCACGCCCCGATGACCAACACGGCAAGGGCCGCCAGGCTGGTCGCCAGGAGTCGCCGTTTGATCATCGACTACCTCCCGTTCCGTTTTCAGCCGCTCGGGCCTGCGTATGTGCAGCGCAGACCCGGCCCGCCGCCCTCTTCCCGATTTGCTGTCGGGGCGAGAGTGCGCCGGCGGCAGGCGACTACTCCATCGACAGGGGCTCAGTATCAGATCGGTTTTTCCAAGTGTCAAGCCGAGCGCGATGCGTGACTAGACTTTGGCTTCAGGCGGGCCGTTCGTCACTTGCGTGGAGGGGCGTCACATGGCGACTGCATCCGAGGAACCTCGTCTGCGCGTCATCTGGACCGACCCCGTCACGGGCCGCAAGGGCTACGCGGTGATTGACCGGATGGTTAACGGTCTCGCCGGTGGCGGAACGCGCATGCGCGAGGGCGTCACGCTCGAAGAGGTGGAGCGCCTGGCGCGCACGATGTCGTACAAGAACGGCGCTTTCAACCTGCCTGGCGGCGGCGCGAAGGGCGGAGTCGACATCGACCCTCACGACCCCGAGGCTCGCGGCATGCTGTCGCGCTACGTCCGCGCGATGACGCCCCTGTACCGCAGCGGCTGGGGTACGGCCGAGGATCTCGGCGTCACGCAGGAGCTGCTCAACGAGGTGTTCGCCGAGCAGGGAGTCGGCATGACGGTGCAGGCCATGCTCGACAGGTCCGGCGACGCCGCGGCCGCCGGCAGGCGTGTGTCGCAAGGCCTCGCCATCAAAGTCGAGGGCATCGGACTCGCCGACGTGATCGGTGGATACGGCGTGGCGGAGGCAGCCGCGGCCGCCGCCGAGCACAAGGGCTGGGACCTGAAGAGCATGAGCGCGGTGGTCCAGGGCTTCGGCTCCATGGGCGGTGCGAGCGCTCGCTATCTCGCGCGCCACGGGGCGAAGGTTGTCGGCGTCGTCGACGTGCACGGCGCGATCACCAACCCGAGCGGCCTGGACGTCGAGAAGCTGCTCGCTTCGCGGAACGCACTGGGCGAGGTCGATCGCCAGGTGCTCGGCCGCGATGACGGGCAGGGTTCGCGTGACAGCTGGCTCGACATCGACGCCGACATCCTGGTGCCGGCGGCCGTCGGCGACGTGCTGACAGGCGCCAACGCCGGCAAGGTAAAGGCGCGCCTGGTGGTGGAGGCTGCGAACATCCCGACCACCGAAGAGGCGCAGGAGATCCTCTACACGCGGGGCGTGGTCGTGATCCCCGATTACGTGGCCAACGGCGGGGCGAACGCGTGGTGGTGGTGGACGCTGCTCGGTGTGATCGAGGCGGATGCCGACCAGTCGTTCAGGAAGGTGCACGACGTGATGCGCGAGACGGTCAAGGGCATGCTCGAGCGCGCGGACAAGCAGCACATCTCGCCGCGGCAGGCGGCGGACGAGCTGTCCATGCACAACCTCGACGCGCTGGCGGGCCGTCTCGGTGAGCAGGCCTCGGGCGCAGAGCTCAAGCCGGTGACCGCATGACGGTGAGGCTATTGACCGATCAGGACCTGCCCTTCAGCCAGCTGGTGCCAGGGCTCGAGCTGGCGCGTTCCATCACCCACGCGGGCACCACGCAGTTGGGCGGTGGCTACATGAAGTTCACCGAGGACGCGGAGTTCCCCGACTGGACGCTCAAGTACGACGAGGTGCTGTTCGTGCAGGAGGGCGAGCTCGAGATCGCGACCGAGGGCAATAGCATCAGGGCTCGAGCCGGCCAGGCGATCCTCATCCCCGACGGCGCCAAAGTCACCTATCGAGGCAAGGCCGGCACCGTCGGCTTCTTCGTTCTGTGGCCGTTCGATTGGGCAACGAAGAAGTAGATCCGCGCGCGACCATGCTGCTCGGCCGGCCGATCATCGGCCAGCTGGGCTTCATCGGTCTCGACGGCTATCCGCACGTGCAGCCGGTGTGGTTCGAATACCGAGATGGCGAGCTTCTAGTCGCCAGCAAGCCGGACACATATAAAGGACGCGCGCTCGCGCGCGACCCGCGGGCGACCCTGGCGGTTTCCACGCTCGTGCGCCCGTACCACATCGCCACCGCGGTGGGCGACGCCACCATCGAGCGGCTGCGCGAACCGGAGCGAATCGAGTTCGTCACCGCGATCGCACACAGGTATCTCGACGCTGAGGACGCCAGGTCGTACATGGACGTGTGGATGAAGGGCGGCCAGCCAGGCGACGGCGAGCTCATCCGCCTGCGGCCGAAGAAGATCCACTTCTACGTGAGCTGACGTGATGAAGATCACCGACATATCCGTGCAGGTGATCGACGCAGGCAAGACGATGGTCTTCGCCGATCGGCTGATCATGAACCTGGCCAACGTCGTCGTTCGCGTGAAGACCGACGAGGGCCTCGAGGGCGTGGCGGGCGCGTCGACCTACCTGGGGGCGACCGGCGTCGCGGCCGCGGTCGCCGAGATGAAACCTCTGCTCGTGGGCGAGGACCCGCTGTACCGGGAGAGGATCTGGCAGCGGCTGACCGAGGTCAGCATCCTCATGGTCCCGCCGCATTCCATCGCCGTCCTCGACTGCGCGCTGTGGGACCTCGCCGGTCGAGCGGCGGGCCTACCCGTGTACAAGCTGCTGGGGGCGCGGCGCGATCGCGTCACCGCGTACGCAAGCTCGTTGACATATTCAACGCTGCCCGAGTTCCAGCGCGAGATCGACGCCTACCTCGAGACCGGATTCAAGGCGGTCAAGCTCCACGTCTGGGGTGACCCGGAGCGCGACATCGAGCTGTGCACGGCGGTCCGGGCCCAGGTCGGGCCCGGCATCGCGTTGATGGTTGACGCCGTCGGCTCCTACGGCCTGGACGACGCGCTGCGCGTCGGACGTGCCCTGGATGCGCTCGGTTACGAATGGTTCGAGATGCCGCTTCGCGATTCGCACATCGCGGCATACAAGACGCTCGCAGACGCGCTCGACATCCCGGTCACGTCCGGTGAGGTGCATACCCGCACGTACGAGGAGGCGGCCAACTACCTCACCACCGGCGCCTGGGACATCGTGCGCATCGATGCGCTCATCAGCGGCGGCATCACCGCGACGAAGAAGACCGCCGCGCTCGCAGAGGCGCTCGGCCTGCGCTGCGAGGTCCACAGCTTCGGCTACACGCTCAACCAGGCGGCCAACCTGCAGGTGATCGGCTCGATCTCAAACTCGCGGTACTTCGAGTGCCCGATGCCGGTCGGCGCGTATGGTGCCGGCATGCTCGACGTGATCGATATCGAGCCCGATGGCACCGTCTGCGTGCCCAACAAGCCCGGGATAGGCGTCGAGGTGGACTGGGAGAGGATGGACGCGATGACGGTGGCTCGCTTCTGATGAAGGTCGTGGTCATCGGCGCCGGCGTGGTCGGTGTGACGGCGGCCTACTACCTGGCGAAGGCGGGTCACCAGGTCACTGTCGTCGAGAAAGAATCGGCGGCGGCTTCGCTCGCGAGTGGCGGCAACGCCGGCTTGATCGCACCGGGCCACTCCTTTGCCTGGGCGTCGCCGACCGCGCCGAAGGAGCTGCTGCGCTCGCTCACGGTCGAGGACACCGCCCTGCGCGTGAACCCCTTCAAGGCGCCCGGCATGGCGGTCTGGGGACTGAAGTTCCTACGCGAATGCAACGCCGAGCGCGCGGCGAAGAACACGCTGGTGAAGCTGCGCCTGGCGCAGTACAGCCAGCGCATGTTGGACCAGATCTCGGCGGACGAGCACATCGACTACGACGACATCCACGAAGGCCTGCTGTACCTTTATCGCGACCCCAAGCGCTTCGAGGCGGGCGTGAAGAAGATGCGGTTCCTAAAGGATCACGGGCAGAAGCAGGACGTGCTCGACGCGGACGGGGTCGTGGAGGCCGAGCCGTACTTCGCTCCGGTCAAGGACAAGCTGGCCGGGGCGATCTACGGGGTGACCGACACGAGCGGGGACAGCGTGAAGTTCACGCGCAAGCTGCAGGCGGTGTGCGAGCGGATGGGCTCGAAGTTCGTCCTGGGCAAGGGCGTGCGGCGGCTCGACGTGAGCTCCGGCAAGGTCGTGTCCGTGGCGCTCGACGACGGCGACTCCGTTGGCGGCGACGCGTTCGTGCTCAGCGCCGGCGTGCACAGCCCCACGCTCGCGCGCACCGCCGGAGTGTCCTTGCCGATCGCTCCGGCGAAGGGCTACAGCTCGACCTTCCCGATCCGACAGGACAACGGCGCGATGAAGATGCGCATCGGGTGCGTCGACGAAGAGCTGCTCGTCGCGTGGTGCCGCATGGGCGACAAGCTGCGCGTGACGTCGAGCGCGGAGTTCACCGGGTACGAGACGACCTACCGCGAGCACGACCTGCGGCTGATCCGCAAGCTCACTCACGACCTCCTGCCCGAAGCCGCCGAGTACGACAAGGGCACGTACCGCGCCTGCAACCGTCCGATGACGCCCGACGGACCTCCGATCCTTGGTCAGGCGGGGCCGGACAACCTGTACATCAACAGCGGGCACGGGCACATGGGATTCACGATGGCCTGCGGGTCGAGCAAGCTCGTGGCCGACGTCATCGACGGCAGGAAGACCGACATCCCGATGGCGGGGCTGACGCTGACCTCGCGCCCCTGATCCCTCGTTTGCATACAGACGGAGTATTGAACGTCCATTGAAAGGCGCGTTTTCATGCAGACGGGGGTCAGGCTCCTTCTAACGCTCCGAACGCCAGGCACCCGCCGTCCACGACGATCGTCTACCCCGTGACCAGCGAACCCCCAGCCGCGGCCACGAACGTGTAGGCGCCGGCCATCTCGTCCGGCCGCGCCACCCGGCGCTGCGGCGTGCGCCGCTCGATGGCGGCGAGATCGATGCGACCTTCGGCCTGAAGCTGCTCGACCATCTCGGTGCGCGTGTATCCCGGCGCCACGGCGTTGACGCGGATCGCCGGCGCCCACTCGGCGGCGAGGGCTCGGGTCATCATCACCACCGCGGCCTTCGTCGCGCTGTACGCGAGGCGGCGCGGGAACGATGAGAACGACAGGATCGAGGCGGTGTTGATGATCGAGCCGCCCCCCGACTCCAGCATGTGCCTCGCCGCCTCGCGCGAGCAGAGAAACACCGACGTCATGTTGAGATCGACGACCTTCTGCCAGCGGTCGAGGTCGAGCTCGAGCGTCGGTACGGCGGCGGACATCCCGGCGTTGTTCACGAGCACGTCGATGCGGCCGAATGCCTCGACCGTCCGCCCCACGAGCGCCTTCGCTCCGGCCTCCGTCGACACGTCCGCGCCCACGCCGACGGCGCCGGTCCCGAGATCATCGGCCACGCGATCTGCGACCGCCGCGTCGCGCGAGTTGACCGCGACCTTCGCGCCTTCGGCGAGGAACGCCCGCGCCACCGCGAGGCCGATGCCGCGGCTCGAGCCGCTCACCGCGGCGACCCGTCCGTCGAGGCGGCCGCTCAACGGATGACGAGCTTCTCGCTGTCCGACTGCTCGAGCACCAGCGCCTCGACACCGTCGTGACCGGCCCACCGCACCTCATACATGTCCGAATCGCCAAGCAGCACCGCGAGCCGGCGCCGCACGCCATCGGGATCGCGGGCCCCAACGATCACGCGCCGGAGCGACGTGACGCCGGTCTGGTGCGCGGCCTCGGCTTCCCCTGGATGCAGACCGTCGGGGATCTTCCACTCGATCACGAACGGTATAGCGGTCGGTCCAGGTTCGGTCACGACGTCCTGTGTGCGCCAGCTGAGCACCTGGCCGTCAGGACGGAGGCGCGAACCCTCGCCCATCGCAGGCAGCTCCCATCCTTCGGCGAGGAGCCTCCCCCGCAGCGCATCCAGGTCGGTGGTGCGCAGGGCCCAGGCCACATATGTCTTGCCCTCGAGCACTGCCTGCTGCACGCGCGCGCCGAGGTGGCTGTTCTTCACCTCACCGGGGGCGACCACGGCGATGAGCTCCAGGTACTGCTTGCCCAG
>JACXTT010014936.1_pt1 | contig 10112 bp, 7 predicted proteins | sample 9270951 | NCBI WGS metagenome assembly JACXTT01 (sample SAMN15532306, study PRJNA645909) | rock metagenome | isolation source: weathered quartz diorite | place: Puerto Rico | collected 2017-06-21
CGCGCGCGGCGGTGGGCCAGGCCGCGGATCGGACGACGGCGGCCGGCGCAGGCGCAGGCGCAGGCGCCGGCAACGCCAAGGCAGGCACTGCCGCCCAGTCAGGCAAGCTCGGCGCGCGGCTTGGTGCCCGCTTCGGCGACCGCTTCAACGAGCGCTGGCTGGAGTCGCCGCTGGGCCGCGCCGTGGCCACGCAGGAAGAGCAGCGGCTGTTGGAGCAATGCGGTTTCTATGGACCCCGTGTCCGCGCGATGTTCGCCGGCCTGCGGCTGTTGGTGCCGGCACTGCTGGCGCTGGCCGCGCTGGCGTGGAACCTGCCGAGCCATATCGTGCCAGGCCTGATGTGGGCGTTCGCGGTGTTTGCCATGGGCTTTCTCGCGCCAAAGATGTGGCTGCGTCGCCGGTCGAACCAGCGCGCGCGAATGGTCGATGACGAGTTGCCGATCCTGGTGGACATGCTGCGCCTCTTGCAGGGCGTGGGCCTGTCCATCGACCAGAGCCTGCAGGTGATCGTGACGGAGTTTGGATTCATGCTGCGCGTGTTGGGGCCGGAGTTGCATCGCGCCAACCAGCAGTTCGCGAGCGGTCGCTCGCGCGAGCAGACGCTCCTGCGCATCGGGCGACTGTTTGACAGCGAGGACCTGAAGAACCTGGTCACACTGCTCACGCAGGTGGACCGACACGGCGGCGCGGTGCAGGAGCCGCTGCGGCTGTTCGGGCAGCGCATGCAGGAGGCGCGCAAGTCGCGCATGAAGGAGCAGATCGGGCGGCTGACCGTCAAGATGACCGCCGTCATGGTCGTGACGTTGTTGCCGGTGCTGCTGATCATCACGGCGGGGCCGGGTTTTCTGGGCGTCATCCGCATGCTGTCGCATTTGGGAGGGGGACGATGAACACAGGGATAGAAGCGCGGCGCGGGCAGGCGGCGCGCGTCATGCTGGCCGGCGTGCTAGTGGCCGCGTTGGCCGCGCTGGCTGGCTGCGGCACGAACGGCATGAACACGATGGCGCAGCAGACCGAGGCGCAGATCGAAGTCGCCAAGCTGCGTGACAAGGAAGCACGCGCCGAGTACAGCGACCAGTCCATGTACCTGGGCCTGATCGCCAAGATGCAGCAGGAGGGGCTCTACTTCGCCTCGCTCGCGCATATCGAGGCCTACCAGCAGCGTTTTGGCGCCGGCCCGGATATCCAGGCGATGCGGGCCGATGCGCTGCGCGAAACGGGCCAGGACGACGCGGCCATCCAGGCCTACCGCCAACTGGCGGCGAGCGGAAAGCCGAATCAGGCGGCGCGGGCGTACCACGGCCTGGGCCTGATCGCCGGGCGGCAGGGCGACTTCGCGCGGGCCACGCTTGAACTGCGGCAGGCCGCCACGCTGGACCCGATCAACCCGCAGATCGCCAACGACCTCGGCTACGCGCTGATGCGCGCGGGCGCGCTGCAGGACGCGCGCGTGCCGGTCATGCAGGCGCTGCAGCTCGACGCCGGCAATCCCAAGGTCGTCAGCAATGCCGCCGTCTGGCTGATCGCAGACGGCAAGCGCAATCAGGCCAACGCGCTGATGCAGCGCGCCGCGCTGCCGGAACCCACGCGCGCCGCGATCCGCAAGGAGGCCGACCGCGTGAGTCGTGCCGCCGCCAGCCGCGAGCGCGGTGCGCCAAGGCCTGCCGCCGGCAACGCCGGCAGCATCGCCAGTCAGCGGCCCGTCTCCACGCCAATCGTGATGGCCGGGCCGGCAAAGCCGCAGGCGGCTACGGGCCAGGGAGGCGCCACGCCATGAGTGCGAGACCGAACGAGGAGACCACCATGTCACCGTGCATTGCGCGGCTGTGCCGCGTCACCGTGGCTAGCACCATATTTTTCGTGTTGACGCCGGCTGCCAACGCGCAGGACGCCGTGCCCGCGACGGTCACGGCCGAAACCGCCGGCAGCGCCGCCAGGCCGGCCCAACGTCCTATCGGCGACGACACGCGCGCGATCCTGTCCGCCCAGCGCGAAGGCACACAGGCCGGACCGCTGCTGCCGTTATCCGGCGAGGTGGCCGCGATTGGCTACGTGCGCTACCTGAACGGCTTCAGCTATCCGCTGCCGGAGTTCCTCGGCACCCAGACGTCCGGCAGCGCGCTGCGCGGGAACACGGGCAACACGAGCAGCATGTCGGCGCCGCTGAGATGAGTGACCGGCGGGCAAGCCATCGTCGGATTCGCCACCAGGCCGGCGCCATCAGTGTGCTGGCGGTGATGCTGATCGCCTTGGTCGGCATGGCGGCGCTGGTGTCGATCGACGTCGGCCACGTGTTCTATCGCCAACGCCAGTTGCAGAACATGGTGGACCTGGCCGCCATGTCCGGCGCGCAGCAGTTGAAGGCGGCCGGCACGGTGGCGACACAAAGCACGAACGTGCTCGCCGTGGCGCAGGGCATGGCGAGCCAGAACGGGTATTCGGACCCCGTGTCCGCGAGCTGCGCCACAGCGACCGGCGGCGCGGCGGACGTGATGCGCGTGTGCCTCGGCGTCTGGGACCCGGCCTACGCGACCGCGCTGCATTTCGATCCGGCGTACAACCCCGCCACGCTGTCGCCCAACGCCGTGCGCGTGGAGGCCACGCAGACCGTGCCTTTTCTGTTCGTGATGCCGGGCGGGCCGGCGCGCCAGTTGCACGCGCAGGCCATTGCATCCGGGAGCACGCCCGTGGCGGCGTTCTCGCTCGCCAGCGGCCTGCTCGACGTCAATACGGCCAGCAGCGCGCTGGGGTTCCTGCTCGGCAACACCGTGACGCTTTCAGCGGTCGACTGGCAGGGGCTGGTCAATACCTCGGTGACGCTCGACCAGTTGCGGCTGAAAGCCGGCGTGGGCACCGTCGATCAGTTGCTGAAAACCGGCCTGACGATCCAGCAGTTCTACGCGCTGGTGTTGGGCGCGGCCGGCAAAGACGCGCTGCTCGCGGCCGCGCTGGGCAGCCCGGCGACCGCGCTCGGCGTGACGGGCGCGTCGGCCAACATGATGCTGGGGCAGATGCTGAACCTCGGCGTGCTGACGCCGACGGTGTCGTCGGCGGCGGAGGTGGGGTTGAACGTGGCCACGCTGCTGATGTTGGGGGCGCAGGTGGCGAATACCAATTCGGCGCTGAACGTGCCGTTGACGTTTGCCCTGCCGGCAGGTATCACCAGCGTGGGAGCGCATCTGACCGTGGTGCAGCCGCCCGTGATGGCAGTGGGCCCCGCGCGCCAGTTGAGCAGCGCTCCCGCTACCTGGCAGACAACCGCGCATACGGCGCAGGTCGGCTTGCGGCTGGATGTAGTGGCGACGACAAGCCTGGATCCGAGAAAGAGCACCACACCGCTCTCGCTGGCCATCAGTCTGCTGCTTGCCCCCGTTGGCTGGTTGCTGCCGATCAACGTTTCCGTACCGCTCTACGTCGAAGCCGCCTCAGCGACGGCGTCACTGCAGTCCATTCAGTGCGCTGCGGCAGTCGCCGACCGGTGCGCGACGCTGGGCGTCAGCACCGGCATTGTCACGGCATGCCTCGCGGGGCCCACCGGAGCGGGGTGTTCGCCAACCAATTCTGCACAACTGGTCAATGCGTCGCTGTTGGCAGGTGCTGTGCAAGTGAACATCACGGGATCGGTCAGCCCGAGGCGGAGCACGGTTCCCGTCAATTCGACCACCGTGACACTGGCACCGGGCCAAACCACCACTGTCGGCTCAAGCCAGCCACTGAAGGGTGTGCTGAACGACCTGATTGCCAACATCGTGCCAACCGTCAATGTCACGGTGTTGGGCATCCCGCTGCTCAACATTCCGCTGGACCTCACAGCACTGCTCAGTCCGCTGGTGAACCTTCTCGATCCTGTCATCAACGGATTGTTGACCGCTCTCGGCATCCAGCTTGGCACCGCCACGCTCTGGATGCACAACATCGACTGCAACAACGCCGAACTGGTGTTCTGAAATGAAAACAGACCGCTGGGCCTACGAAAGCCTTGAAGTGTATGTGTGGGAAGGCAAATACGAAATCGCCGACCGGGTGGCGCGTTTCCTCACGCCGCTGGGTGTGGACGTGATCCGCGCCGGCGCGCTGGAGGCGCTGCCGGCCGAGCCGCGCACCAAGCCGTGCGTGGCGGTGATCAGCGTCTCGGTGATCGGCGCGGCCAAGTTCACCGCGCTCGACTGGGAGGCCGCGCACGGCATGCCGGTGATCTGGGTCGCCGCGCCGGGGCGCGAGGCCGATCCGAGCCGCTTCCCGCCCGAATACGCGCATATCCTTGCCGACGATTTCACGGGTGCCGACCTGCGCAACCAGATCGGCAAGCTGCTGCCGCAACTGACCGCCACCGCCGAGACCGGCGCGGACGTGGCGGACCTTGTGGCCGGTTCCACGGCCATGCAGCAACTACTCACGCAGGTCGACACGTTCGCCGACTTCGACAGCAACGTGATGCTCTACGGCGAGACCGGCGCGGGCAAGGAGCGCATCGCGCAGCTCTTCCACGAGCGTAACCGTACCTACGGCAGGGGGCCGTTCATCGCGGTCAACTGCGGCGCGATTCCCGACGGCCTGTTCGAGTCGCAGTTCTTCGGCCATGCCAAGGGCGCGTTCACGGGCGCCATGTTTGCCCACCGCGGCTTCTTCGAGCAGGCGCAGGGCGGCACGCTGTTCCTCGATGAAATCGGCGATCTGCCGCTGTTCCAACAGGTCAAGCTGCTGCGTGTGCTGGAGGAGAACGCGCTGACCCGGCTCGGTTCGACCTTGCCCGTCAAGCTGGACTTCCGCCTGGTGGCCGCCACCAACAAAGACCTGCGCGAAGCTGTGGGGCAGGGGCGCTTCCGCGCCGACCTGTACTTCCGGCTCGCGGTGATCGAGATGCGCATCCCCAGCCTGGAGGAGCGCGGCGCGGCGGACAAGGTGTCGTTGCTGGAGTCGTTCCTGCGCCATATGCTCGGCAAGGCCACGTTCGAGGCGCTGCCGCCGATGCCGGACTGGCTCAAGGGTGCGGTCGGCACGGCGTTCTTCGCCGGCAACGTGCGCGAGCTGCGCAACCTGGCCGAGCGCGTGGGCATCACGGTGCAGCAGGCGAAGCAATGGGACGAGGAGCGCATCCGCCCGCTGTTCCGGTCGCTGCGGCCGGGCGCCTTCGAGGGCAACGACCGCAACGTCGACTGGCGCAGCGACGCCGAGGAGCGCCGCCGCATCATCGCCGCGCTGGATGCCAACGGCTGGCGCCGCCAGGACACGGCGGCAAGCCTCGGCATCAGCCGCAAGGTGTTGTGGGAAAAGATGCGCAAGTACCAGATCGCCGACAGCGAGGCCGAGCCGGCCTGAAACTTGCAATGCCTGTCCGGGCGTCGCGCCCGGCCGCATCTGGCGGCCGGCGGCGATGCCCTGTATATTGCGGGCCGCGCGTCCTTGCCCCCGCGTCTCAACCACGACAGGATTCCGATGACCCCCACCTTCCCGGCGGCGCTGGCCGCCGCCGTCGCCACAGCCTTCACGCTAACCGCCGCGCCTGCCATCGCCGCGGGCTTTCCGGACAAGCCGATCACCATCGTGGTGCCCTACGCGGCCGGCGGCAGCAACGACATGGCGGCGCGCGTGCTGAGCCAGCGGCTTGGGCAGGACCTGGGCGTCTCGGTGGTGGTGGACAACGCGCCGGGCGCCAGCGGCACCATCGGCGCCCAGAAGACCATCAACGCGCAACCGGACGGCTACACGCTGCTGCTGGGCTCCAACAGCGAGATCTCGATCGCGCGGCTGACCAATCCGCGCATCCGCTACGACGGCCAGCGCGACCTTGTGCCGCTGCGCATGGTCGGGTCGCAACCGATGGTGCTGGTGTCCGGGCCGCAGTCCGGCATTCATGGCATCGACGGCTTCCTGGCGCTCGCGCGCAGCAAGAAGCCGGTCAACTACGGCACGTCGGGCATCGGCACGCCGCTGCATTTGTCCGGCGAGCTGATCCGCGCGGCCAGCCACGTCAACATGACGCACGTGCCCTACAAGGGCGGCGCGCCGGCAATTGCCGACATCATGGCCAACCAGATCGAGCTGGGGGTGCTGGTGCTGTCCACGGCGCTGCCGCAGATCAAGGCGGGCAAGCTCGATGCCATCGGCGTGACCTCGGCCACGCGCTCGCACGCGGCGCCCAACATTCCCGCGCTGGCGGAAAACAAGGCGATGGCGAAGGTCGACATGCGCCTGTGGTTTGGTGTGTTTGCGCCGGCCGGTACGCCGAAGGCCGTGACGGACAAGCTGCAGGACGCGCTCGGCCGCGCCATCAACGCGCCGGACGTGAAGAACAAGCTGTCCGAGGCCGGCGTCGATGTGGACGCGCGCGACGGTGCCGCGTTCCGCGCCTTCATCGCGCGCGAGACCGACGCCTATCGCAAGATCGTCAGCGAGGCCAACATCCAGGAATGACGCCGCCCCGGCGTCACGGCAGGCGGATCGCCTTCACGTCGAAGTGCGATTCGCCGATCAGTTCCTTGTCATACTCGCCCACCAGCTCCACGGTGGTCGTTTCGCTGACCTTCTGTCCTGCCGGCCACAGCGCCGGCTTGATCTTGACGGTCATCTCGCCGGTGCCGTCGGCAAACTTGTAGCGGTCGTGGCCGGTGCTGCCGAGGATCTTGCCGCGCAGCACGGCCTGCTGATCGTCCTTGCCGGTGTCCTTCAGCGCCTGGACGGTGACGGCAGGCACGGTGGACGGGCCGACGTACTGGGCTCGCGCGGCGGTCGGGATGGTCATGGCGGCCAAGGCAGCGGCCAAAGCAGCGGCCGAGGCGGTCAGGATGCGAGTCATGCGGGTTCTCCTTATCAGAAGGAGGCTTCCGTCGAGGTGGGAAGCCCATGAACGCCATGATGCGCGCCGCCATCTGAACCGAACCTGAACGCGCGGGGGCGATGTCGCCGGCCCGACGTATCATGCGGACTACGCCAGGCACGGGCCTGCACGACACGCCACTCCTCCAGGAATCCAGATTGCGTTTTCTCCACACCGCCGACTGGCATCTCGGCCGCCTCTTCCACGCGCGCAGCCTGCTGGAAGACCAGGCCCACATGCTCGACCAGTTCGTGGCGCAGGTTCACGCGCTGCGTCCCGATGCCGTACTGATCGCCGGCGATGTCTACGACCGCGCGGTCCCGCCGCCCGAGGCCGTGGCGCTGCTCGACGACGTGCTCGGGCGCATCGTGCTCGATGCCGGCGTGCCGGTGGTGATGATCGCGGGTAACCATGACAGCGCGCAGCGGCTGGAGTTCGGTTCACGCCTGATGTCCGCCCAGGGCCTGCACGTGGCCGGCCGCACCACGGCGCAGGCCGGCTATGTGACGCTGCATGACGATGCCGGCGAGGTTCGCATCTATGCATTGCCCTATGCGGAGCCGGCCGTGGTGCGCGATGCGCTGGGCGCCGAGCTGTCCACGCACGAGGCGGCGCTGGCCGCGCAGCTCGATGCCATTCGCGCCGCGCATCCGAAGGGCGTCCGCGCCGTCGTGGTGGCGCATGCCTTTGTCGTGGGCGGCGCGGCCAGCGAGTCCGAGCGGCCGCTATCGGTCGGCGGCAGCGGCGCGGTCGGCGCGGGCGTGTTCGAGGGGTTCGATTTCGTGGCGCTGGGTCACCTGCACCGGCCCCAGACCCTCGGCGAGCGGGTCCACTATGCCGGCTCGCTGCTCAAGTATTCGCTGTCCGAGGCCGGGCACGACAAGTCGGTGTCGCTGATTGAACTCGATGGCGACGGCGGCGTGCGCATCGAGCCGATCGCGCTGCGACCGTTGCGCGACCTGCGCGTGATCGAGGGCGAACTGGCGGCGCTGATCGCGGCCGGCGCCGAGGATCCGCTTCGCGACGACTATGTCTACGCGGTGCTGACCGATACCGGCGCGCTGCTCGATCCGATGGCAAAGCTGCGGCAGGTCTATCCCTACGCGCTGGCGCTGGAGCGCGCGGTGCTCACGCGTACCGGCACGGCCGGCGAGGCGGGGCGCAATCTGCGCGCGCTCGACACCGGAGCGCTGTTCGCCAGCTTCTTCCGCGAGGTGGCGGATGCCGAGCTGGAACCCGCGCAGCGCGGCGCGCTGGACGAGCTGCTGGCCAGCATGGCGGCTGCCGAGCGCGAAGCCGGGGAGTCGGCATGAGACCGTTGCATCTGACACTGCAGGCCTTTGGGCCGTTCGCCGCCAGCGAGGAAATCGACTTCACGCGGCTGGGCGACCAGGCGTTCTTCCTGATCCACGGTCCGACCGGCGCGGGCAAGACCACGCTGCTCGACGCGATTTGCTTTGCACTCTATGGCGATACCTCCGGCGGCGAGCGCAGCGCGCAGGATATGCGCAGCGCCAATGCGGCGCCAGGGTTGCGCACGGAGGTCACGCTGGAATTCGGTCTCGGTGGCGAGCGCTATCGCGTCACGCGCTCGCCCGCGCAGTGGCGGCCCAGCCAGCGTGGCTCCGGCCTGGTCAACGAGCCCGCCAAGGCGCAACTCGATCTGATGACCGACGCGGGCTGGACCAGCAAGGCCGGGCAGCCGGCCAAGGTCAGCGATGCCGTGCGCGCGCTGCTTGGCTTCGACAGCGCGCAGTTCCGGCAAGTCATCGTGCTGCCGCAGGGGCGTTTTCGCGAATTGCTGACGGCCGACTCGAAGGCGCGGCAGGCCATCCTCGAACGGCTCTTCCGGACCGAACTGTACCGGCGCGTGGAGGAGTTGCTGAAGGGCCAGGCGGCTGAGATCAAGCGCGAAGCCGAGCGTATCGGCATCCGCCGGCAGGCGTTGCTGCAACAGCACGAACTGGAATCGGTGGAAGCGTTGGCCGAACGGATTGCCGCGCTGCGGGCGGACCAGGAGCAGGCGCAGGCGGCGGAGCGCGCCGCGCGCATGGCACAGGAGCACGCGCAGGGGCAATGGCGTCAGGGCGAGCAGGTGGCGGCGCGGCTCGCGGAGCGGCAGCAGGCCGAAGACGCGCACGCGGCGCTGCTGCTGCGCCAGCCGGGTATCGACGCGCAACGGGCGCAACTGGAGGCGGCCAGGCGCGCCGCTCAGGTGGCGCCCATCGAACAGGCCCGCCAGACCGCCGCCCACGACCACGACGCCGCACGGACAGCGCTGGCGCAGGCCGAATCGGCGCTCTCGCAACGCATCGAGGCCGCCACGCGTGCCGGTGCGGCGCTGGCGGCGGAGCAGGTGCGGGAGCCGGAGCGCCATGCGCGGCAGCGCGAACTGGTGGAACTGGAAACGCTGTTGCCGCGCGCGGAAACGTTTGGAGCATTGCAGCAATCGCTGGAAGCGGCGCAGGCCGGCAACGCGGCGGCGGAGGCGGCACGCGAAGCGGCCGCGGCGCGTGTCAATGCATGCCAGGCGCAGCGGCAATCGGTGGCTGCCGAACTGGAGCGGGCCCGGCACGACGCCAGCGCGCAGCCGGCCATTGCACTGCGGCTTCAGTCGGCGCGCGAGCGCGCCGCCAGGCTGGCGCAGTACCGGCAGGCGCAACAAGCGCTCGCGCAGGCGCAGGATGTACTGGCTGCACGGGCGCGGGCGGAGCGCGAGGCGCTGACGGCACGGGACGCGGCACGCATCGCCCTGCGCGAGGCGGAGTCCGCGTGGCGCGCCGGACAAGCCGGCATTCTGGCGGCGGGGCTGGCCGACGGTGCGGCTTGTCCGGTCTGCGGCAGCACGGATCATCCGCTGCTGGCGCGGCACCAGGATGGGATCGCACCCGGCCAGGCGCTGGACGCGCGGCTGGACCACGCGCGGGCCGCCGCCCAACATGCCGACGATGCGGCGCTGCGGGCGGCCGCCGGTCACCAGGCCGCTCAGGGCGCGGTGGACCAGATGCAGACGCGGCTGTCCGACCTGGCGGCCGATGCGGGCGATGTCTGCGCCGAGGCCGAAGCGGCACTCGCCGAAGAGATGTCGCGGCAGGGCGAGGCGCAAGCCGTCGCGCAGACGGCCGCCACGCGGGCGCAGGCATTGTCGGCCCGGCTGGCCGCGCTACAGGGCGAGCATGCCACCGCCGAGGCAGCGAGCCTTGCCGCCGCCGAAGCCGCGCGCCGGGCCGCGAACGAACATGCGCGGCTGCAGGGCGAATGGCAGGCTGCGTGCGCACAGGTGCCGGCCGAGTCG
>JACXTT010014937.1_pt1 | contig 10111 bp, 5 predicted proteins | sample 9270951 | NCBI WGS metagenome assembly JACXTT01 (sample SAMN15532306, study PRJNA645909) | rock metagenome | isolation source: weathered quartz diorite | place: Puerto Rico | collected 2017-06-21
CAGCACAACCCCAATAGGCACTCTGACGTTCAACTGGTTCAGACGCCAGAAACCGGGGGTATTGCCAAAGAACAGAGACTACGCACTCCGGCGTCGGATGCGGACTTACGGAGGGATCACGCTTCTATCAAAGAGGCCGGTGCCGTAAAACTCCAGCGCCTCTACAGCAACGGCGGGGTTACTCGACGAAACGACCTGGTGTGTCGACGCGTGCAGAATCGCGCCCTGGCCTTGACCATCGCCCGAAAGAGAGAGAAGCATTGGCGAACGCACCAACACCGCCGGGTGATAGATTTCGGCGGTGGCAATCTCGTATCCGCAGCAGAGCCAGCCGCCGCTCAGCAGTACTGTGCCGTCGGGGAGCAAGGTGGCCGTGTGGCCCTCCTCCCGCGGCGTGTACGTGTCACTTGCCGGGTTGAACGCGCTTGTGGCGAGATCGTAGAGTTCGGCGCTCCCGCCCGGATGGTACGGGAAGTCGGCTCTACCAGCGATTAATACCTTTCCATCGGGGAGCAGGGTGGCCGTGCTGTATCCGCGCGCCGCGGTCATCTTCCCGGTGGCAGCGAATGTTCCGGCCGCGGAGTCATACAGTTGCGCTTGGTCGTCGGCATCGCACGAATATTCCAAGGTTTCCAAGACCTTGCCGTTCGTGAGCAAGGTCGCCGTCGCGGTAAATGTATCCCGATACGTCGACTCACCCGTCGGGCTGAAAGTGCCGGTAGCCGGATCATAGAGTTCGGGGCTCGCACCGGAGTCCCTGTCGGGGGTGTAGCCGCCATCGATTAGTACTTTGCCGCTAGGGAGCAGGGTCGCTCTGTGCCCCCAACGCGCCGTGTGCATGTCGCCCGTCGCGTTGAAGGTTCGAGTCGAAGAATCGTACAACTCCGCACTAGCCAAACTGCGATTCGTTGGGCCGCCGGCGATCAAGACCTTGCCGTTATTCAGCAATGTGGCCGTATGGTCCGATCGGGCAGTGGTCATATCGCCCGTAGCGGTGAAAGTGCCCGTGGATGGATCGTACAACTCGGCGGTGGCCAAGGGGCCGCAAAAACATCCGCCATCAATGCTGTTGTTGCCGCCGGTAATCAGGACCTTGCCGTCAGGAAGCAGAGTCGCTGTGTGGAAGTATCGGGCGGTGGTCATGCGGCCGGTAGCGGTGAAGGTTCCCGTGGAAGGATCATACAGCTCTGTGGTGGCCCAGGCATTCCAGCCGGTGCTGTCACCCGCCCAGCCACCGGCAATCAAGACCTTGCCGTTCGTGAGCAAGGTGGCAGCATGCGCCGTCCGTGCCGTGCTCATGTTGCCCGTCGCGGTGAACGTGCCCGGAGATTGCGCCAGCGAAACGAATGCTACGCCGCAAAACAGAATAAGTTTGGTTTTCATCGCCCGCCTCCCCTCATTTGAGATTCCTGGAATACGGCCCCTTACTACCGGCCACGCTAGCTTCACAGTATATCGCCTACACGTTAACGGATCGAGAGCGTTTTGCGCGCAATCCGGATGTACCGCCCTCCTGTTGGCGGTGACACGATTTATCACTCGGAAGGCTACGCGATGCAAGTCGGAGGAACACTCCTAGCCTCGAAAGTTTTTGGCACAATATCTCAACAGTACTGTTTCGACCAATAACGACGGGGGTTGGTGAGAGTGCGCGGATGAACTCCTCACAAGAATCCTTCGCCGCACCGGCCGCTAACGGACGATCCGGAAGGCCAGTGGTGGCAAGTTGGCGGGAAATCACCTAAAACTGCTGGCGCGAATCCGTCGCGAGCTAGATGACAGATTGTAGGAATGCAGCGGCTGGTCGGTAGGACTCCGGGGATTTATAAGATAGGCTCAGACGATTTTATTGCACGGCAACCGTAACAGGCGGGCTGCTCTGTCCAGCCGCGCTCATGACGACGGGCACTTGAGACCCGGATGTGATGCCTCTGGGAACAATCACGTTCACCTGGTAAACGCCGGCGAACCCGGGCGCGAGCCCGGAGAAGAAGGCAGGAGCGTCGACGCCGCCGATCGAGACAGTGACCTTGCTGTTCGTTGTCGCAGGAGGGATTGGACCAGGAGCGCCCGCTGCAACCGCTGGAGTGACTTCACCAAGGCCAGTGCAGTAAATCACCGCCGCGTCGCCGGTTTTCAAGGGATGCGAAGCATCGGCCAGCGTGAGTGAACCGTCCGTGCCAGCGATATAAATATGGCCCTGTCCAACGCCGGTTGCCGACTTGGTGAAAATGCCCGGCGATGCCTGAGCGATTGTGAGGGGCTCGGGAACCGTGAGCGTGTTGCCGCGCGTGATCGCGATTTGCAATTTCGTGTTGGTCGCGATTCCGTAAGGAAGAACGCCGTTGATCTGGCTATCGCCGGCGTAAAGCAGCGGAACCGGCTGGCCTGCGATCGCTACCGTCGTGTCTCCAAGCGTCGTTGGCAAGGGGAGCGTTGACGCGGAATTCTGGCCGGTAGAGAGTCTGGACCCGAAGATTGCGATGTAGCTGCCCGGCGATAAGGGACCCTGCAACTGGTAGCTGGCGGCGTTGAGGATCGCACCGGAACCTACCACGGGGGGCTGATTGTTCGCCTGCACGCTGCCGGTGATTTTGGCAGTGCCCTCAAGTTTTGGATTCGACATCTCAGATGTGCCGGTCACCGTCACCTGATTACCGCCGTTGCGGCCGACCCAGGTGGCCGTCCAGTTGCCATCCTGCAACGACGAGAGCGATAGAGCCGCGTCACCATTCGAGAAGCTGGCAACATTCGAGCCCGACACCATCGGATTCGCGCAATCGTCGACCACACGCATCGCAACCTGGTTGGGATATCCGGCTGGAATTGAAAATCCGTTCGAGAGGAGAGTGAAGACCGGAATCAGCGCCTTGGGCGCGCAATCGGACTGCGCCTCGTGAAACGCTTTTGAGCCGCCCGCCGCCGGAGGGATCAGGATCAGAACGATTGCCACGCTCCGGGTGTTTCCGTCTGAGAACCCGAGTGTCAGCGTGCCGCGATAGACGGCCGGACCGAGGCCGGCGATGTTCGGCTGGATGACGACGCGCGCCGGCTGATTCTGAGTTACGTTCGCTGCGGGCGGCAAAGTAATGAACCAGTTCTTCCCATTCTCGGTGGTTTGAGCAGAACGGAAACTGACAGCAGTTGGAGTCACGGTGGAGACGAGCAGAGTCTGTGAACCGGGCGACTCGCCGCCGGCAACCGCGGAGAACACAACCGCAGTGGGCTGTACAATCGGTCCCGGCGTGCTGCCTGCTGGAAGCACGTTGAGCGCGACGGACACAAATTGCGGCGTATTATCGGCCGCCGGCGCACTCACCTGCACCTGTCCGTAGTACGAACCGGGCGAGAGCGCCGAGGCGTCGACGCTGACTTGTACCAGCGGCACCGAAGACGATGCCGCATCACTTGCTCCTGAAGCCGGCGAAATCGATAACCACGGTCCTCCCGACAAAGTGGACGCCCGCGCGGTCCACTGCATCACGCCCCGTCCCGTATTTTTGACGGCAAAGCTCTGCGACGGCGCTGCACCGGCACCCGAGATCGTGATGAATGTCAATCCGCTCTGCGGTAGTTGGATGGTCTGTGGAATGGCAGTGATCGTCATCAGCACAGGAATCGCGAGAGTATCACCCGTGTCGGGACTCGTGATCGTGATGGTCCCTGCATAAGTGCCAGGAATGAGAATTCCGGGATTTGCAGTGACCGTTACCGACGTCAATCCCCCACTGCTCACCGTGGGTGAAACGCTCAGCCACGAACCCACTGACGTCGTCGCTGCCGCTGTGAATCTCAACGGCAAACCATTTTGATTGGACACTCTCAGAACCTGGCTCGTCGCCGGTGACTGTTGAATGAACGAAAATGACAGCGAAGTCGGCTTAACCGTCAAAATGTTCGTCGCCGATGCAAGAACAAGAAGGTTGACGCTCACGGTCCGCGTCGGCGGATTTGCGCTTGGCGCCGTGATTGTGATCGTGCCGGTAAAGCTCCCCAGCGCAAGATTGGAAGCATCGGCACTCACCTGGAGAGTCGCCGGCATCATTCCGGTAGACGGCGTTACTTGCAGCCAACGGCCTCCTGTGGAAGTGGTCGTGACCGTGTACGGAAGGCCGGGGACCGACGTCGTAAGACTGACGTTTAGTACAGGCGAGACTGTCCCGCCGGAGACGGAGAACGACAAACTAGTCGGTGAGGCGCTGAATGCCGGCGGAGTCGCAAGCACCGCGCGGATGCGATGATTGAATTCGTCGGCGATGAAGAGGTTGCCGGCGGAGTCGAACGCGAGATCGTTTGGGCCCGCCAGATTCGCGCTGGCTGGTGGGCCGCCATCACCGCCATACCCTGCAAACTGGCTGCCGACGACGGTGTTGATATTTCCGTCGGCCGTAACCTTGCGTATGCGCGAGTTCTCTGCGTCTGAAATGTACAGACTGCCGGCTGCATCGGTTGTCAACCCGGTCGGCGTGTTCAGAGCCGCGTTGACGGCTTTGCCACCGTCACCCGAGAATCCACGCTGGCCGCTGCCCGCTATCGTAGTGATGTTCCCGCCTGGCTTGAAGCGGCGAATGCGCTGGTTGTCGCGATCGGAAAAAAAGACATTGCCATCACTATCGACGGCTACGCCTGTTGGCGTCGACATTTTAGCGGCAGTCGCCGGACCATTGTCACCGGAGAAACCTGCAGTGCCGTTGCCCGCGACGGTCGATATAATTCCGGCTGGCGTCACCATGCGGATGCGGTTGCCTTGAAACTCGGCGATAAAAAGGTTTCCCGTGCGATCGAACGCGATTCCCAAAGGTCCGGCAAGCTTAGCGTTCCTTGCATTTCCACCGTCGCCGGAAAATCCGATGACGCCGGTGCCGGCGATGGTGCTGATGATGCCGCTGTTCGCATCCACTCTGCGAATGACGCTGTTGAGCGTATCGGATATGAAGACGTTGTTGGAAGCATCCACAGCCACCGAAGTCGGATAGAATAACGTCGCGTTGGTAGCCGCACCTCCATCACCGCTATAGCCGCTCTGCGCGGTACCGGCGAAATTTGAGATAGTTCCATCGGGCGCGACTCTGCGCACGCGATTCCGCTGCTGCTCGGCGATGAAAATATTTCCGCGCTTGTCGGGAGTAACGCCGGTGGGAAGAAAGAGCGCCGCGCTCACCGCGGGTCCTCCGTCTCCCGACGTCCGGAACTGGCCATTACCTGCCGCGGTGTGAATGATGCCGTCCCGTGTCACCGTGCGAATCCGGTCGTTGAAGCTGTCCGCGATGTAGACAATTCCGGGCGCGTCGACTGCAATTCCGGTTGGGACGTTGATGCTCGCCTTCAGCGCCGGACCCTCGTCGCCGGAAAATGCGGTGACGAACGGCGTGCCGGCGACCGTGTGAATGGTTCCATCGGAAGTGACGACCCGCACAGTACTCGTGAAAAAGTCGCCGATATAGACATTGTTCGACGAATCGACGCCAACTGAGATGGGGATCAGGCCGGTCGCAAGCGCGGGAATACCGTCATCGATCGCGAATCCGCCTCCGGCGAATGTGGAGATAATTCCATTGGTGTTCACTTTGCGGATCACCCCGTTGGCGGTGTCGGCGATGTAGAGGTTGCCGGCCGAGTCGACCGCAATTGCCTTCGGGCTCTGCAATGTTGCATTCACCGCTTGGCCGCCGTCACCTGTGTATCCGCTGCGGCCATTTCCGGCCACCGTGCTGATGTTCCCGCCCGGCGTGAATTTACGAACTCGCTGCGCGTCGCTGTCGAGAACGTAAACCGCGCCGGAACTATCGACCGCCACAGACGACGGACTGATCCCTGCTTTGGTCGCCGGGCCGCCGTCGCCCGAAAATAGGCCAGTCCCGTCACCAGCCACCGTCGAGATGATTCCGGCGGGATTGACCATGCGTACCCGGCCTGCGAGATCTGCGATGAACACGTTACCGGTCGTGTCCACGGCTACGCCCAGCGGAATCGTCAGCGACGCCGCGTTGCCCGGTCCGCCATCGCCGGAGAAGAACACCACGCCATTTCCGGCGATCACGTGGACGACGCCATCCCCTCCGACCCGCATGATCATCGCGTTGTCGGTGTCGGCGATGTAGTAGTTGCCATTGCGATCGACCGCCACGTTCATACCCGTGGATCCACCAAGAGGCGCATTGATCGCAGGCTTGCCGTCGCCTGGAAACAGCCAGTCGGTGCCGGCGATGGTGGTAATAACGTTTTGCGCGAAAACAGTAACCTGCCACGAAGCCAGCAACAGGGCGGTGAGAAGCGTACGCGAGTGAAGCACGGCTTATCTGATTCTAATCGAGGTCACCTTCCGGCTCGCTTCAACACCGCGCGCAGATCCATCGTCCGGATCAGCTTGTGCAAATAGTTGGGATGCAAGCCCAGGATCTTCGCCGCCGTCTCGTGATCATAATTCGCCTGATCGAACGCCTTGAGCACCACCTGCCGCTTGGCCGCGTCGACGGCTTCTTCGTACAATGTCGCCGACATCTCGGCCGGGCGTGTCTCGCGAATATGCTCCGGCAAGTCCTCGGCGAGGATAGTATCGCTCGCGCCCAGCACCACGGCGCGCTCGATCGCATTTTCCAACTCACGCACGTTTCCGGGCCACGAGTAGCTTTGAAGATACGCCCGCGCTTCCGGCGCCAGACCCGTGATCTTTCTGCCGCAATCCTGTGCGCATTTCTTCGCGAAGTGCTCAGCCAACGGAATAGTGTCCTCGGGCCGGTCCCGCAGCGGAGGCGCGGTCAGGACCACAACGTTGAGCCGGTAGAAAAGATCCTGGCGAAACGCGCCTTTCTTCACGGCATCTTCGAGATCGCGATTGGTAGCCGCCAAGATTCGCAGATCCAGCTTGATCGTCTTGGTCCCTCCCACGCGCTCCATCTCTCGTTGCTGGAGAACCCGCAGGAGCTTGGCCTGCAACACCGGCGACAGCTCTCCGATTTCGTCTAGAAACACAGTGCCGCCCTGGGCCGTCTCGAGCTTGCCGGCTTTCTGTACGATTGCGCCCGTGAATGCGCCTTTTTCGTGACCGAATAGTTCGCTCTCGAGCAGCGTGTCGGCCAGCGCTGCGCAGTTGATGGCGACGAACGGTCCGGATGCGCGCAGGCTATTACGATGGATCGCGCGCGCCACCAGCTCCTTGCCGGTTCCACTCTCTCCGAGTATGAGCACAGTCGAATTCGAGGCAGCGACTTTGGAAATCTGGCGTTGAAGTTCGTGAATCTTGGTACTGACACCGACCATGTCGTGCTCGATCTTCAGTTCGTGCTGGAGACGCTCGTTCTCTTCCTGCAGCCAGCCGAGAATGGTCGCGTTCTCCCACGCGCCTGCCGCCATGCCTGCCACGGCGGTCAACAGTTGCAAGTGACCTTCGTCGAATTTGCGCATCGGATCGGCGGATTCGATATAGATGACGGCAGCCACCTCGTTTCGCACAACCAGAGGCGCCGCCACCGCTGAAAGCCCCGCGCCATCAGCATCTTCGAGCCACACCGCCATGCGATCCTCCGAAGCACGGCGAAACACATCGGCGTTCGGCTTCCAATCGCCAGCCTCAACGCCAGGAACGAAGACTCCTCCGCGCTCGCCGGGAATCAGTTCCAGCAGCAACGACGCCAGATGAGTTCGCAACACCTCGGCGGCCGGAGTTCCATGCGCCTCTTGCAAGCCGCGAAAGGAATGCAGCATGGTGCTCACCCGCAGGAGGGTGCGCAGATCATGCAGCGCTCGAGCCGAAGGCGGCAGCACCGATTGGTCGGCTGAGGAAAGATAAATCGAGTCGGTGACTTGCAGTTGCCGCGTCTTGAAATCCCCGGCTGCCGTCTTGGCTGCCCGATCGCGATCCACGAGGAAGCAAAACACCGAGCCGCCAATCCGGATTTCGTCGCCTTGCTCGAGCGGATGCTCCGTGACCGGCGTGCCATTCACGAAGGTTCCATTGCGGCTTTCCAGGTCCTTGATGGCACAATGCCTGTCGGTCCGAACGAATAAGCAGTGCTTCCGGGAAACAGCGTGGTCTTCGAGATTGAGGTTATTGCCCGCTTGGCGGCCGACTGAATAATCCCCCTCAGGAAGCGTGTAGATGGATCCTTTTAAAGGACCACGCACGGCTACTAATCTCGGGTCAGCTCCGTTCTTCAATGCATCACCAGCCATCGTTCATCGATCAAAATCGGCGAGCACCTACCCTTGCAATAATTTAGCGCACATCTCCAATGCACGGGAACGCCAACGCGAACTGTTAGCCTCCTTAATAATCGCGCCGCAGCGACTAATCAATCGATTAGTAAATTAACCTTCAGATTCTCCCGCGGCGTGCATTCGCTCGTAACTTATTGATCCACAGCAAGCGGGGCTTTGGTGGCGCGATTGCGATCCATAAGCCGCAACTCAACCGAAAGCGGACGAGAAACCGGGACGGGCAGCCGCCCCGAAAACTTAAAAAAAGGAGAATCACAATGACGATACGAAATTTGTGGATTGGAGCCGGACTCGCCGCCCTGCTATGGAGTCCCTTGCTGAAAGCGCAAAACACGGAAGTAGCAACTATTCCGTTCGGCTTTCATGCCAACGACATTACACTGCCTGCCGGAGAATATTCGGTGAGCAAGATCGGTACCGACGGCGTCCTGCGATTGCGCAATACCGAAACCAATAAATCGGTCCTTCTTGCGTTTCCGGTCCGAAATTCTGGCGACAGCGAAGCGAAGCTCACGTTCCACTGCTACGGCGACCATTATTTCCTGGCCGAGGTCTGGATGCCCGGCGCTCCTGGTTACGCCCTGTGGAAGAGCAACCTGGAAAAGGAAATGTCACGCAGCGGCGAGCGCATCGCAATGGCCTACGTACCGCTGGCCACCCGTTAGTTGAATCCATCGCTACGGTCGACAATGAGCACACTGAGGAGCCAGGAAATGACACCGAGTGAAATGATACGAGGAGCGGAGGAGTGGAACCAGTGGTTCAAATCGGAGGGCCTGGCTCCCCTCGTGTCGGAGGAAACCAGCCGGATGTCCGAACGCGGCATCCGGCTTCGACCGGTCCTCTCGTGCTGCTTTGTCATCCTGGCGCTTTGCCTGATGCTCTCGGATTCATTCCGTCTCGCACTCTCGGCAAAATCGAGTCAAGTTAGTAACGCCGGAACGCCCCAGGTTCACACCACCCAGCCTGTTCATCGCGTCCAACACGCCCGTATTAAGAACGCGAAGCGGCATTCCGGCGTCTGAATTTCCCGTCCAACCCTCCCCCCTGGACTTTTTACGGCTGCGTGTGACCCCCACGCAGCCTATTTCTTTCTGCCTCGGCAGCCCTCATCACACGCAGTAAGTTCCCCCCATAGATTTTCCGGATGTCGTCGGCCGAATAACCCTTCCCCAGCAGTGCACGTGTGAGGTTGGGAAACTTCCCGACATCCTCGAGACCCGTCGGCGTGCAGGATACTCCGTCGAAATCACTGCCGATGCCCGCCGTATTGACGCCCGCGATCTTCACGATGTGATCGATATGCGCCACAACATCGGCCAGCGTCGCCGGTGGAATCGCTTTGCGCATCTCGGCCATCGCGGCAGCATTGTTCTCGGCGCGCGCAGCGGCGATCTTGGCGTTCACATCACGCGTCGCATCGGCCGTCTTCTGCGAGAGAAAGTCGCAACTGAAATTCACCTGCACTACTCCGCCCTTCTTCGCGAGCGCGACGATCATCTCGTCCGTCATGTTCCGCGGCACATTCGACAGCGCACGGCACGATGAGTGCGAAGCAAATGGCGGCGCCGTACTCACTTCGAGCGCGTCCCAAAACGTCTTGTCGGCGACATGCGAGATGTCCACCATCATGCCCAGCCGGTTCATCTCGCGCACCACCTGCTTGCCGAAATCGGTCAGACCGTTGTGATGTTGTACGCCCGCCTTGTCCATGTCACCCGACGAATCGCCCCAATTATTAGTGTTCGAATGCGTCAGCGTCATGTAGCGAATTCCGAGCTCGTAATAGTCGCGTAACAACCTGAGGCTGTCCTCGATCGCGGTGCCGCCCTCGATCCCCTTGAGGGCCCGGATCTTTCCCTGCTTGCTAAAGCCCTCACATTTGTCCGCCGTT
>JACXTT010014938.1_pt1 | contig 10111 bp, 8 predicted proteins | sample 9270951 | NCBI WGS metagenome assembly JACXTT01 (sample SAMN15532306, study PRJNA645909) | rock metagenome | isolation source: weathered quartz diorite | place: Puerto Rico | collected 2017-06-21
TTCCTCCTCGCGCTCAGCCTCCTTCCCGGCAGAGCGCAATCGACGAGCTACCACATCGTCGACGGCAAGGGACTCTCGCATCACAAGTACCAGGTGCTCGGCCGCGAGCGGCTGAAAACGCCGGCCGGCGAGTTTGACACCGTGAAGGTCGCCCGCCTGAGCGAGGGCGATCGGCAGGAAACCGGCGAGCTGTGGCTCGCCGCCGAGCTCGGCTACCTCCCCGTGCGTCTCCTCGTTGTCCAGGACAACGGCACCCGGCTGGATCAGACAGCCGTGCGCGTTTCCCTGGAGCCGCAACCCTAGAGGAGCTCCTCGATCGCGCCGATCACCTGCGCGACCTGGTTGCGGCGTATGCAGATCGGATTGCCGCACTCCGCGACGCTTCTCCAGCACTGGCGCAACCACACGAGCCGGCGCTCGAACAGCCGATCCTGGTCGCGGCAGGCGACCTCCGGATCCCACACCGCGCGGAACGGGCTTTGCGCCCAGAAGCGCCCCGGCCCGGTGCTGATCGGCGAGCCCGGCCCATAAAGCGCCACCGTCGGCGCGCCAACCAGCCGCGCCAGGTGCGCGATGCCGGTGTCGGGACACACCAGAAACGCGGCGTGGCGCAGCAGGTCCCACATCTGCGCCAGATCGAGCCGGCCGGCGAGGCCGCTACGCGTGCCCTCCGGATCGAGCGGCGCGAGGAGCGCCTCCTCGCCGCGGCCGGCGCTCAATACGACCTCGTAGCCGCGCCCCTCAGCCCATTGCTGCACTTCGCGCCAGCGCTCCTCGGGCCAGAGCTTGTGCGGGCTGCTCGCGCCGAGATGCAGCACGCAATACGGCGCTTTCGGCTTCGCATAGGGTGCATGGCTCGGCGCCGGCCATTCTGCCGTCTGGTAACGCGCGGGCGCAGGACCGTCGATGAGCTGCGCCGCCATGTCTCCCCAGGACATCGGCTCGCGCGGCAGCGGCCGCTGCTCGTCGACCGGCCATTCGTGGTAGCCCGCTTCGTCGGGCGCGAACGCCACGATCCAGCGCGCGTCCATCGCGCGGGCGAGCCACGACCAGCGGTTGTCGCCGGGCACGAGCGCGAGGTCGTAGCCGCGGCGCTTGCGCAGCGCGATGTGATCGGGCAGCGAGCGCGCATCGAAAGGCAGCGCCTCGACGCCGTACGGCCGCTTCTCGTAGATCGCGGCATAGGCGCGCGGACAGACCATCACGATCTCGGCGTCGGGGAACTGCGTGCGCGCCTTTTTCAGCAGCGGCGTGAGCATGATCGTGTCGCCGAGCAGCAAATGCTGTGCGATGAGGATGCGGCGCACCTGCCCGGGCCGCTCGCGGCGTGCCGCCATCCCCAAGCCCGCGGCGGCCATCACATAGAGCCGCGGCCACGCGCGGCTGCGGCGCAGGCTCATGCTCGCTCGATCACCCGGCGAAACACGGCTTCCATGCCGTCGAGCATGCGCTCGATGCCGAAATGCGCCGCCGCGTAGTCGCGGCCCGCCTTGCCCATCTCGGCGCGCCGCGCGGGATCCTCCATCAGCGCGCCGAGCGCCGCCGCCAGCGCTCCCGCGTCGCGCGGCGGCACGATCAGGCCCGTCAGGCCGCGCTGCACCGCTTCTTCGATGGCGCCGACCGGCGTCGCCACCACCGCGAGTCCGCAGGCCATGGCCTGCATGATCGCCTGCGGCACGCCCTCGTCACCGTAGGAGGGCAGCGTGAAGAGATCGAGGCTATTGAGCCACACCGGCACATTGTCCTGGTTGCCGACGAAGCGCGCGCTCGCCGCCAGGCCCTCGGCCGCGAGGCGCGCCTCGAGGCGCGCGCGCTGTGGGCCCTCGCCGATCACGAGGAGCTGCCAGTCGGGAAATCGCGGCGCGAGGCGCCCCCACGCGTCGAGGAGGTAATCATGGCCCTTCCAGTCGCGCAGCGTCGCCACGATGCCGAGCGCGTGGCGCTCATCCAGCCCGAGCTCGCGCCGCGCCGCGGCGCGCTCCAGCGGGCGAAAGCGCGCGAGATCGATGCCTGTCGGTACCGATGTCATGCGCTCGGGCGCGTAGCCGTTCTGGCGCGCGAGCTGCTGCCGCAGGGCTTCTCCAGCGGTCACGATGTGCGCGCACGCGGTCTGGTACAGCCACCGGGTCGCGCGATCGTTGTGCACGCGCGTGGAGACGTGGCGCGTGCGCACTACCGGAGGCGCTCCATTGAGCGACAGGCGCGCGAGCGCCACCAGCCACGAATCGGTCGAACTGTGCGTATTGATGACGTCGAATCGCTCGTAGTGCGCGGCGAGCCAGCGCCGCAGGGCGAGCAGCGCGCGCGGCCGCTTCCTTTCGATCGGTAGCGCCACCACCGGGATATTGCGTGCTTTCGCCGCCGGGTAAATGTCGGCGCTCTCCGGCGTCAGCAACGTGACCTCATGGCCGCGTGCAAGCATGCCCTTCACCTCGGTGAGGATACGGATCTCCTGGCCGCCCCAGCCGGTTGAGCTCTCGGTATGAAGGATGCGCAATCAGAGTGCCGCGAGCTGGGCGAGGCTCTCGTCCAGGATGAGGAGCTGCAGTACCTGCTCTGCCGCATGCTCGGCACCGTCGAGGTAATGGCGCGCAAAGCGGTCGACCGCCTGCGCATCGAGCTGTCCCGCGCTCGTACGCGCAAGCCGCGCGCCGAGTCCCTCGAAGCGCGCAGCGAGGCCGACTCGCAGCCAGTCGCGAAGCGGCGGATTGAAGCCGCGCTTTTTCCGCCGGAGTAGATCCGGCGCGAGGCGCGGATCCAGCGCCTCGCCGAGCACCCGCTTCGGCGGGCTTGTGTAGCGCTCACCTGGCGCCAGCGCGAGCACCCGCTCCACGAACCGATGATCGAGCAGCGGCGCGCGCGCCTCCAGCCCATGCGCCATGGTGCAGAGGTCGGATTTGCGCAGGATGTATTCCGGCAGGTAGTTGGCGAAATCGATCGCCAGCAGCGTTTCGCGAGCATCGCGCGCCTCCTGGTCGGGGGCGCGCCAGTACGTGAACGGCGTTGATTTGCCCTGCAGGAATGCCCGCTGCGCCGGCGCGAAGCCCGAGAAGCGCAGCGCATAGGCGCTCCTCCAGTCCATGGCCAGCTCGGCGGCAAGCTTGCGCTCGTCCAGCGCCGGCCGCACCGCGAGCGGCAGGCGCCACCTGCGCCGCCAGGCGCTGCGCATATGCTTTGCGACTCGCTTGTAGCCGGCGAAGAGCTCGTCGCCGCCGTCCCCCGCGAGCACGACCTTCACCTCCTTGCTCACCTCGCGCGCCAAGTACCAAGTCGGCACACTGGACGGATCGGCGAACGGCTCGTCCAGCCCGGCGACGGTGCGCGCGAAGTCGTCCTGCACGCGCTGCGGCACCACGACTTTGGTGTGCGGCAGGCCGAGGATGCTCGCCGTCTCGGCCGCGAGCTCCGACTCGTCCATCGCGCTGCCGGGAAAGGCAGCGGTGTAGCTGCGATATTGCGTCAGCCGCTGGGCCGCGAGGCGGCTGGCGATCACGGTCGAGTCGACGCCGCTCGAGAGAAACAGGCCGAGCGGCCGGTCCGCGACGGTGCGCATGCGCACCGATTCGTCCAGCGCCTCGAGCCACGAGCCGGCCGCCGGCTCCGGCCGCCAGTAGCGCAGCTTCGCGAGCCGCCGAGCGCGCAGGTCGAACTCGAGATAGTGAGCGTTCTCGAGGCGCTGAATATGACGGTAGACCGTGCGCGGCGCAGGAATGTAGCGGTGCGCGAGATAGGCGTCGATGCCCTCCGCAGACAGCTCGCGCTTGCCGGCGGGGAGATACGGCAGCACGGCGCGGACCAGAGAGCCGAAAACCAGCTCGTCGCCGAGGTGGGCGTAGACCAGCGGCTTCTCGCCCATGCGGTCGCGCGCGAGATAGGCCTTGCCGCGCGCGCGGTCGACGATCGCGAAGGCGAACATGCCGCGCAGGTTCGCGAGCAGCTTATCGATGCCCCAGGCTTCGTAGCCGTGCAGGATGAATTCCGTGTCGGCGCGCGTGCGGAACACGTGGCCCGCGGCGCGCAGCTCGGCGGCGTGCCGCTCCCAGTCGTACACCTCGCCGTTGTAGACGATCCAGACGTCGCCGCGCTCGTTCGACATCGGCTGGTCGGCGATCGGGCGCGGGTCGATGATCGAGAGCCGCGCGTGGATCAATGCGTTGTGCCAGGCGCCTTGCGCGGGCGCGAGCGCCGCGTCCCAGCCGACCGCGTGCTCGGCGTCCGGGCCGCGCGGCCGCAGCGCGTCCTGCATCCCGCGTGCGACCTGCGGCGCTACCGCCCGCTGCGCGAAGAAGCCGCCGATGCCGCACATCAGAGGGCGAACTGCGGCGCGTAGCGCTGGCACCAGCGCTCGAGGACGAGCAGCGCCCACAAGCGCCCGGCGTCGCTCGGCCGCGCGTCTTCGGCGAGGCGTTCGATGGCCCGCGGCTGGAACAGGCCGCGCTTCGCGAGGCGCGCAAAGGCGCTCTCGGCTTCGCCCTTGAGCGCGCCGCCAAACCATTCGGCGAGCGGCGGCATGAACCCTTGCTTGGGCCGATGCACTACGTCCATGGGCAGCAGCTTCTCCGCCAACCTCTTCAGCAAATACTTGCCCGTGCGCCCATTCTGTTTGAGCCGCGGGTCGAGCCGCGCGCAGAACTCGAAGAACCGGTGATCGAGATAGGGCACGCGCGCCTCGAGGGAGGAAGCCATGGTCGCGCGGTCCACCTTCGTCAGCAGATCGTCGGGCAGCCACAGACGCGCGTCGATGTACATGATGCGATCGAGGTACTCGCGCGAATTGCACTCGGCGAAGTAGCGCTCGGCGTAGTCCGCCATGCGGCTCGACTGCGCGGCGAGGAAGCGGGGGGTATACAGCTCGCCACGCAAGCTGGCGTCGAAGACCTGCGGGATGGTGACGTAGCGGCGCTCGCGCGGCTCGCCGATCGCCTTCAGCAAGCGGTCCTTGCGAATGCGGGCCGGCAGCGCGTGCACCAGCGGCCGCAGCGGTGAATAGGTCGCGCCGAGGAGCCCGCTCACGCGCTCTTCGCGCAGGCGCTTGGCGTAGTTGCCATAACCAGCGAAGACCTCGTCCGCGCCCTCGCCGGTGAGCACGACGGTCACGTGCTTGCGCGTGAGGCGCGCGAGCAGCATGGTCGGCAGCGCCGCCGGGTCGGCGAAGGGCTCGTCGAACACCTGCACCCAGTCCTCGAGGCACGAGAGGAGCGCCGAGGGCGCCAGCATCAGCACATGGCTCGCCGCACCGATGTGGCGCGCGACGCGCTCGGCATGAGCGTGCTCGCTGACCGCAGTCTCGCCCTCGAAGCCGAGCGTGAAGGTGTCGATCGGCCGGCGGGCGATATCCACCATGAGCGCGCTCACCACGCTTGAGTCCACGCCGCCGGAGAGAAAGCTACCGAGGGGGACATCCGCGACCAGCATGCTTTCCACCGAGCGCCTGAGCTCCGCCTCGAGCCGCGCGAGCGCTTCGCCCTCGTCTACCTCGAGCTTGCGCGAATAGTCCGGCACCCAATAGCGCGTGATTGCCAGCTTGCCGCCTTCCACGACGAGCGCGTGGCCCGCTTCCAGCTTGCGCACGTCCCGGTAGATCGATTTCGGCGCCGGGATGTATTGCGATTCCAGGTACAGGCCGATCGCTTCGAGGTCGAGCTCGCGCGACACCGTGGGATGCGCAATGAGGCCCTTCAGCTCGGAGGCAAACACCAGCGTGGTGCCGTCCCACTGGTAGTAGAGCGGCTTCACGCCGAGATGATCGCGCGCGATGAACAGGCGCTGCGCCGCGCGGTCCCACAGCGCGAAGGTGAACATGCCTTGCAGGTGCTCGAGCATCCGGGTGCCGTGCTCGCGATAGGCGTAGAGCAGCGCCTCGGTGTCGCCCGCGGTCCGCAGCCGATGGCCGCGAGCGCTGAGCGCGGCCCGCAGCTCGCGGAAGTTGTAGATCTCGCCGTTGAAAATGATGGTGAGCTCGCCATCGGGCGTGCTCATCGGCTGCGGGCTGCCGGCGATGTCGATGACCGAGAGGCGCCGATGCCCGAGCGCCACCGGCCCATCGCGGTAGTAGCCGTCGGCGTCGGGGCCGCGATGCGCGAGGCGGCTCGCCATCGCCACGAGCACGTCATCGGCAAAGCGCGTCGGGCTCAGATAGCCGGCGAGGCCGCACATCTAGCTCGCCTCCACCACGCGGATCACCTCCGCCATGCGGTCGCGAATCGTCGGCAATGTGAGCGCACGCTCATAGCCGCGACGCGCGATCGCCGTGCGCTCGGCGTCGTGCGCGAGGTAATAGCGCGCCTTGTCCCGCAGCTCGTCGACGTCACGATAGGCGACGATCTCCTCCCCCAGGCGGTAGTGCTGATCGAGCTCGGGCGAGTAATCGGTGAGCAGAAATGCGCCGGTCGCGGGCACGTCGAACACGCGCTGGTTCAGCGCCGGATAGCGCGCCGGGTCCCAGTTGGTGATGTTGAGCACGATCTTCGACGTGTTATAGAGGCGCAGCAGCGCCTCGCCCCAGATGCCGGGCGCCTTGAGCTGGCGCCGCAGCGGTGAGCCTCGGCGCGCGCGCTTGCCCCATTTGCCGTAGATCTCGAGCGGCAGGTCGGTGAGCCGGCCGAGGAGCTGCTCGCGCCGGGCGTTGTGCCCGCCGACGAGCACCATGTCGTGATTGTAAGTCCTCCCGCCGCCCGCATAGAGATTGCGATAGCGCGCCAAGTCCATGCCGTAGACCGGCAGCGGATGGATGCGGTCGGCGCGCGGATCGTACCCATAGCGGTGCGTGCAGAAATAGACGTCGTAGATGCGCGCGTCCTCCTGGAGATCCGGCGTGTCGAGCGGCCCGTCGACACGCCAGCCAATCACCTGCTCCACGCCGCAGTCGCGCTTCAGGGCCCGGACGAGCTCGGCATCGACGAACTCATGCGCGCGGATCACGAAGATCCATCGCGGCCGGAATTCGGCTGCGGCCTCCGCGAGCATCCGGCGCTTGAAATTCACCTTGGAAAACGGCAGCGCCCGGCCGATCTCGCGCCCGCGGTAGCCAAGGCCGCGCGCGAGCCGGTTAACCGGCTTGAGGAGCAGTGGCTCCCAGCGGCTTTCAAGCTGGCTGTTGAAGCGCGCCACCTCGAAGCCAAGCGTGCGAAAGGCGTCGGCGCACGATTCGCCGAGCGGGATCATGTCGTCACCGAAGAAATAACTGATCAGTACGCTCTTTTGCGACATGTTTAAGATGCGCAACGCATGAGATTGGTGAACCCCGCCGTCGCACGCGACCTCGCGCAAGGCGTTGCTCTGCGTCTGAACCTTGGCAGCGGCCCAACGCCACGCACCGGGTTTTATTCGCTGGATCGCGCCCCAATGGACGGCATCGATATAGTTGCGGACCTCAACGAACCGCTAAGCCTCCTGCCGGACAACTGTGTCGAGCATGTATTCAGTTCACATACGCTCGAGCACGTCGACAATCTGTTGTTGCTGCTCTCCGAGATCTATCGCATTACCCGGCCGGGTGGCCTCATCGAGATAATCGTGCCGCATTTCTCTAACCCCTACCACTACTCCGATCCGACGCACGTCCGGTTCTTCGGACTGTACACAATGAGTTATTTCGTTGACACCGACAAGCAGCCTCACAGTCGTAAAGTACCCGCCTTTTACAGCAGGACGCGATTCGAGATCGAGTCAGTAATGATTGCGTTCGACCGCTTTAATATTCTCGACCGCCTGATCGTGCCGTTCGTCCGCTACTTCGTAAATCTGAGTCCGCGGACCCAAGAATGCTACGAATTCCGTCTTAGCCGGCTTTTTCCGGCCGCCGAAATCCGTTATCGCATGCGGGCAGCGAAGCCCGCACGCACGCATTAGCGCCATTTACGGTTCGCAATCTATGCGAATTCTGAACGCGGGCGCCTGGAGCGCCGCGCTCTTCTTAGCGTCGTCGCTCTTCGCCCATGACGTCGCGCTGCGCCTCGTACTGCTGGCGAGTGCCACGCTGCTATGCGCTGCCGTGCTCGTGCGCGAGCGAGGCACCATCTCCGCGGTGCCGCCGATCTGGTGGGCGTGGCTCCTGTGGGCGGCGTGGACCGCGCTGTCAATCACGTGGTCGCTCGAGCCGGCGCGCTCGCAGAAGGAATGGCAGAACGAGGTCGTCTACACCATGCTCGCGCTCTGCGTCTGCTACATCGGCGGCCAGGCGAAGGCTGCCGCACGCGCTTTTGTCCTTACCCTTGCGACCGGTGCAACGCTCGCCTGCCTATCAGCGCTCTGGGCCTTCGCGAGCGGCCTGCCGCCGGAGTCGAGCGCCGGCTGGCACGGCGGGCCCGGTGACCATACTGCGGCGCTGCTCACGCTGATGCCGTGCACGCTCGCCGTCGTGTGGTACGCGCGGCAGGCGCACTGGCCGCGCACGGCCACATGGGCGACCGCATTGCTCATCGTCCTTTTCCTCGCCGCCGCCTACGCGACTCAAAACCGCACCGTCTGGCTCGGCTTTGCGCTCGAGATCGCGGTGTTCGCCGTCGTGCTGGCGATTCGCCGGTCAGGCGACAGGCACGCCCAGCTGTCGATTGCGCTCACTGGCGCGGTGGTGGTCGCTGCGACAGCCACCGTCGTGCTGCTCGTGCAGGCCGAGCGCGAGACCACCGGCGCGTACAGCATGAGCGCCGATCCGAGGCTCAGCATCTGGCCCAAGGCAACGCAGTACGTCGAACACCGGCCGCTTACCGGCTATGGCTTCGGCCGCGGCTTGCTGCGCGAGCGTCTTCCGGCGGAAGCGCATCACGAGCTTGCCTGGCACGCGCACAATCTGTTTCTCGATCTCGCCTTGCAAGTCGGCTTGACCGGGCTGGCCCTCTTTGTAGTGCTGCTCGCCGCCACGCTGCGGCAGGGCTTGCGCTTCGCCGCGGACACCAGCCCGGCCACCGCCGCGTGCGGCATGGCGCTCATCGCCGTGCTCGCCGGCATGTTGGCGCGCAACATGACCGACGTGCTGTTCGTGCGGCAGAACTCGCTCCTCTTCTGGGGCGTGACCGGCGTGTTGCTCGCCTGGGGCGCGCGCTGGCGCACCGCGTGAGAATCCTCGTCATCCGGCGCGACAACATCGGCGACCTCGTCTGCACCACGCCGCTGCTCGCCGCGCTGCGCGCGCGCTACCCGCAGGCGCATGTCGCGGCCCTGGCGAATTCCTACAACGCGGCCGTGCTCGAGGGCAATCCGCACGTCGACGCAGTGCACAGCTACACCAAGCTCAAGCATCGCGAGCCCGAGCAGTCGCGCATTGGAATCATCACGGCGCGGCTCGGCATGCTCATGCGGCTGCGGCGCGAGCCGTTCGACTACGTCGTGCTCGCCAAGGACGGTGTCGACCGCCAAGGATTGGCGCTCGCGCGGCAGTTGCGGCGCCGAGATATCGTCGGCTTCGCGAGCCCGGGCGACAGGCACATCAGCGTGCCGGTGCCGGCGCTGCCGTATGCCGAGCTGCACGAAGTGCAGGTGCTGCAGCTCCTCGCAGCCGCGATGGATGCGCCGCACGCGGACGGCCCGGTGCGCGTCTATGCGCCGGCAGCGCGCATCGAATCGTGGCGGCAGCGGCTGTCGCTCGACGCGAGACGCAACTGGATCGCATTCCACGTCAGCGCGCGCGAGGCAGAGCGGCGCTGGCCCGCCGAGCGCTGCGCCGAGCTGATAAGGCGCTTGGGAAGCGCAGGCCCCGGCGTGCTGCTGCTCTGGTCCCCCGGCGCGGCCGACAATCCGGCGCATCCCGGCGACGATGAAAAAGCGGCAGACATCATGGCGCGCGTCGGCGCCAACCCGGGCGTGATGGCCGCACGCACCACGTCGCTGGCGGACTTGATCGCCGTGCTCGCGCTATGTCGTGGCTTCATCGGGGCCGATGGCGGCGCGATGCACATCGCCGCGGGACTCGGGCTTCCTGTGGTGGCGCTCTTCGAGGAACGCAAGACGAAGCGCTGGCATCCCTGGAAGGTGCCTTACGAGATGGTCGTCACGCCCACGGGTCAGATCGCCGACATTCCAGTGGTGTCGGTCGCGGAAGCATGGCAGCGGCTCCAGGGGCGGCTTCTTACCGCGCCGGTTTGAACAACTGCACGCGACGCACTCTTCGACC
>JACXTT010014939.1_pt1 | contig 10110 bp, 4 predicted proteins | sample 9270951 | NCBI WGS metagenome assembly JACXTT01 (sample SAMN15532306, study PRJNA645909) | rock metagenome | isolation source: weathered quartz diorite | place: Puerto Rico | collected 2017-06-21
GTGATGAACCGCAATGGCAAGGGCGATCCGGATGCGATCAACATCCAGAAGTTCTCGCAGATGACGAGCAGCCTGATGGGCAACATGGTCGACATCCTGTCGCAGGTCAGCCAGCAGAGCTCCATCACCGTCGAGAATATTGACGTGATGGTGAAGCATCTCGACGCGATCTTTGAATTGCTCGGCGACGTCAAGTCGATTGCGGATCAAACCAATCTGCTCGCGCTCAACGCTGCAATCGAAGCGGCGCGTGCAGGCGAAGCCGGTCGCGGATTTGCAGTGGTGGCAGAAGAAGTTCGCAACCTGTCCGAACGCTCCACCAACTTCAACGAACAGATTCGCAAACTGGTGTTCAGCTCCAAGGAAGCCATCGCAAAGGTTCGCGATACCGTCGGCAGCATGGCGACGCGTGACGTGAGCATGAGCGTGCATGCCAAGGAAGAAGTGGGCCGTTTGCTGGGGCAGGTTGAAGAAATCAACCAGACCTATACCGAAGGCATCCGCGAAGTTTCCGGCGCCAGCCACAAGATCAACGATGCCGTATCAAAAGCCGTGCGCTGCCTGCAGTTCGAAGACATTGCAACGCAGGCGCTGATTGCGGCCGAGCATCACGTGAGACGACTGGAGTCGATCAACCATGAGGCCGGCAACCTGGCGCTGATTCTCCAGGATGAATCAGCACCGATCGTCATCAAGGCGACGCCACCACGCACGCTCGAAGTGACGGCGCACGCTGTGACTGCGCACGCCGTGACGGCCCAGGCCGTCGAAGACTGGCGCAAGCCGCAACACAAGCCGGTGTCGCAGATCAGCATGGATGCGGGCGGGGTTGAGTTGTTCTAGGTGCTATTTGAAAAATGAACAGAGAGGGGGCTTCGGCCCCCTTTTCTTATGGGCGGCATCATTCCCAGAACGCGTTCGGATCAAGAACGCGGGACGGTGCTTTCTCAAGCTGCTTCGTATCCGTGAACTTCAGGCGGGTTTGGGTTCCGTTCTCGAGATCCTGAACCTCGATGTCTGACGGGATCCAGTGTTCACCAATCTGCTGCAGCTGCTTTTCATCAATGAGCATGAGCTTGGCTGAACCTTTCGTATCCATCAGGTCGGAACGAAGAGCCACGCAGCTGTGTTGGTCAACCTGCATGCGGATCTGCTTGTAGCGGGGAGATAGTCCAGCCTGCGGCCAGACATTCACCTGGTAGAACGACTTGCCCTCGGATTTCTTCGGCAGGTCGAGCCAGGCAAGATCAAACGCGGTGACCAGCAATGCGATCTCATTGAAGGAGATGTCGGTTCCGAAAATGGATCCGTCCAGTACCGTCGAAGACAGGCGCTTTGCCCGACCGAGACTGGGCAGGTACACATAGACGTCCTTGGTGTCGCCTCTCTTGCGCTTCATCAGGTAAGCGGCGCCTGCCATGTCGGCGGGAGCGCTCAGTCGAATGGCGACACTAGTGGACTGGTCGGCGAGATCTGCATAGAACTGGCCCTGCAGGCGGCGTTCGAAACCGCCCGCATCAACAGCAGTCAATTCGATTCGGGACGACCAGATGGCAGGCGCCATGTTGGCGCGCATGCATGCGAGCACCTGGTCAACATTCTCAAGGGGTTTGCGCGCGGCATCAGCCGCGGAAGCACTGATGGACCCTGCAGCGAAGGCGAGGGCGGTAACAGCGGTCAGGACAGAAGATTTGGCTTGCATGGCAACTCCCCCATTGAGTGGGTTGGGAGTACACAACTAAGCAGCTGACACGGCCGGATCATGCCATATCCCCCGGCGTTTCAACCCGTTTATTTGTGAATGAGGGAGCTGATTGTGCGCATGAAGGGGAGCCAGGGCTGCAGTGCGGCGCGGCGCGATCCTGGTGCATCTGTCGACAGTCGTCGTGGGGGTGCCAAATAAAAAGCCCTTGTTTCTTTATCAGAAACAAGGGCTTAGAATTGGTGGTGATAAGTGGATTTGAACCACCGACCTCAGCATTATGAGTGCCGCGCTCTAACCAACTGAGCTATATCACCGTTGGCGCCCCCGAAAGGGCGCGCATTCTAACTCCCTGATTCAACGGCGTAAACGGCACACGGAATCAACCGCGTGCAACGGGCGACTACAGCCCGTGTGCCGTAAAACGCTGCAAAAAGCTGCCACAGCTCCCACAAAATCCCCACAATCCAGGAACCCTGAATTCAGCCAAATTCTCCCTCGCCAACGCGCCTTTTCGGGTGCGGTTGTCTGTGCGCGAAGCAAAAAATAGTAGGAATAGACGCCCCGATGCTGTGGGCGGAGTGTGCAGTCTCCGGTGGGCGAGCTGTGGGCGGGCTTGCCCGTCCACAGAGCTGTCACAGCCCCAGATCGCTCGTCCACGGGGGAATGCACACGGCAGCCGCTTTGCGGGTGCCGTCCATAGCCGCCCAGGACTATTGGCTGCCTGAATGTGGGTGAGGGGAGGTGTGCGGCGGTATTCTTAATCCTCTGCTCAACCGACTGAGTTGATCGGCCATATCCGAAAGTCGAATGGATGGAGGCCCCCCTTCGTGCCATCATTTGGTTCAAATAGACGTTGGCGCCCAAAGCTCGCAATCCCCCTCGATTGCACGTTTGGCGCGTGCCAAGCGATAAAAGGGGCGTTACATGGGTATCGACGAAGAAGCCGCAGACGGGACTGCGGTTCCGAAGACCGAGATTCGGATCGACTGCGATCCAACGGTGAGCTATGCGAGTCACCAGAATTCCATTCCTGTTGCGCATTCCATTTCTGTCGTCATCGGTCCAGATCGCGCCTATCGAGATGTCGAAGTAGTGCTCACGCCTGAGCCGCCGTTTGCAGAGGCAATTCGTTATCGATACGAATTGTTAGAAGCGGGGGACACTCGAACCATTACCCCAATCCAACTAAAACTGCAGCATCGATTCCTTGCGGATCTTACCGAGGCCGAGGTTGGCCGCATCCATGTCGAACTACGTAGTGAAGGCCAACGCATCGCGGAGGCTGAGTCCAAAGTTTCGGTCCTCGCGTTCGACCAATGGGGAGGCACCCGCTCGGTCCCTGAATTGCTAGCTGCATTTTCCTGTCCCAATAATCCCCATGTGGATCGCGTGCTCTACGAGGCAGGGGAGTTACTCGGAAAAGATGGAAAGGGCGTGGCCCTCAACGGATACGACTCGAAGAATCGCGAAGTCGTGTGGGCACAAATATCTGCGATTTATAGTGCAGTGGCCGCTCGGGGCATTCAGTACAGCCTGCCACCCGCTAGTTTTGCCAGTTCTGGCCAGAAGATTCGGCCACCGGATCGAATTTTCTCGGGTGGTGTCGCCACATGTTTGGATTTCACGATGTTGCTCGCGTCGTGTCTAGAAGCTGCTGGCCTAAATCCCATCATATTGTTGAACGACGGACATGCCTGGGTTGGATGCTGGCTGATTAATACCTCGTTTTCTACCTGCCTTACCGACGACGTTCTCGCCGTTCGAAAGCGCGTGGACGCAGGAGAGATGTTGGTTTTCGAAACCACGGGACTTGGTCTTCGTCCGCTGATGTCGTTGCGCCTTGCAAGAGAGTCTGGATACCGGCATCTCGTAGACGATGCTGCGAAATTCTCGGTTGCGATTGATGTGCGCCGCGCCCGTATCGAGAGAATCAATCCTCTTCCATCTCGCGACGCGGTTCCGTTGGAAGAAAAGGCGATGGCTGAAATGGCAATTGCCGTCGAAAGCGCGCCTGTGCTTCCCACGTTGATTGGGGAGACGGTTCTTTTAGATGAAGAAGAAGCCGTTGAGACACCAGACGGCCGTCTCACTCGTTGGAAGTCCAAACTTCTTGATCTGACACTTCGAAATCGCTTACTGAATTTCAAGCCAAGCAAAGTAATGATCCCACTGAGGGTCCCAGATCCTTTCCTCCTAGAAGATACGCTTTCAGATGGGGAGGAATGGAGATTCCGTCCGCTGCCCCCAATCATGGAAGGCGCCGATCCTCGTTCAAGAGCTATCGCTAGGACTAGAGATGGTGAAGATCCGGTTGAAGCGATGGCCAAGGCCGCCATGGCGAAGCACGAGCTAATGGCGTCACTGGACCCCAAGAAGCTCGATCAGGCGCTATACGAAGTGTTTCTCACTGTGAGAAACGGTCTGGAAGAAACGGGCGCTAACACGTTGTTCCTCGCACTGGGGTTCTTACGTTGGGCAGAGGACGAGCGAGCCGAGAAAACCTACCTCGCGCCATTGTTGTTGGTTCCGGTTACGCTCAAGCGAGCATCAGTGAAAACTGGGTTTTCAATCGTTCGGCACGATGACGATACCATCGTAAACCCGACGCTGTTGCAGGCACTTCGCGAAAAGCACGGCGTCAATGTTAAAGGCGTTGACCCACCTCCCACGGACGCGAAGGGCGTCGACGTTGAGAAAATTTGGGCGATCTTTCGCGAAGCCGTGAAGGATATACCTCGTTGGGAGGTCGTTGCTGACGTCTATTTGGGAGTGTTCAGTTTCCACAAATTCGTCATGTACTCCGATCTGAAAAACAGAACTGAAGATCTGCGTAAGAGCAAGATTGTCAGCCATTTGATTGATCGACCACGCGAAGGCCTCGGCTCATCGGATATTCGACGCTGCGATGACATCGACGATACGCATGGTCCGGGCGACCTACTAGCGCCAATGTCGGCTGACTCATCCCAACTGAACGCACTACGAAGAGCAAATGAGGGCCATGACTTCGTACTTGAGGGACCCCCAGGAACCGGCAAGAGCCAGACGATTACTAATTTAATCGTGGATTTCTTGGGTAAGGGGAAAAAGGTCCTCTTTGTTTCCGAGAAGATGGCGGCTCTGCAAGTGGTGGAGCGCAGGCTGAAGGAAGTTGAACTAGGCCCCTTCTGCCTTCAGCTTCATTCGGCAAAGGCGGTGAAATCGGAAGTACTCGGGCAACTAAAAAATACTCTAGAAGTTGGCTCAGCGATGTCGCCGTCGTCGTGGGAGATGGAAGTTGAACGCATTGCAACGCTTCGCAATGAGCTGAATTCACTGGTTCGTGCGTTGCATCGCGAGCACGCGAATGGACTGACAGTCCGAGGTGCTATCGATACCGCCATCAAACATCGACATTGGCCGTTAGTGCCAATTGAGTTGGCAACCGTTGATTCGGTCGATCAAAAGCTGTTGCTGGGACTGAGGCAGGCTGCTTCATCAATGCAAGCGGCCGCTGTGGCATTGGGTGAACTCAAGCACCACCCTTTAAAGGCCATCAGGACTAAAGATTGGTCCCACGGGTGGGAGGCGGAACTGCTGCCGGCTGGCGAGGACTTGACTAAGCGTTGTGCCGAATTACTGGCCGCAGCCAATGAGCTTTCCAAGCCGTTTGACCTGCCACTCCAAAATTCGTCGCTGAAGATGCTCGCTGACGTGGACAACATTGCTGAAGTGATCCTGCAGGCTCCATCAATTCCTTCCGGATTTGCGCAGCACGCAGACGATCCAAGAGTTCGTGGGTGGTTAGAAGTTCTTCGGCGCCACGGCGAGGCCCGCAATGTGGCGTGGCAAGACATGGCCCCAACCATGAAGCCAACAGTTGCTCGATTACGTGGCGATGAATTGGAAAGCGAATGGGCAATCGCATCCTCAAAATGGATCGTCCCTAGATGGCTTGGACAGCGCGCAGTCAGCGAGAAATTCATTGTTCATATGTTGAGCGCGAAACGGCCGCCAACGGCAGAAATGCCTAGCACTATTGCTAGATTGACTATTCTTAATTCGGAAGACGCCGAGCTGAAGGCGTCAGAATCGAAAGCGAAAGATCTTCTGGAGCAGGGGTATCGAGCTGAGGAGACAGACTGGAAGGCGATTCAGCGCTTTGAAGCATGGGGAGCACGCCTTCAAGATGCAATAAAGCGCTTTACAACGACGGCCCATCCTCAAGGTCCCGGTGAGTTCCTCGTCCGCGTCAAAACATTGGTGGGGCCGCAACGTCACCTATTGGAACCAACCGGAGATTTGGCTCGAAGGCTCCTGACATATCGTCAGTCCTATAGGTCATTCATCGCGTCCGCCGCTCATGCGGAAAAGCTGGCCCATTCAGATGAGCGGTTCGGATTTGACTCCGAAGTCGCCGGTGCTCTCGATGGGTTATCCGCAATCGGGGCGAATTGGAATCAACACAGGGCTTCTTTGCGAACATGGTGCCTGTGGAACACCTTTAAGGCCAAGCTTCAAGGTGTTGGTCAGGCCAAGGTTCTTGACGCAATCGAGCGCGGTGCCGTTCGCAATACTGAAATCGCAGAATTTATCGAATTCAGCAATCAGGTGTGGTGGCTGAAGGGGATCATGGATCGTGACGAAGCGCTGCGCACGTTTAGCGGGGCAGTGCATGAGCAGAAGATTCACGATTTTCGAGAGGCAGATTCTCGGTTTCAGACGCTCACCAAAAAAATGGTGTACGCCGCACTTGCGCGCGGGGTGCCGAGAGTAGGTACGGACGCCCGAAGCGGTCCTGAGATGGCGCTTCTCAGTAGGGAGATTCAAAAGCAGCGGCAACATCTGCCGATTCGAAAGCTCGTAAAGTCGTTGCCTGGAGTATTGCCAGCACTGAAGCCTTGCCTGCTAATGAGCCCACTTTCCGTCGCGCAATATTTGGACGCCAGTCACCCACAGTTCGACTTGGTGATATTTGATGAGGCGTCACAGATCCCCGTTTGGGATGCGGTAGGCGTCATTGCGCGAGGAAAACAGGTCATTGTGGTGGGAGATCCAAAGCAGCTTCCGCCGACCGCATTTTTTGATCGCGGTGATTCCGACGACGGAGTGGATGTTCCGGACGACGCCGCGCCGAAGGATCTGGAGAGCATCTTAGATGAGTGCATGGCGACCGGAATGTCACGGCTGTCTCTGAATTGGCATTACAGAAGTCGGCACGAGTCGCTAATCGCTTTCTCAAACCAACACTATTACGAATCGAGACTGATTACGTTCCCGTCGCCGGTTACAAAGGATTCGTCTGTAAAGCTTGTTCCAATGTCGGGCACGTACGACCGGGGAGCATCGCGTACGAATAAGGTTGAAGCCGAAGCGGTAGTGAAGAGAGTGATCGCGCACTTTGATTCTCCAGATCCGGCTGTTCGAAAACAAACCATTGGGGTAGTGACCTTTAACGCAACCCAAATGCGATTGATTGATGAGTTACTCAATGCTGAACTAGTGAAGCGCCCGGATATCGAGGAGCGCATGGCGACGCACGACGATGAGCGTCTGTTCATTAAGAACCTCGAAAATGTCCAAGGCGACGAGCGCGACATCATTCTGTTCTCTACGACCTTTGGCCGAGATAGCTCGAACCGGCCGTCGATGAACTTTGGTCCAATAAACCAAAGTGGAGGAGAGCGCCGATTAAATGTGGCCGTGACTCGTGCGCGCCAACAGGTAGAGATTTTCTCTTCGCTCAGACCAGAGGACATTGACCTGTCGAAAACGCGTGCCGCCGGGGTTGCAGATTTAAAGGCCTATCTGGATTTCGCACTGCGTGGGCCAGCGGCGTTGGCCTCGCAGGCGTCATTCACAGGCAGGGACCCAGACAGTCCATTTGAAATTGAGGTGATCGACACAATCCGAGAAGCGGGGTGGGAGGCTCATCCGCAGGTTGGGTGTTCGGGCTACCGAATTGATATTGGAGTTGTAGACAAAGGTGCTCCGGGTGCGTATCTGGCAGGCGTTGAGTGCGATGGCGCGACGTACCACAGTATGGCCTCTGCCCGAGATCGCGACAGATTGCGTCAATCCGTACTGGAAGGACTCGGCTGGACCATTCGTCGGGTATGGTCTACAGATTGGTGGATGGATCGTGGCCGCTGCAAAAAAGAGTTGATCGCGGCCTTAGAACAGCTTCAACGTGAAGTTGACGCCTCAAGAAATGCCGAGCGGGAAAAGATATTGGAGAGTTAGCCAGGAATCACGATGCGTCGGCTCCGTTCGAAGTCTCGATGAGATGGAGAAGCGAGCCTTTCCGATCAGTGGTTGCGACGAAGTGTTCGATTGAGAATGTGGGCAATCTTATATGCAAACGGACAGAATTGAAGTCATCAATAAAGCTCCGGGAGCGTGCTCAGAGGCGGAATTGGAGGCCTTCATTGGGATGGTTTTAGAAGGTGGGGAAGTTTCTTCCATTGGATTGCCTGCTCGCGTACGTCAATCTGCGGTTATTTCGTTCGTGCGAAGGAATGGCGCGTTGTTGGCTGTCGGTGCGTTAAAGCGGCCGACAAGTGCTCATAGGGAAGAAGTGTCGATTGGTGCGGGAATCGAATTGACGGATGCAGAATATCCTTTTGAACTAGGGTGGATCTTTGTGTCGCCGCAGGCGCGGGGGCTCGGACTCTCAAAGGCTCTTTGTCGTTCACTTGTCTCCAGTCGTGGATCAGAAGGAATTTTTTCCACTACAAGAACCGAAAACGTCAGTATGCAATCCACGCTGCAGCGATGTGGATTTATTGCTGCGGGGGTCGAGTATCAATCGACTAGAGGAAACTATGCGCTTCGCGCATTTTTGACGACGTGAGCGCCAACGACTTTGCCCGCAGGGAATTCTGATCCCAATTAAGGCAAGCGCTGAAATTGACTGAGGTGGGGGAGAGATGGCTGCAATTGATCAAATTATTGTTTGGGCAAAAGGGCTTTCTCCTTGGCTTGGAGATCTCGTACGACGCCACTTAATTAGCTCCGCCGAATTTGAATTGTCCGAATCCGATTACAAGGATGTTCTCAAAATCGCTCGTAACGAATTTAAACTCGACGACCAACCTCATCCAATCGCACCCATCTATCCAGAATCGTCGATGCTTTCTGGATCGGCATCTTCGACAAAAGCCGTAATTCTTAAGTCGATCTCTGACTGTAAGCGCGTAAATGTTATTAAGGAAACCGAAGTCTTACCGTTTTCTGAGAAAGGGGTGACGGTAATTTATGGAAACAACGGAGTAGGAAAGTCCGGATATGCGCGAGTCTTGAAATTGGCGTGCAGTGCGCGCGATAAAAAGGATGTTGTCATTCCAAACATTTATGCGCCGACTTCTGTTGAGGTTCCGACGGCGAAGATCAATCTCATCGTCAATGGCGCGCCAGAAAGCGTTGATTGGGTTCAGGGCGGCCCATCGAGCGACTTGCTCTCGAATATCGCGGTCTTTGATTCGAGATGCGCACGAGTAATTATTGATGAAAAATATGAAATCAGCTATTTACCCTACGGAGCTGACGTTTTTGAGAAGGTGGTCGCATCCGCATCGAGGATAAAGGCGGATATCGAGTCTGCACTTGAAAATGAGATTGCCATTCAAGATTCTGCAATTCACCCAGAAACCACTGCAGCGGCTTTTCTTGCGAGCCTTAGCGCCACTACGACTGCGGAGCAGATTGAGATCGCTTGTTCATGGACCGCTGAGCACGAGGCGGGCCTCTTGGAGGCGATAGAACTGCAAAGAGTGTCTCAAGAGGGCGCAGTCACCGCCGAAATATCGCGCCTCTCAAAAAGTAAGGAGCGCATAGAGGCGACGTCGAATTCAATTAATGGATTTTTACAAACGACAGCCGCCGTGACAAAAGATGCTGTGCAATCGTCTCTCGTGACGCTTGATGCATCCATAAAAGCAAATGCGATAGCAATTGCCGAAAGACAAGTACAGGAACCCCTTAGCGGGGTGGCCGCTACCAGTGAGTGGGAGATCCTGTATACGGCCGCGAAGAAGTATTCGGAGGAGGTAGCTTATCCGGAGCGTGAATATCCCTATATTGGTGACGGTTCCGCATGCGTTCTTTGTCAGCAACCCCTTGGAGACGGTGCAAAAGAGAGATTTCAGAGGTTTAAGAGATTCGTAGAGGATAAGACTGCGGACGACGTTCGCGCGGCGCGCGCCGCAATATCGCAACTGCGAAAGACAGTGCAGGACAGTTCATTGCAAAGCGACGAAGTTGCCTCCTTATCGGTCGAGGGAGTCAAAGAGTTTGATAAGGCGGTTGTGACCTGACCGCTCTTTAGGTCCAAGCGATTAGAAGGTTACTGCATTAAAGTTGGTTGGTCATGGTGGATGGGGATTCGGCTGTAGGTTTGTGGTGCTGGCGGCCTGTAGCCGAGGCTG
>JACXTT010014940.1_pt1 | contig 10110 bp, 10 predicted proteins | sample 9270951 | NCBI WGS metagenome assembly JACXTT01 (sample SAMN15532306, study PRJNA645909) | rock metagenome | isolation source: weathered quartz diorite | place: Puerto Rico | collected 2017-06-21
CGGAGTTGCACGTTCTCGTCGGAAAATCTGTGGTCTTGAATTCGCCTCAGATCTTAAAGCGAGTCTCTGTAAGCGATCCGACGATTGCAACCGCGGTCACCATTTCTCCGACTCAAGTGCTACTCAATGGACTTGCTGCCGGCAAAGCGAGTCTTATTCTGTGGAACGAGCAAGAACAGCCAATCGCATATGATCTCCGCGTCGAGCTGGACGTCATCGGTCTGCGCGACACCATTTCACAACTCTTCCAGAACGACAATATTCAGATTAGCTAGTCAGGTGCATCGATTGTGGTAACCGGTGCGGCGTCGACCAAAGAGGTTGCCGACCGGGTGCTGGCTATTGCACAGACTCAAAGCAAGAGTGTGGTCAACTTGCTGGCGGTTCTGCAAATCAGTTCAGGCGGACAGGTGTTACTGCAAGTGCGCTTCGCCGAGGTTGACCGAATAGCAATTCAGCAACTGGGAATCAACTTTCTTAGCACTGGCGCGGCAAACACACCTGGTGCGGTATCAACCGGTCAGTTCAGTCCGCCATCGGTCGGCACGCTTCGGGGTTCGATACCTGGGGCAATAGCGGGAACCACGACTACGTTCACCTTAGGTGATCTGTTAAACATCTTCCTGTTCAGACCGGACCTGAATCTGGGGGTCACTATCCGTGCCTTGCAGTCGAACAACGTGCTGCAAATTCTGGCGGAGCCGAACCTGTTGGCACTCAATGGGCGAGAAGCAAGCTTTCTCGCGGGCGGCGAGTTCCCGTTTCCGGTGGTTCAATCCGGAGCGGGACAGAACGCGGTCACCATAACGTTTAAGGAATTTGGCGTCAGGCTGAAGTTCACCCCCAGCATCCTTTCCGACGGAACGATCCGCTTGAAAGTGGCGCCTGAAGTCAGCGCGCTCGATTTCACAAACGCCCTTACGGTTTCGGGCTTTCTCATCCCGGCGCTTTCGACCAGACGCGCGGAGACCGAAATCGAGCTTCGAGACGGCCAGAGTTTCGCGATAGCCGGGCTTATTGACAATCGCTTGACCGACAACGCATCAAAGATCCCGGGTCTTGGTGATATTCCGATAATCGGGAAATTATTCAGAAGTAAGTCTGTGAACAAGAGCAGGACGGAGTTGCTGGTAATGGTTACTCCAAAACTCGTGAAGCCGCTGGCTCCGGGTCAGGTGCCCACGATGCCGGACTTCAAGAAGCCTTTACTGGACAAAGACAAGTTCGATGGCAAGACCGGAGAGACACCGCCTAAAAAGAATAACTAAGGAGGCGGTGTACGGGGGCGAAATGCGGCGAGAAAGGAGCTCAACGATGCAGAGAAAAAATAAAGAGGAAGGCTATACCTTGGTGATAATCGCCGCGCTGCTCGTTGTGTTCCTTGGCTTCACTGCGTTGTCGGTGGACGTGGGAGTTCTCTCGAGCGCCCGCGCTTCGGCTCAAAAGGCTGCGGATGGGGCCGCCCTGGCCGGCGCATTCGTCTTTATCACCCGCGGCGATCTGAATGAAACTACTACTCCGAAACAGAGCGATGTGATCAAGGAAAACGCGATAAAGACCGCTGCAACCAACAAAATGTTTGGAGCCCCGGTTACTATCGCAACGACCGACGTGACCGTTGATACGGCTAATCATCGCGTGACGGTGCAAGTGAATCAGAATCAGCCGACGCTTTTTGCGAGGATTTTGGGCGAAAACTCAGCAAATATTCATGCGACTGCTGTTGCTGAGGCGGCGACCACGGCTAATGCGACAGGTTGCCTCAAGCCTTTCTTCATTCCGAATACTGCGCTTTTTGCGGCTCCAGGTAATCCGACTATGTGTGATGCCTGCACTACGACTCCTAGGCAGGTGCTGATTGATCTCGTTGGTGGAGTCCTTCAAGTCACTAGCTGGGCGCAGACGCAGATTCGAACTGGGAACAACGAGTTTCTGCTCAAACCCAAAGACCCGCATCAGACGTTGCGTCCGGGAGATTTCATGTTGATCGATATTCCGGGCCATAACCCTGGCGACTTAAGCGACGTTATATCGACGTGCCTTGACGAAACCAGTGCGTGTGCGCAGACATACTCGATATTGACCGGCAACCATGCTGGCCCTGTCAAGAATTCCATCAAAGATCTCATTGGATGTCCCAACCCCGATGTCTATCTTGGCCCCGGTCGCTATCAACGCCAGGACGGAACCGTAGGCTCTACCAGCCGATCGTTGGTTACCTGCCCGGTCTGGGACGTCTGTAACGCGGTGATTGGAGGTACGCCTTTTTGCCCGGCCGCCAGCGTTCCAGGCGGCACGAATGTGCAACTGCAAATCGTTGGCTTTGCGACCGTCTTTGTAGAGGGCCTAAAGAGCGGAAACAGTGCCCCGGATTGTACCGGCGCCGACGCTGCCGGACGAATTATCAGTCTCTCCGCTTGTGGCGCCAGCGGAGGAGGCACAATAGATCCGGGTGAAACCGGCCCCTTCGGCGTTCCCCTTCGTCTCGTTCGAGCCCCCTAGCAGTTGAATCGGAGTACCATAAGAAAAGACAGCGCGAGCACAGCAAGCATATGACATCGCAACAAATAACCGTTGGGATTATTGCGCCCTCTGCTGAAACCAGGGAGCTACTTCGCATACAAGTCAATGCAAGTGGATTGGCGTCGGTCGAGATGGAATCGGACCAGTACTGCGGAGTGTACGGCGATAGAACGACCCGCAGGTTTATCGAAGCCGACCCCGATATAATTGTCATCGATATGCAAGACCCACAGGCCGGTCTGCAAGCCACCGGCATCTTACATTCGGCACTCCCCGATGCGTGGCTGTTTCTCAGCTCTGAATCAACCGATCCGCAAATGATAATCGAGTCGATGCGCGCAGGGGCCCGGGAGTTCTTGCCAAAGCCAATACCGCCGCGCACGCTTAGTCAGGCTATAAATCGCTTCATCACCGAGCAGCAGAGGCACGAAGAAGCAAGAACAACCGGGAAGCTGTACTGTATCACCTCTGCGAAGGGCGGCTCAGGCGCCACCTCGCTTGCCATCAACCTTGCGACATCGCTTGCCGATGTGCACAAGGCTCGCGTAGCTCTGGTTGATTTGAATAGCCCGGTGGGCGACGCGGTGGCTCATCTGAACCTCAAGCCTCAATACACCGTGTCGGATGCTCTCGAATCGGCGGCAAGGCTGGACTCGGTACTTCTGGACAGCTACACGATCCACACCCATGGGGTCGCAGTGCTCCCCGGTCCAAAAGAATACAAGCAGGGATATCGGCCTAACCTTGACGCGCTCAGCAAATTGCTTGAAGTAGTGGTGCGCACATACTCGCACTCGTTTATCGATCTGCCATTTTCGCTGGACAGGGATCAAATGCAACTGGTTTGTGAGATGGCGGCGAATATCGTTGTGGTTTCAGTCCCCGAAGTGCCGGCCCTGTGGCGCACCGAACGCCTGGTCAGGTTTCTGACAGCAAGCGGGAGCTCCGAAAAGATTCGGCTGATCATCAATCGGTCGGTTAAACACGACGAGATAACAGACGGCGAGATAGAAAGGGTCCTAAAGCTGGCGGTGCATTGGAAGCTGCCGAACAACTACAAGGGCTCGATACGGGCAATAAACTCAGGTCAGCCGCTGGTATCACAAAACCACTCTGAGTTGGCTCGGAGCTATCGGGATTTGGCTTATGAGCTCGCCGGAATTCCGTTGCCGACCAAGCGCCGAGGCCCGTTTGGTATGTTTTCATGACTGTGAGTTGGACGCCCTTCTATAAACATGCAACTCCTCCGGAGTTGGGATGGCTCGGATGTGTTCCGCCAGGTTGTTGTATTAAATTCTGGCAATTTTGAGGAGTTCTCTCTTTTAATGGGATCAAGGAGTTATCAATGTTTGACGAAGAGTATCGGATACTAAAAACCAAGCTGCACACTAAGCTATTGAACGAGGTTCAACTCGAGAACCTGTACCGCCTCGGCGAGGAGAACGCTCGCGATCAGATCAGTCAACTCATCCGCGAGATGCTTCAGCGTGAAAACACACCGCTCGCGCTCGTCGAGCGCGAGAACATGACTCGCGAGATTCTCGACGAAGTGTTTGGGTTGGGCCCTCTTGAGCAACTGCTGGCTGACCCAACGATCTCCGACGTACTCGTCAACACATCAAAAGTGGTCTATATAGAACGACGCGGTGTGCTCGAGCGCACCAACATCAAATTCAATGACGATCAGCACCTGATGCGGATCATTGAGCGCATAGTATCGCGGGTAGGCCGGCGGGTTGATGAGTCCTCACCGATGGTGGACGCCCGTCTGCCGGACGGATCCCGCGTGAACGCCATCATTCCCCCTCTGGCTCTGGACGGCCCGATGCTTTCTATCCGCCGCTTTGGTCGTGATCCTCTCAGCGCGGAGGATCTATTGGCCAATAAGTCACTGACAAAGCCGATGCTCGAACTGTTGCAGGCCGTCGTCAAGGGCAAGCTCAACGTTCTGATCTCGGGCGGAACTGGAGCCGGCAAAACCACGTTGCTTAATGTCGTTTCGGCGTACATACCAGAGAGTGAACGAATCATCACCGTAGAAGACGCCGCCGAGCTACAGCTCAAGCAACAACACGTGGTGAGGCTTGAGACTCGCCCTCCGAACATAGAAGGAAAGGGGGCGATCAAACAGCGGCAACTGGTGATTAACTGCCTTCGTATGCGTCCCGACCGGATCATAGTCGGTGAGGTTCGCGGCGAAGAAGCACTGGATATGTTGCAGGCGATGAACACCGGTCACGAGGGTTCGCTTACGACTGTCCACGCCAACAACGCCCGAGATGCATTGAGCCGAATTGAAACGATGGTTGCGATGGCCAACTTGAACTTGCCGGACAAGGCCATTCGTCAGCAGATCGCCTCGGCCATGAATGTGGTTGTTCAGGTGAGTCGCTTGACCGACGGGACGAGAAAGATCACCAGCATTGCAGAGATTACAGGGATGGAGGGGTCGATGGTTACGATGCAGGAGTTGTTCGTCTTCGAGCGACAAGGATACGATGCAAACAACAGGGTCCGCGGAGTGTTCAAGCCCACCGGCATAAGACCGAAGTTCAGCGAGAGGCTGTTTGGTTTTGGCATTCGCTTGCCGCAGGACATGTTCGAGGCGAGCGCAGCGGTGGCGGCAGACTGATTTTTAAAAACGCGAGGCGATGTTATGGCGCTATATGCCCTTACTGCGATGATATTCCTGGTGACACTCGGCCTTACCATAAGCGGTGTGTATTTCATGGTTGCGGCGCCCGCAAGCAAGAAGAAAATGCAGGTGCGGCTGGCCGCCATCGAGCAGGCGTCTTTTGATTCTCGCGGTGAAGAACTCGGTCTGCTGCGCGCAGAAGTGTTGAGCCAGGTACCCTGGCTGAATCAGGTTCTCCTACGGATTCCGTTAGTTACCCGTCTTCACATATTCATCCAGCAGGCAGGAATGCACATCACCGCGGGCATGTTGGTGTTGATGTCACTGGCTTTGGGGCTGCTCGCTTTCCTGATCGGCTTCCTCTTCAATATCCCGAACATTGTGCTGGTGGTGGTGGTGGTGGTTGCCTGCGCGATTCCTATGTCGGTCGTTGGATTTAAGCGGGGGCGGCGATTCTCAAAATTTGAGGAACTATTCCCTGACGCAATCGACCTTTTGGCGCGCGCGGTGAGGGCCGGTCACGCGTTCACAACCGCGCTCGAGATGATTGGGCGCGAACTGCCAGAGCCTGTAGCAGGAGAATTCCGTATCACATATGAGCAGCAGAACTTTGGTATGCCACTGCGCGAAGCACTCCATAACTTTACCGTGCGGGTGCCTCTTTCGGATGTGAGCTTCTTTGTTTCCGCGCTGCATGTGCAACACGAGTCGGGCGGAAACCTCGCTGAGATCCTGGATAATCTTGCGTTTGTAATACGCGAGCGTTTCAAGATCCTCAGACAGGTCAAGGTGCACACCGCTCAAGGCCGGATGACTCTCTATCTGCTTACTGGCTTGGGCCCGGCCGCCGCGCTGTTGATGCTGTTAGTCAATCCGGAATACATTGGCCGCTTCTTTAAGGAGCCACAACCCAAGGTGTCCATATTCCTATTGGGACAGCTTCCGCTCGGTTCAGTAATGATAGCCGTTGCAATTGTCCTGCAGATAGTTGGATACCTGGTGATACGAAAGATCATTCGAATCAGAGTCTGAAGGAGTTCAGCCATGGTAAACCTGCCGATCTTAGCAGCCTTGATAGGCATGCTTGTTTTCATAGGGGTGTTTTCGATTGCCTACGCGATGTTCGGAAGGTCCAGCACCCTCGAGGCTCGAGTCAGACAACCCGGCGACGTACAGGGGACACCACGATTCGACCTTTGGAACGTCATAAAACAGACAGAGCGCATTTTCAGGCCGCTTGGTGAAATGATTCCACGTTCGCCGGAAGAGATGTCACGTCAAGAGAGACGGTTGATGACCGCAGGCTTCCGCCGAAAGGACGCTCCAGTTTTGTTTTACGGGGTAAAGCTGGCTCTTGCTATCCTGCTCTTATTAGGTTTCGCGGCTGGCGGTTATCTAGCCTCCAACCCGCTTCTCTATGTTGTGCTGGCGGTCTTGCTCGGGGCAATGGTTCCCGACTTCTGGATGAGCCGCCGAATACGCCGGCGAAAAGAGAATATTCAACTTGCCATCCCGGATGCGCTCGACCTGACCGTCGTATGCGTTGAAGCCGGGCTCGGTCTGGACCAGTCGTTGATGCGAATAGGCCAGGAGATTCGCCCGATACATCGGGACCTGAGCGATGAATTGCGTCTCCTCAACCTGGAGGTGAACGCCGGGAAGAGCCGCGTACAGTCTTTGCGCAACCTGGCCAATCGGACGGAGGTCGATGATTTGAAGGCGCTGGTTGCGGTGCTCATTCAGACCGATCGCTTCGGCACAAGCATAGCCCAGTCCTTGCGCGTATTCTCAGATTCGTTGCGAGTCAAGCGCAGACAGCGTGCCGAGGAGCGGTCGGCTAAGACCACCATCAAGATGATTCCGCCGCTAGTTTTCTTCATCATGCCTTCTATTTTTGTGGTAGTATTGGGCCCGGCAATTATCACGATAATGCAGGAATTCCTTCCGAGCCTCGGGCAACAATAAAGGGAGAGCTAAATGGACCAGACTACTCTTAGAATTATCCTCGCTGTGATCGGGGTGATCATCATTGCGATCATCATCCTCCGCCGCAAGCGCAAAAAGGGATAGAGTTCGCCGTAAGGGGGCGTTGTGAAGTACCGGCTCCTGAATCGCAGTAAGCAGACCGTCCTGGCCTCAGAGGTCGAGGTGGCGGATACGTCTTGGACTCGAATGAAGGGTCTGCTAGGCCGCACGGCTGAAGATTTTCCAGCGGGTGAAGGTCTTTGGATCGAGCCCTCTCAGGGCGTGCATACGATAGGGATGAAGTTTCCGATAGATGTGCTTTACCTCGATCGGGAATACCGAATCATCCACGTCTGTCACGAGCTGCCCCCTTTTCGAATTGCTGCGTTGAAGCTCAAGGCTCGCAGCGTTATCGAGTTACCAGCAGGGACTCTGGCACAAACTCAAACATCGGTGGGGGATGTGCTGGAAATCAGCGCAAGCAAGGCTGAGGAGGGTGTATCATGCGCCGCTACTCAAGTGTGATTCTGGTTTTTATCCTGATAGCGACTATACCCGGCTGTTCGCATCATCGATCTGTGGCAGTCGCCCCGCGAGCGACCCCCAAAAAGGACGCCTCCGACTCGGGTTCGCCCACTGCACTGTCGAATTTTATCCAGGCCACCCTTAGGATCTCTCAAGAGAATACCGCGGCCGCGGAAGAATCGCTAAAGCAACTCTACAAGCGAAAACCATATCTGTCCGAACTGTCCGACAGGGTTGCCGCGAACGGCACCGACCTTGACTCTCGCAGGCAGCTCGCTGAGGCCTATATGGATGAGGGCCTCCTGCCCTATGCGTTCCAAATGTATCAGGAGATCCAATCCATAAAGCCGAATGATGCTCGCGCGGAAGTGGGCGTTTCGCGGGTCTGGGACCGGTGGGGCGATTTCGGGCTCGCATCCCAGCACGCCGAACGCGCGGTTGTGCTTGAACCAAAATCGGCGGAAGCGCTTGAGGCACTCGGTCGCGTTCACTTGCATCGGAACGAGCTGGACCAGGCGCTCTCGGCGTTTCTCTCGGCGATCGAGATCAAGCCCGAGAACGCGTCGCTCTTGAGCAATGCCGGTTACATCCTGCTCAAGCGAGGTGACCTGCAACAGTCCCGGCTCTACCTCGAGCGGGCGGTCGCAGTTGATGATTCTCTCGTTGAAGCGCACAACAACCTCGGCATAGTAATGGCCCGGATGGGAGAGCCGAACGGCGCCCTTCGGGAGTTCATGTCGGTTAGCGATCCCGCAGCCGCCTTCAATAATCTGGGCGTCGTTTATATAGAACAGAAACGATGGCGGGAGGCAAGCGAAGCGTTTCGCCGAGCCTTAGTTCTCGATCCCACACACGCGAAGGCCCGGACCAATCTCGCAGAAGCCGAAGCCCACGTTCCGCTACCGACGATTATTAACTTGCCAGGATTCAAAGACCGTCCAGAGGTGGCGTCAGCAACAAAGACAACGCGAAGCCAGTCGGCGGCCACCAAACGTGCCCAGACCTCCGCGACTGTTACCGGCAAGGACTCCAGAGTGCGTGTTGCGTATAGCGATGCCCTCGAACGCTGTCGCGCTCGCCACTACCAGGAAGCAATCGACATCTTTCAGTGGCTTCTGCTCCAGTACCCGAATGACACTCTCGCGAGCAACTGCGAATACTGGATTGGCGAGAGCTACTTCGGGCTGGCTGACTACAAGAGAGCCTATACCGCCTTCAAGCGTGTTACACTCTACACGGGCTCCACGAAAAGAAATGACGCATTGGTTATGATGAGACGGGCGACTGTTAAGCAGCATCAAGGCGTTCGAACGAAAGGTGTGGCTTAGATACGGAATGAGGTGGTGGTTAACAACAATCTGTTTTTGCCTCTTCCTCGTTCACGGGATGGCAAGCACTTCTGTGGCCCAGGATGACGCCAATTCAGCTTCCTGGCAGGCGACCGTAAAGATCGAGTCTGCTTCATTGTATGCCGGCGTCTCTGTTTCAAGCCCGGTTGTTACCTTACTCAAGCGCGGCGACACGGTTGATATCAAGCTCGAGATTACCGGCGAGGGCGGCAAATGGTACGCCGTTAGGCCCACGGGCCAACCGGCTATCTCGGGCTATTTGACCAGCGCAGCTCTTTCGGTTCAAGAGCCTGGAACGATCGCCCGATGGGAGTACCAGCCGCCTCCGGAACCCCTGCCGGCCTCAGAGACGACGGCCTTACCGGCCGATCTAAAGGCTGTCGCTGAAGCGTCGCGGGGCAAGATAGAACGCGACATAAAGAGCTTCTTTACTTCGAAGTTCGGGCGCACCTTACCGGTGAGCGCCTTCGGGCAGACCCGCCTTCACAGCCGTCTGGGATTCGATCACCGCAATGGTGTGGATGTCGCTTTGAGTCCGGATAGCCTGGAAGGCCGGTCGTTACTCGCGAAGCTGCGAGGTTTTGGAGTCCCTTTTATTGCGTTTCGGAAAGCAGTGCCAGGGATCGCAACCGGAGCGCATATCCACGTCGGCAAGCCTTCTCACCGCCGGAAGTAAGGTTCACCCACCGGACAGGTAATCCCTTTCATCTAGCGCCGATTTGCGCCTCCCGGGGGGAGGCTCGATCATAGCCACCAATTCAGTGAAAACCGAATCTCACAGCAAGCCCTTAGGCCTCTCTCCCGCCCACGGCTTCGCCTTCTCAAGCTGGGCCGCAAGCCTAAACAGCGTCGCGTCCTCGCCGAACCTCCCTGAGAACATCACACCGATCGGCATACCATCCGCCGACCAATGCAGCGGCACCGACATCGAGGGCTGACCGGTCACGTTGTATAGCGCTGTGTATGGACCGAACTCCGTGACATCTTTCGTATACGCTGCAATGTCTGCTGGAGACAGGATCAACACCCCAAGCGGCACCGGAGGGTTCGCAAGCGTTGGGCTCGGGATACAATCATAAGTTTTTGGGAACTTCCCCATCCCACACCCATACT
>JACXTT010014941.1_pt1 | contig 10110 bp, 7 predicted proteins | sample 9270951 | NCBI WGS metagenome assembly JACXTT01 (sample SAMN15532306, study PRJNA645909) | rock metagenome | isolation source: weathered quartz diorite | place: Puerto Rico | collected 2017-06-21
GTTGACGCTGTCGGCGTTCGCCTCGGCCCAGCCGCCGGCCCCCGAGCCGGCGCCGGCGCCGCCACAGGTCCCCGAGGTGAGCGACCCGATGCTCGAGCCGATCGGCCCGGCCGATCGCGAGCTCAAGAGCTTCGAGCAGGCGCGCGACTTCATCAACGCCAAGAGCCCGGACCTCGCGCAGGCCCGCGCCGACGTCGAGCGCGCCCGCGGGGTGTACCGCCAGGCCTTCGCCGGCGTCCTGCCGATCATCACCGGCACCGCCAGCATCACCGGCAAGCCGCTGCAGACCGCGGTGATCCCCGGCACCGCGCCGCCGCCGTACAGCTACCTCATGCAGATCGTCACCACCGAGCACGTGATCGCGCCGTCCACCTGGGAGCTCATGCGCGCGGACGAGATCGACGAGTCGCGCGCGCAGCTGTCGGAGGACGACATCCGCCGGCGCGTCTACGGCGGCGTGGCGGAGGCGGTGCTCGCCACCGCGGTGGCCGAGCGCACCGCCGAGCTCGGCCGCGACGGCCTCCGCGCGGCGCTCGAGACCTACTCGATCTACCAGAAGCGCAAGGAGCTCGGCGCCGGGGCGGAGCTCGATTTGGCGCGCCTGGCGCAAGACGTCGCCAATGCCCGCCTGGCGGTGGTCGAGCAGAACGAAGCGGTCCGGCGCGCGCGCGAGGGGCTCGGCATCGCGCTCGGCTACTCCGACGCCTGGGGCGTGTCGGCGTCGATCGACTCGGCGGGCGTCGAGCAATCGCTGCACCGGTTTTGCAAGGCGGTGCAGAAGCTCGACGAGCGCGCCGACATCGCCTCCGCCGAGTCGTCGCTGCAGGTGAGCGAGAAGCTGGTGAAGAAGGCCGAGCTCGACTTCATCCCCACGGTCGACCTCGTCACCACCGTCGGCATGCAGCCGTCGTCGTTCCTGGCGACCAGCCCCGGCGCGAACTTCACCATCGCCGGCGTGCTCACCTGGAGCATCTGGGACGGCGGCTATCGCTACGGCTCGCTCCGCATCGCCCGCGCCAACGTCACCTCGGCCAACGCCAACCTGGAGCAGACCAGGCTCCACGCCGGCATCGAGACGACCCAGGCCGGCCGCGCCGTGTCGGTCGCGCTCGAGGCGCTCTCCGCCGCCGAGGAGGCGCGCCGCCAAGCGCGCGAGACCGACCGGCTGGTGCGCGTGGCGCTGTCGAACGGGGTGGGCTCGACGCTCGATCTGGTGCAGGCCCAGGCGGGCGTGCGCCGCGCCGAGGTCGAGGTGGCGCTGCGCGAGTTCACCGTCGTCCGCGCGCGAATTCAACAGTATCTCGTGTCCGCTCGGTGCTCGCTATGACCCGTCTCGCCCTTCTTCTCACGCTTGCGCTGGCGTCCTCGGCCTGCAAGAGGAACGCCGATCCCAAGAAGGATCAGGCGCCTGCCAAGGCCGACCTCGTCTTCCCGGTCGAGGTGGCGAACGTCCAGGTGCGCGAGGTCGAGTACGTCATCGACGCGGTCGGCTCGATCGACGCGTTCGAGAGCGTGCAGGTCACCGCGCGCGTCGCCGGCGCGGTCGAGCACGTGCGCTTCCGCGAGGGCGACGTGGTGAAGGCGGGCGCGGGCCTGGTGGAGATCGAGCCCGGCCGCTACACGCTGGCGCTGCGCAGCGCCGAGGCCAGCCTGGCGCGCGCGCTCGCGGCCAAGGCCGACGCCGAGCGCGGCTTCGCCCGGCGCGAGAAGATGAGCAAGGAAGGCGTCGCCAGCGTCGAGGAGATGGAGACCTTCCGCGCCAAGCTCGAGACCGCCCGCGCCGACGAGTCGGCCGCGCGCGCCTCGGTGGCGCTGGCGCAGCTCAACCTCCACGACGCCTACGTCACCTCGCCGGTCCAGGGCACGGTGCAGACGCGCACGGTGCAGACCGGGCAGTACGTCATGCCGGGGAGCGTGCTCGCCACGCTGGTGCGGCGCGATCCGCTGCTCGTGCGCTTCAAGATCGCCGAGCACGAGTCGCAGGGCGTGGCGGTCGGCAGCGAGGCGCGCTTCCACGTGCGCGGCTCGACCGAGGCGAAGACCGCCGTCATCAAGCACATCGCCGCCAAGGCCGACGACAACACGCGCATGCTCGACGTCATCGCCGAGGTGGAGAAGGACGAGCCGGCGCTGCGGCCGGGCGCGTTCGCCCAGGTGGAGGTGCCGAACGGCGGCGCGCGCGCGGCGGTGGTGCCGCAGACCGCGGTGCGCCCGAGCGACCGCGGCTTTCTCGCCTACGTGGTCGAGGACGGCAAGGCGGTGGAGCGTATCCTCCAGACCGGCCGGCGCACCTCCGACGGCTTCATCGAGGTGCTCGCGGGGCTGAAGGAAGGCGAGCAGGTGGTCGTGCGCGGCGCCGAGGCGCTGTCGGCGGGCGCCAACGTGAAGGTGTCGGCGGCGCCGAGCTCTCCTCACCCCAGCGCTCCCCCCCAGGCGGGGGAGGGGGCGCCCTCGTCGACTTCGTCCGCCACCCAACCCACGAGCGCGCGGCCATGAGCATCACCGAGGTCTGCATCAAGAAACCGGTGCTGGCGTGGATGATCATGCTGGCGGCGATCGTCTTCGGCGTGGTCGCCGCGTGGCGCATCGGCATCAGCCAGATGCCCGACGTCGACTTCCCGATCATCTCGGTGACCGCCACGCGCGAGGGCGCCGCGCCCGAGGTGATGGAGGCGGACGTCGTCGACATCCTCGAGGAGGCGCTCGTCCAGGTCGAGGGCGTCAAATCGATCACCTCGTCGTCGCGCCAGGGCTCGGCGTCGATCACCGTCGAGCTCGACCTCGCGCGCAACGTCGACGCCGCGCTGCAGGACGTGCAGACCAAGGTGTCGCAGGCGCAGCAGCGGCTGCCGCGCGACCTCGATCCGCTGGTCATCGCCAAGACCAACCCCGAGGACCAGCCGATCATGTGGATGGCCCTCTCCGGTCCGTTCAGCAAGCAAATGCTGACGGATTATGCGCGTTATCGCGTGCGCGAGAAGCTGCAGACCGTGCCCGGCGTCGGCGAGGTGACCATGGGCGGCTACAGCGAGCGCAACATCCGCGTGTGGATCAACGCGCGCGAGCTCGACGAGCGCCGCCTCACGGTCACCGACATCATCGGCGCGCTGCAGCGCGAGCACGTCGAGCTCCCCGCCGGCAAGATCGAGACGCAGAGCCGCGAGATCAACGTGCGCGTGCTCGGCGAGGCCTTCGACCTCGAGACGCTGCGCAACATCGTGGTGAAGAAGGACGGCCCGGTCTACCTGAAGGACGTGGCCGTGGTGGAGGACGGTTTCGAGGACGCGAAGCGCGCCGCGCGCCGCAACGGCGAGCCGGCCCAGGGCATCGGCATCAAGAAGCAGCGCGGCGCCAACGCCGTCGCCGTGGCCAACGGCGTGAAGCAGGCGCTCGAGCAGATCAAGAAGTCGCTGCCCGAGGGGATGCAGGCGCGCATCGTGTTCGACTCCACCTCGTTCATCGACGACTCGGTGCACGACATCGAGCTCGAGCTGGTGCTGTCGGTGCTGCTGACGGCGTTCGTGTGCTGGATGTTCCTCGGCTCGCTGTCGAGCACGCTCAATGTGATCCTGGCGATACCGATGTCGCTGCTCGGCACGGTGGCGGTGATCTATTTCCTCGGCTTCACCCTCAACACCTTCACGCTGCTGGCGCTGGCGCTCGCCGTCGGCATCGTCGTCGACGACGCCATCATGGTGATGGAGAACATCTTCCGCCACGCCGAGGAGGGCAAGGACAGCGTCGCCGCGGCGAGCGAGGGCACGCGCGAGATCACCTTCGCCGCGCTCGCCGCCACGCTCGCGGTGTGCGCCATCTTCGTGCCGGTGGCGTTCATGAAGGGCATCATCGGCAAGTTCTTCCTCCAGTTCGGCGTGACGCTGTCGCTGGCGGTGCTGCTGTCGTACCTCGAGGCGGTGACGCTCGCGCCGGCGCGCTGCGCCCAGCTGCTCCGCGTCGGCAAGCACGACCGCACCTGGCTCGGCCGCGTCGTCGACCGGATGTTCGACTTCGGCAAGGACCTGTACGAGCGGCTGCTGAAGCGCGCGATGCGCTGGCCGGTGCTGGTGCTGGTCGTGACCATCTTCGGCACCGTCGGCACCTCGATGGTGTCGTGCAAGGCGGTGCCGGGCGAGTTCGTGCCGTCGCAGGATCAGAGCCGCCTGCTCGTGCGCCTGCAGACCGACGTCGGCTCGAACTTCGCCGAGATGGACCGGCTGTTCCGGCGCTGCGAGGCGTTCCTCAAGGACCGGCCCGAGGTGAAGGACGCCTTCGCGGTGGTCGGCGGCTTCGGCGCCGGCGCCGCCACCATATCGAACAACGGCATCCTGTTCATCACCATGGTGCCGCCGAACGAGCGCAAGGTGACGCAGGCCGAGCTCATGGGCGTGTTGCGCAAGGAGCTCAACTCCTACCCGGGCCTCAAGGCCACGGTGATGGACCTGTCGACCGTGGGTTTCTCGGCGCAGCGCGGCTTCCCGATCGAGTTCTCCATCCGCGGGCGCGACTGGGACAAGCTGGTGGCGACGCAGTTCGAGCTGAAGAAGAAGCTGTCCGAGTCGGCGCTCGTCACCGATCTCGACAGCGACTACCAGCTCGGCATGCCGGAGCTGCGCATCGCGCCCGACCGGGCGCGCGCGGCCGACGCCGGCGTGGGCGTCGCCGACATCGCCTCGAGCATCAACGCGCTCGTCGGCGGCGTGCGCGTCGGGCGCTACAACTCGAACGGCCGGCGCATCGACGTGCGCGTACGCATGCTCGCCGATCAGCGCGAGAGCCCCGACGAGCTCGGGCAGCTCCACCTGCGGACCGCGCGCGGCGAGCTCGTGCCGCTGTCGACGATGGTGAAGCAGGAGGAGAAGCCCGCCCTCCAGGCGATCACCCGCATGGACCGCGAGCGCGCGATCAACCTGTTCGCCAACGTCGCGCCGGGCCACGCGCAGGAAGAGGTGCTGAAGAAGATCGAGGAGATGGGCGCGAGCATGCCGGAGGGGCAGCGGCTCGTGCTCGGCGGCTCGAGCGCGTCGTTCCGCGAGTCGGGCCAGAGCCTGATCTTCGCGCTGCTCCTGGGGATCGCCGTCGCGTACATGATCCTCGGCGGGCAGTTCAACTCGTTCCTCCATCCGGTCACGGTGCTGACGATCCTGCCGCTGTCGCTCGCCGGCGCGCTGGTGGCGCTCGCCATCGCCGGCAAGACGCTCAACATGTTCAGCATGATCGGCATCCTGCTGCTCATGGGCATCGTGAAGAAGAACTCGATCATCCTGGTCGACTACGCCAACCAGCTGCGCGAGGAGGAGGGGCTCGACGCCACCGCCGCGATGCTGCGCGCCGGGCCGGTGCGGCTGCGGCCGATCCTGATGACGAGCCTCGCCACCATGATGGCGGCGGTCCCCGCGGCGCTCGCGCTCGGCGCCGGCTCGGAGACGCGCGCGCCGATGTCGATCGCGGTGCTCGGCGGGCTGGTGGTGTCGACCGGCCTCAGCCTGGTGGCGGTGCCGGCGTTCTACATCGTCGCCGATCGCGTCATCGGCTTCGTCTTCCGCAAGCGCGCCGTGCCCGCGGCGCCTCAGCCGCTGCCCTCGCCGAGCCCCGGCGAGTGATCAGCCGGCGAGGAACTCGGCGAGCGCGGCGCTGACCGGGGCGGCGTTCTCGCGCGTCAAGGTGTGGCCCGCGCGCGGCACCTGCACGTAGGCGGCGCCGGCGATGGCGGCGTGCAGGCGGTCGGCCCGCTCGCGCGCGATCGCCCCGTCCTCGAGCCCGCGCATGACCAGGGTGCGGGTGGCGATGCCGCGGAGCTCGCGCTCCACGCCGTCGCGCTCGAGCACGCCGCGCACCGCCTGGTGGATGGTGGGGCGGTTCTCGGCGAGCTCGGCCTCGAGGCGCGCGCGCTCGCCCGCCAGCTCGGGATCGGCCAGGAACGACGGCCCGCACATGATCGCCATCACCCGGGGGGTGAGGAGGCGCAGGCCGCCGGCGCGGGCGACGGCGTTCATCGCCCGGTAGGAGAGGAGGTTCTTCTTCGGCTCGGCGTCGGCGGCGGTGGCGAGGAGCGCGAGCGAGCGCAGCAGCTCGGGCCGGCGCGCGGCGATGCGCATGCCGACGAACCCGCCCATCGACAGGCCGACGAAGTGGCACGGGGCGATGCCGAGCGCCTCGATCAGCGCGACCGCGTCCTCGTACACCGTCTCGATCGCGATGCACGGCTCGTCCGGCACCTCGCTCCGGCCTTGGCCGCGGTGATCGTAGGCGACGCAGCGGTAGCGCGCCGACAGCGCGTCGATCTGCGGCGCGAACATCCGCCCCGACCACAAGAGGCCGTGGGAGAACAGCACCGGCTCGCCCCGGCCGCGCTCCTCGACGAACAGCTCGACCCCGCGGACCTTCATCGCTTGCAAGCTAGATCGAGACGCGCGTTGCGCGAAGGCGAATCACGTCCCGGGGCGAATCTGCTAACCTCGGCTCGGGCATGACGGCTGAGGCGCGAAAGGCCGCACACCGCGAATGGCTCGAGGCGCTGCTCGGGCGCGGCGACGACACGGCGCTCGAGCGCTGGCTGAGCCCGGGCCACGTGCTGCATCAGTCGCTCGGCGAGCTCGCGCCCGGCCCGCGCGGCCTGCGGCTCGGCCTGCGCCGGCTCGCCGCCATGTTCGACTCGTGGCTGGTGCGCGTCACCGATCAGGTGGCCACCGCCGAGCGGGTGATGACCCGCTTCGAGGCGCACGCCCGCCACGTCGGGCCGATCGGCCCGATGCGCCCGACCGGCCGCTGGGTCGGCTTCAGCGCGCTCCTGTCGTCGCGCTTCGGCGGCGACCTCGCCTACGAGAGCTGGCTCGAGGTGAGCGCGCTCGAGGCCCTGATGGCGCTCGGCGCGGTGGCCGTCCCGCCCGAGCTCGAGCTCCCGGAGGAGTGACATGCCCCCTGCCGCACGTCTGTTCGATTCGGCGACTTGCCCATCGACCGAACCGCCGGCGGCGATCAAGGCGCTCTGCGCCCTCGCGCCGGCCGCTACCCCACACGTGGGTGGGCCGATCATCGGCAAAGGCAGCAGCGACGTGTTCATCAACGCGATTCCGGCTGCGCGCTGCGGCGACAAGACGCTTTGCAAGGTCGTAGGGGAGCTCGACATCATCGTCACCGGCCCGGAGCAGGTGAACATCAACGGCCGTCTCGCGGCCATGGTCGGATCGCTCGTTCGCCACAAGCCGCGCGTCTCGACCGGTTCACCCAACGTGAACTACGGGGGCGCGATGGCGGGCGCGAAGTTCGGCGACGCGACCGCCGCGACCGCGGCCTGCGAAAAGGCGGCGAAGGGGCGCGCCAAGGGGCAGCATCAGGGCAAGCCGATGAACTGCGGTCACGAGTCGGTCCGGCAGCTGTGCCTTCAGCGCTGTGCGCAGGAAGGACGGCTGTCGAAGGCGTGCCGCACGTGCGAAGCGTGCGAGCGGAAGGCAAAGAACAGGAACGCCAACGCGGCAGACGAATCCACGAAGACGACCGAGGAGAACGTCTGGTACGAGAACTATTTGCGGGATCCCGACATCGCCGGATCCGACAACGCCGTTACGCTCGACGACTGGCGCGCCGCGAACGACCGCCGCTGGCGCGAGATTCACGGCAGCCCGGGCGTCTACCAGCCAGGCACCATGGACCGGGTGCACGACGACAAGCTCGGCGGCTCTTGGCACGATCACGTGGGCGAGTCGTACTCGCTCGGCTCCGCGGACCCGAAGGCGCCCAGAAAGGTGGTCACGATCAACGAGCCGCCGACGTTGATCGGCCAAGATGAAAACGAAGCGGACAAGGGAACCATCGGCTCCACGCCCGAGACGCGCAGCACGATGCTCAAGGATTGGTGCGGCATCCACGACGAGCGGCACGGCGCCAACACGATGGACGGCATCGGCGAGGACGTCGCCGACGGCAACACGGTGATCGCCACGGTGGACGTGAACAAGCTGCCCCGCGACGACGGCGCAAAAAGCGGCAGCGAGGTCGTGCGCCACGCGGTGACCGTGTCGCAGATGGAGTTCAACGCCGACGGCAGCATGAAGGAGGTGATCGTGAACGATACCTCGAGCGAGAAGGGCTGCGGCCGACACCTGCCGGGCGACATGTTCGAGAATGCCCTCGTGCCGGACGCCGGCGCTACCAACGTGGTGCCGCCCGGCAGCCGAGCGATGGTCGCCGAGCCTTGAAGAGCTCTCCGCACCCGGCGAGCGCGCGAACGGAGACGGTCATCCGGCTGCTCGAGCAAACGCTCGTGGGGGGCGACGTGGATCACACCCGCAGCTACCTGAGCGGCGACTTCGCGCTGCGCATGGCGCTCTTTCCGGTGCTCCCCAGCGGGCCGTGGGCGTGGACGCAGGCGATGAAGTTCTTCCTCGCGGGCCTGTCGGAGGTGCGGCTCGACGTCGGCGAGGCGTTCGGCGAGGGCGACCTCCTCGCGCTGCATTTCGCCGTCGAGGCTCGCCACACCGGGCCCTTCGGCCGCATCGCCGCGACCGGCGCCCCGGTGCGGGTGCGCGCGCTGTCGCTCTGGCGCTTCCGCGGCACCAGCATCGCCGAGGCCAGCATCGAGCTCTCCCTGTGGGACGCCCTCCGCCAACTCGGCGCCGCCGACCTCGTCAACTCGGTGCCGCACGCCTACTCGTGACGGCTCCTCGTGGCGTGAATCCGGCTTGCGGGGGCCGGCCCGTCATTTCCCGCGAAAGCGACTCGAAAACGGGAATCCAGAGTTCGATCGATCCTTGGATCATGTAGGGCGGGGGCTTGTCCCCCGCCGCAAGTAAACGTGAGCAGTGGCGGGGACGAGCCCCCGCCCTACGGATCCACTGGTCGCTACCACCTGAATTCCCGCGTTCGCGGGAATGACCGACGGAGATGAGACCCTCAGCGCGAAAGCGGGAATCCAAGGAAGTGCGGCGAGGCTGTCCTGGGTCGCTTTCGCGGGGACGACGACTACGGGCAGCGCCTGAGCGCTTCAATCCACAGTTCCTCGAACGTTTCTCGCCCAATCTGGTGCTCGACGCCGAGAGCGCAGTCCGGGAAGGATTGATCGGCGAGGTGGTCCGGGTGTTCCGCGTCGCCCCATCGCCAGTGATCGCCGTACACCTCGACCTGACGCGTCGGAACGTCGTCGGTAAACTCGAAGTACACCGTCCCTTCCTCCCCGCGCTCGGACTCCGCGTCGTGACGGTAGTAATGCCTCATCTCGAGCCTACACCGTCCCGATCGTAATGCTGGACGGGGCGGCCCACCAGGTGCGCCGCCCGAGGGGGGTGGATCGATGCGGCGGCGCTCGCTGGCGTGGGCGCGCTATGATGGACGCGATGGAGCGGGCGCCACGAGTCAGGACGGCGGCGGCGAGCGAGGCGCTGCGGGAGGCGCTCGCGCGGTTGGATCGGGGGGAGCGGGTGGTGGTGGCGACGGTGCTCGCGCGCAAGGGGTCGGCGCCGTCGACGCCGGGGCAGAAGCTCGCGCTGCTGGGGCCGGACGAGGCGGTGGGGACCATCGGCGGCGGGCAGGTGGAGCTGCGCGCGTTGGCAGCGATGCGCGAGGCGCTGGCGGGGAGCGCGGCCGAGCCGTGGGTCGAGCACTACGAGCTCGGGCCGGCGATGGGCATGTGCTGCGGCGGCTCGGTCGACGTGCTCATCGAGCCGATGGATGCGGGGCTGTCGCTGCTCGTCGTCGGCGCGGGTCACGTCGGCGGGGCGCTCGCGCCGTTGTGCGCGTCGCTCGGCTTCCGCGTGGCGATCTGCGACGCGCGCGACGGGGCGTTCGAGGCGCGGCCCCTACCCGAGCGGCTGGCGAAGCTCGCCTGCGATCACGACGATCCCGAGGTCGTCGCCGCGATCGGATCGCCGGCGCGGGCGGCGGCGGTGGTGATGACGCACGACCACCAGCTCGATCAGGCGGCGATCGAGTGGGCGCTCGGCCGATCGTTCGCGTTCGTCGGCGGCGTCGGCAGCCGCGCCAAGGCCGCGCGCACCCGCCAGCGGCTCGAGGCGAAGGGCTTCGCGCCGGGCGACGTCGAACGCGTGCGCATGCCGCTCGGGCTCGACATCCACGCGCGCACGCCCGCGGAGATCGCCGTCGCCATCGCCGCCGAGC
>JACXTT010014942.1_pt1 | contig 10110 bp, 14 predicted proteins | sample 9270951 | NCBI WGS metagenome assembly JACXTT01 (sample SAMN15532306, study PRJNA645909) | rock metagenome | isolation source: weathered quartz diorite | place: Puerto Rico | collected 2017-06-21
ACCCTATCACGCGGCTTGGTCCCTCGACATCCAAGCAAAATGCAAGCCAGGCTCACAGCCACGGCGGCAATTTATCCAGACTTATCAATTGGTCGGCATCAAGGCGGGGCCGCACCAGGGCCCATTCGCCATCCCGGACAAGGACTTCCGGGACCAGCGGCCGCGTGTTGTAAGTGCCGGCCTGCACCGCCCCATAGGCGCCGGCGGTCATCACCGCCAGCAGATCGCCCGGTCCGGGCTCCGTAATGTCCCGCTCCAACGCCAGGAAATCGCCCGATTCGCACACCGGGCCGACGACGTCGGCCACGGTCCGGCGCGCCCCGGGGGAGGGTTCGGCCACCGGCTGGATTTCGTGAAACGCCTCGTAGAGCGTCGGCCGGATGAGGTCGTTCATGGCGGCGTCGACAATCACGAACGTCTTGGCCTCGCCGCGCTTGAGATAGAGAACGCGCGTCACCAGGATGCCGGCGTTGCCGACGATCAGCCGGCCCGGCTCGAAGATCAGCTTGCAGTCGAGGCCGCGCGTCGCCCGCTTGACCACCTCGGCATAGGCGGACGGGTCCGGCGGCGGCTCGTTGTCGTCACGATAGGGAATCCCCAATCCGCCGCCGAGATCGACGTGCGAGATCGCATGGCCGTCGGCGCGCAACGCGCGCACGAAATCCGACAGCAGCGCAAAGGCGTCGTCGAACGGCGACAGCTCGGTGATCTGGCTGCCGATGTGCATGTCGACGCCGGCAACGCGGATGCCCGGCAGCTTCGCCGCGTGGGCATAGACCGCACGCGGGCGGCTGATCGGGATGCCGAACTTGTTCTCCGACAGCCCGGTCGAGATCTTGGCGTGCGTCTTGGCGTCGACGTCCGGATTGACGCGGATCGAGACGCAGGCGGTGCGGCCTTTGGCAGCCGCGATCTGCGACAGCAAGTCAAGCTCAGGCTCCGACTCGACGTTGACACAGAGAATGTTGGCGTCGAGCGCCATCGCCAGCTCGGCCGCGGTCTTGCCGATGCCGGAGAACATGATCTTGTCCGGCGGCACGCCCACCTTGAGCGCGCGCTTGAGCTCGCCACCCGACACCACGTCGGTGCCGGCGCCGAGCCTTGCGAGCGTCGCGATCACAGCCTGGTTGGAATTCGCCTTGACGGAGTAGCAGACCAGCGACGGCACGTCGGCGAAGGCGCCGGCGAACACGCGGTAGTGCCGCTCCAGCGTGGCGGTCGAATAGCAGTAGAAAGGCGTGCCGACGGCCTGCGCGAGATCTACGAGATTGACCGCCTCGGCGTGCAACACGCCGTTGCGATAGTCGAAATGGTGCATCGGGCGCTCAGTCGATCAATCGATCAGCCAATCGGCTGGTGTCCGCCGTTTCGGACCCTCCGGGGCAATCGGCTTGCCATCCTCGTCATAGGTCCGGTCGCTGCGCGAGGGCATCGCCTCACCGCGGCCCGTGACCGGGGTGGTGGTCGTGGTCCGCTCCAGGGCATAGCCGCCCGGCGGCGGATCAAGCGCGCCCTTGCGGCCGCAGCCCGCGAGCGTCAGCGCGCAAATGCCGATGACGGCACAAGAGATCAGCAGGCGATTGCGTCGCGGCACTTCCGACTCCGGGATTTCACGCACCATAGCAGAAGGCGCCCCTTTTACGAAATTGCCGCCCCACCGCGTTAACCTTTGCCCTCTCCCGCTCACGATCGCGTTCAATCGTGAGCGAATCGTGACGCCACGATGGCGCCCTCAGCCACGCTCGCGCTCCAATTCCTTCAGCCATTTCTTCGCTTGCGCGCGGACGTTCTTCGGCGCGGTGCCGCCGAAGCTCGTCCGGCTCGTGACCGAGCGCTCGACCGAGAGCACGTCGAACACGGCCGGCGTGATCTTCGGCTCGACCTTCTTCATCTCGGCAAGCGACAGCCGGTGCAGCGGCAGGTTCAGCTCGGCCGCGCGGGCTACGATCCGCCCGGTGACATGATGCGCCTCGCGGAACGGCACCTGCAGCGTCCGCACCAGCCAGTCGGCGAGATCGGTCGCGGTGGCGTAGCCCGAGCCTGCGGCATCGTGCATGCGCGCCGCATCAGGCTCCATGTCGCGCACCATGCCGGTCATGGCGTCGATCGAGAGCGCCAGCGCGTCGAGCGCGTCGATGGTGCCTTCCTTGTCCTCCTGCATGTCCTTCTGATAGGCGAGCGGCAGGCCCTTCATCACCATCAGCATCTGGTTCAGCGCGCCGACCACGCGGCCGGTCTTGGCGCGAACGAGCTCGGCGGCGTCCGGGTTGCGCTTCTGCGGCATGATCGAGGAGCCGGTGGTAAATTTGTCGGACAGCTTGACCAGGCCGACCAAAGGCGAGGTCCAGATCACGATCTCTTCGGCGAAGCGCGACAGATGCACCGACGCGATCGCTGCAGCCGACAGCGTCTCGAGCACGAAGTCGCGGTCGGACACCGCATCGAGCGAGTTCGCCATCGGGCCGTCGAAGTCGAGCGCCTCCGCGGTCATGGCGCGATCGATCGGGAACGAGGTGCCGGCGAGCGCGGCCGCGCCGAGCGGCGAATCGTTCAACCGCGCGCGCGCGCCGGCGAGCCGGTTCCGGTCGCGCGCCGCCATCTCGACGTAAGCGAGCAGATGATGGCCGAAGGTCACCGGTTGGGCGGTCTGCAGATGCGTGAAGCCCGGCATCACGGTCGCGGCATGCTCCAGCGCCTTCTCGGCCAGCGCCTTCTGGTAGTCGCTCAAGAGCCCGTCGATGTCGTCGATCCGCGCCCTGACCCAGAGCCGGAAGTCGGTCGCGACCTGGTCGTTGCGCGAACGCGCGGTGTGCAGCCGCCCAGCCGCAGGGCCGATCAGCTCAGCAAGCCGCGCCTCGACATTCATATGAATGTCCTCGAGCTGGCGCTTGAACTGGAACTTGCCCGAGCCGATCTCTGACAGGATCGTGTCTAGACCGTGAGCGATCTTGCGGGCATCGTCCGCCGCGATGATGCCCTGTTTGGCCAGCATTTCGGCGTGGGCCTTGCTCGCAGCGATGTCCTGCCGGTAGAGGTGCCAGTCGAAGTCGATCGAGGTGTTGATCTTCTCCATGATGGCCGCAGGTCCGGACGCAAAACGTCCGCCCCACATCGTGTTGCTGCGAGGTTGCTTGCTCTTGCCTTTGCTCTTTTTGGCCACCGGAATTCACCAATCATGACAGGGTCGCAGAACGCCGCGCGAAGCTACGCCAAGAAGCGGCTGGCCGTGATCCTTTTGGGGGGCGTCGTCGGCGCGGCAATCGGGCTCGCGGGGGTATACGGGATTGGACGGCTGGCAGGCAATGCGGGAGCCGATCCGGCCTGCAGGGCGAGCGTCGAAACCGCCCGCCGGATGGCGCCCTTGGTCCGCGGCGAGGTGGCGGCGGTCGGCATCGCGCAGGCGCCGAAAACCCTGCCGGTCCTGACCTTCAAGGACGCCGCCGGGGCCGAAAAATCGCTGACGGACTGGCGCGGCCGCACCGTCCTCCTGAACCTCTGGGCCACCTGGTGCGTGCCCTGCCGCAAGGAGATGCCGGCGCTTGACGCGCTGCAAGCCAAGCTCGGCGGGCCGGATTTCGAGGTGGTGGCGGTCAACATCGACACCCGCGATCCCGACAAGCCGAAGGCCTGGCTGAAAGAGGTCGGCATCGGCAAGCTCAGTTACTACGCCGACAGCCAGGCCAAGGTGTTCCAGGACCTCAAAGCCATCGGCAAGGCCTTCGGCATGCCGACCACGCTGCTGGTCGATCGGAACGGCTGCGAGCTTGCGGCGCTCGCCGGACCCGCCGAATGGGCGAGCGACGATGCGGTCAAGCTCGTGACGGCGGCGCTCAAGAGGTAGTGTCGCGGTTCGGAAGTTCGCTGGAGTTCTCAGCTTGTTCCCAAGCGAACTTCCGAACCAAAGCGACACTACTAACGTTTTGGTTCGAGTGTCCCTTTTGAACCCGAAGTTCGCGAAGGTGCACGCTGAACACGCGCGCGAACTTCGGGTTCGGGACACTCGCCGCAAGGCCGCTCAGACGGAAATATCGAGATTGCCGCCGATGCCTGCGGCCACATTGGCGAGGCGGTTCATGTTCTGCTGCGCGGCATCGAGCAGCTGCGCCACGCTCGAGGCGGAGTCGGCGTTCATCTTCAGCATCTTGGCGGCGACCGCGGTCTGCACCTGACCGGCCTGGGCGGCGATGAAGGCTGCGGCGATCGAGGACGTGTCCATCAGCGCTACTCGTTACAAGCCAGCTGCTCCGGGCGGCCGGCGAAGCATCAGGCCGTGATCTTGAGGCCGGTGACGGTATCAATCTTGGTGCCGTCACCCATCGTCAGGATGTTGTTCTTGGTGTCGAGATAGGCGCCGTTGGCCATGCTGATGATCGAGCTGGAGTCGATAACCTGCAGGCCGGTGATGGTGTCGATCTGGGTGCCGTTCGCCATCGTCAGGATGTTGTTCTGCGTGTCGATCGACGAGCCGTCCTGGAAAAAGATAAACGGGTCGAGCGTGGTCGGCGGATTGAAGTTGGTGTTCTGCGGATTGAGCTTCTGCGCCAGCGCGAGCCGCTCTTGCACGCGCTTCTGCTGCGCCGCGTCGGCGAGCTGCAGCGTCAACTGGTTTTGCGACGACGCCGTGCTCTGATTGATCAGCGCCAGATTCGCCGCTGCGTTCTGGCTCTTGGCCAGGAAGGCTTTGAGGCTGGAGCCGGAGCGCGCATCCTGCAGCGTGCCCAGGAGCCCGCCCGGATTCTCCGAAGCGGCAATCGACTCCTGGGCCTCTTTCAGCCAGTTGGGAGCCGTAGACGATGCAATGGGGGAAACCGCTGCCATCTGCCGAGCCGCGTTCGATTCGCGGCATCTTAGGTCGCAGCCGTTAACGAATACTGACCGTTAACGAGGCGTTAATCCTGCGGTGGCGGCCTCATGCGGTGGTCGAGACCTTTAGCCCCGTGGTGGCGTCGATCTGGGTGCCGTCGGATTCCGTCAGGACGTTGGTCGATGTGTTGAGATAGGCGCCGTTGGCCATATAGATCAGCGAGCTCTGATCGACATATGGCAGCCCGGTGGTGACGTCGATCTGCGAGCCGTTCGACAGCGTCATGATGTTGCCGGTGGTGTCGAGCGACGAACCGTCGTCGTAATAGATGACGGGGGCAAGCTGCAGCTGCGGGGTGAAATTGGTCTGGTTCTGCGGATTGAGCAGCGCGGCCTCCTGCTGCAATCGCTCCTGCGCGGCCTGCTGGCCCTGGGCCGCGGCCATCTGGGCGTAAAGCTGGCCCTGATCTTGGACGCTGCTTTGCATGATGCTGGCAAGCGCATCGGCTTCGCTTTGACTGGCGGCCAGAAACGACGCGAGGCTACCGGGCGAATTGTTCTGCGATGCCGATTGCAGCGCGCCCATCATGCCGCCCGAGCTGGCATCGGCCGCAATCGCCGACTGAGCCTCGGACAGCCAGTTCGACGAGGTGCTCGAGGCGATCGACTGCGTCGATGCGATGGTCGATAACAGCGTGCTGCCGGCATTGCTGGCGGTGCCCTGGCTGGTCGAGCCTGAGGACGACGTCGACGAAGCCGTGGAAGACGACGAGCTGTTCAGGAAGGAGCTTGGATAAGGGAGTATCGAAACCGACGATACGGCCATGACCGCGCAACCGCTTTGAACGAAGCAGTCGCCCCGGTTGGTATTGTGGCCAAACGCCGTTAAGAAAGCCCTGACACCGCGCCCGCCCGGCGCGGTGTTCGTGTCCGGACACTTGAAGGCCCGGCACAAAGCGGGTGGCCGCGCGAACTCCTGCCCGTTCAAGATCCGCCGGATTGGACGATACGCCCCCTATGCCGACACCTCCGAAATCCGCGCCGTCGATGTCGGCGACCGACTGGGCCCTGCTGGTATTCCTCTCGGTGCTGTGGGGCGGCTCGTTCTATTTCGCCAAGATCGCCGTTGCCGAGATTCCGCCGCTGACGCTGGCGCTCGGCCGGGTGGGGATCGCGGCGGCGGTGCTGGCGGTCGCGACCCGGCTCCTGGTCGGTCCTTTCCCGCGCGATCCGGCGACCTGGCGGCAGCTTGCCTATATGGCGGCGCTCAACAACGCCATTCCCTTCGTGCTGCTGTTCTGGGGCCAGATCCACATCTCGATCGGACTTGCCTCGATCCTCAACGCCACCTCGCCGCTGTTCGGCGTGGTCGTGGCGCACGCTCTGACCCATGACGACCGGCTGAACCTCAACCGCATCATCGGCCTCGTCGCGGGCTTCATTGGCGTCGTGGTGCTGATCGGGCCCGGGCTGCTGCAACAGCTCGGCGATGACGCCTGGGCCGAGCTTGCCTGCCTGGGCGCCGCATGCTCCTACGCCTTCGGCGCGGTGCTGACGCGGCGGTTGCGGGGCGTTCCGCCGATGATCCTGGCGAGCGGGCAGTTGACGATGTCGACGCTGCTGCTGCTGCCACTCGTGCTGATCTTCAGCCGGCCGTCGTCGTTGCTGTCAGCGTCGGCGCCGGCGCTCGGCGGACTGTTTGGCCTCGCGCTGCTCTGCTCGGCGCTGGCCTACCTGATCTATTTCCGGCTCATTGTGCGCGCCGGCGCAACCAACGCGCTGCTGACGACGTTCCTCATTCCGGTGAGCGCCATCGTCATGGGTGTCGTGCTGCTCGGCGAAAGCTTGAGCCTGCGGCAACTGGCCGGCATGGCCGCGATTTTTGTTGGCATCGCCGCGATCGACGGACGAGCCACCAAATTCATCACGAGCCGTTTCCGCCGCACGAATTCGTGATCGAATAAGCAGGTTGACAATCCCGCTGTCGCGCGCCTAAACTTAACTTAATGGTTAAGCATCAGGATACCGCGCTGGACCGCACCTTTGCTGCGCTTTCCGACGCCACTCGCCGGGCGCTGCTGCTGCGGCTCGCCGACAACGAAGGCCTGTCGGTCAGCGAGCTGGCGCGGCCGTTCTCGATGTCGCTGCCCGCAGTGATGAAGCATCTCGATGTGCTCAGCGACGCGGGGCTCGTCGCGCGCACCAAGAGCGGGCGGGTCGTGAGTTGTGAACTCAGGGCCGCCCCGATGGAAGAAGCCATGCACTGGCTCCACCGCTACCAGCGCTTCTGGACTTCGCAGCTCGATCGCCTCGCCGCCTTCGTGGAGGAAACCCCATGGCCGCCAGCCCCGCCGTCAGCGCCCCCGTCAAGCCAAGCCTCACGCTCAAACGTCGTCTCAATGCCTCGGCGGAAAAGGTCTACGCCGCGTGGACGAAGCCCGAAACGCTAGCGCTCTGGTTCGGACCTGGGCATTGCGACAGCGTCGAAGCGCGCATCGATCTGCGGGTCGGCGGCCGCTACCACATCACGATGCACGTGCCCGGCGATCGGCACGACGTCATGGGCGTCTATCGCGAGATCGTGCCGAACGAAAGGCTTGTCTTCACCTGGCATTGGAAGACCACGCCGGAGCGCGAGTCGCTGGTCACTGTCACATTAAAGCCGGACGGTGATGGCACAATCCTCACGCTGCTGCACGAAATGTTCTTCGACGAGCTGGCGCGCGACCGGCATCAGCAGGGCTGGACCGGCGCGCTCGACAAGCTCGAGAAGATGTTCGCGTAAGCTGCAGCTGACAAGAACACGCAACAGGGAGTGGACGCATGTACGTTGACGGGTTTGTCGTTCCGGTGCCGAAGGCCAAGATGAAGGCCTATCTCAGCATGGCCAAGAAGGCCGGCAAGGTCTGGAAGGATCACGGCGCGATCGATTACTGCGAAAGCGTCGCCGACGACGTGAAGGTCGGCAAGTGGACCTCGTTTCCCCGCTCGGTGAAGCTCAAGCGCGGCGAGACGGTGGTGTTCTCCTACATCGTCTACAAGTCGCGCAAGCAGCGCGACACGGTGATCGCCAAGGTGATGAAGGACAAGCGGCTCGCCGACATGATGAACCCGAAGGCGATGCCGTTCGACGGCAAGCGCATGATCTATGGCGGCTTCAAGAGCGTGGTGACGATCTGAGGAGGTCCGGATGGCGGCGCACGGCCATTTCCATTGGAACGAGTTGCTGGCGCGCGATGTCGAGGGCGCTAAGAAATTCTACGAAACCACCATCGGCTGGTCGTGGCAGCCGATGGCGATGGCCGACGGCGCGACCTACTGGCTCTCGATCATGAACGGTCAGCCTGTGGCCGGGCTGTTCCCGATCAACCGACCGGAATTCGCCGGCATGCCGGAATGCTGGATGTCCTATCTCGCCGTCGACAATGTCGACGGGCGCGTGAAGAAGGCCGTCGCCGCGGGCGCCAAGCTGATGAAGCCGATCTTCGATGTGCCCGACGTCGGACGCATCGCGGTCCTGACCGAGCCCGGCGGCGCCGGCGTCGGCTGGATCACGCCGGTCCGCTGAGTTTTCGTTGGAGGAGTCTCTCATGAGCGCGCAGACGCACAAGGTGGTCTCGCAGGACGAATGGATCACGGCGCGCAAGGCGTTTCTCGCCGCTGAAAAAGAGTTCACGCATGCCCGCGACGAATTGAGCCGGCAGCGGCGCGAATTGCCCTGGGTGAAAGTCGACAAGAACTACGTGTTCGACGGCCCGAACGGCCGGCAGACGCTCGCCGAGCTGTTCGGCGGGAGGAGCCAGCTGATGATCTATCACTTCATGCTGGGTCCCGGCTGGGAGCAAGGCTGCCCGAGCTGCTCCTACCTCGCCGACCATTTCGATGGCGCCGCCATCCATCTGGCACATCGCGACGTGACGTTCCTCGTGGTCTCGCGCGCGCCCTACTCGCAGATCGAGACCTTCCAGCGGCGCATGGGCTGGCGCTTCAAATGGGTGTCGTCGTTTGGTAACGACTTCAATCGCGACTATCACGTGTCTTTCAATAAGGACGAGCTGGACAACAAGCAGGCCTATTACAACTATCAAACCGGCACCTTCCCGGCCGAGGAAGCGCCGGGGCTGAGCGTGTTCTTCAAGAACGAGGCCGGCGAGGTGTTCCACACCTACTCCACCTACGGCCGCGGCCTCGACATCCTGGTCGGCACCTACAACATGCTCGACCTTGCGCCGAAGGGCCGCGACGAGGCCGGCCTCGCCTTCACCATGTCCTGGGTCCGTCATCATGACCGCTACGACGATGGTCCCCTCGACAGCAAAGCCGAATATCAGCAGCCGAAAACCACATCGTCGTGCTGCGACTGAGCAAGCGGTATCAAATTTTCAACAGCAGGAGTCAGTCATGAAGCTCTATGGATTTGCGGCCTCCCCCAACACCTGGATGGTCCGTGCCGTCGCGGCCCATCTCGGCATTCCGCTCGACTATCAGCACATCGACCTCACCAAAGGTGAGTCGCACACGCCGGCCTATCTCGCCATCAATCCGACCGGCCGCACGCCGGCCCTGGTCGACGGCGACTTCAAGCTCTGGGAAGCGAACGCCATCATGCAGTACTTGGCGAGCCAGAAGCCGAATTCGCTCTGGCCCGACAATGCCCGCGCCCGGGCCGACATCATGCGCTGGCAGAGCTGGCAGCTCGCGCATTGGGGCCATGAAAGCTGCCAGCCGCTGCTGTTCAACCGCCTGGTCAAGAAGATCCTCAATCTCGGGCCGCCGGATGAAGCTGCAGTCGCCAAGGCAACCGAATGCTTCAATCGCGACATGGCGGTGCTTGAAGCCCACCTTGGCCAGCAGCCCTATCTCGCCGGCAAGGACATCACGCTGGCGGACTTCTCGGTCGCGGCGCCGCTGTTCCACACCCAAGGCGCGGGCTTCCCGGTTGGGCCGTACAAGAAGGTCCAGGACTGGTTCGGCCGCGTCTCGGCGCTGCCGTGCTGGGGCCAGACCGCGCCGCAGCTTGCAGCCGCGGCCTGATCAACAGGTTTTGATGACGCCGCCTCACAACAGTGGGGCGGCGTAATTCTTGGCGTGTTGTGATGAGGCCCTTCGCGCTCAGCGCGTCGGCACGGGCTTGGCGCCGCGATAATCGTAGAAGCCGCGGCCGGATTTCTTGCCGAGCCAGCCGGCCTCGACGTACTTCACCAGCAGCGGGCACGGCCGGTACTTGGAGTCGGCGAGCCCGTCGTGCAGCACCTGCATGACCGACAGGCAGGTGTCGAGGCCGATGAAGTCGGCGAGCTCGAGCGG
>JACXTT010014943.1_pt1 | contig 10108 bp, 4 predicted proteins | sample 9270951 | NCBI WGS metagenome assembly JACXTT01 (sample SAMN15532306, study PRJNA645909) | rock metagenome | isolation source: weathered quartz diorite | place: Puerto Rico | collected 2017-06-21
CCTTTAATCTGGCTTCGTGCCGTCAAAGGATTCATGATGCGTCCGCTGTCGTGAACGGCGAGATATTTCGTCACACGGACGTGGCCGAGCTCCGTGTCCAGTTCAACTTCCACAAAGTGAGCTGCGTACGCTGCACGGACCTTACCTTCTAACGATGGGTCGGGAGATGCAGAACCGACGAGCACGTTTTCGCCGGTAGGTAATCCTTTTTCGGCGATCTGACGATTTAACGCTTCGGCGGCCTGGACGACCGCATAACCTGTCTGGATCGTTGTGCGGCTGCCCGATTCTCCGACCGAATAAGGACAGCGATCGGTGTCACCCCATACCACGTCTATTTTCGAAATAGGCACGGCCAGCGCCTCGGCTGCAATGATAGCCATCGTTGTCTTTGCGCCGGGGCCGACGTCGGTGACGCCGACGAAGAGGGTATATGTTCCCTTCGCATCCAATCGGATCACCGCACTGCTGCGTCCGAGCGCCGATCGAAATGCCATGAAAGCAACACCTGCTCCCCTCTTTACCGGCCCTGGATCGGAACCCGGTTGAGCCCGCCAGCGTTTCTTCCATTCGAAGGCCTCGGCGCCGCGGCGGATGCATTCTTCGAGACTGTAGTTGGTGTAAGGGAGTTCGTCGTGGTACTTGCGTGTCATGTTCTTCAAGATGAAGTCGATGGGATCCATCTTCATCTTGTACGCCACGTCGTCCATCATCGACTGGATACCGTAGAACCCTTGCGGATACTCGGGGCCGCGGAAATTCCCTGAAACCGTTTTGTTGGTGTAAACCGGGTAGATGACGCTCTCGATGTGCGGGCATTGATAGATATCGATGCCACCGATCGCTCCGGTATTTTTCCGGTAACCTCCCATACCGCTGTAGCCGCGAAGCTGAATCGCCTTGAGAGCGCCCTCGCGCGTTACGCCAACCTTATAATATTGAACCGTAGGCCATCGGCCGTGAACGCCGATGAAATCGTCCTTCCGCGTGAATTCGAGCTTCACCGGCGCGCCGGTCTGCTTCGCCAGCATGGCGGTAATGAGGTCGGCATCCTGATTCTGATTCTTGTTTCCAAAACCGCCGCCCATGTAATGGCAAACGATCTGAACCTTATCCTGCGGAATTCCCAGATCGCGTGCAGTGTCGCTGCGGCAGTTCGAGATGCCCTGAGTTGGTGTGTAGAGCGTCAGCTTGTCGCCTTCCCAATGAGCGATGCACGAGCGCGGTTCCATCTGAGCGTTGTGAACGAACGTAGTCGAATATCGATCCTCAAACACGAAGTCGGATGCTTGAAAACCCTCCTGAACATCTCCGCGATGGTTCGTCACCGGTCGTGCCTGGTTTTCGGTGTCGAGTGAGAGATTGCCCTCCGGCCAGACTTGCGCGGCGCCTTCCTTGAGGGCTTCTTCCGGTTCAAGCACGAAGCCGAGCGCTTCATAATCGACCTGGATCAAACGGACTGCTTCTTCTGCGATGTGCCGGTTCAACGCGGCGACCGCCGCCACCGGTTCGCCCACAAACCGAACGGGATTGTTAAAGACATACCGGCGTTGCTTTGTGATCCTTTTAATGTCGTCGTTGTACTGCAGCCCGCCGGACAGACCACCGGCGCCCCAGACGACCTGGCAGTTTTCATGCGTCAGGATCGCTTTTACACCCGGCGTCGCGAGTGCTTTGGAAACATCGATTTGGCGAATCCGCGCGTGTGGATGTGGGCTCCGGAGTATGCGGGCGTAAAGCATTCCCGGTAACTGGACGTCATTCGTGTATGTCGCTTTGCCTGTGACACGTTCGACCGCATCGATACGAGGCTGGGCGTGCCCGACGGTACTCAGTGGCGCCACGGAGGGATTGTTCCGTTGTCTCACCTTGAGCCTCCTTCCTTGAGGCTGCGCTCTGTCGCGCTTGCGCTGCGCGTCGCAGCAGCCAGCACCGCTTCGACGTAGTGGTTGTAACCAGAACAGCGGCAGATGTTGCCGGTCATTGCGGCGCGGACCACATCCGCAGTAGGGCTCGAATTCTCGGTCAGTAGTCCCTTGGCGCACATGAGCTGTCCTGAGGTGCAGAAACCGCACTGTGGCGCATCGTGATCGATGAAAGCCTGCTGGAGCGGATCAAGCCGCCCGTTCTGCCCGAGGCTCTCGACCGTCTGCACAGACCTGCCATCCATCCAGACGGCCAGATTGCTGCATGAGTAAACAGGTTTTCCGTCAAGTAGCACCGTGCAGGCCCCGCATTCGCCGCGGTCGCAGCCGATCTTTGTTCCTGTAAGGCCGAGGTGATCGCGGAGAAGTTCAACCAGTGTCCAGCGATCTTCGACTTCGAGACGCCGTTCGGCGCCGTTAAGTGTGAGACGTATCGTCGTTCGCGGAACGCTCTCCCCCGCCGCCGTGGGCACAGTTACCTGTGCTTCAATTTTCGGACCCGCTGTCGCAACGGCGAGTGCCGCCCCGGTTCCCTGGAGAAATTTCCGCCGGGAGAGAGTCCGAGGGACTCGTGGCTTTTTCTTCTCTTTGGCTTTGCTCATGAGGAAATAATCTATGGGAAAAGAGAGAAGAGGTCACGGAAAAATCAAACGTGTTTAATGACGCACGAGCGCCTTTGGTCTCAAGCCGCTCCCCAGACCTTGCGTGCGGTGTCCACTAGAAGTTCAAGTTTGCGCCATTGATCCTCATTCGAAAGCAGGTTTCCGCCTGCGACTGAGGCGAACCCGCACTGCGGGCTGATTGCGAGATTGTCCACAGGTAAATAAAGTGCGGCTGCATCAATCCTGCGGAGGAGTTCGTCCTGGGATTCCAGTTTCGCGTCCTTTGTCGTAATCAATCCCAGAACGACTGTTTTATTCCGCGGTACGAGACGGAGTGGCTCGAATCCTCCCGCACGGCCCGTATCATATTCGAGCAGGAATTTATCGACGTCCAGTGTGCTGAACAGCCTTTCGGCAATGGCGTCGTACCCGCCTTCGGTATACCACCGGCTGCGGTTATTACCCCGGCAGATATGGGAGGCGACAGTGATACCACCTCTTGATATTCCCTTCAATGAATCATTGTCGCCCTCAACTGCTTTCTGAAACTCCGCGTCTGGATCCCGGCCGGACTGAAGTATTTGTTCGCGGTGTTGAGGATCCAGATAGTGGGAGTAGAACGGCGCATCGAGTTGGATGTATTTCACGCCTTCCGAAACAAGCCACTCGATTTCATCGTGAATGATCATCACGAGATCCTCGAGAAGCTCGGAGTGGCCGGAATAGACTTTATCGGTAATACCGGGCAGATAACTGGCCAACATGAAATTCGACGGGGCCGGCAGCGTGATCTTGAACTGTCCAGGTATGGTCGCATTCAGAAAAGGCAATTCATGACCAGTAAGTCTCCGACACTTGCGTAGCCTTGCGGCAGCAGCCAGCGCGTGACTGCCTTCCACGGCGCCGCCGGGTCCCTTCCATTCGAGCATTATGCGCTGAGGAACGAATCCCTCGACTGCTTCAGCCATGTCGCCGAGCCACGATGCGCGGCGGAATTCTCCGTCGCTCAAGATGGGCAGGCCAATCTGCCGCTGTTTTTCCAGTGCAGCCCGTATAGCATCGTTTTCGATCGTCCGAAGCTCATCGGTGCTCAGCCTGCCGTCAGAGTGTCTGGCGCGTCCCTCCAACAGCTCCGCTGGGCGAAGCAAACTTCCGACGTGATCCGCACGATACTCCTTAACCATATATTTGCCTCTTTCTGAGGGAGTGATGATCTCAAGAACCTGAACGTCGACACCTGATCTCAAGAACCTTGACTTGCCAACTCAGCCAAGATAGTCTCCGCCGCAAGTTACAGTTCCGCCACAAGTAAATAGCGATGGTGTGTTTCGTCAGGCGAAGAATTTTTCCATCGAGGCTAATTTTTCGACTAACAACAGGGGGTTCCATGAATGGGATGTGGAGAGTTCTATTTATCGGATGTTTAATGGCACTTAACATCTGCGGCAGTGTTTGGGGTCAAGCTACCGCGCAAGTCAGCGGCGGCGTCCAGGACCCAAGCGGTGCCGTATTACCCGGCGTACAGGTCACGGCAACTCAAACCGATACGGGCATCAGCAGGACGACCGTAACAAATGAAACCGGATATTACGTGCTCAGCAATCTGCCGCTCGGGCCGTATAAGTTGGAAGCCACCCTGCCTGGATTCCGGGCATTTGTGCAAACAGGAATTGTTTTGCAGGTTAATGCCAGCCCCGTAATCCACATCGCGCTTCAAGTTGGCGAGGTCACCGAACAAGTTGAAGTTCAGGCAAACGCGGCGTTTGTGGAAACCCGCAGTCTGAGCGTCGGCCAGGTGATGGAAACGGCGCGTATTGTGGAACTGCCGCTCAACGGCAGGAATGCTCAAGAGCTATTACTGCTTAACGGCGGAACCGTACAGACGGCACCCGACGGAGGCATGAGTTTTCCATCCGGGAGGCTCATGCTCTCCAGCGCTGGCGCCAGAGGAACCGCAGGTGAACTCACTCTTGACGGTATAAGCCACATCTCCCCTTACGATGCCTATCCGCTCCCGCTTCCATTCCCTGACGCCCTGTCGGAATTCAAGACGGAGATCGGCGGACAGTCCGCGCAGCAATCCAGAGGCGCACAGGCAAGCGCCGTCACGAAGTCGGGCACTAATAATCTGCACGGCGATCTGTTCGAATTCGTGCGCAATGACCTGTTCAACGCGCGGCCATACTTCTCAACCACGGGCAGCACCCTGAAGCGTAATCAGTTCGGCGGCACGGCCGGCGGCCCGATCATAAAGAACAAACTGTTCTTCTTCGGCGGTTTTCAGGGTACAACCCTCCGGCAGGATGCAAGAGATCAACGCCAGTTCGTTCCCAGTGCGGCAATGCTGGCCGGCGATTTCACGACCTTCGCGTCTCCACTCTGCAACAGCGGACGGCAAATCGCATTGAGAGCTCCGTTCGTAAACAATCGCGTCGATCCGAAATTGTTCAACTCCATATCTCTCAAGATCGTGGACCGCATTCCGAAGTCGAACGATCCGTGCGGCGAAATCGTGTTCGGCGCTCCCAACGTTGAAAACCACGAAGATCTCGTCGTGAAACTCGACTATCAAGCCAGCGACAAACACGCGTTATTCGGACGTGAGATGTATGCGCGCATCAACGGTCCATCGGCGTTCAAATTCACTCCCAATAATCCATTGAATGCCGGAAATGATGTTAAAGCGCGAGCGCATGCGTTCACCGTGGGAAGCACCTATTTGATCAGCGCCAACACGGTCAACTCGTTGCGCGTGGCTTTTACAAGGACGCACCTGCTGACCGTTTCTCCGCCCTATTTTGATCTTCAGGAACTGGGTTCGAAAGTGTACAGCGGCTATACGCCAAAGATCGCCAAGCTGAGCGTCACCAGCGGGTTTTCCCTGCCCGGAAATGGCCGCCGGAATATACCCACGGACTTGTACCAGATTACGGACGATGTCAGCAGTTCTCGCGGAAAACATCAACTCGGCTTCGGCGTCCGCCTTGCCCAGGCCAGGACCAACGTTGCCGTCCAGACGCCGGCTCCACCAACGTTCGCATTCTCGGGTACGTTTACCGGACAGGGCCTGGCGGATTTTCTGCTGGGTAAGCCCAGTGACTTGACGCAGGCGGAAGGCACCTACATTTACACGAGGGCGAAGTATTTCTCGTTATATGCACAGGACACGTGGCAGATGAGGCCGAGGCTCAGCGTGAGTTATGGCTTACGATGGGCACCGATCCTTGGCTACAAGGATGTTCGCCGTCCGGTTCCTTCGGTCGTGATGTTCGACATCGACAAATACAAGCAGGGCGTTCGCAGCACAACATTTGTCAACGGCCCTCCGGGAATCATGTGGGCGGGCGACCCCGGATTCACCCTGCCCAACAATGGAGCAAACGCCGCCAAGCCGTCAGCGAGTATTTTCAATACATATTGGAAAGACTTTGCGCCGCGATTGGGTTTTGCCTGGGACATCGAAGGCAATGGCCGCAGTTCGCTTCGAGCGTCTTACGGTCTAAGTTACGACGATTATCCGACCGTCGACAGGTTGGGTTCGCAGGCCAGTATGGCTCCTTACGGTTCGTTGACTCGCGTACTCTCCCCCGCCGGAGGATTTGACGATCCGTGGGCAGGCGTGCCCGGAGGTAATCCTTTTCCGATCAACGCCACCAAAACCACGCCGTTTGTTCCGATCGGCGAGTACGTTTTCCGAAATCCCAATTTGAGTCCAACGTACACGCAAACGTGGAACCTGAGCTTACAACGTGAAGTAGTAAGTAATACTCTGGTCTCGTTGAGTTACATCGGAAGCGAGATAACTCATTTGCAGGTGGCGTCGCCGCTCAATCTGGCCGTTTATGTGGCAGGCAAAGGCGATGCCGGCGGCAATTGTTTCCTCAACGGAAAGGCTACCTACTTTAAGGTTGCGCCTGGAGCGGACTGTTCCAGCCTGGCCAACACGCAGGATCGGCGGGCTTTGAGCCTGCTTAATCCGGCGTACAAGGACGAAATGGGAAGAGTCGCCATCGTGGACAATGGTGGGACGCAAAGTTACAACGGCATGCTCGTTTCTGTCCAACGCCGGCCCGTCAAGGGAATAACGGTGAACGCGAATTACACATGGTCCCACTGCATCGGCGATTATCAGGCACGCAGTAACAACGGATATGGTCCAAACGTCGATCAGAGCTACACGGATCCAAATAACCGTCGCCGAGATCGGGGCAATTGCGAAATCGACCAACGCAACAACTTCAACACCACCGGCGTAGTTCAGACACCGGGATTCTCCAATCACACGATGAATCTTCTGGGCAGCGGGTGGCGATTGTCCGGAATTTATCGAAGGGGTTCCGGTGGGACAATAGTAGCCGCCAGCCAGGCTATAGGTCTGCGAACGGTCACGTTAGGCTCGCAGTCCGGCAACAAACTCTCCGCTGCGGGTGGAGACTTGTGCCTCTGCGACGTCAGTAACCAGCGCCCGGACCAGATAATGGCCGATGTTTATCTGGATAGGTCGGCCCGGCCGGGGACTCAGTATTTGAATCCAGCCGCCTTTGGGCTGCCGGCTCTGGGAACTTTGGGAAATATGGGCCGTGGCGTTCTGCGATTGCCGACGGCCTGGCAGTTCGATATGGCGCTGGCACGAACTTTCCGTTTGCGTGAAGAGCAGAACATAGAGTTCCGCGCTGAGGCGTACAACATTCTGAACAGCTTCCGTACGGGTGATATTGATACCAACCTCAGCTCAGCGCAATTTGGAAGGATTCGGAATGCACTCGATCCGCGAATCTTCCAGTTCGCTTTGAAATATGTCTTTTAACTAAATTAGGTGCCTGGCACCATTTAACATTTCTCATGCTACTCAAACATCGCGCGGCCGTTGTTTTTGGCGTGGCACTGCTCACGGTCTCGGCATTCTGGTCCGTTTATGCGCAGTTTGGCCGTTTTTTCAGTTATCCAACAAACGATCCCCCGCCAGATTCGGAATTTGTTTTCGCGCGATGGGAGTGCGCCAGGTGCGGCGGCTGGTGGCACGATTATCCGGATGCCGAGGAGCACATCACTCAAGTCATGAAGGAAGCGACAGGACTCCACCTGGACCATACTTCGTATCGCATCACATCGATGCGGAGCGACGAGATTTTCGATTATCCGTTCGGATACATCTCCGAGCCGGGCATGATGTACCTTTCCGACGTCGAAATCAAAAACTTCCGTGAGTTTGTGGACCGCGGCGGCTTCGTCATGCTGGACGATTTTGACGGCCCACGGCAGTTTGCCGTCATGAGAGAAAATATCCAGCGCGTGTTTCCTGATCGTGAGATGGTTCGGCTTCCCGACGCCCACGTTGTGCTTCACAATTACTACGATATCGATCTCAAATATGTGGAGTCGCCTTACGAAGTCGGCGGCAAGGCCGTGTTCTACGGCATCAACAATGCCAGCGGTGATCTGTCCGTCATCATCTGCTTCAACAACGACATCGGCGATTTCTGGGAATGGATTGACCGCCCGCAGTATGCGTTAAGACCTTCCGCCGAGGGCCTCAAGCTCGGAATCAATTTCGTGATTTACGCGATGACACATTAGGGGGGTCGCCGGACTTCGTTGACACCCAAAGCATGGCCGGTATATCGTCGGCCTCAAATTTAGCAACAGACAACACGTCGGGAACGGGGGAGGGGAAGATGAATCGCACCCTATATCTGCTATTCGTTGTCCTCGCGGGTTCTGCTTTGGCCTGCGGCAGCGCTTGGGCGCAGGCGACCGCTCAGATCAGCGGCACGGTTCGCGATCAGAGCGGAGCAGTGCTACCGGGAGTGGAAGTGACGGTCACACAGACCGACACTGGGATCACGCGAATGGCTATTACGAATGAGACGGGCTCGTACGTTCTTTCGAATCTCGCAATCGGCCCCTATCGGCTTGAGGCGGGATTACAGGGGTTTCGAACATATGTACAGACAGGCATTGTCCTGCAAGTAAACAGTAGCCCGGTAATCAATCCGGTTTTGGAGGTTGGTCAAGTAACCGAACAAGTCGAGGTGCAGGCAAATGCGGCAGTGGTGGAAACGCGCAGCACCGCCGTAGGTCAGGTGATTGAGAATGAGCGCATTCTGGAGCTGCCGCTACAGGGACGGAGAGTCACGGACCTGATCACGCTTGGCGGTGCCGCGGTCCAGACGGCCGGAGCATCCGTGCCGGGCGGCTTCAGCCGGGGCACTAGCGCCAGCAACATGATTTCCATTGCCGGCGGCCTGTCTTTCGGGGTGATGTACGCACTCGACGGGGCCATGCACAACAATGCTTATGACGGCTCGCAGATGCCGTTTCCTTTTCCGGACGCACTCCAGGAATTCAAGGTCGAGGCGAGCGGTATGGGCGCAACGGGCGGATCGCGAGGTTCAGGAGGGCAGGTCAACGCGGTCACAAAGTCGGGCACGAACGAGTTGCACGGGAACGTGTTTGATTTTGTGCGCAACTATGTATTCAACGCGCGAAACTTCTTTTCGCCAAGTCGAGACAATCTCAAGCGAAACCAGTTCGGCGGAACGCTCGGTGGACCGATTTTGAAGAACAAGCTCTTCTTCTTCGGCGGCTACCAGGGCACGAGGACGCGGGCCAATCCTGGTGACAACATCGCCTATGTTCCTACCGACGCCATGTTGGCCGGCGACTGGACCGCTATTACCTCGCCCGCCTGCAATGCCGGCCGGCAGATTAACTTGGCGGCGCCATTCGTGAACAATCGGATCAATCCTTCGCAGCTCAGCAAGCCAGCGCTCAACATTACCTCCAGGCTTCCCAAGGCGCAGGATGAATGCGGAAAGGTCACGTACGCAATGCCGCAGAGACCGAACGAGTATCAGATCGTCGGAAAAATCGATTATCAGCAAAGCGCGAAGCAGTCCCTGTTCACGAGAGCCATGGTAACCGATTACGAAACGCCACACCCTTATGACCTGACGAAGAACGTCCTGACGCTGGTCACCAATGACGGCGGTAATCACGACCGCGCCCAGTCTTATGCGTTCGGCAGTACGTACCTGGTCAGTCCCACCACAATCAATGCATTCCGCGTGACGATGAATCGAACCGTCATCGGCCGGCCCGGCGTGAAGTTCTTCGGGCCCACCGATGTGGGAATCAAAGCCTTCACTTACGCCGAAGGCAATATGCATATCACGATTACAGGCGGTTTTGGCTTCAGCACCCGAACCGTTTTCGCTCAAAACACAACAAACGCGTATCAAATTGGTGACGACATCAATCAGGTTCGAGGAAATCATCAACTGACCTTCGGCGCCAGCCTCGCGGTTTTCAGGGTTTATCAGCGTTGCCTGGTCAGCGGCCAGGGACAATACAACTTCAACGGCACAGCGACCGGTTTGGGAATGGGTGATTTCTTGACCGGGAGACTGACAAGTCTGATGGAAATAACGCCGATACAATGGAGCAGCCGGCAGAACTACGTGACGTCGTATTTCCAGGACCAGTGGAAAGCGACACCAAAGCTGACGATCAATGCAGGGATACGCTGGGAGCCCTTCCTTCCGCTGTCTATCGGCTACGGCAGGGGTGCCAATCTCAATG
>JACXTT010014944.1_pt1 | contig 10108 bp, 8 predicted proteins | sample 9270951 | NCBI WGS metagenome assembly JACXTT01 (sample SAMN15532306, study PRJNA645909) | rock metagenome | isolation source: weathered quartz diorite | place: Puerto Rico | collected 2017-06-21
CGTCCGTTCGGCAATTTCCTGTGCATCCCGCCGAAAAACGAAGTCGTGATGCGATGGCCCAGCGCCGGCAAAGTCCATTCCGATTTGCACGAGCTCAGCTGGACGTGCATAAGGGAGAGGGTTTAGCAGTACCGACTTTATTGCGGTGAAAACCACTGCGGACGCACCTACGCTCAGTGCAATCGAGAGTAGCGCGATAGTAGTTGGGAAGCGTGCACGCCAGAAAAGGCGAAAGGCAAGGCGTATGTCCTGCAAAACTGACATCGGGTGCAATTTTAGTTCAAGATCGACTTGATAGGCGATTGAAATATCGGTGTAAGGGAGCTTCTTGCACAGGCAATCTTTTAAGCATTGCGGCAGATTGCCGAGCTTCGGGTCGATGCGCCGTGATCCTCCGACAATATAGCCGAAGTGGACGAATCTAGAAGAGCAAACATGAACCGAATAACTACTGACGTTTCGCCCACAAATGCCGTTCAAGAGAACAGCTTGGGCGTCACCTGGCCCAGGGGCGCTGGCTCGAACTACCTTCCGATGCTAATCAGATCTTCACCCACAATAGCTCGGAATATATCCAGTTTGACGAGCCGGAGACCCTGATCAACGCCGTCCGCGAAGTGGATGACCAGGCAAGAAGACCCGCAGCAGCGCACAGTGACTGAAAATGTTGCCAAACCCAATTCCTTAGGAGGCTCTAGATGCAAACTGCTTGCCACTGCACTCGCAGTCTGGCTGTTCCCGGCGATGCCGAGCGTAGCGGGGGCGCAGACATCGCAGCCACTCCCGGATAACGGACAAACCCTGAGGCCCGTTCGGGTCCGTCCCGATTTCTTGTCGGCGATTGCAAGGATTTCTTCTTACTTTATCGGCTCATCCTGGGAAGCCGCGATCCGCATCGTAACAGCGGTGACTCGACCGACGATATCTGCGTCCCCCGGATATCGGACCTGCCGGATTTGCCCGCGCGAGTGCGGGCACGGAATCAGCATCAAGCGGCCGGCATCGATCTCGCACCAACTGCACATATAACTATCTCTGAGTTCGACAAAATAAATGGGTCGGTCGAATTCATTCTGCCAGTTTCCAGGCTTAATCTTTTTCTGGCGGGCGTCAATTTCAACGAATGAATCTGGCGGGTTGAAGGTATTCCGCAAAACCAGGCTGAAGAGTTGCTGCGCGGGCTGGCACATCGGTTTGGCGGCGATCCAGCCGCCACCGACTCGACCCGCGTCTTCCGGCTTCCCGGTTTCAACAACAAGAAATACGAGCAGGACTTCCCGGTACAATTGGCGGCGGGAACACTGCCCGAGCCCGTCTACCGCCGGTCCGATTTCAAGATTGAGAGCGTTCCACACGAACCCAGATCGTCAGATCGCACAGGTGCACCTGCGCAACCCGGCGTGCATGCAGAATCGTCAAGGACGCAATCGGAGTATGACTGGGCGTACGCGATCCGTCATCTCCGGCAGGGTGACGCCCCGGAAGACATCGTGCGGGAAATTGCCACCTACCGCGCCACAGACCGCTACGATGCACAGGACTCTAAGAAACCATCTGCCCCCAAGAAACAGAATCCTCGCTACTACGCCGAGCATACCGTTCGCAAAGCGATGGCACATCTGGGCATGACCCGCCGCTTACGGGAGGAACCTTCCGGCGGGGAGAGGTCGGCTGAGGGCGAACTCAATCGGTGATCGAGGGAGATCATTCCTTGAAAAGTGTTGGGTACCTGGCAAGGCTATTCGCTCGATGCGTAAGCGTGACTCTCTCAGTGTCGCTTCTGCTGTTTCTGACGGCGGGCAGCACGCAGCGTCCATCCCTCCGGTACTACCTCGTGACCTTCTCCGCCTTGTTAATGGCAACAATGTTCAGCCTGGATCGGGGTCTGGTCGAGGAACGGTCGCGTTCAGATGAAAAGGTGACATCGCTGGGCAGGTTGGCAGCCGGACTGTTGTTTCTGGCGACCCTGCAGTTTGCAGCCTTCGACATCGGACGCCTCCACCGGTTCGACTCCGTTTCGGGTGGCGTGCGCACCGGCAGCCTTCTGCTATTCACAGCCGCAACCGCCCTGCAACTTTGGGCCATGGCCATCAATCCGTTCTTCTCGCCCGGGATTCGCCTGCAGTCAGAGCGCGGGCACCGGCTGGTCACCTGTGGGCCCTATCGCTTCTTGCGGCATCCAGGCTATGTCGCCATGATCATTTCCGTCCCTGCCAGCGGGTTGGCCATCGGGTCATGGCTGGCACTCGTTCCCGCGGCCGCATTCTGCCTTGTGATTCGGAATCGTGTTCGCGCTGAAGAAGATTTCCTCCAGAAGAATCTGGCCGGCTACAGCGACTACATGCGGCAAGTTCGCGGTGGCCTTTTCCCGCGGATCGCGGCCTGTCATCGTCAACATCGGCTTTCGGTCGCGACCCAGTTGGCGCTCCCTCGCTCTGGCGGGAGGCGGCCGTGAAACAGGCGGGTTTTCCCCTGCCCGGTCGTTACAAAGCCTGGGGAAACGCTTCTAACAGACTCTTTTTCGGCCAACTCTCTCGCGGGCACGGCAGGCTGTCCCCTCCTTCTGCGCCCTGGCGGCGCGGCGTTCTTCTGCTTCCGCTGCGCGGTCCTCCGGGTTCCCAGGTTTCCTCCCAACAAGATCGATCCTGCTGAACAGCATCTTTTTCCGGCTCCTCCAGGAAATGCAGATAGCTTGGCCTGGGGAGCAGATGCCACCTGCTTCAGGGTGCCTCGCGAAAGAGCCGGGCAGAAAAAGGAGATTCAAATCTATGTATCAAAATCGCATTTCCCTCATCGGCTTCGTCGGCAACGACGTACAACAGAAATCCACCAAGAAGGGCACTTCCGTCGCCGTACTTTCTGTTGCGACTAAGTCGTCCTGGAAGAACAGCACTGGCGGGTACGATTCCCGCACCGAGTGGCACCGCTGCACAGCCTGGGGCAAGCTCGCCGAGTTTGCCGGCAAACTGGCGAAGGGCGCTCACGTTCAGATCGAGGGCGAACTGAGCTATCGCGAATACGAGGAGGATCGCGGCCAGGATTCCACCGATGCGCCCATCAAGCGCCGTATGGCTGAATTCCACGCCAGCCGTATCTTGAAGCTCGACCGTGCGTCAAAGCAGGACGAGCCTGCTCCCGAAGGCGACTCTGGCGAGCTGCCGGTTGACGAACCCGCGGCTTGATCGTTCACAAGTTGGCCTCCGCCTTGCGGCAGAGGCCTATTTTTTCGCGAGACCACGAGCCCGGTCGCCGACGATGCTGTGAAGGCGCAACGCTCAGCACTGGCAAAGCGTGCGTTAGAAGATTGGCAACTTTTCAAAGATCACCCTGCGGAGGAAAATCGCGGCTTCTAGGACATGTTCAGGCTTCAATTCAGGGGTTCGATCGTTCAAAGACGCCGAATTGGTCAACGTTGCCCTTGTTGACCAGTTCGCAGGGTATGATCTGTCTCTCTGGTTTTCCCGTAGAGCCGGTCTTAAGAAAAAGATCGGCTTCATCCACGGCTACGCGCGCGATCTTCACTGCCGGTTGTAGGGCGGTCGCGTCCAACGCCCCTCGACGAATAGCTTGTAGCGCGTCCGGGCTGCCATCAAAGCCTCCGATGACGATGTGGCGAAGCCCCGAACTTTTCACTGCCGCGGCTGCACCCAGCGCCATTGTGTCATTCCCGGCAATGATTCCCCGTATGTTCCCGTGAGCTTGCAGCATTGTCTCCGTCTTCTGAAAGGCCTCGGCTTGACTCCAGTTCGCACTCTGCCGGGAAATCAACCGAAGATCAGGCAAACTATCGAGAACCGCGTGAAATCCGTTGGTACGAACTTGTGCATTCGTGTCGGACTCCTTCCCAACGAGTTCCGCATACACGCCCTCGTTGCTCATGGCACGCGCAAACTCGGTGGCAACCAGACGGGCACCCTGGTCGTTGTCGGCGATGATCTGGGCCTTGGCGATCCCGTTCGCGCCGATCTCGCGGTCAATCAGGAAGCATGCAATGCCGGCCCGTGCCGCTCGCCGGACTGCCGAGATAGAAGCGTCGGTGCCGGCATTGTCCAGGATCAGCGCGGCAGCGTTGCTGGCAATTGCCACATCAATCAGATTGTCCTGTTTGTAGGCATCGTCATCGTGGGAATCGATGCGTATGCGGTAACCCAGTTGCGTCGCGCGGGATGCGGCTGCGTCAGCTTCAGCCTTGAAAAAGGGGTTATCCTGCGACGGCACAATAATAACGATAAGCTTCCGCTTCGCCTGCGAGTTTCCCCGGCAAGCCACGAGAAGACCTGACAAGGCGAAAATCGCGAGCAGGTATGCGAGACGAAGCGGCACAGGCTCATCGGCTCCGGGCAACCCGCAAATGTGCGGAAGCCTGCAGTCGGTCAATAGCTACCGCCGCAATGATGACGATGCCCTTGATCACCATCTGCCAGAATTCGGAAGTCCCCAGCATGACCAAACCGTCGGCGAGGACTCCGATGACAAAGGCTCCCATGAGAGATCCCCACACCGAGCCACGGCCGCCCGCCAGGGACGTCCCGCCCAGGCCGACGGCTGCTATCGCGGTGAGCTCGAAGCCTTCTCCGGTGGCGGGATGGGCGGCCTCGAGTTGGGCGGCGATAATCAGGCCGACAATCCCCGCACACAAGCTTGAAGTGACGTACGTAAGTACCTTAACTCTGTCTACCCTGATTCCAGCGAGCAGCGATGCTCTTTCATTTCCGCCGACCGCGTACACGTGCCGCCCAAACGGCGTTTTGCTGGCCACGACTGCCGCGACTACGACCAGCACAAGCAACAACCAAACCGGCACAGGCACGCCCATAAGAAAGCTCTGGCCGATCTCAGGGAACCCCCCATTGTGGCGGGACGTATCGCCCGCGAGGTTGGGAAATGTGCGTCCACCCGATAGCAACAGGCCAGCTCCGCGGGCTACATAGAGTGTACCCAGAGTGGCAATGAACGGCGCAGTAGACAATCGCGTGATCAGCAAGCCGTTCAGTAATCCAACGGCGCCGCTCACGGCCAATGCGCCAAGGATGACCACCACAACGGGGGGATAATACGGATGGGAACTGCCGGGCAAAGTCACTCCACGGGTGAGCAGCCAGCCGGCCACCATGCCAGCCAAGCCGACCACCGAGCCCACCGACAGATCGATCCCTCCGGCAAGCATGACAAACGTCATGCCGATCGCGAGAAACGCATTCATCGATACATGCTTCGCCAGGATGCTCAGATTGTTGCTCGTTAAAAAGCTGGATGTGGCAAGCGAGAAAATGAAAACCAATAGAACGAGTGCGAGCATCGCCCTAAGTTTCAGCAACAGATCAAACGCCGCGCCGGCGGCACGCTTTGTGGCGACGGTCGAGCGCGGAGTCTGCCCCCCAGCCCTCGTCTGTGAATTCATCGCAATTCCTCTGCATCAGCAAGATGGGAACAGGCAGCGACGAGGAGTTGCTCCTCGGAAGCGGCGTCTACCGCTGTGCAACAGGTCAACCGACCGCGCGATAAAACCAGAATCGTATCCGACAGCGTGAGAATCTCCGCTACCTCAGAGGAGGTGAAAATGACGCACGTACCCGTTTCCGCAAGCCGCCTGAGGATTCCGTAAATCTCTCGCTTCGCGCCTACGTCGACCCCTCGAGTCGGTTCGTCTAGCAACAGAATGCAGTGCGGGCGCATAAGACAGCGGGCGAGCACCGCTTTTTGCTGGTTGCCGCCGCTTAATGACGTGATGGGAAGGTCAAGATCTTCCGCTTTCAGCCTAACCTGCGCGGCAAGCTCACGGACCCGCGCGACTTCAGCGCTCCGGGAGATAAATAGTCCTTTTCTTACGCTCTCAAGCCCGGACAGGCTGATGTTCTCGCGAATGCTAAGAGGCTCGACCATGCCGTCCCGTTTCCGGTCCTCTGGTACCAGCGCAATTCCGTGCTTTGCGGCTTCCGAGACCGAATTCAAACGCCACAGCTTCCTCCTCAGACAAATCTCCCCTCGATACGAACGCCTCAGCCCAGTCAGAGTCTCCAATAGTTCCGTGCGCCCGGAACCCAGCAATCCATAGATGCCGACGATTTCTCCCGCATGAGCAGAAAATGACACATTCTCCAGGAAGCTGTGCACGCCGCCCTCGGGCAAAGGTTCGACGACCGTCAGCCCGCTGACCCTCAATAGTTCCTCGGTATGCAGCTTTGGAAGCGCAGGGCACGAGCCCTGCCAAGGTCGTCCTGTCATACGCTCCACCATCCAGCGACGGTCCACATCAAGGCGCGTCCCTTCGCCCACTACTTTGCCGTCTCTCAGAACCGTGAAGAAGTCACCCAGCATTAATAATTCGTCGAGATGATGGGAAACATAGACAATAGATACTCCGTGGCGCTTTAGGTCGGCTATCACTGCAAATAGCGTCTCCGACTCGGTCCGACTCAGTGCCGAGGTAGGCTCGTCAAGAATCAGCACTGCCGCCTGATGGGCTAAACAACGGGCAAGCTCAACAAGTTGCTGCTGTCCGAAGGGCAAGCGGCCGGCAACGGTGCGTGAGTCCAGGGAACTGCCGAGCCGCTTTAAGGCATCGCGACTAGCTATCTCCTGTTCTCGGCGATCAATCATTCCGTGCCATCCCCGAATCTCGCGGCCCGCGAAAATGTTCTCTGCCAGGTTAAGGTTGGGAAGCACATTTAGTTCCTGGTACATCATCGTGATGCCATGCTTAGCCGCGTCCCGGGTGGATTGAAATGTAACCGGGCGCCCCTCTACTAGGATCTGACCGCTGTTGGGGGTATCAGCTCCCGCCAGGATGCGCATTAGCGTCGACTTTCCCGCCCCGTTTTCACCAATCAGCACATTGACTTGATTCCGGTGAACTCGAAAATTGACGTCTTGCAGAGCTGTGATTCCAGAATATTTTCGCCCAATGTTTCGGGTTTCGAGCACGATGTCCGCTGCCACCCCTTCGGACAATGGCGTCATCGCTTTCGCATCATGCATGTTCCAGACCACCTGACCTTGTGCTGCCAATTGCCCACCAACTGGGTGACTCGCCATCGGCTCATTACTCTTACGTACATTGCCATACCGCTGGCAACACGCTCTCAGCGGTCTTCACCGGGCGGCGGGCCAGCTTGACGCGAACTTGTGATTTGAAAGGACACTTTTCTTCGCCCCCGGCGACAACACGCGAATGCAACGTTCACGAAAGCTGCCTCTCAGCCAATCCTCTTTCTCATGAAGCCTTGACACGCTTCACCTGCCGCGCGAAGGTTGGCCAGGCGCATCTCAGAATATTTGCGTGATAGGATCACACCGGCTGCACCTGCATCAAGAGCGGAATGGATCGCATTGCGCACATCCTCTGGCGCGGTTTTCTTTTCTCCGTGACTGGTTGGAATATCGATGTCAATACCGGGGAGAATCTTTACCGTGTTGCCCGCGCCGGATAGCGCGCGGCGCGTTTCCCGATCCACGTACTCGGATGAGAGTCCACGCTGTGGAAGGTCCTTCAGGCTGGCCTCTCTGTAGTTTTGCATCTTGTACGTGAGTTCAAGCGTCGCATCCGGCGAGAGGTCGCCCAGGATCGTCCGGCTGACACTATCTACATAAGATGCCAGCCTCGGTCCACCGCAATTGTTGTACATAACCACCTTCAAGAAATCCGAATAGTCTCGGAATTCACGGTAGTCCTGCTCGGCGCGGTAGAACGGGCTGAAAGAATTGTTGTGCCAAATGTGCCAGCCGACGGCGATTTCGGGGCGAATCGACTTGGCCATCTGATAAATGCTCCGGTATGCGTTCTGCTGGCCATCATTCCACAATTTTTCCCAGGCCAGTATTTCCGGATATTTGACCAGCAGCCGCCAATAGGAAACAAAATAGCCATCGTCCGGGCGGCGGGTGCGGCTGTCGTGCACCAGAGCCCCCAGCTTCGAATACCCTTCCCTGGCGCGTTGGACATCGATGCCCCTGGAGTTCGCTTGCGTCTGACAGAAATTGCAAAAACAAGCAACTTCGAAAGGATCGCTGTGAGCCCCACCGTGTTTGGCACCGATGGCGTTTCCAAACGGCCCCTGGCGCTCGCTGCCCCACATGATGCCGTCCAGTGGGTAACTGCGAAGGTAGTCTTCGGTGAGCGCTGTCCAAAATGCCTGTACTTCTGGGTTATGGAAGCAAAGCGTGTCACGTTTGTTGCCAGAGAGGGTAACTTCCTGCAGGCGATCAATGCCCTCGATATCGGAACGAAAAACGTCTTCGTACCAACAGAAGGTCTTCATGCCGCGCGATTGCGCCTGGGGCAGGACTCTTGCAAGCACATCGAAACCAACGTGATCCGGCGCTTCTATTTTTCTGAGCGAAGTATGGTTGTAGTACTGTGCGTGGGTTTGAGCGTAACTGCCCCCATGGAAGCTGGTGTCGTACTCCTGTTTGCCGTGGTCCGGCAATGGCTGCCCAGGAACCTGCCGACCGGCAATGCCGCGCCCATAGCTAAAGGTCGCGATGAAGAGTGTGTTGATGCCAGCTTCGCTCTGAAAACGGTCGAGCACCGGACCGATCCCTTCATCGACAAAAGAAACGGCTCCCACCTGAATACCGACCATGGTGTCGGACTGAGCTTGCGCGGGAAGGTGCGCCGCAAGTCCAGCAGCGGCCATTAGCCTGGCAAAATCACGTCGGGAAACTTCAGCCATGTTCGAACTCCTCAGCTTTCGCAACAGATCGAATCATCTATCCTTGAGGTCGACGCTGCGCTACTTTCGCCAACCCCCGAACCCGGTAATGTCCTTCGCATCGGCAATGGCCATCGATTCACACACGAATCCATTCACCGTTTCTCCACTGTCCAGCTGGACCCTGCCGATGGCCAGAGGCGGTGAAACCACGCGTATAAAGAGCCCCAGAGCATTCAGCGGAAGCTCCCACACTTCAACAACCGGCACGCGATTGGGCAGTCGGCGTGACCGAATCAGTGGCGCCCAATCGAAGACCAAGGGATCGGTGCAGCCGCTCAGCAATGGCAAGGGTCAGCGCATCGTGCCAGGCGGGCGCGATCAGTGTTACTCCGAATGGAAGACCAGAGGATGTGAAGCTGTGTGGCGACGCGGTGGCGCAGCAGTCGAACAAATTTACGAAATTCGTGTAGTAGCCAAGGTTGGTGTTCAGTGCTATCGGATCGGCCTCAACCTCCGCAATCGTATAGATCCTGCCGGCAGTTGGTACAAGCAAGACGTCAACATCTTTCCATATCCCCTCCGCCTGTCGTTTCAAATCCGCCAGTCGATAGAAGGCCTGGAATGCGTCCACAGCCGAGTATCGCGCCCCTCCCTGAATAATACCGCGTGTGATCGGGTGCACCCCTTCAGCATTCCGGGCCAAGAAGTCCTTTAACTCGGCGAGTCTCTCAGCCACCCAAGGCCCCTGATATAGCAGTTCGGTTGCCTGACGGAACGGCGTGTAGTCCACACGCACGGCGATTCCACCGAGCTGCTCCAGGTCCTTTACAGCCCGCGCGAACAGGAGCGGCGTTTCGGCGTCGCCAAAGAATAGCAAGTCCTCATTGCGCGGAACACCAAAGCGGAATGTGGCAGGGGGCTCGACCTCGAAGGTGGTGGTTTGCGCTTCTCGACGACTGAGACTATCTGCGGCATCGAAACCGGCGGTCACATGCATCACGATGCTGGCATCTGCGCAGGTTAGCGTGAAAATCGATACGCAGTCGAGGGTTCCGCAAGCCGGAACCATGCCCAACGTACTCAGCAGGCCGCGCGTTGGCTTAAACCCCACGATATTTGTGAACGCCGCGGGCACGCGCCCCGAGCCGGCTGTGTCAGAGCCTAACGCAAAGCTCACCAGACCGCTGGAGACAGCTACGGCTGAACCCGAACTCGAACCACCGGGAATGTAGCGGGCATCGAAGGGATTAAGGGCAATGCCATATGGAGATCGTACGCCTACCAGGCCGGTCGCAAACTGATCCAGGTTCGTCTTTCCGATCAGAATCGCACCGGCGTCCAGGAGTTTTCGTACCACCATAGCAGTACGGCCAGCTGAATATGAGTATTCGGGCCAAACAGCCGTCGTCAGAAGTCCAGCCACCAAGAAATTGTCCTCCACGCCGAAAGGAACC
>JACXTT010014945.1_pt1 | contig 10108 bp, 10 predicted proteins | sample 9270951 | NCBI WGS metagenome assembly JACXTT01 (sample SAMN15532306, study PRJNA645909) | rock metagenome | isolation source: weathered quartz diorite | place: Puerto Rico | collected 2017-06-21
CTCGCGGCTTCGCCGAGGAGCGCGCTGTAGAGCGGAGAGCCTAGCCGGCCGCACCACCCGGCCTGTAGCCGGAGCGCGTTCGCGACCAGCGCGATGTCGCGCTCGGTCATGCTCCTCGCCCGCGGGAGTCCGCCGCCGGCGCGGCGACGAGGCAGACGAGCCGTCCCCAATGGTGGAACTCGAGCTCGCCGAAGCCGGCGAAGCGAGCCATCGCGCGGACGCAGCTCGGCGTGAAGGCCCAGAACCAGTTCCCGTATCCCTTCTCCGGCCGGAATTCGGTGTCGAGCCCCCGTTTGGCGTTCCCGGTCGGGTAGCTGAGGCGCTCGCGCGAGGACGCGTCCATCCAAGGGAGGAAGAACGCCGCCTGCCCGATCGGCTGCTCGTCGAACCCGGGCACGGCGAGGATGAGAACGCGCCGGCAGAGCCGGCGGAGCTGATTGAGGGTGTGGATCGGATCCGGCACGTGGTAGAGCACGCCCGCGCAGAACACGACGTCGAAGGCTCCAAGGCGCGCCGGTATGCCCGGGTCGTTCACGTCGCCCTGCACGAACTCGACGGCCCCGGCGCGTGATGCGTTCTCGGCGAGGAACTCCGCGCTCGCCGGCTCGACGTCGAGTCCGCCGACGCGCGTCGCGCCGCTCGCGAGCGCATGGAAGGCGTAGGCGCCGTTCACAGCCCACATGCAGCCCACGTCCAGGAAAGTCCGGCCGGGCGCGTGACGTGCGATGAGGGACCGGTAGAGCTCCGGCCCGTTGGGGCGGCGGGGTGTCGGCTTGCGGAAGAGTCTAGCGAGCTTCATCGACGCGTCTGCCGCCGGACGCCCATCGCACGGCGCCCGGCAGCCTCGCAAGGCGCAAACGACGCGCGAGCCCACGTCATAGACCCGTAGACCGTGAACGCCCGGGCACGGTGCCCGGGCACCCTGAACGGGCGTTCATCCCGACAACCGTGGGAGCGGCCGTTCTCGCGACGCCCGCGGCGGCACGCTCCCTGCTCTATGAGCAGGCGATGGTCGCGAATGGGAAGATGAGCCGGCGCGCGAGTGGCGAGACGGTCCCGCCGCTCCGCTGGCTCGCACCTGACGAGCATCGGGATCGGCGGGCAGCGTCTCTCTCCACCGGTCGTGTTCGTCGCTTGGCTTCCCCTGCGCGCTTGGCTTCTCCTCCACACCCCACCGTTCCCGATGACGCCCGGGCGGATCGGCGCCGGCGCCCGGGGACGGTGGGGCCCTCCGAGGTGGAATAGAGCGCTTACTCGGACGCGACCTTCGGGGCGAAGCAGAGGAGGCCGGACGCCTGCGGAAGGCAGCCCGGTGCGCTGATCGGCCGGGTCTCGTCGTCCCGGTAGTAGTACCCGGTCATGAAGCACATCTCGTCGGTCGTCTTGACGCCGAAGCGGACGGTATGGTCGTCCGTGTTGTGCCACTTGCAGGTGAAGCGGATCCGCTCGCCCGCCTGAACGCGGATCACCGGCGTCGGCAGGTCCTTGTAGGGCGGCGTCAGGTGCGTCCACATCTCGGACGGGTGCTCCCAGTCCGCGTTGTCGACGACCGCGGCCCAGCCGCCGCCGGGCTGGGGGAGGGCGACCTGTGCATCGGTCCCCAGGCGATGCTGATGCGTCGACAGCATGATCACGTTCAGGTCCGCGGGCGCGATCCATTCCGAGGTGAGCGTCTGGTCCCCGCCCGCCGGCACGGCGATGTCACCGGCGTTCCCGACGATCAGGTACTCGGCATGATGCTGCACCGTGCCCTTCTTCGCGGGCCAGAGATTGATGCGCACCTGGGGCACGACGTCGGTGGTCCCGAAGTTCTTGAGGTGTGCGTTGAGAAACACCTGTTGACGGGGCCTGAGCGCCACCGCGATCCCGGGCGGAAAACTAACCCGGGCGCGGGCGGTCTGCAGCCCGAACAGATCCACCAGGACCGGACTGTCGCTCGGGCTGAGGCCGACGCATCCCGGGCTGTCGACCATGCCGGTGGGGAAGCGTGCGTCGTCCGCGACGTTGCCCGTGTACGCCCACAGCACGAAGTGGTGTCCGAGGGGCCGCATGGCGATCTCGAACGCCGTCGCCTCGAACGGCTTTCGGTTGGGGAGCCGCCGGTACTGGCACGTCTCCCGGTCCTGCCCCGGATGGATGACGAACCTGCCCATCTTCATCTGGAAGCCGCCATGGTGCGGCTTCGGAAGGAGTGGGCGCGCGCCGACGATGCTCGCCAGCGCAACGATGGCGACGGCCACCGCGCGAGTGGGCACGATGGTGCTCGTACCCTCGCGCGGCGGCGTCGGTCAAGTCAGCCGATGATCACGGGCTGGCCGGCGGGCACTGCTGGATGCACGCCCTGAAGCTGCTCTGGCAGCTCGCGAGCATGGCGATGACGGTCGCATTCGTTCGCCAGCTGTCGCGGCATCCGTCGCGGCACTCGAACGCCGTCACCTGCGCGTTGTCGACGCATTCGATGCACGCCATGTTCGTCGCCGGACAGGGCGCCCCGCACGCCTGCTTCGCCGCCTGGAACGCCGCCTTGCACTGATCCGTGCCACCGGTGCAGTTCGCCAGCGGGCTCCCGTCGGGCAGCTGTCCGGTGCGGAGGATGTTCTGCACGTTTTCGAGGCAGGCGTCGCGGCCGGCGAGGCACGCCGTGCCACATGCGGGCTGGATGTTGCGGCACGTGAGCCGCGCGTCGATGAAATCGGACCGGCACTGTGCGCGGCAGGACCGGAAGTTGTCCTTCGCATCCGGGACGCACGTCCCACTGGTACCCGCGATCGAGGGCCCGGGCGCCGCGAGCAGGGTTGCGGCGCTCAGCAGGAACAGGGTTCGGAACGTTCGCATGACCGTACCTCCAATCTGGGATGCTTCCGCAGAGTCGTGCGGCAATTGGTCTATCGTCAAGTCGGGCGCAGAGCTGAAACGCAGGTGGCGAGCGCTTTGGATGATGCCAGCCCCGTCACGGCGTGACGGCGGGCAGCACCCTCTCTTCACCAGGCGGCCAGGAACGCCAGCGTGACGGCGGCCGCATTGTCGGCCGCGAGCTGCTGGTAGACGACGAACTGGGAATAGGGGATCGGCGGCAGCATGAGCGGATCGCCTCTTCCGTCCGACACGCCGCGGAAGACGATGAACGGGATCCGCTTCTCGGTCGCGACCCGCGCCACGCCGGCGGTCTCCATGTCCTGCACGACGGCGCTCCCCCCGCCGCCGGGAGCGAACGACTGGAAGAGCTGCAGGAAGAAGTTCGGGTCGAGGAACGGAGTAGGATCGCCTCCGCTCGGCATCCCCGGCGGCGCGCCACACGCTGCACACCCGAGGAGGAAGCCGCCCGCTGGCGTGAAGCAGGGAACCGCTCGACCCCCGTACGGGTCGGTGGTGTGCCCCTCGTCGCCGCGGTTCACGCGGAGCTGCGGATCCCCCGGGACGCGCACGGGAGTGCCGAGGTCCACACGCTGCCCCGTGCAGGCCTGGTCCTCCACGGAGAGATTGGGATCGAGCGTCACGTTCCCCACCAGGCGCCGGGCGATCGCGTGCAGGCGCCCGTTGACGCGGTACGGAGGAAACGGACGCGCGGGATGGTCGAGGTCGTCCGTCCAGTGGTCGGGCACGACGACGTCTCCGATGTCGTAGCTGCTGCCGGCGACGCCGGAGAAGACGATGCCCTTCACCAGGAAGCCGCCGTCCGCGAGATACGCGAGCACGGCGCGCGTCGTGAGGTCGGCATTCACGAGACCGATGCCGGTCAGGCCCAGGACGACGGCCTTCCCCCCGATGGCGCCGGCGAAGAAGCGCCGTCCGTTGAAGACGCCGACTTCCGTCACCGGCGCCGCGGTTGCGAGGAGCCTCGCCCCCTCCGTCGGGTATGCGGAGAGGACGAGGACCCGTGCGTTGGGACGCCAGGCCGGGTGCGCGGCCGGGGGAGAAAGCGCGAGGGAGACCACCACGGCGGCCAGCGCGAGGCGACGCATCAGGTCCCGCTACATCGGTCCACGGCCTTCGACAAGACCCAGCGCTCACGCATCGCGCTCGAGGATGAGCGCGCATCGCGTCGCGGTCACGGCGGGAAGCACCGACAGCGCGCGATCGATCGTCTCCGCCGCCGGAGCGAGCGGCGCGGGCAGGAGACCGAGTGGCTGGAAGCCGCCGCTCAGCACCCAGGGGAGAGCGGCGAACGGGCGGCGGTGCGTGACACGCAACGGCAGGCGTAGCGTCGCGAGGCAGCCGGGGTTCCCGAAGAACAGGTAGGGAAGGGCCCCGTTGCCTTCCATCGCCTCCTTGTCGGACCCGTGCCATGGCGCCCGGGGATCGACGTGGAGGTCGCACACCTCGTGATGCACGTACCGGTAGAGCACCCGGCCCGCGAGCCCCAGCCAGGGTTCGATCATCACCACCCTCCCCGCCGGGCGGAGCGTGCGCGCGGCTTCGATCAGGAAGCGCGCCGGATCCGGAAGGTGATGGAAGACGTCGAGCAGCACGTAGGTGCCGATCTCACCATCGGCGAACGGCAGTGCGCCCGCGTCGACGATCAGGTCCGCATGGGGGTTCGCCGCGGCGTCCGTCGCGATCACGTCGGGAAAGCGCTCCTTCAGGAATGCCGGCCCGCAGCCGAGCTCGACCGCCGGGGCGCCGGCCACGCAGGCCGCGTGCAGCCAGTCGAACCAGCGCCGGTAGACGGCGCGCAATGACGCCTTGCGCGCCCACGTGTCGCGGTGGGCAGCGATCCAGTCCTTCGAGGGAGGCCGCGTCACGGCCGCTGCGCTAGGCGAGCTTGAGGGTGCGCAGCGCCACCCAGCACATCCGTAGCATGATGAGTCCGTTGCGGAAGCGGCTCGTCATCTTGCTGCGCCCCGCGACGCGTTCGACGTAGTGCACCGGCAGCTCGACGATCCGGAGATTGTTCCACGCGGCGCCGAAGATCCAATCGTAGTCGCCCCAGCGGTCGATGTCGCCGAAGAGATCGCGCGCCGCGAGGATCTTCTCGTAGTTGTGGCGCATCACCACCTTGGTGCCGCAGAGCGTGTCGGTGATGCGTTGCTCGAGCAGGAAGCTGAAGAGCGCCGCGAACGCGTAGTTGCCGATCAGATTGGCGGTGCGCATCGCCTGTCCCACCAGGGGATAGACCATGCGCGTGCCGTTGATGAGCTCTCCGCGGTTCTCCGTGATCGCGTCGAAGAACGCCGGGAGGTCCTCCGGCATGACGGTCAGATCGGCGTCGAGGATCATCAGTACGTCGCCGCTCGCCTCGGCGAGACCGGCGCGCACGGCGGCGCCCTTGCCGCGTCCCGGGCCCGCCACGACCTTGATCCGGAGCTCCGGGTAGCGCGCCATGGCGTCGCGAGCGCGCGCTACGGTCGCGTCGGTGCTGCGATCGTCGACGAAGATCAGCTCGGTGAACGTCCCCATCTGGGGGATGCGGGGCGGGATGGTGGGGATGTTCTCGGCCTCGTCCTTGCACGGCACGACCACGGTGCAGGAGTAGCTCGCCGGCGGCTTCGGCAACGGCATCACGGGGCGCGCGACCGCGTACTTGACGAAGCCGAGCGACTGGAGGAGCGGCAAGCGGCCGATCACGCCGTTCAGCAGCTCCGCGACGCCCGGAACGTACTTGGGGCAGGGCATGCGCGCGCCGGTCTTCACGACCTCGAACCCGGCAAGCCCGAGGAAGCTGCGCAGGTCCGCCAGCGTGAGCCAGTTCTGCGTCGGATTGTCGAGCTTCAGCCCGAGCCGGGCCGCCGGACGAACCAGCGGCTCCCACAGATGGTTGTAGTAGACGATCACCAGCCGCGAATCCGGGCGCACCAGCGGGCGGAGGCGCTTGAACGCCTCGAGGACGTCGGCGAGCTCGCCGACGACGTTCACCATCACGACGAAGTCGAAGCCACCTTCCCCGTCCCGTACCTCGTACGCCGGCAGGTCGAGCTGCTCGGCGGCCTGGTGGTGGAGCTCGAGCGAGGCGTGCTTGGCGCGCGCCAGCGCGACCATGCCGCCGCTCACGTCCACGCCCACGCCGTGCGAAGGGGCCAGTGCCGCCAGCTCGTCGGCGTTGCCACAGCCGATGTCGAGCACGCGATGACCGGCGGGGACGAGTGTCCGCAGCAGGCGCTGCAGGGCATCGTAGTAGTAGCGGCTGCGGGCGATCCATCGGTCGCGACCCGCGCCGAGCTCGTCGTAGAAGCCCTCGACGCGGCTCCTGGTGTCGCGCCTGAGAGCGAGGTGGGGCGTGGCCGGCTTGTCCGACGAATCTGCCGGTCGCGAGCGCGCCGCCGGCGTCATCCGCGCACCAGCTCCTCCAGGATCGAGCCTGTGATCAGAACCTTCATGGCCTCGTACCGGCTAACACGCGTCGACTCGAATTCGCAACGCGAGCGGATGCTGGCTCCCTCGCTGTGGCGCATGTTAGGGATCACCGAGCCCGCGCCATGCGTGATGGCACCGAGCGCAGACGCATCATCCTGGCGACGAGCATCGTCGTCGGGACGACGGTCGTCCATCGCGCGGCGCTCTACCTGCTCCATCGTGCCGATCTCGACCGGCTGATCGCGGCGAACGCGGCCTGGTACACGTTCCAGCACCTCCCGCGGGAGATGCTGCGCGATCACCTGCTGAACGCGATGCTCCTCCTCCAGCAGACCCCGCCCGCCTCGAACCTGATCCTCGGGCTCGTGCTCAAGGCATGTTCGTGGCCGGTCGGCGTCGGCAAGACGATGATCGCGCTGCAGTCCCTCGCGTCCATCTTGACGGCCGGGCTGCTCGTCCGCGTCCTCGCGATGCTCTACCCGGGTCGCACCCTGCTGTGGATCGTGGTGGGTCTCCTGTTCGCGATCAGCACGGATCTCGTCGTGCTCGAGTACAACAACCTGGGTCAGATCATCTACGAGCCGCTCAGCATGCTCGCGACGCTCGGGATACTCGCCGCACTGCTGGCGCTCCGCCGGGACGGGAGGTTCCGCTGGGCGGCGGCCGCAGGTGTCGCCACCGGGCTCCTCGTCCTGACGCGCGCCACCTGGTTCCTCTTCCCGCTCCCGTGCCTCGTGTTCGTGGCGCTCTTCGCACCGGCGCGACGGGTCCACGCCGTGGCCGCCTGCCTGGTCCCGATCCTCCTGCTCCATGGAGGCTGGGCACTCAAGAACTATGACCTGTACGGGATCCTGTCGCCCGCGACGTCGGCCTGGGGCGGTCTGCACGCGCTGGCGGGTCTCCGCGCGGCAGGCCTGGGAGACGAGTTCCTGCGCGCGCGCGACGAGTGGAGGGCCAGCGATCCGCCGCCCCCTCCCTCGTCCCCGCCCGAACAGGTGTGGGCGCGCGAGGCCGAGGTGACGGAGCGGCTCGGGCTCCAGAGTCCCGTCTTGAACACGCTCGGCGTCCGGCTGTCGCTTGCGAACGACCAGCGCGACTTCTTCCGGTTCGTGCGCACACATCCCCGCACGATGCTCCGGAAGTGGTGGAACGCGTATCACATCTTCTGGGAACCGATCGCCAACTACGGCGACCGGTTCGTGGATCTTTTCAGCACCAGCGCGCGCATCGTAGATCCCTTCGACTTCGGCACGATCGTGCAGCGGCTGGTCCGCGTGGAGCTTCCGGACACGCAGTACCTCGCCAGCGGAACGCACCGGATGACGCCGGCCTACGCGCCCGGCACCCGCGAGCCGTGGCGGGTGAGGCCGACCACGCTCTACACGTTCCGGTGGACCGATCCGTTCACGCTGATGCTCGCGATCGTGGGGATGCACGTCCTGGCGCCGCTCCTCGGCATCGTCTGGCTGACGGGGCGGGCGCGTGTCCGCCGGGCCGCCGAGCGGATCGATCCCCTGCGCATGACGGCGCTGATCGTGGGCGTCACGCTCTACGTGTACCTCGCCGCCCTGGTGAACCTCGTCGAGACCTCCGAGAACATGCGCTACCGCCTCGAGGTGCATCCGATCATATGGATCATCACCCTGATCGGCGTCACCGAGCTCGCGCGCGTCATCCGCTGGTGGCGCCGTTCGTGACATGCGCGATCGCCCCGATCAGGTCGCCGACCGTGCGCGCCGTCTCGAGGTCCTCGTGCCGGAGCGGCACCCCGACGTCCTCCTCGAGCGCGATCGCCAGCTCCACGAGGTCGAGGGAGTCCGCCGCGAGCGCCGTGAGCGGGGTCGAGGCGTCCAGCTCGCCCGCGGGCAGGTGGAGGAGCGTCGCGATTCTCTGCAGAACCCGGTCCTCGGCGGTCATGTCTCGGCTCCTTCCTCGAAGAGCGCGCGCACGCGCTCGGCATGCTCGGTCGTGAGCTCCCGGTAGATCTCCCGGTCCGCCGTCTGACAGCGGCGGACCGCCGCCGTCACCGCGTCCTTCCCGTGCTCGCGCGCAAGCGTCCGGAGCGCGCGGCTCACCCAGTGGATGTGCCAGCGCTCGTCCTCCATGATGCGGGCGAGGACGGCGCGGACGGCGGGGTCGATGCGCGGGCTGCGCGCGTGGCGCGCGTACTGGTTGATCACGCGGCGCTCGAACACCGACGTGATCGCCAGGACCTCCATCAGGCTCGCGGGAACGCCGAGCGCGGCCGTGTAGCGGCGCTGGTAGGCGTCGTCGAGGCGCAGCGGCTCGGCGCCGAGCTGCGCCAGGCAGTCGGTCCAGTACCAGGCGTGCTGCGCCTCGTCGGCGAAGTGCCGGCTGAGATCGACCTGCACGCGGCCCGGCTTGAGCACGCTCGCGAGACGCCCGAAGAAGAGCGCGCCTGCGATCTCCGAGGCGCGGTAGAAGCTGAGGAGCCAGCGCTCGTTCTCGCCGATCACGACGGATCTCCTTCCTGCTGAGGCGCGCCTGCATCGCCGTCTTCCGAGGCCCGCGACCATCGCGAGCGCACGATCGACGCGCACGCGGCGCTGACGAGCGCCCGCGGCTCGGGCGCCCGGTACGCTGGACAGGCGGCGCGCAGGTTCGTGTTGTCGATGTCCTTCGCGGAGTAGAGCTGCCGACCGAAGGGCGCCACGCTCCGCAGCGCCTGCCGCACGATAGGTCCACCGAACGCGTCCGCCTCGTCGAGGAGCGCGGTGAACGACTCCCAGTCACAGTAGAGGGGCCGGAGGACCCGGCGACGGCGGAATCGGGCGTCCTGCTCGAACACGCCGAAGGCGGCGGTGACGAGCTCGTCGAGCGTGCAGGCGCGATCACGCTCCGGCGCGAGGTGGTACACCCGCCCCGCATCGGCGGCCTCCGTCAACGCGAATGTCGCCTGCGCCACGAAGTCGGCGGTGACGAAGTAGAGCGGCGTCGACGGATCGCCAGGGAGCAGGGAGAGGAGACCGTGGTGGAAGAGCCGAAGCGTCCGGTGGAAGGCGTTCTCCTGGATCACGGTCCCGCACTCGTCGTCGGCGATGACGGTCGCGATGCGGAGCAGGCGCCACGGCAGATCGGCGCACGCCTCGAAGACGTGGCGCTCCGCCTCCCACTTGGACCACTCGTAGTGGTTCGCGAAGCCGGCCGCGCCGCCGCACGGCGCCTCGAGGATGCGACCCGACGCGAGGCCGCATGCGTAGACGGTGCTGAGCAGCGCGAGCCGTTCGAGGCGCGGACAACGGCGCGCGAAGGCGCAGAGCTTCTCGGTCCCCGCCACGTTGACGGCGGAGGCGACCGGAAGCGGCACGTTGAAACGCGTGTCCGCCGCCGCGTGGACGATGACGCGGATCGCGCCGGTCTCGATCCCGGCGAACGGCTCGGCCGCGGTGAGGTCGCCGGCGGCAACGTCGATGCGGTCGCTATGGCGCGCGAAGCGACGCTGCAGGAGCCGCCGCTGCTCGTCGAGATCGCTCGCATCGCGCGCGTGGCCCCAGAGCAGAACGTCGTCGTGCGACTGCTCGAGATACTCGCGCGCGATGTGGCCGCCGAGGTAGCCGGTCGCGCCCGTGACCAGGACCGTTGCGCGACCTTCACGCGGCATGATGGGCCTCGAGCGCGGGCCATCGGCGGGTGGCGCTGCCGAAACGCCCGACGACGGCCCGCCGCCACCCCCCGGGGGCCAAGGCGGCAGCACGCCGGAAGAAGGGGCGCCCGCCCGGAGTGGGTCCGAAATGCTTCCCCGAGCGCCGGGGGATGGGGGTTCCCCCGGCGGGGCGCCGTGCCACCCCCCAGGCCC
>JACXTT010014946.1_pt1 | contig 10108 bp, 11 predicted proteins | sample 9270951 | NCBI WGS metagenome assembly JACXTT01 (sample SAMN15532306, study PRJNA645909) | rock metagenome | isolation source: weathered quartz diorite | place: Puerto Rico | collected 2017-06-21
TTCCCTTTGTAGGATCCCTTGCCTTTGACGCCTTTCAGCTTTCCAGTGCCGCCTGTGAAATTCCACGTTCCTTGAGCAGTCTCGACGGTTCCGTCCTTGAGTGTCGATGAGCCCTGAATGTGCACGTACATCTTGTCGCCGTTGGCCAAAGTGCCGACGACGTAGCCGTGTCCCTGACTTTTGTTACCGTGGACATCGTCGAAGTTGGTACCTACATCTTCTTTCGTCTGGGTCCCGGCGATCTCCATGGGCTTGGTCCAGGTGCACTTGCCTTTACTGATCATGAGCGAGTGTCCGGGATGGTCTCCCACCTCAAGCATATGTTGTTCGTCCGACTTACCGCATTGGACGGTACCGGAAATCTTGGTCTGTGCTGAAAGGAGTGTCGCGAGTGCGAGCACCGCGATGCACTCCGGGATGGCTGTGAAGCGCATAGACACCTCCTGGGTGGAAAGTTCAACGCACGAAGCATAGCACTGACTGTGCGAACGGACTGGGCGAGAATCTGCGGCGGGTCCTTTTCACCTCGATCCGAACGAAAGGAGCAAATGGACACGTCCGAGATGTAGGATTGAGACAGACGATCGAACGGTAAAATCATGATTTCCAAGCCTTCACGCACAGGGCGCCGAAACACGGACTGAGACTACTCTTCTTCTATGACGGACAAGCATCTGCGTGAGATTGCCGCGTTGGAAATTGAGCTTGCGATGACGGAGGCTCACGCTAAAAAACTCTCCGCCGCCAGCCTGAATGGCTCTGATGAAGAAAATCCAATAGCCGCGCTAGTACAAGAGGAAAAGGTCCGAGCGGAAGCGCTAAGAAAGAAGATCCGTGTCCTTAAGAATCATCGCTGAGATGGTTCTACCGTCACTTCGAACGGAACTGAATTTCCAGGGGAGCAGGATCGGCTAACGAGAACCCTGCGTACAGGAGTCGACCCGATGACCGACGCTGTTTCGTTGGTTGCCCGTATTCAATCGGACCTGAAGCCACTCGAGGTGAGAATCTGTGGCCATGCTTATCTTAAAGCTCTCGAAGAGCATTGCGTGCATCCGGACTCGCTAAAAGTGTTCGTCGGGCAGCAACATCACCTCATCAGCAGCGACCTGCGCAGCATAGCCCTGATCCTATCCCGGCAGGGGATGCTCCCCAGCGGTCGTTTCTGGATTAATGTTCTCCAAGGGGAAGGGGCTGCTCTGGACGCACTGCATGCTCTCGCAGGAACCCTGGGGCTCAAAGTCAGCGATTTGGAGTTGTTCGAGCCGTTGCCGGAGGCGTACGCGTACTGCACGTTCCTCGCCTGGCTCGCTCTGTATGGCTCGGACGCTGAACTGGCCGGCGCGTTTCTGGTCAACCTCCCCACTTGGGGAGCTTGCTGCGACCGGATGCGCAAGGCTCTCCACCAGAAATACGACATGGCACCCTCGGTGCTCGCGTTCTTCGACCTTTTTGCCGACATGCCGTCTTTCGAGAAGGAAGCTCTGAGTATTGTTCAGAACGGTCTTGATCGGGGCATCCCTGAACGACTCATCCATCGGGCGGCACGTATGCTGCAAGGATATGAGTTGATGTTTTGGGACGCCATGGCTGGCGCTGCCGGCGTTTCCATGAAGGGAGAATCTTAAAGCCATGGAGCGATTCACCGAGCGCCTGCACCGCATAGCGTCAGCCATCTGGGAGGCGCAACATCAACACCCGTTTGTGCGAGGAATCGGTGGCGGCACCCTCTCTCTGGACAGGTTCCAGTTCTGGCTCCGACAGGATTATGTGTTCCTCATCGAATATTCACGTTCGCTAGCGCTGGCTGCCGCACGCAGCCCAGATCTGGAGACCATGATCCGCTTCGCCACGCTGCTGAAGGAAACCGTGGACACAGAGATGCGCCTTCACCGAAGCTACGCGGCTGAGTTCGATATCACTCCTGAAGATCTCGAACGGGAACCTCCCGCGCCTGTAACGCGGGCTTACACCGATTTCTTGCTGCGGGTTGCGGCTACCGGAGATTTCGCCGAGTTGGCCGCTGCGCTATTGCCCTGCATGTGGGCCTTCAGCGAAATCGGGCAGCGTCTGGCTGCACAATCCGCTCCTGGCGACAATCATTATGCCAAGTGGATTGCGATGTACAGCTCGAGAGAGTTTGCCGAGTTGGCCCAGTGGTGCCGCGACTTGCTCGATCGACTTGCTACAGGTCTGCCGGAACGAGAGTTGCAGAGGCTGGAAGCAGCGTTTCTCACCAGCAGCCGCTATGAATGGCAGTTCTGGGAGATGGCCTGGAAGATGGAACGGTGGCCGGTATGACTGACGGCAGTTTCCGGTCTGTAAGGCGGGATGAGCGATGAACATTCCTCGCGTCCTGATCATCGCAGGATCCGACTCTGGCGGTGGTGCCGGCATCCAGGCCGACCTGAAAACGGTCTCCGCCCTGGGCGCCTTCGGCATGACCGCAATTACCGCGCTTACGGCGCAGAACACAACCGGGGTCCACGCAGTGTTCGAGATCGACCCACAGTTTGTGGTGGGGCAGATCGAAGCGTGCATCAGCGACATTGGCTGCGATGCGGCAAAGACGGGAATGCTCGCGAGCGTGGCGGTCATTGATGCAGTCGCAGCCGTAATCTCCGAGCAGGGGTTGGCGCCGCTGGTCGTGGATCCGGTAATGATTGCCAAGAGCGGCGCATCGTTGCTGAAGGCTGATGCCATTGATGCTCTCAAGAAGAAATTGCTACCGCTGGCCACCGTGGTCACGCCCAACCTACATGAGGCGGGAGCACTCACGGGCCGTGAAATCAAAACCCTCGCACACATGAAAGAAGCTGCCAGAGCAATCCGAGAGCTTGGGCCCAAGAATGTCGTCGTAAAGGGCGGTCATCTCGAGACCATTGCTGCGGACGTTCTCTACGACGGCCGCGAGTTTGTCGAGTTTCGGGTAGAACGCATCGCTACGAAGAACACCCATGGCACCGGTTGTATCTTTGCCTCAGCGATTGCGGCTAACTTGGCGCGCAAGAAGACTGTTCGGGAGAGTGTCGCCGCCGCCAAAGACTTCGTTACGGCGGCGATTCTTACCAGTCTCGCGATTGGGAAAGGTTACGGTCCAGCCAATCCGATGGCCCTGTTGTACCACAAGCCGCGATGAGGACAATGAATTGCTGGAGACTCGGTTCACACAATCATTCCAGGTACGGGCCGCCGTACATGCCTCTTTACCGAAGTCCATGCGTCTCATCCAGCAGGCGCGCTGCCATTTGCGGGTCGGCAGTCGGCAGGTTGCAAATGTAGTTTTCGCAGATGTAAGCAGTGGCGTGTCCCTGCTTCCGGGTCACAGTCGCCAGAGTAGGCACCCAGCGTCCTAATTGCTTTTGCCCTGCAGCTCCATCCGCGAGCAGAAGCACTCGGTTGGGGAGGTAGCGTTCCCACACCAAACGAAGGAGTGCGCGCGTGTCCTCCGCACCAGGGAGTCCAGCGATGACGATTTGCCTGTGCTTTGCGAGGCTGAAGTCGAGTGCTGACATCATGTAGGGCATGGCTTCCGGTCTAGCCTCAAGGCCGCGACCGAAGGCAGCCAACGTCTTGTTCACTTTGTCCTTGTAGCTTTCCCGATCGGAAATCTGCCAGAGGCGAAGAAGATTCATTGCAGCTACGGAATTCGGTGAAGGCTCAACCCCGTCGTAGGCTTCCCGCGTGCGCAGCAGGATCGAACGATCCTGGCCGTTGGTGGTGAAATACCCGCCCTGCTTCGGATCCCAAAATAAACGATCCTGTGTCTCCTGAAGGCGCATCGCCCAGGAAAGGAGCCCCACGTCGAACGATGCTTCGTAAAGATCGAGTAGTCCCTGGTTGAGGAATGCGTAGTCGTCGAGATAGCCATCGATGTCCGCACTTCCCCCACGATAGCGACGCCTCAACTTGCCTGATTGTGGCTGATAAGCGTGAACTTGGACAAACGTCTTGGCACGGTTGGCCGCCTCCAGATACTTCGGTTCGTCAAGGACTTGACTGGCTTTGGCCAAGGCGGAAATCATCAGGCCATTCCAGGAAGTGATGATCTTTGTGTCTACCGGCGGGGGTGGTCGCAAAGAGCGATAAGCGAACATTTTCTGCTTTGCGTCGTTCAATATCTGGTTCGTCTCGGTTTCGGTCTTTCCAAACTTCTTCGCCGTGTCCGCTAGAGAGTGGGTGTCGTAGAGGACATTCTTCCCTTTGAGCCAGCCTTCAATGTCTTGCCTGGATGGAACGTTCCCTGCGGCTTCGACTCCGTAGCGAAAGTCGAAGATGGAGGATGTTTCTTTGCCCAGCAGTTGTTCAATCTCCCCATAGGTCCAGGCGTAAAAAACACCTTCGCCATGCTCGGGATTGCCTTTTCGGAGAGGGCTGTCCGCATCCAATGCTGAATAGAAAGCTCCTCCGGGGCTGCGCATCTCGCGCAGGCTAAAGTCAAGAATGTCACGCACCACGTTGGCATAGAATGCGTCTCTCGTGGCCTGGTAGGCTTCGGTATAGAGCATCGCCAGTTGGGCTTGGTCGTAGAGCATCTTTTCGAAGTGCGGCACGCGCCATTGACCGTCCGTTGAATAGCGATGGAAGCCACCGCCAATCTGGTCATGGACGCCCCCCGCGGCCATGGCGCGCAGATTGTTCAGCACCATATCCAACGCGTCTTTCTTGCCGGTTCGCGACCAATACCGAAGCAGGAAATGAGGAACAACCGGCCGAGGGAACCTGGGCACCTCTCCAAAGCCGCCATTTGCAGAATCAAAGGACGATCGGATCTGTTCGTAAGTCTTGTCCAGTAAGCCGGTCTGCAAGGGGCTGTCGCCCTTGCCTACACCACTGTTGATCGCCTGCTGCAGTTTCTGCGTGATGCCTTCGGCGGAGCGCATGATCTCTTCGTGCTGTTTCCTCCACAGTTCGGCGATGCGCGGAAGCAGCGTGCGAAGACCAGTGGCGCCATACTTATCTTCTGGAGGAAAGTATGTCCCGCCGAAGAATGGTTTCAAATCGGGCGTCAGGAAGACGTTCATCGGCCAGCCGCCACTCCCGGTGGTTGCCTCGACGAAGCTCATGTACTCATTGTCGATATCAGGACGTTCTTCCCGATCCACCTTGATTGAAACGAACGAACGATTCAGCAACGCGGCGATTGCAGGATTGGAGTACGACTCACGCTCCATCACGTGGCACCAATGGCAGGTGTAATACCCGACTGAGAGAAAGATGGGCTTGTTCTCACGTCTGGCCTTGGCGAATGCCTCTTCTCCCCACGGGTACCAGTCGACGGGATTATGGGCGTGCAGCAGGAGGTAGGGGCTCTTCTCGTGGATCAACCGGTTGGTGTACGGGTGTCGGGCATTAGCCGCGGGTGATCGGGAGGGAGCAGTCGCATTCGTCTGGGTAGGCGAGTCCTGGCCGCCCGGAATTCCGGCATCGCCTGAAACCGCCAATGCCAGAACAGCTATACCGAGCAGTACTCGCGCAACGGATTTCCATCGAGAAAGACCATAGGAGGCGAGGGAGTGCACTTCTACCAAAGTCGAGGTTGTGCCAGCAGGCTTCATAACACCTCGTAGCTGTCGACCTCGACAGAACTGGCTCTTCGGAAACAGCGGCCATGAATGCGAATCGTTCGCCCAAGCAATTTCGAGTTGTGAATCAGTTCCTCCGAGACGTCTCCGTCGAGGATGTTCCAGATCTTGCCGTCCTTCGTCTGCAGAGAACCGTGATGACCTCTCGCGGGGCACATCGCGTGGTACCCGTATTCATCCTTCAGCAAGCAGTCGCGACAGAGAAGTTTCCCCTCCATCACCGTTGCCCGGGAATCGTCCAGGTGGAAGGCCGCAACCTCCAGCCCGTTTGCGACTACTCCGCGGACTTGTGAGGAGAAGAGGCTCACAACAGCGGTGATGAGCACTACGGCAGCTGCAATCGGAATCCAAGTGCGGGTACGTGTCCACCGCGAGATCGTGGACTGTCGAACGCGATCGACGAGTTGCGAGGTGGGCTGGTATTGTCCGACCGCGGCTTTAACCGCTTGACGCAATCGATTCAGGCCTGCCACGGTGTTTCTGCATGCGGGACACTCCGCCAAGTGCGTGTCCGCCTGCACGGTTGCTTCCGGTGATAATTCACCATCAGCGTACAGATCCAGGATTTCTCGAAGATTCTTGCAGTCCATCATCGTTTTCTCCGGACAAATTCATCCGGCTTAGGATCGGTGCCTTTGGCCTCACCGTAGGTCCGAATCAGCCGGGCCAGCATCTTGCGGCTTCGGTTGAGCCGCGACATCACAGTCCCAATTGGACACTCGGTTACGCGGGCGATCTCTTCGTACGTAAACTCCTCGACGTCAGCCAACAAAATCGCAAGCCGATACTCGGCGGGCAGTTCGGAGAGGGCCCTCTCCACTTCTGCTGACATCTCATTGCGGAGGAAATCATCTTCCCAGTCGTAGTAGGGCTCCACCTGCTCCTCTCCGGTTTCGGCGAGGGGCAGCTCCAGGCGGCTCTTTCGCCACCGGTTAATCCAAACATTCCGCAAAATGCGGAACAGCCAAGCTCTGCAGTTCGTCGCAGAGTCGAAGGTATCGAAGTACCTCCAGGCCCGAAGGTAGGTTTCCTGGATCAAATCATCGGCCGCCTCGGCACCAACCAGTTGCCGTGCTATGCGATAGAGTGCCGGGAGATGAGGCAAGGCATCTCTCTCAAAGCGTCTCGACCGGCCTGTCCATCCGGGCGGCACAATTTTGCCCCTACTCTATTGAATCCCAGAATCCCTGGAATTTATTCCCGTTCCCGGATCGAGGGAATAAAACGAATACCCTCCGCGATTTCAGCCAGTAGAGGGACCACGTGACCTTCAGGACGTTCTCCGGGATACCCGTCCCTCGGTGACCCGCCCAAAACCAACGATCTGCGAGACCGGGAACTCACGTTGTGAAGTCTATCCCGGCAGGAGGACTGACGATGAGAAGGTTCACGACTCTGGTACTTACATGCGCCCTGCTCTTCACCATGACCGCAATGGCGACGGCTGCCGAAAAGGCGGTCACGGTCAAGGGTTGGGTCTCTGACACCATGTGCGCTGCGCACGGAGACAAGAAATGCGCCAACAAGGATCATCTTAAGCAGGGAGCCAAGCTGGCTTTGGTCACCGACGGCGACAACAAGATCTGGACCGTCGAGAATCCGGATAAGCTTGCTGACCACCAGGGCCACTATGTCGAGGTAAAGGGGGTTGAGAACGCGGAGGCAGCCACGATCAAGGTTGAGACTGCGTCCGCCCTGCCTGAGCCGAAGCAGTAGTCCCGTTTGGAAAGCGGCGGCAATGAGTCGCCGTTTTCTGCTTTCTCCATTGTAGCGGCGCGTTCGTCCGCAATGTCGCTGAACCGCGCCTTGTAAAACGGAGCCCCTGCATGAGTCGGGCATCCATCATTCTTTTAGTAGCGGCCTTGGGAGTCACGGCGATGTTGGTGACCAAGTTCCGCAGGACCCCGACCTGCACTGCCGCTCACCCATCGGGCAGCCTCACCGGGCAAAACGCACCCGATTTCGCCCTAGAGTCGCTCGACGGGAGAACTGTTCGTTTGTCGGATTTCCACGGCAAGGCAGTCCTGGTCCACTTCTGGAGCACACACTGGCTGCCCTGCAGGTTTGAAATGCAGTGGTTCGAGCAGATGCACAACCAATATGGACCGAAAGGCCTCCAGGTGCTCGGCATCGCCATGGATGGTGCCGATAGGAAGGACATCGCTGAATTCGCCAGCAACCTAGGTGTCGATTACCCGATCCTGCTCGGACAGGAGAGTGTCGCTAACTCCTACGGCGTCCGGGTTCTGCCTGTGATCGTCTATGTTGGTCGCGATGGGAAGATCGTCGAGGAGGTATTCGACGCGAAAGGACACGATGAGATTGAAAATAGCGTGAGGAAAGCTTTGAATCACAGGAGATGATGCCGGGAGTCAAGTGGCGAATGCCGAGCCGCCGACTGTAAGAGCTGCTTTGCCCGACGTCTCAACCGCTTGGTGAATCTAGTCTGGGAATCTCTCAGACTCCGCCAACGTAGTTTGACTTTATCTTCTCTATGCCATGGTCGATGCCGCACTAGACCGCCAAACAATAGCCGCGCGAGGTAAGCGGTTAGAGTACTTCACCAATGCCTGGAATTGTCTGGAGGGGCTCGTAGCCTTGATCGCAGGAGCGCTTGCAGGCAGCATCTCGCTGGTCGGCTTCGGTGTCGATAGCTTTGTTGAGGTCACGTCGGGCTCCACATTGTTATGGAGAATGATGGTCGATCGAGAAGAGCAAGCCCGAGCCCGAAAGGAAAAGCTGAGCCTCAGGATTGTGGGCGTTTGCTTTCTGGCTTTGTCTGCCTACATCGCCTATGAATCCATCTCGGACCTTGTGGCCAAGAAAGCCCCGGAGCGAAGCATCCCCGGAATCATCTTGGCCAGTGTTTCCCTGGTTGCAATGCCGATTCTGTCACGCGCAAAGAAAAGCGTGGGCAAGGAGCTCGGCAGCGTAGCTATGCATGCAGACGCCAGGCAGACCGATTTTTGCGCGTACCTGTCCGCCATTTTATTGGCAGGGCTCCTGCTCAACGCAGTCCTGGGATGGTGGTGGGCAGATCCTGTTGCCGCCGTTACTATGGTCCCGATTATTGCCAACGGGGGAATCGAAAGCTTGCGGGGAGGACGATGTTGCGATCATTAAGTCCGCAAAATGAACAAGATGAACGATTTGTGCATGACCGCCCGTAATGCCGTAACTTTCATCGATGGCTTGCGTCTAAATTACTGGTAATGTACCCTCGGGGTTAGCGGTGAAGGTGGCGAGCAAAGTCGGGGTGTCGATATTGTCGCTAGTGGTGTTTGCGACTCCGATCATGGTTTGTGCGCTGCCAGCCATGGCAATGACAGCAGCGGAGCGCGAATGCTGCAAGCGCATGGCGCACGACTGTGGCAAGAGTGGAATGCCGCAATCTCACCCCTGCTGTCAGACTACTCCAGTCTCGGATCATCTGGCTGCGATCAAGGGCGCCTCCGACACTGGCGCAAAACATCCGGTCTTGGTTTTTGCACATGCGCTTCCGCCGGCTTCGACTGTTGCGACGATGCCGGGTTCTGGGCTTTCCCCCCGGGCAACTGACATTCACTCGCCGCCGGTCTCTCCTCCCGTTTCCATTTCTGTTCTGCGAATCTGATCGCCTTTCCTCGTAGTTGCGAACGCACACGTGCGTGTGCACGTTCGTGCGCTCACGGACTTGTGTTTGTGATGCGGAGGAAAGATGCGAATCATTGGCTTGCCCCGAGGTTTCTTCGGGTGCACTCGTATTTCATTCATCACTGTGGTCCTGCTCGCCGGAATGGCGACCCTCACTGGCAGTGCTGGTGCGCAGGAACCGGAGAGTTCCCCGAAGCCGGCTGCTACCGCTGACTCTCCCGCTATGGCCGCGCATGCGGGAGCGCCAACGTCTCTCGTTGAGCTAGTGCACGAGGCGGAGCAGAAAGACCCCCAAATTGCCGCCGCCTACCACGGGTGGCAGGCCGCACGGGACGTCCCCAAGCAGGTTTCGGCCCTTCCCGAGACTCAGCTCTCGGTACAGCAATTCAGTGTTGGCAGCCCGCGACCCTTCGCCGGCTACAGCAACAGCGATTTCGCCTACATCGGCTTCGGTGCTTCGCAGGACATCCCGTATCCGGGCAAGCGGCAGTTGCGTGCCCAGGTTGCCGAGCACGAAGCAGACTCGATGGAGGCGCAGACCGACTCAGTCCGCCGGATGGTCGTCGGAAATCTCAAGATGGTCTACTTCCAGCTGGCCTACATCCAGCAGACTCTGGGCGTACTACAGAAGAGCGGTGAGCTGTTGAACCAAGTGCAGCAAGCCGACGAGGCGCGCTACCGCGTAGGCCAATGCAATCAACAAGACGTGCTGAAAGCTCAGTTGCAGCACACGAAGATTATCCAGGAAATTGCCCATCACCATCAGCAAGTGGGGCTGCTCGAAGCGCAGATCAAGCAGCTCCTGGGCCGCGCTCAGGATTCCCCAGACCTCGTCGCTGAGACTCTCAGGGCGAGATCTCTTTCAATCAGCGCGCCGGAGCTTTTACAAA